>Ga0182738_1000728_pt1 | contig 44089 bp, 41 predicted proteins | sample eDN5th30CBELigMG_FD_128876 | JGI IMG/M metagenome (GOLD analysis project Ga0182738, IMG submission 128876) | Enriched Miracle-Growth compost microbial communities from Emeryville, California, USA - eDNA 5th pass 30_C BE-Lig MG (version 2)... ...
CGTAATGCCTCATGTAAATATGCCCGCGAAATCTGGTCCATGCCTCACGTAGGAATGCCCGCGAAATCGGGGGTCAGCTGGCGGTCTGGTTGGTGATCCGGATGCCGGCTTTGACCTCGGGTAGGGCGGTGGGGATGGTGGCGAGGTAGAGCTGTTCGGTCTTGTCCTTGGCGAGTCTGAGCAGGGCGGTCTGTAGGTCGGCGATCTGGCGGGCGATCGCGGCCGGGTTGAGGCTGTCGCGGTAAGCGAGCAGTTCGGTTTGCTGGGCCGTTGAGAGGACCTCGGCGGCCAGCAGGCGTTCCAGTGGGGTCTGGGGCTTGTCGTAGAGCCGGCGGCGCTGACCGTTGCGGGTGCAGCCGTAGCCGATGGGTTTGATGGTGGGGGTCAGGTAGTTGAGCCGGTCGTTGACCAAGCGCCACAGCCGGTTGAGCACGGCACGTTCTTCGTCGGTGTCGTAGCGGTAATAAAACGCGTATTTGCGCACCAGGTGGTTGTTCTTCGATTCGATCGTGGCCTGGTCGTTCTTCTTGTACGGCCGCGACCGGGTGAAGAAGATCTCCATCTCCGCAGCCCACTTGATGACGCCCTTGTTGAGGAACTCGCTGCCGTTGTCGAAATCCAAACCCGTTACCTCATAAGGTATTTCATGAACTCCCGCCTTCAGTGCGCCCAGGATGTAGGTGTTGGCGTTGTTGCGCACGGTACGGGTGAACACCCAGCCGGTATGCACATCGGTGAGATTCAGCGTGCGGGCGAACGCACCCTTGAGGGTCGGGCCGCAGTGGGCGACCGTATCGCCCTCGAAGAAACCGGGCTCAGCCTCGACCTCATCACCGGCTTTACGGATCTTGATCGAATTCCGCAGCAGTAGTGACGGTTTGGTCGTCGACACACCACTGATCTGATCGCGGGCCCTCGCCGGCCCCAGGTAGCGGTCAATGGTCGCTGCGCTCATCGCCAGCAACTCCTCGCGCACGGCCGGGCTGTAGCGGTCACGGCCAAAGGCCAGCTCGTCGTGGCGTTGCAGACCATCGAGCTGCAACGCCATCGACGCCGCCAGATACTTCCCGCACTGCCCACCCGAGGCCGCCCAGACCCGCTGCAGCACCTTGAGAGCGTCGTAGGAGAACTTCGGCGCCCTGGGCTTGCGAGACCGCTTGGTGACCCGCCGGCCCACTCCCGGCGGCCGGGCCGCGGCCGTCAACCGCCGCCGCGCATTGTCACGCGACCACCCCGTCACCTGCACGACCTGGTCCAGGATCTTGCCCCTGTCCTTCTTCGAAGCTTTCACGTACGCCCTGGCGTACCTGGTGGTGATCTCGGCACGAGACGACATCGACAACCCACTTCCCATGCCCCACGACAGTCACCGTTTCGCGGGCATTCCTACGTGAGGCACCGAGGGCGTTTCGCGGGCAGTTTTCGTGAGTCAAGTCGCCGGGTTGAACGGGCTGCCCTCCGGGGAGTAGACTTGGACGTAGTCGCCGATGGCGTTCGCGTTGTTGTTGCTGCTCCCGTCCCAGCCGGAATACGCGATGGCGTGCAAGCCTTCGGCAGCGGCGTGGTTCCCATTGCTGTCGTATACGCCAGGAGAGACGGATGCACCCGCACTGGCGACGGCGTAGTCGCCGTCCGCGATCGCCGAGTTGCCGCTTCCCCATGCCGCCGTCGCGCTGGCGTGATCGCCTTCCGCAACCGCGTAGTTGAACGAACCGGTGTCCCCGACCACGGCGAAGCTGTGTGAGCCTTCGGCGAGGGCGAAGTTGAAGAAACCGCTCATCGCGTTGGCGTCGGCGTTGTCGCCGAAGGCGATGGCGATGTTGCCGAAGCTTGAGCTCGCCGACGCGGTGCCGAGGCTCAACAGCGGCATACCGCTGATCGAGATGGCGAAGTTGTCGGCGTCGCTGGGCAGCGTCGGCAGCGTTGTCGCGGCCGCCGTGCCCACCGTGGCGGCGGCGTCGCCGATGGCCGCCGCCGCCAACGCCCCCGCGACACCCAATGCGCCCGCGCCGCCGTCAACCGACGACGTTCCGGCGAAAGCGACCCCCGGCGTCGCCGCCAGAGCGGCTCCGATGCCCAGCCCGGCCGCCAAGACGCTAAGGCTGCCCACACGTTTGAGATTCCCCATTGTTATGCCTTCCCTGCTGTTCCCCGCCCTGATAGCTGGTAATAGGACCGATGCTAGGAGCGAGCAGCGGGCCGGGGATACAGGGTTTCCCCTGGATTTTCTGACGTTATTTGTGGGGAGGCGTAGGGCTCTTCGGGCGGTCCGGCGTGACTGCCTGGCCGGCCCTCCCGCTCATAGCTGATGCATAGCCAAGACCTAGCGGCGCCGGGTGTTGCCCCCGGCAAGATGCCTTATATGAGCGAAACACCTGACACCACAACCACCCCACCGGCACCGCCGGGTGAGCCCAGGCCCTACTGGCTGTACCGGCTCGCGGCTTGGGTCGCGATCGTCGCCGGCATCGTCTTCATCGTCTCGTCGATCTTCTTTGCCGGTGTCTGGGTCAGCCGCGGAGGCCCTGGCGGCCCGGGCGGACACCACTGCCACGGACATCACGGGCATCACGGCCACCACGCGATGTTCCACAAGGGCCACCACCGCGGCCCGGGGCCGATGGGACCTGGCCCGGACCAGCGAGGACCCGGTGAGCTGCCGCCCTCGGTGAGCACCCAGTCCCCGCCACCCCCGCCCGGCCGGTAACCCGGTCCGGCGACGAGCAACCGGCCGCTGCCCCTCCCGAAGGGCGGCGGCCGGCGTCGTTGTGAGGCATGATTGATCGGTATGAGCGAGTCGCCAGTTTCCACCCCACCGCCTCCTCCGCCACCACCGCCGAACCGGCTCTACCACGCCGCCGCCTGGGTGGTGATCGTCGCCGGAACCGTCTTCGTCGCCGCCGTCATCTTCGGCACCGGTGTTTACCTCAGCGGCGGCGGTTGGTACGGGCACCACCACCACGGACCGTGCATGATGCATCACGGCCCGCCGATGGGTCCCGGCTTCGGGCCGGGCGGGCCCGGTTTCGGTCCCGGCGGTCCCGGTGAGGGGCCGGAGTGGCCGGGATACCGGCCGGCCGGGCCGGGTAACGGTCCCGGCGGGCCAGGCGGCCCACCCGCGTCGCCACCCCCGCCGTCGGCACCACCGCACCGCTGATCCTTTCTGAAAGCTGCCGAGTGTGCGGTTTCCTGCGCGACTTGCCATGTCAGGCGTAGGTAACCGCACACTCGTCGGCGGTCTGAGTCAAACGCGTTGATTCACAAGCTCTTGAGCACAAGGGGAGACAGACAGATGACCGAGCACCACACCACCACCGATGCCGGAATCCCGGCGCCCAGCGACGGTGAATCGCTGACGGTCGGCCCGGATGGCCCCATTCTGTTGCAGGACCACTATCTGATCGAACAGATGGCGATGTTCAACCGAGAGCGCACCCCGGAACGTCAGCCGCACGCCAAGGGCGGTGGGGCGTTTGGGCACTTCGAGGTCACCGCAGACGTCACTAAATACACCAGGGCCGCGGTGTTTGCCCCGGGCGCCAAGACCGAGACGCTGACGAGGTTCTCCACCGTTGCCGGGGAGCGTGGCAGCCCCGACACCTGGCGGGACCCGCGGGGTTTCGCGACGAAGTTCTACACCTCTGAGGGCAACTTCGACCTGGTTGGCAACAACACCCCGGTCTTCTTCATGCGTGATCCGTTGAAGTTCCAACACTTCATCCGCTCCCAGAAGCGTCGCGCGGCCAGCAATCTGCGCGACCACAACATGCAGTGGGACTTCTGGAGCCTCACACCGGAGTCGGCTCACCAGGTCACCTGGCTGATGGGGGACCGGGGTATCCCGAAGAACTGGCGCCACATGAACGGCTACTCCAGTCACACCTACAGCTGGATCAACGCCGCCGGAGAGATCTTCTGGGTCAAGTACCACTTCATCAGCGACCAGGGCGTGGAGTTCCTCGCCCAGGATGAGGCCGACCGTTTGGCCGGCGTCGATGCCGACTACCACCAGCGGGACCTGTATGAGGCGATCGAGCGCGGTGAGTATCCGAGTTGGACGCTGAAGATGCAGATCATGCCGTTCGAGGAGGCAAAGACCTACCGCTACAACCCGTTTGATCTGACCAAGGTGTGGCCGCACGCCGACTACCCGCTGATCGACGTCGGCAAGCTGACCTTGGACCGCAATGTCAGCGACTATCACAGTGAGATCGAGCAGGCGGCGTTCCAGCCCAACAACATGGTGCCCGGCACCGGTTTGAGCCCGGACAAGATGCTGCTGGCTCGAGGTTTCTCCTACGCCGACGCCCACCGGGCTCGGATCGGGACGAACTACAGCCAATTGCCGGTCAACGCACCGAAATCCGAGGTGCACAGCTACTCCAAGGACGGAGCCATGCGGTTCGTCAATGCGACGGACCCGGTGTACGCGCCGAACTCGATGGGCGGCCCCAAGGCTGACCCGGCCCGTGCCGCCGAAGTCCGCTGGCACGCCGACGGAGACATGGTGCGCGCCGCCTACACGCTGCGCCCCGACGACGACGACTTCGGCCAGGCCCGGACCCTGGTTCGCGATGTCCTCGATGACGATGCGCGGAAGCGGTTGGCCGCCAATATTATTGGGCACGTATCGGCCGGCGTAACCGAGCCGGTGCTGTCCCGGGTGTTCGAGTACTGGCGCAACGTCGACCCCGACCTGGGTCGCGCGGTGGAGGCCGGGGTGCGGGCCAACCTTGCCTGACGGCCGGCGGGCGGCGACGCTGCTGGCGGGACTGGGACTGGTCGCTGCCGGTGCAGCGGTCGCTCCGGTCACCGCCGCCGGGCCCTCCGAACCCGGCGTGGTCTCCTACGCGGTGCTGCCGAAGGGATCGGTCGGCAACATCGTCGGCGCCCCGATGGGCTTCGAAGCCGTCTCCGGTCAGCCGTTCCAGGCCTACTGGGTCGACGATCCGGCATGCAACAACTGGGCCGACATCGGACTGCCCGAGGTCTACAACGATCCCGACCTGGCGTCGTTCAACAGCGCCGTCACCCAGACCTCGGCCACCGATCAGGGCCACTTCGTCAAGCAGGCGGTGGGGGTCTTCGCCACCAACGATGCTGCCACCGCAGCATTCCACCGTGTCGTCGACCGGACCGGCGGCTGCCCGGGCCGCACCACCGCGATGCATCTGGACAACGGAGCCACCCAGGTCTGGGAGTTCAGCGGCGGCCCCGCCACGGCGACGGACGCGGCCTGGATCAAGCAGGAGGCCGGCACCGACCGGCGCTGTTTCAACCAAACCCGGCTGCGGGCGAACGTGGTGTTGCAAGCCAAGGTCTGCCAGTCCGGTAACGCCGGCCCGGCGGTGAACGTGCTGGTCGGAGCGATGCAGAACTCCCTGGGCCAGTAAACAGCGGTTCTCTTGTCGGTGCTCTCCGGTAGCGTCGGGAAGATCGACGGGCGGAGGGGTTGATATGGGGTTCGCCGCGGCGACGCAACTGTGCCGCGGAGATGAAACTTGCCTGGGTGGCCCCGAGCTGTCCGGTGCCGCCGACGCCGCGGACTACATCACGCAGCGATGCCTCACCGACGCCCCGCACGGCCGGGTGGGTTTGGAGATCGAGGCACACTGCTTCGACCCGACCGACCCGCACCGCCGGCCCGGCTGGGCCGAGATCGGTGACGTGCTGCAATCCCTGCCGGCCTTGCCGGGCGGCAGTGTCGTCACGGTCGAACCCGGCGGCGCCGTGGAGCTCTCCGGCCCGCCGTTGACCGATGCCCTCGCCGCGATCGACGCGATGGCGGCCGACCAGGCGGTGCTGCGGGCGGCGTTCGCCGAGGCCGGCCTGGGACTGGTACAGCTGGGCGCCGACCCGCTGCGGCCCACGGAGCGGATCAACCCCGGCGAGCGCTACGCGGCGATGGAGCAGTTCTTCGCCGCCAGCCACACCGGTTCGGCCGGTGCGGCGATGATGACGGCGACGGCGTCGGTCCAGCTCAATCTGGATGCCGGTACGCGTTCCGGTTGGGCCGACCGAGTCCGGCTGGCCCACGCGCTGGGCCCGACGATGGTCGCGATCGCGGCGAACTCCCCGCTGCTGGCCGGGGAGTTCTCCGGCTGGCGTTCCACCCGGCAGCGGGTGTGGAGCCGGCTGGACTCGGCACGCTGCGGCCCCGTCCTCGGCCTGGACGGCACCGACCCCGCCACCGACTGGGCGCGGTACGCGCTCAAGGCGCCCGTCATGCTGGTGCACACTCCCGAAGCGATTCCGGTCAGCCGCTACGTGCCGTTCGCCGACTGGGCCGACGGACGGGTGCGGCTCGGCGATCGCCGCGCCGGCACCAAAGACCTCGACTACCACCTGACCACACTGTTTCCACCGGTGCGTCCACGCGGATGGCTGGAGATCCGCTACCTCGACAGTGTCGACGACACCCTCTGGCCGGCACTGGTGTTCACCCTGGCGACCCTGCTCGATGACCCAGTCGCGGCCGACAGCGCCGCCGACGCCGTCGCTCCCGTCGCGACCGCTTGGGACGTCGCCGCTCGGATCGGCCTGGCGGACCCGCGGCTGCATGCGGCCGCCGGGCGCTGCGTCGAGCTGGTTGGGGACCGGGCCCCGGCATCCCTGCGCGACGGGATGGATCGGCTGGTCGGCATGGTCGAACGAGGCCGCTGCCCGGCCGACGACGTCACCGACGAAGTGACCCGGTCCGGCGCCACGGCGATGGTGACCCGATTGGCGCGCAGACAGTTATGACGACATCCGAAATATTGGCCCGCGACCTGACCCGGGCGCGGCAGCGCACGCTGGCGCTCGTCGACTTCGACGACGCCGAGCTGCACCGCCAGTACGACCCGCTGATGAGCCCGCTGGTATGGGACCTGGCCCATATCGGTCAGCAGGAGGAGCTGTGGCTGTTGCGCGGCGGGGACCCGGAGCGCCCCGGCATGCTGCCGGCGGATGTCGAGGGCCTCTACGACGCCTTCATCCACCCTCGGGCTAGCCGCGTGGACCTACCGCTGTTGGCGCCTGATCAGGCCCGGAAGTATTGCGCCACCGTGCGTTCCAAGGTTTTCGACAAGCTGGAGACCCTGCCCGACGACCCGGGGGACGGGTTCGTGTTCGGCTTGGTGCTCAGCCATGAACACCAGCACGACGAGACCATGCTGCAGGCGCTGAACCTGCGTGCCGGCCCACCGCTGCTCGGCCTGGGCGACGGCCTGCCCGCCGGCCGGCCGGACCTGGCGGGAACCTCGGTGCTGGTACCGGGCGGTGAATTCGTGCTCGGCGTCGACGCCGCCGATGAACCCTTCTCGCTCGACAACGAGCGCCCCGCGCACCACGTCGATGTGGCGGCGTTCCGGATCGGCCGGGTGCCGGTGACCAATCGCGAATGGCGGGGGTTCATCGACGACGGCGGCTACCGGCAACCTCAGTGGTGGAGCGAACGGGGTTGGCGCCACTGCATGCAGGCCGGGTTGACGGCGCCGGAGTTCTGGGGCCCCGATCATCGATCCCGGGTCCGGTTCGGTCACGCTGAGGATCTACCCGCCGACGAGCCGGTGCAACACATCAGTTATTTCGAGGCGCAGGCATACGCGGCATGGGCCGGGGCCCGGCTGCCCACCGAGATCGAATGGGAGAAGGCCTGCGCCTGGGATCCGGTCGTCGGCGCGCGACGCCGCTATCCCTGGGGTGGCACCGATCCGTCGGCCGAGGTGGCCAACCTCGGCGGCGCGGCGCTGCGACCGGCGCCGGTCGGGGCTTACCCGGACGGGGCGTCGGCCTACGGCGCGCAACAACTCCTCGGCGATGTCTGGGAGTGGACGAGTTCACCTCTGCAACCGTGGCCGGGCTTTTCTCCGATGATCTACCAACGCTATTCGGAGCCGTTCTTCGGCGGCGACTACCGGGTGCTGCGCGGCGGCTCGTGGGCGGTCGCCCGCGAGATCCTGCGGCCGAGCTTTCGTAACTGGGACCACCCCTATCGGCGGCAGATCTTCGCCGGAGTCCGACTGGCCTGGGACGCCTGATGTGCCGGCACCTGGGCTGGCTGGGCCGGCCGCGGTCGTTGGCCGAACTGATGTTGGAACCGCCGCACGGGTTACTGGTGCAGTCCTATGCTCCGCGTCGGCAGCAGCACGGGTTGCTCAACGCAGACGGTTGGGGCGCAGGATTTTTCGATGCCTCCCCCGGCGGAGTGCCTCGCCGGTGGCGCAGTGCGGCGCCGCTGTGGAGCGACGGGTCGTTCGCCTCGATCGCCCCGGTGCTGGGCAGTCACTGCGTGGTAGCCGCGGTGCGTTCGGCGACTGTCGGGATGCCCATCGAGGCCAGCGCCACCGCGCCGTTCACCGACGGCAGTTGGCTGCTCTCGCACAACGGCGTGGTGAACCGCAACGTCCTGACCACTACCGATCGTGCCGAATCGGTCTGTGACAGCGCTGTACTGGCCGCGACAATCTTTGCCCGCGGCGTCGAATCGCTGGGCGAGGTGATTGCCGAGGTCGGTGCGGCCGATCCGCAAGCACGACTGAACATAGTGGCCGCCAACGGTTCCCGGATGTTGGCGACGACCTGGGGGGATACCTTGTCGATGTTGCACGGTGCCGACGGTGTGGTGCTGGCCAGCGAGCCCTACGACGACGACCCGCGCTGGGTGGATATCCCGGATTGCCACCTGGTGGACGCGCGCGACGGAGAGGTCCGTGTCACCGCCTTGGGCGTGAACCGATGACGGGGGTCACCATCGCCAATCACCTGGCCGCCGACGCGGCACGCACCGCACTGCGGGCCGATGTCCGCCACGGACTGGCGCAGCATCCGAAGTCTTTGCCGCCCAAATGGTTCTACGACGACATCGGCAGCGAGCTGTTCGACCAGATCACCCGGCTGCCCGAGTATTACCCGACCCGCGCCGAAGCGGAGATCCTGCGAGCACATTCGGCCGAGGTGGCGGCGCTGTCGGGTGCGGACACCCTGGTGGAACTGGGCAGCGGCACCTCGGAAAAGACCCGGATGCTGCTCGACGCACTGCAGGACGCCGGGACGCTGCGCCGATTCATCCCGTTCGACGTGGACGCCGGGGTGCTGGAAACGGCGGGGGAGGCGATTGCCGGTGACTATCCCGGCGTGCGAGTCGACGGTGTCTGCGGCGACTTCGAGCACCATCTGGCGCAGATCCCCGACGGTGGCAGGCGGCTGTTCGTGTTTCTGGGATCGACCATCGGGAACCTGACGCCGGGTCCACGTGCCGACTTCCTGGCCGACCTCGCCGCAGTCATGCGCAACGGTGATGGCCTGTTGCTGGGCACCGACCTGCTCAAAGACACCGCCAGGCTGGTGCGTGCCTACGACGATGCGGCCGGGGTGACCGCGGCGTTCAACCGTAACGTGCTCGCGGTGGTGAATCGTGAACTCGACGCCGACTTCGACCTGGACGAGTTCGCCCATGTGGCGCGCTGGAATTCGGCGGAACAGCGCATCGAGATGTGGCTGCGGGCCCGCCGCGCCCAGCATGTCGTGGTCGGTGCGCTGGGCATGGCTGTCGATTTCGCGGCCGGTGAGGAGATGCTGACCGAGGTGTCCTGCAAATTCCGTCCGGAGCAGGTGGCCGACGAACTGGCCGCCGCGGGTCTGCGGAGCCGACGGTGGTGGACCGACGCGGCCGGCGATTTCGGCCTGTCGCTCGCCATCAAATGAGCCTCGCCGACAGCTGGCGCGCCGCGCGCCCGCCGGTCGCCGGGCTGCACCTGGACAGTGCGGCCTGCTCACGGCAGAGCTATGCGGCACTGGATGCTGCAGCCCGCCATGCCCGTCACGAAGCCGAGGTCGGTGGCTACGTCGCCGCCGAGGCGGCCGCGCCGGTACTCGATGCCGGCCGGGCGGCATTCGCCGCGTTGACCGGCATGGCCGACGCCGACGTGGTGTTAACCACCGGGTCGCGAAATGCGCTGGATCTCCTGCTGTCCCGATGGCCGGGGGCGCAGCGCACCTTGGCCTGCCTGCCCGGCGAGTACGGCCCGAATCTGGCGGTGATGGCGGCGCACGGGTTCAGCCGGCGGTTCCTGCCGGTGGACGACACCGGCCGCCTGGTGCTCGATGAGGCGGCGGCCGCACTCGGCGCCGACCCGCCGAGCCTGGTGCACCTGACCCCGGTCGGCAGTCACCGCGGGCTGGTGCAGCCCCTGGCCCAGATGGCGGACGTCTGCCGCGGGCTCGGCATTCCGCTGGTTGTCGACGCGGCGCAGGCCCTGGGGCAGATCGACTGCGCCGTTGGTGCCGATGCCGTCTATTCGTCGTCACGCAAGTGGCTTGCCGGGCCGCGCGGTGTGGGGGCTCTGGCGCTGCGGCCGGCGTTGGCCGAACTATCGGCGCCCGGAACGGAGGCCGGTGACGTGAACGTCGCTGCACAGCTGGGGTTCTGCGTTGCGCTGGGGGAACACCTGGCGGCCGGGCCGGTGGTGGTTCGTGCTGCGCTGGCTGGCGTGGGGGCCTGGAGCCGGCGGGTGCTGGCTCAGTTACCCGGCTGGCGGGTGGTCGAGCCGCTCGACGAGCCGAGCGCCATCACCACCTTGGTACCGCCGTCGGGCACTGATCCGGTGGCGGTGCGGGCATGGCTGATTGCCGAGCACGGGATCGTCACCACCGCAGCCGGAGTCGAACGCGCACCGCTGGAGCTGACCGTGCCCGTGCTGCGGATCTCACCGCACGTCGACGCCACCGAGGACGACGCGGAGGTGCTCGCTAGAGCGTTGGCCGCTGCGCCGCACGGCGGATGAAGGCCGTTCTCGGCGAACGCTAGTGGCCGAACAGGCCGCCGCCGTGGCCGCCGCCGAACAGGCCGCCGCCCCCGCCGCCAAAGAGTCCACCACCGCGGGATCCGCCGCCGAACAGGCCGCCACCACCGTGGCCGCCGCCGAACATGCCGCCGCCGGGCTTGCCGCCCCCGCCGAAGATTCCGCCTGGCTTGCCGCCGCCGAACATGCCACCGCCCAGCTTGGGCATGGAGGGCGCGCTCGGTGCAGGCAGCGACGGCAACGACGGCGCTTGGGGTGCGGTGAACGAGGGCAGCGACGGCGCTTGGGGTGCGGGCAGTGACGGCAGTGACGGCGCTTGGGGTGCGGTGAACGACGGCAGCGAGGGCGCTTGGGGTGCGGTGAACGACGGCAGCGAGGGCGCCTGCGGTGCGGGCAGTGACGGCAGCGACGGCGCCTCGGGAACCGGAAGCCCGGCCGGGGGGCCTGAATTCGGTAGCTGGATCGGCAGATTCGGCAACTGGATTCCCGGGTTGGGGTTGACGGCGGGTGCGTCGGGAACCTTGACCGGCAGCTCCGGCAGCTGAATGCCCGGGTTCGGGTTGACGGCGGGAAGGTCCGGGACCTGAACGGGCGGCGCCGGCAGTTTCACCACCGGTGGGTTCGGATTGACCACCGGAATCTCGGGCTTGACGACCGGCGGGTTCGGGTTGACCACCGGAATCTCGGGCTTGACGACCGGTGGTTTCGGCTTGACAACCGGGATTTCGGGTTTGACGACCGGGATTTCGGGTTTGACCACCGGCGGATTGGGCTTCACGATCGGCGGATCGGGCTTGACCACCGGGGGATTAGGGAGCTCGACGGGCGGCGTGGGCTTGACCACCGGGGGTTCGGGCTTGATCACCGGGGCAGGTGCCGCCGGTTTCTTGCCGGGCAATCCCCACAGGAATGACAGATCGGGCATCCCCGACAAGACGGGCCGGTGTGGCGCCGGCCGCGGAATCGGCGCCAACAGGAAGGGTGACGGCGGCTGCGCCGCCGGCGGGTGCATGGGCAACGGCGGACCGAAGATCGGGGCGGGGACAAACAATGGCCCGGTGCCTGCCCCGGCCGCCACCGGCTGTGGAGCCGGCAGACCGGGCGCCGGCGCATCCAGCGGCACTGCCGCCGGAAGGTCGGGCGCCGACGGCAGGCTCAACGGCGGCAGCGGTATCGAGGCCGTCGGTGGCTGCCCCATCACCGGCGGTTGTCCCCCGAACGGCTCGGTGGCGGGTACCTGAAGATTCGGAGCCCGGTGCGGAATGGTCAGCGCCCGCCCCAGATCCGGCCGCAGCGCAACCAGGTTGGGAGTGATGTCCAACGTCATGGCCACCATCAGCGCCGACGCTGCGGCGAAAGCGGCAGACGCCAACGCCGCGCCGGCCACCAGCAGCGGACGGCGGGGCGGGTGGCCCACCGGTTCGAAGATCTCGGTGACAGCTTCGGCGTCTTCGTCGGGCACTGCGCTGTAGGCGAGATCGTCGGCATCAAAACCGGGGATGTCGTAGTAGCAGGGTCCGAGAGCACCGGATGCGGGTTCTTGCGTGTAGGCCAGCGCGGCGGACTCCACCTCGACACCGACCAGGCGGGCAGAGGCCAGTGCCGCACCGCGGGCCAGCGCCGCACGCGGCTCCGCGGGTTCGCACACCTCGTGGTCGACCGTCGCCTCCAGCCGCGGCCGCAACGCGGTCGAATCGCCCTCGGCGCAGATCAGAAACAGACCGTCCGGTGACGTGTGGGCGGCGTTGAGCCGATCGGCGACCGTGTCGACCGCGGCGGTGGCGTCACCGTCATCGAGGGCTTGCCGAAAGATCCGGGTGACGGTGCCGTCGGTGCAGTCGACCATGGCCAGTGTCGCGGTCGACGCCTCGACGGACAGCAGCCCCATCTGGTCGCAGCCGACCGTCTGTCCCAGGTTGTGGGCCAAGCTTGCCGCCGCAAGCACCGGGGAGACCAGAGCCACGTTTTCCAAACCCTCAAGGGCGCCGCTGGAAAGCCGTGAACTCAGCGCTGCCGCGTCGAGCGGATCGGTCACCGTCACGCCGGTCGACACCAGGTGAAGACCGGCCGAGTCCGCGGCGTCACGCGCCCGCAGGATCGCCGCGATCAACGCGTCGACGGCGGCGAATTCGACGGAGTCGTCGGACGGCACGTCAACGCTGCGCTCTTCCAGCGTGACGCCGTCCCCGCGTTCTCCGCAGACCAGCACGGTGTGGATGGTGGCGGGTGTGCTCGACGCAAGTGCCACACCGAGGACGACGTCCATGTCTTCTCCGATTCAGTTCTGACCTGCACGCGGTCGGCCACGGCGGCTTCTGGGGGGCACAGACATCGGCGGCGTTCCGACACCGTTTGTTCACCATTACGACATCTACTCGCAATACTTCGAAATATGCGCCGGAGTGAATGAATAGCGTCTGATGGGTTCGTGAAGAACGTCTAATTTTGTGGACTGACCTGTCCGGGTGGTCGCGATCCTGTCGGGTAGCGCCACCCGATCGGACCAGGTAGGCCATGATGGACGCGGCACCGCACCGGTATGGACAGGAGTCAGACTTGGCCGATTTCGTCGCGTCGATCGACCAGGGCACCACCAGCACTCGCTGCATCATCTTCGACCATGACGGTGCGGAGGTGGGCCGTCATCAGCTCGAACACGAACAGATCCTGCCGCGAGCCGGCTGGGTGGAACACGATCCGTTCGAATTGTGGAACCACACCGCGGCGGTGCTGGTCTCGGCGCTCAACACCACCAAGCTGCACGCGTCGGATCTGGCGGCGCTGGGCATCGCCAACCAGCGCGAAACGACGGTGGTGTGGAACCGCAAGACCGGCCAGCCCTACCACAACGCGATCGTCTGGCAGGACACCCGAACCGACGCCATCGCGGCGGCCCTGGAGCGCGACGGCCACGGGGAGGTGATCCGGCGCAAGGCGGGATTGCCGCCGGCCACCTACTTCTCCGGCGGCAAACTGCAGTGGATTCTCGACAACGTCGAGGGGGTGCGTGCCGATGCCGAACGTGGCGACGCGCTGTTCGGCACCTGCGACAGCTGGGTGCTGTGGAACCTGACCGGGGGGCCGCGCGGCGGCGTGCACCTGACCGACGTCACCAACGCCAGCCGCACCATGTTGATGAACCTCGAGACCCTGGACTGGGACGACGAACTGCTGGCCTTGTTCTCGATTCCCAAGGCGATGCTGCCGCGCATCATGGCGTCGTCGACGCGACGCCGGCATGCGGTCACCGCGAGCACCGGACCGTTGCGTGGCGAGGTGCCGATCGCCGGCATCCTGGGCGACCAGCAGAGCGCCATGGTCGGCCAGGTGTGCTTGTCGGCGGGGGAGGCGAAGAACACCTACGGCACCGGAAACTTCCTGCTGCTCAACACCGGTGAGCAGATCGTCCGCTCCAACAACGGATTGTTGACCACGGTCTGCTACCAGTTCGGCGACGCCAAGCCCGTGTATGCACTGGAGGGCTCGATCGCGGTCACCGGGTCCGCGGTGCAGTGGCTGCGTGACCAACTGGGCATCATCAGCGGCGCCACGCAGGTTGAGAGCCTCGCCCGCCAGGTCTCCGACAACGGCGGGATGTACTTCGTGCCGGCGTTCTCCGGGCTGTTCGCACCGTACTGGCGTTCGGATGCGCGCGGCGCGATCGTGGGGCTGTCCCGCTTCAACACCAACGCGCATCTGGCCCGGGCCACCCTGGAGGCGATCTGCTACCAGAGCCGAGATGTGGCCGAAGCGATGGAAGCCGACTCCGTTGTGCACCTTGGTGTTTTGAAGGTCGACGGCGGCATCACCGCCAATGATCTGTGTATGCAGATCCAGGCCGACGTGCTCGGGGTCGACGTGGTCAAGCCGGTTGTGCCCGAAACCACCGCGCTGGGCGCGGCGTATGCGGCCGGATTGGGGGTCGGGTTCTGGAAGGGGCCCGACGATCTTCGCGCCAATTGGCGTGAAGACCGGCGCTGGACCCCGAACTGGTCGGATGAGCAGCGTGCCGAAGGCTATGCCGGGTGGCGAAAGGCCGTGCAGCGCACGCTGGACTGGGTCGAGCTGCCCTGAGAATGGCGGCACGCAGGCGGGTGCTGCCCGGCGCGTTGGTTGCGCTAGTCGTGGTGGCCGTTGTCGGCTGGGCGTGGTGGCAGCAGGCCGGGTGGTTTTCGCAGCCGTCGGGGCCCTCGCCGACTCCGACGCCGCCGACGCCGAGCGCGGTGCCGCTGGACCCCGGCTATGACAACGCCCGCCGCATGCTCGAAGCGCTGCCGGTCAAGGGCTGGGACCGCGAGAAGGACTTCAAGCGCTACCGGTTCGGCGAGCGCTGGAGCGACGACGTCGACGTCGAATTCGGCCACAACGGCTGCAATACCCGCGACGACATCCTGCGCCGCGACCTGGACCAGATCGAACTGCGACGGGGCACCTGCCTGGTTCAGCGCGGCGTCCTGCACGACCCGTACTCCGGACGGGTCATCGCCTTTGTGCGTGGCCCGGAGACGTCCGAGGCAGTGCAGGTCGACCACCTCGTGTCGTTGGCCGACGCCTGGTACAAGGGAGCGCGAACCTGGGACGAGCGGCGCCGCCGCGATTTCGCCAACGATCCGCGTAACCTGCTCGCGGTCAGCGCCCAAGCCAACTTCGACAAAGCATTCCGCGACGCCGCCGGCTGGCTGCCGGCGAACGCCGCGTTCGAATGCGAATTCGTGGCCCGTCAGATCGCAGTCAAAACCGCTTACGGACTGTGGGTTTCATCTAACGAGAAGACCGCGATGCATCGGGCCCTTCGTCACTGTTGACCCGCACGATCAGACTCAGTCGGTTTCCCCGAGGATTCCGTAAATCTCCTTGCGCGCGCTGTTGATGATGTCGACGATGCGCTGCTGCTGCTCGGGCGTGGCTGCCTGGCCGGCCTGAGCGACGGCACCGAACAGCTGGCCGGTGGCGGTGCGCAGGTTGATCTGCCCCGGGTCGGCGCCATCGGTGATCTGCTCCCACGGCGGGGTCTCGATCGTCTCGGCAACCCCGCGACCTTCTTCGGTCAATTCGAAAAGCCGCTTCTTGCCGTCGGTCTCGGTGCCGGTGATCAGACCTTCATCGACCAGCATCTGCAAGGTCGGGTAGACCGATCCCGGGCTGGGACGCCACAGCCCTTGGCTGCGTTCGGCGATCTGCTGAATGATCTCGTAGCCGTGCATCGGGCCCTCGGCCAGCAGGGCCAGGATGGCGAGCCGCACGTCGCCGCGCCGGCCACGATTGCCGCGCCGGTGTCCACGGTGCCCGCCCGGACCGAAGCCGAAGCCGGGACCGCCGGGCCCGAAACCAGGTCCGAACCCCGGACCGAATCCGTGCCGGAAATCCGGGCCGAATCCGGGGCCGGCGGCCTCGTGGCCGGGGCCGAAGCCCAACGGCGCGCAGTGCTCGGCGGCGTGGTCGCGCAACTGCCGGCGAAACTCACGCCGGGCCTGCCGGCGCGCGATGTGTGCGGCGCGGCGCTGATGTGGCGTCGCGGGGCCGAAGCCGAAGCCGACGTGGTGTTCGGCGTCTTCGGTGAAGGGTCCGCCGGGCGGACCAAAGGGGCTGTTCATGCGTACCTCTTTGCTTGGGAAGGGGAAGCGTGATTCGCTTCCGATGCATTAACGATATATCGAGAACTATCGAGATGCAACGGTAACGTCGGGCCGGTCAGGGACGGCCGCGACAATGCCGAACGGAATCGGAGGCGTCAGCGCCATCGCTGACGGAAGCCCTGCCGGTTGTTTGACCGCCAGGGAACACGAGCTCGGCGTGCTAGCTCGGGGGAAAGAACCCGCCGGTATTCGGTGGCGGCCACGGAGCCGGAGGCGGCGGGAAATACGGTGCGGGCGGCATGACCTGAAACCGCGCCAGCTCGCGCTGATGCCGTTCGGCCAACACCGCGGCCAGCACCAGCTCGGGCGGGGCATCCGGGGGCGGTGGTGGCGAGATGTGCGCGAGTACATCACCGGAGATCCGGTAGGCCATCATCTGCCGGGTATGCGGGTCGAGCTGTGCGGCCCGACCAAGAAATTGCCTTGCCAGTTCGGCGGATTCGGCCCGCAGGCCCGACAACTGCAACGTCGAGGCCCACCAGGCCAGCCCCGGCGGCATCATGGGCGGCGGTATCGAAGCCGGCGCGCGTTCGCTGATCACCACCGTGCCGGCGAAGATATCGCCCAGGCGTTTTCCGCGCGGTGACAGTAGGCTGCAGATCACCGCCGGGCTGCCGGTCAGTCCCCAAATCTCGATAACTGCGGCCAGCGCCCGAAAGAGTGCCTGCCGGAAGCGTTCCGGGCCGCCGTCATCGGACACCACTCGCAGCCCCATCGCCATCTTGCCCAGCGACCGGCCCCGGGTGACGGTCTCCATGATGACCGGGTAACCGACCAGGAGAAGCACCGCGAAGATGATCATGATGGCCGTCGTCAACGCGTCGTCGAACCGGCCGAGCGTGGTGGCCCACAGCACGATCGCGCACAGGTATCCCACCATCACGACGGTGATGTCGATCAGTGCGCTGACCGCGCGCACCGGCAGCTGCGCGATCGCGATGTCGAGGACGACGGCGTCGCCGGTCACCAGCTCGGGGCCGCGGTTCGCCATAGCTCAGACGCTACTCGCCGAACAGGTCTCATCGAGGCGCTCGCGGCCGTGCCGCAGGGCGGAGATCTGTATCGCCTGGCTTGCTCGCGCTCGCTGTGCCTGTTGGCGCGGACCTGCGTCGCCCGGCTTCGCCGTGCTCGCAGTCCTCGCTACGCTCGGCGACGTGGATGTCGACGCCTTCGTGCTGACCCATCGACCGATCTGGGACCGGCTGGAGACATTAGTCAAGAATCGGCGGCTCACCGGCACAGAGGTCGACGAGCTGGTCGACCTCTATCAGCGTGTGTCCACCCATCTTTCGGTGGTGCGCTCGTCGTCTTCGGACGCGGCGCTGATCGGCCGACTTTCCGCCCTGGTGGCGCGGGCGCGTGCAGCCGTCACCGGTGCTCATGCACCGTTGGCCTCGGAATTCGTCCGGTTCGTGACGGTGTCGTTTCCGGTGGTTGCGTACCGCGCCTGGCGGTGGTGGCTGGGCACCGCCGTGGTGTTCCTGGCGGTGTCGGCGGTCATCGCCTGCTGGGTGGCCGGCAACCCCGACGTGCAGGCGGTGATCGGCACTCCCGCGGAGATCGACCGGTTGGTCAACCACGACTTCGCCGCCTACTACAGCGATCACCCGGCTGGATCCTTCGCGCTGCAGGTCTGGGTGAACAACGCCTGGGTCGCCGCTCGCGCCATTGCGTTCTCGGTGCTGCTGGGTCTGCCGATCCCGGCGTTGCTGCTCTCCAACGCGGCCAATCTCGGCTTGGGGCTCGGGCTGATGTTCCACGCCGGCCGGGGCGGTTTCATGCTGGGACTGCTTGCCCCGCACGGACTGCTGGAGCTGACGGCGGTGTTCTTGGCCGGCGCGGTGGGCATGCGCCTGGGCTGGACGGTGATCGCCCCGGGTGATCGGCCCCGCGCGCAGGCACTCGCCGAACAGGGCCGCGCTGTCGTCGCGGTCGCCGTGGGGTTGGTGGTGGTGTTCGCCGTGGCCGGGCTGCTCGAGGCGGTGGTGACCCCGTCGCCGCTGCCGACGTGGCTGCGGATCGGCATCGGGGCCGCAGTGGAGGTCGCCTTTCTGGCCTACGTGGTGTACTTCGGGCGCAAGGCGGTGGCCGCCGACGAAACCGGTGACATCGCCGATGCCCCCGACGTCGTCCCCACCGGCTGATTTCCTCCGCCGAGCAGACATGAAAGCCCCTTTTTCAAACGCAATTCGGGGGCTTTCGCGACTGCTCGCCGACGATAAGGATCAGAGCTGTCCCGCAGCCTTCATCGCCAGATAGGCATCGGCCAGCGCCGGCGCCAGATCCTCGGGCGGGGCGTCGATGACCTGCACGCCGCTGCGACGCAAACGGGCCGCCATCGCGCGGCGGTCATTGCGGGCCCGCTCGGCGGCGCCAGCGTCATAGACCGCGGCCGCGTCGCCACGGCCCTGAGCCAGCCGTTCCACTCGCGGATCGGCGACCGCCGCGAGGATCACCTGGTGGGCCGCGGTCAGATTCGGCAACACCGGCAAGAGGCCCTCTTCCAGGGCGGAGGGGTTGAGATCGGTCAACAGCACAACGAGGTTGCCTCGGCGCGCCCGTCGGGACAAGGTGGCCAGCATCGCCTCGGCATCGGATTCGACCAACGCCGGCTGCAGTGGCGCCATCGCGTCGACCAGTTGAGCGAACAGTCGAGTCCTTGATGCCCCGAACACCCCGGCGCGTGTCACCTGATCATGGGCGAGCAGGTCGACGTGATCGCCGGCGCGTAATGCCAACGCCGCCAGCAACAGGGCGGCATCCATCGACCAGTCCAGCCGTGGCCAGCCCGCGGGATCGCGTGCGGTGGGGTCGACCCCGATCCGGCCGGCCGCCGTGCGGCCGGTGTCGAGCACGATGACGACCCGCCGGTCCCGTTCGGGTCGCCAGGTGCGCACCACCACCTCGGAGCGCCGTGCGGTGGCCCGCCAGTCGATCGAGCGCACGTCGTCGCCCGCGACGTATTCGCGCAGCGAGTCGAATTCGCTGCCCTGGCCGCGCACCAGTGCCGGGAGATTCCCGTCGACCTCCCGGAGCCGGGCCAGCCGTGCCGGTAGGTGCCGGCGGGACAAGAAGGGCGGAAGTACCCGCACCTGCCCCGGCACCTGCCGAGACCGCTGCCGCCCGGCCAGTCCCAGCGGCCCGATCGAGCGGACCGTGACCCGGTCGGCCTGCTGGTCGCCGCGGCGAATCGGCCGTAGCTCGGTGACCACCCGGGATAGCTGGCCGGCCGCTAGCTCCAGCGGATGGGAGCGCGGTGCGGCGCGGGCGCTGGGCGACCAGGCGTCACGGATCTGACCGCGCAATGGGCGGGCGCCGTTGACGATCCACAAGGTGGTCGTGATCGTCTGGCCGAGTCGTACCGCGTTGTCCATGGACCGGTCGATGTGCAGCGTGGCGGGATCTGTCGTCAACCCGACGTCGAGCAGCACTGCCGCGGTGAGTCCAGCCAGCAGCACCGCGAACGCGGCCGCCGGCCAGGGGGCCAGCGTGATCGGCACGGCGCAGAGCAGTGCGATCAGCGCGACGCGACCGGTCAGAATCACCAGCGCGGCACCGGAACCGAGGCCAGAATGCTGTCGAGAACGCCGTCGGCGGTGGCGCCTTCGAGTTCAGCCTCCGGGCGCAACATCACCCGGTGCCGCAGCGTGGAGCGGGCCATCGCCTTGACATCGTCGGGCGTCACGTAATTGCGCCCGGATAGCCACGCCCATGACCGCGACGTGGCCAGCAACGCGGTCGCACCGCGCGGTGAGACACCCAGCTGTATAGCGGGTGAGTGCCGGGTCGCCGCGACCACGTCGACGATGTAACCCAGCACCTGGTCGGCCACCAGCACCTGGCGGACCGCAGCGCGCCCGGCCGCCAGATCCTGCGCGCCGGCCACCTGGGCCACCGCGGACAGATCGTGCGGATCAAAGCCCTGCGCATGCCGAGCCAAGATGTCGATCTCGGCTTCGCGCACCGGCAGCGGCACAGTCAACTTGAGCAGGAATCGGTCGAGCTGGGCCTCCGGTAGCCGGTAGGTGCCCTCGTACTCGATGGGGTTGGCGGTGGCGGCAACGATGAACGGGTCGGGCAGCGGCTTGGCCGCGCCGTCGACGCTGACCTGACCTTCCTCCATCGCCTCCAGCAGCGCCGCTTGGGTCTTGGGCGGAGTCCGGTTGATCTCGTCGGCCAGCAGCAGATTGGTGAAGACCGGTCCGGGCCGGAACATGAACTCGGCGGTGTGGGTGTCGTAGACCAGCGAGCCGGTGATGTCTCCGGGCATCAGGTCCGGGGTGAACTGGACCCGTTTGAAGTCCAACCGCAACGCAGCGCTCAGGGTTCGGACCAGCAGTGTTTTCGCCACGCCCGGAACACCTTCGAGCAGCACATGGCCGCGGCACAACAGCGCGATTACCAGGCCGCTGACCACAGCGTCCTGGCCGACCACTACCTTCGCGACTTCGCTGCGCAACGCCAGCAATGCGTCGCGGGCTGCGGCAGCAGCTGGATTCTCTGCGGGACTGTGAGTCACGACTGGGTGACCTGCCTTTCGATGTCGTCGAGTGCGTGGGCCAGGGCGACCAGGGCATCGTCGGATTCCGGAGGTGGCCCGAACAGCAAGTGCCACAACCAGTCGGGGTGCGCCCCAATGCGTATCGATACTGCCGCGACCAACGCGGGCGGTTCGGGTCTCGGGCCCAACCCCAGGCGCGGAGCCAGGCGGCGCAAGGCCGCAGTGCGCAGGGCGGCAGCGGCTCGATCGCGGGCCCGGTGCGATCGGTAGAGCCGGCCGAGCCCTTCGACGGTCTCCGATGCGCGGACGACGACGGGCAATTGTTCGGCGACTAGGGGGCCGAGCCGGCGGCCCTTCCAGACGGCGGCCAGGGCCAGGGCCACACACATTTGCCAGAACAGCCATCGTAGGTTCGGTGGGATCAGGCCGGCAATCGCGGCCTTCCCTGATTTTTTTGCGCCTTGAACGTGTTGGGGCGCATACCAGATCAGGCGATCGGAGGTGCCGGCAAGATTCATAGCCAGCGCGGCGTTGCCTTCCCGGGCCAGGTCGGCGTTGGTCATAAACGTCTCGCTGCCGATCACGGTGATGGTCCGCTTGCCGTCGCGGTAGCGCACCAGGGCACCGTCGTAGCAGCTTTCCAGTGAATGGCCTTTGTTTGCAACATAGATCGCAGTGGTGCGCAGGTCGACGGCTCCAGCCTGTTGCGCCTCGCGCAGGCTGCAGTCGGGCTGGTGGGTGTACACCCGTGCGGGGCCGGACCGGATGCCGGGCGCGAGGGCCTTGCGGGCCAGGGCGTCCGGTGCCACCAGAAGCAGGTCGCCGGGCAGATCCGCCAGCCGGTTCATCAGCTCACTGCCGGCGATGCGCGGGGTCTGGGCTACCAACACCAACGTGTCGGGACGTGCCTGCAGGGCAACGTCATCGACGGTTGCGGCGGGCACAACCTCGACCCCACGGTGACGCAGCAGTGCCACCAGTGCGTGCGTGCCCTGGGGGCCGGTGGCATTGGGATCCATTCGGCCGCCCGGCCGCGGTGTGGTCAGGTAGGCGCCCACCGCCGAAACCGCCACGATCACGGCCAAGGCCGCCGCGACCCACAGCCAGGTCCGCCGCCTGGTCGTCATCGGTATTGCCGAGCCGGTGTTGTGCCCTGCACCCGTTCGTCGAGTTCTGTGACGATCCGATAGCCCTCCGGGGTGGCGGGCAGCTCGCCGTAGTTGACGTCGTTGAACGTCTCGGCAGCCCGGAACAGCTCACCGGCCAGGGCGGGTAGAGCCGCGCCGGCGTCGCGGGCCAGTTCGGTGGCGGTACGGCCCGTGGCGGGACGCAACACCCCGTTCTCCTCGAGTGCGCGGGCCACGGCCCGCAGGCGGTGCCGGATCGCCTCGCCCCAATCTGCCGATGCGGCATACTGCTGCGCGGCGGCCCGGTGTTCGGCGGCGCTGAGCTGTGTTGCGCCGTAGAACGGTTCGCCGCGGTGCCCGTCGTGCAGCATGCGGCGGCTGACGTGGACGGCGGCCACCACGGCCGCCGCGAGGACGATCAGCAACACGCTGATGGTGAACCATCCGCCGGGCAACTCCGCACCCTTGAGCACTAACCGCCGTACCAGCGTCTCGATGAAGTCGAGGAACTGCTGCTTGGGCGACGGCCGCGGGTACATCGGTTTTGCCAGCTCGCGTTCGGCCGCCTCGCGGGCGGCTTCGCGGTCGACGTCGACGGTGGACACCGGCGATCCTTAGCCCGGGGGCCGGGTCAGCCAGAGGTTGTCGGTCCACCCGCCGACGTACGGCCCACCGGTGGCGCCGGTTCGCAGCACCAGGTCGAAGGCCTCGCCCCGGATGCGGCGGTCGGTGTACAGCAGTACCGACACTCCGGCACTGAAGGGCAGCACGATGATCTGGCCGATCGTGGTTCCGATCCGGGAGAACAGGCTCAACTGTGCACCGCCGGTCAGGGCGTCTGCGCCGTGGGTGGCGATCATCCCGAAGATGTTGAAGGGAAACGCCACTGCGCTGCTGATCAGGGAGACGATCAGTGCCGTCAGCGCCATGATGCCCAGCACTCGCCAGAAACTGTTGCGCACCAAGTAGAACGAGCGGCGCATCGCTTCGAACACGGGTTGGCGCTCCAGCACGATCACGGTCGGCGCGAAGACCAGCACGGTGTAGCCGTAGGCCAATGCTGCGATCAGTGCCGGTACCAGCGGCACGGCGATCAACACTGCGGCACCGGTGCCGCCCGCTCCGGCGGCGACGGCGATCAGGGCCGCCGCGAAACCACACAGCACCGCCGCGGCGAGGCCGATCAGGGCGGTCAGTCCGATCAGCGGACCGAAGCGATCACGCACGATCGCCCAGGCTTCGGCGATGGTGATCGGCGAGCCGAACACCGCGCGCCCGACCACGACGGTCAGCAGGCCGGTCAACACGATGGTGCCCAGGGCGGTCACGATAGCCGCGCCCACGGAACCGGTTAGCCACGCTGCCACGTCACCGCCGGAGAGTTCTGACGACGACCTACCCGGGCCCGACGGGCCGAGCGCCGACAACAGGCCGAACAGGGCGATTCCGCTGATGATCTGGGTGGCCACCACCACCACGGCGGTAAGGCCGAGCACGGTTTTCGGATTGGCCCGGATGTAGCCGACGGCGCCGTTGTAGATGTCGGTCAGGCTCAGTGGGCGCAGCGCAATGATGCCGGGCTTGAGTTCAGGCTGCGGATAGCCCACCGGGGCGCCGTATCCCGGCGGCGGGCCGTAGCCGGGTGGCGGACCGTAACTCGGAGGTGGTGGGCCGTAGCCGGATGGTGGGCCGTAGCCGGGTGGCGGACCGTAACTCGGAGGTGGTGGGCCGTAGCCGGGTGGGGGACCGTAACTCGGAGGTGGGGGGCCGTAGCCCGGAGGTGGTGGGCCATAGCCCGGTGGCGGGCCGTAGCCGGGAGGCGGAAAACCAGGTCCGGGGTAGCCGGGCGGAGGCGGATTCACCATGGGGCTGAGCGTAGCGTTATGGGGCATGGCGGAACTCAAATCCCAGTTGCGTACCGATCTCACGGCGGCGATGAAGGCGCAGGACAAGCTGCGCACGGCGACTCTGCGAATGTTGTTGGCCGCGATCCAGGCCGAAGAGGTCGCCGGCAAACAGGCGCGGGAACTGACCGACGAGGACGTCCTGAAGGTGCTGGCGCGCGAAGCCCGCAAGCGTGCGGAGTCCGCGACGATCTATACCCAGAACGGCCGGGGTGACCTCGCCGCCGAAGAGCACGCCGAGGCTCGGATCATCGACGAGTACCTTCCCGCACCGCTCAGCGACGCCGAGCTGGCCGACGTGGTCGACACCGCGCTGGCGCAGGTCGCCGAGGCGATCGGGGAGCGGCCGCACATGAAGCACATGGGCCAGGTGATGAAGGCCGCTACCGCGATCGCCGCGGGCAAGGCCGACGGTTCGCGGCTGTCGGCCGCGGTCCGCGAACGGCTCTAGCGCGATCAAGGCGGTAGCGCTCGAATCAATTTCGGCACAAGCCTTGATTGATGCAGCCAGCGCCGAGGGCGAATCCCGGCCTGGCCCCATCGGGGCCGAATTTCGGTCTCGATGTCGCCGAGTCGTAAACACCGCTCAGTCGTGGTTGAAATGTGCCGAAAGCGCGATCAGGATCGTCACGATCACGAGAATGACGACGACGGGAAGCGCCCACGGGAGTACCGCTTCGATCACCCCATCAGCATAGGCCGGTTCCGGCCGGCAGGAGCCGTGCTGGAACGGCTCTAGGAACCGGTTGCGGGCAACTGCCAACCCGTCAGCGCGGCGATGAAGCCGTCGGGGTCGGTAACGCTGACGTAGAGACAGCGGACCGGCCGGTTGAACAAGCCGGCCGTCGGGGCTTTGCTCGGTTTGACGGCGTGGGTGAGCCGTATCTGGACCACGCCGTGCCGGGATCCGTTGACCAGCCAGCCATTACACGCCTGATGGACGCCCCAGCCCCACATGCGTTCGGGTGCCGGCCGGGCGGATTCGATGTTGTTCAAGGCGATGTCCATGGCGAAGGCCCATCCGCTGCGGACTTGCAGCAGGCCGTCGGCCACCCGGATGCTGGCCCGCCCGGGACCTAGGCCGAAGGCGGTCGCCAGTGGTCGATACCACCGGTCATAGCGCATCGGGAAGTCCACAGCAGACATTGTCTACGGCTAGGGAGGTCGGTGGACCGGTTTCGATACAACCAGGCACGGTCTGACGGACTCAGAATCGCGCCAGTAACCGAAGGGCGTCGGCTATTCAGCTACGCGGAAGTACGGTTCAACCGTGCCGCTGAGCTTGACGACCATCGGATTTCCGCGGCGATCCTTGGCGGTCGGGACTTCCACACGCACCCAGCCCTCGGCCACGTCGTATTCGTGCACATTGGTTCTCTCGACGCCATTGAAGCGAATACCCACGTCGCGGCGGAGCACCTCTTCGTTATAGAAGGCGCTGCGCGGATCGATAGAGAGGTGATTCGGTGGAACGTCTGTGTTCTGATCCTCGGACATGATGGCCTTCGTTGAATGCTGCGTTACGTTCTCGGATTTGGTTCTCTGAAAACCTACGTGACCAAGCCTGGCTGGATGAAATCACAGCCACCAAGTCACCGGGATATGCGTCGCCCCCAACGCCGCAGTCCGACGACTTCCCGGTCGTAGCGCCACACGATCTGCGGTCCAATGGCGGGCCCCAACGGAAAAGGCCCCGACCGGATTAACCGGTCAGAGCCCTCTACCTGTAACAACATGAGTCGGGGTGGCGGGATTCGAACCCACGACCTCTTCGTCCCGAACGAAGCACGCTACCAAGCTGCGCCACACCCCGTGTGAAGCCACGACAGCGTATCGCACCGCGCCGCCGGTCACCCAAACGGCCAGTTCAACGTCCATCGAGGCCCGGCTCACTAGCGCCCGGGAGCATGAAACGCCCCACACCTGGCGTGTGGAGCTCGCAAACATAGGCGGACTTAGGCAGACTGGCTAACAAGGTCTAGTGCAAAGGGAGTCAGATCATGACGCTGTTGGGCGGAGCGGTATATGCCGGTTTCTTCGCTCTGGCTGCGGTGTGGCTTGCCGCCACCAACCCCGACGCAGCCGAAGAGCGGGCTCAGGCGAACGCGAACCGACAGGACCTCTCGAACTCGGCCAAGACTGCGGCCGGACCCGTCGGGTCCAGCCCTTGCTGCGCCAGCCAGTCGTCGTTGTAGTAGGTGTCGGCGTAGCGGTCGCCGCTGTCGGCCAGCACGGTGACCACCGATCCGTTGCGCCCGTCGGCAACCATCTCGGCCAGTAGCGCAAACGCGCCCCAGACATTGGTGCCGGTCGAGGCGCCCACCCGACGCCCCAACACCGCGCTGACGTGCCGCGCTGTGGCCACCGAGGCGGCATCGGGCACGGTCATCATCCGGTCCACCACGTCGGGCAGGAACGACGGTTCCACTCGCGGTCGGCCGATGCCTTCGATCCGCGACGATTCCTCGACCACCACGTCGTAACGGCACTGCGAATAGGCGGGGTAGAAGGCCGAATTCTCCGGGTCCACCACGCACAAGCGGGTCGCGTGCCGGCGGTACCGGATGTAGCGGCCGATCGTTGCGCTGGTGCCGCCGGTGCCGGCCCCCACCACGATCCAATCCGGGATCGGATGGGCCTCGTCGCGCATCTGGGAAAATATCGACTCCGCGATGTTGTTGTTGCCGCGCCAGTCGGTGGCCCGCTCGGCGTTGGTGAACTGGTCCAGGTAGTGCCCGCCGGTGTCGGCGGCGATCCGCTCCGCTTCGGCGTAGACATCGGCCGAATGCGCGACGAAATGACAGCGCCCGCCCTGCGCCTCGATCAGCGCCACTTTTGATGCACTGGTCGAATACGGCATCACCGCGACAAACGGCAGGCCCAGCAGGGCCGCGAAATAGGCCTCCGAGACCGCGGTGGACCCCGACGAGGCCTCGACCACCGTGGTGCCCTCGGCGATCCGGCCGTTGCACAGCCCGTAGAGAAACAGTGAGCGGGCCAACCGGTGCTTGAGGCTGCCGGTGATGTGGGTGGTCTCGTCCTTGAGGTACAGCGCCACTTGAAGACCCGCGCCCTCGTCCGCCCATGCGGGCAGCGGGTAACGCAGCAGATGGGTGTCGGCGCTGCGCCGTGCGTCGGCTTCGATCAGCCGGATCGCGTTGTCGGCCCAGCGCCGTGGATGCCCGTGGTCGGCGATCCGCCCCGTCAACGGGCCGACACGGAGGGCTGGGTCGAGCCGCGGGTGAGCTGCGAGTCGTCACCGCCGGTGGGCGCCGCCACCAGGGTCAGCAGGCTGGCCTCCGGGCGGCAGGCGAACCGCACCGGCGCGAACGGCGAGGTGCCGATCCCCGCCGAGACGTGCAGGCGCATGTGCGCACCCCACTGCGAGGGTCCCTTGACCCGCGAGCGATCCAGCCCGCAGTTGGTCACCAGCGCGCCGTAGAACGGCACGCACAGCTGGCCGCCGTGGGTGTGTCCGGCCATCACCAGCTGGTAGCCGTCGCCGGCGAACCGGTCCAGCACGCGCGGCTCCGGCGAATGGGTCAGCCCCAGGCGCAGATCGGCGGTCAGGTCGGCCGGACCGGCGATGGTGTCGTAGCGGTCCCGCTCGATGTGCGGGTCGTCGACGCCGGCCGCGGCGATCCGATGCCCGGCCACGTCGAACTCGCGGCGGTTGTGGGTCAGGTCCAGCCAGCCCCGCTCGGTGAAAGCCGCGCGCAGGTCCTGCCAAGGCAGCGGGACGCCGTGGATGCGATGCGTCGGCTTGGTCAGGTACTTCGCCGGGTTCTTCAGCCGCGGGCCGAAGTAGTCGTTGCTGCCGAACACGAATACGCCCGGTACCGACAGCAGGTCGCCCAGGGCCTGCACCACTGCCGGCACTGCCTTCGGATGGGCCAGGTTGTCGCCGGTGTTGACCACCAGGTCGGGCTCCAGGCGCACCAGTTCCCGCAGCCAGGCCTGTTTGCGGTGCTGCCCGGGACGCATGTGGATGTCGCTGATGTGCAGGACCCGCAGCGGTGCGGAGCCGGGAGCCAGCACCGGCATCGTCGCCTCGCGCACCACGAACGCGTTGCGTTCGATCAGCGCGCCGTAGCCGATAGCGAGAGCCGCCGGCCCGAGCGCCGCCGAAGCGGCGACGACGGACCGGGTCAGGGCGGGTGAAGGAGCCATGGCGTTCAGACTACTGCGCCCAGAGCGCGCTACCGCGGTTACGGCGGCGGCGCAGGAGGCGGCAGCAGCGGAATGGTGATCGGCGGCAACCCGGGAATCTCCACCACCGTCGAACCCACCGGCCCGATCGGCGGCAGGCCGTCCGGTGGCGGTGGCGGTGGCGGTGGGATGCCGTTGCTGACCTCGATGGTGATGATGGAACCGGGAATGGTCTGACCATTCGGTGAGGTGCCGACCACCGCCCCGGAACGGGCGCTGCTGTTGACCCAGTTCGGCTGGTCGGCGACCTGGAACCCGACTTCTTTCAGGCGCGCCCGGGCGGCGTCCACGTCCAGGCCGGTGACGCTGGGCACCCGTGAATTGGGGCCGCCGTCGACGTAACGCGACTCGGTCGGCGGCATGACGACGTCGCCGAAGTCGGTGGCGATCGGTTTCATCGCCGCGAACCAGGTCCGGGCCGGCTCGTTGCCGCCGTAGAGGTCCCCGTCGCCGCAGTGCCGCAGAGGGAACGAACACAGATCCGACGGCGAGCTGGAGTCGTCGAAGATGTAGTTGGCTGCCGCGTAGCGGTTGGTGAAGCCAAGAAAGCCCGACGAGCGGTGCGCCTCGGTGGTGCCGGTCTTGCCCGACATCGGCAGATCCCAGCCCACCGAACCGGCGGCCGGTGCCGCGGTGCCGCCGCCTTGGATGTCCTTGCTCAAGGCGTTGGCCATCGTATTCGCGAGCCCTTCGGGAACCACTCGCTCACAGGTCTCGGTGGTCACCGCCACCTCGTTGCCGTTGCGGTCGAAGACCTTGTCGATAGGGTTCGGCGGGCACCAGACCCCACCGGAGGCCAAGGTGGCAGCAACGTTGGACAGCTCCAGCGCGTTGACCTCGATCGGGCCCAGGGTGAACGAGCCCAGGTTCTGCCGTTTGACGAAATCGGCGAGGCTCTCGTTGCTGTCCGGGTCGTAGTCGCGGGCGGTGCCCGGATCGGCGTAGGAACGCAGGCCCAGCTTGATCGCCATGTCGACGGTGCGGCCCACCCCGACCTGGGAGATCAGCTTCGCGAACGCGGTGTTCGGCGAGGTCGCCAGCGCGGTGGAGACGTTCATCGGCGACCGGTAGGGCGCGACGTTGACCACGCACCAGGTCTCCTTGGGGCAGCCCTTGGCGCCGCCGCTGCCCATGCCCTTGGTCTGGAACCGGCCGGGCACTTCGAGATCGGCGCTGATACCCATGCCCATCTCCAGCGCCGCGGCCACGGTGAAGGTCTTGAAGATCGACCCGGCGCCGTCGCCGACCAGTGAGAACGGCTGCGGCCGCATGGTTTCGCCGAGGTCGGCGTTGAGCCCGTAGGTGCGGTTGCTGGCCATCGCCAACACCGGGTGCGCGTCACTGCCGGGCTTGATCACGCTCATCACGCTGGCGATGCCCTGCACGTTGGGGTTGGCGAAGCTGTCGATCGCCTCTTTGATCGGGGCCTGCACGTCCGGGTCCAGCGTGGTGTGGATGACGTAACCGCCGCGGGCCACCTGCTCCTTGCTGATCCCCGCCCGCGTCAGGTACTCCTGCACGTAGTCGCAGAAGAAGGCCCGGTCGCCGGCCGCGATGCAGCCCCGCGGCAGCTCGTTGGGCTGCGGCAAGATGCCCAGCGGCTCCGCCTTCGCCGCCCGCAGCGCGTCGGCCTCGCCGGGCAGGTTCTCGATCATGGTGTCCAGCACCAAGTTCCGTCGCGCCAGCGCACCCTCGGGATTGGTGTAGGGGTTCAGCGTGCTGGTCGACTGCACCATGCCCGCCAGCAGGGCCGACTGCTGCCAGTTCAGATCCACGGCGTCCACACCGAAGTAGGTCTGGGCGGCGTCCTGAATCCCGAACGAGTTGTTCCCGAATGACACCAGGTTGAGGTAGCGGGTCAGGATCTGCGGCTTGGTGAAGGTCCGGTCCAGCGTGAGCGCCATCCGGATCTCCCGGAGCTTGCGTGCGGGGGTGGTCTCGATCGCGGCACGCTTCTCGGCGTCGGTCTGGGCCAGCACCAGCAGCTGGTAGTTCTTGATGTACTGCTGCTCCAGCGTCGAGCCGCCGCGGGTGTCGATGTCGCCGGAGGCGTAGCCGGCCAGCCCGGTCAGCGTCCCCTTCCAGTCCACCCCACTGTGTTCGGCGAACCGCTTGTCCTCGATGGACACGATCGCCAACTTCATCGTGTCGGCGATCTTGTCGCTGGGCACCTCGAACCGGCGCTGCGAGTACAACCACGCGATCGTGTTGCCCTTGGCGTCGACCATCGTCGACACCGCGGGCACATCACCGCTGACCAGCTGGGCCGACCCGTTGGCCACCACGTCGGAGGCGCGGTTGGACATCAGGCCGACACCGCCGGCGACGGGAAACAGCAGCGCCGCGAGTAAGACGGCGGCGAGCAGACAACACCCGGCCAGTTTGAGCACAGTAGGGCCGGTCGGGGGGCGCTCCGACATGGCTAACACACTAGCGGTGGTTGCAAGGGCGGCGGAGCCGGGCGATGGGGCACCTCCCTTGCGGGGGCGGGCCGCCGCCATCAACCCCAGCCCCGGTAGCAGTCGATGCTCGCCGAAGACCGCGAGCACCGCGCGGGATCCGCAAGGCCGCTCTAACTGACGCAGGCGTCAAAAAATACCGGTTCATGCGGCGGTCCCACTGCTGACCGCGGCGCAGATCATGATCGGACTGCACGGTCGTCCCAAAAAAGTGGCGATCAACCTGTTGCGCAGACAGCACCTGACCACCTAACTTGGACATCAAGTGCGATTCAGGTAACACTGATGACACGATGTGGCGTAGATCGCAGTATGTCGGTCGGCGCCGATGTTGAATAGGTGGCTGCCGGCGGCGGCCGGGACGGAGGATCGTCAGTGTCTGTTGCAGGGACAGCGGTTCACAACACCAGCATGCCAACGGCTTCAGCATCCCAACCCACCCGAACCGTCTTGCGCGGCGTGCAGGACGAGGGTCGAATCGCCTGGGTTTCCAAAGCCGTCTGCCGCGGTGCGGATCCCGATGAACTCTTCGTACGCGGTGCGGCGCAACGCAAAGCCGCAGTGATCTGTCGGCACTGCCCGGTCGTGCTCGAGTGTCTGGCCGACGCGCTGGACAACCGCGTCGAGTTCGGTGTGTGGGGCGGCATGACCGAGCGGCAACGCCGGGCACTGCTCAAGCAGCACCCCGAGGTGACCTCCTGGCGCGAGTACTTCGCCGCCCAGCGCAAGCAGCGTGACGCCGGCTGACGCCCGGCTGAGTCTCTCTTCGCTTCTACTTCTACTTCTTCGCCGTCAGCTGATCGGCGATCGCGCCGAGCGCCTCCAAATCGGAGACGTCGAACGGCAATGACGGCACCCCCACGATGGGAACCCGTGGGTTGGCCCGGGTGAAACGCGACAGCAGTCGGATCTCACGCTTGGCGGTAGCGCCCCGCTCGGCGTGAATCTGCAGTGCCGCCGTGGTCAGCGCAGTCGCCCCTTCGGGCAGCGATGCGGTGTGCTGGGGCTCCTGCAGCGTCTCGATCGCGTCGATAGCGCGCTCGATGGGCAGGTCGCACAACATCGGATGGGTGCGGTTGAGAATCAGCCCGGCCAGCGGCATGTGCTCTTGGGAGAGCCGGTCGACGAAGAACGACGCCTCCCGCAACGCATCGGGTTCGGCTGCCGACACCACTACGAACTGGGTGCCGCGGCGCTTGAGCAAGTCATAGGTGCGATCTGCCTTCTCCCGGAAGCCGCCGAAGGTGGCGTCGAGAGACTGCACGAAATTCGCTGCGTCGGAAAGCATTTGCGAACCGAGAACGGTCGACAGCGCTTTCATCGCCAGGCCGACTGCACCGGCGACCAGCTTGCCGATGCCCCGTCCGGGGCCCAAGAGCAACTTCCACAACCGGCTGTCCATGAAGCTGCCCAGACGCTTGGGTGCGTCCAGGAAGTCCAGGGCGTTGCGTGACGGCGGGGTGTCGACGACCACCAGATCCCAGCGGTCCTCGCTCAGCAACTGACCGAGCTTCTCCATCGCCATGTACTCCTGCGTGCCGGAGAGCGAGGTGGCGACCGTTTGGTAGAACTGGTTGCCCAAGATCGCCTCGGCCCGCTCCGGGCCGGAGTACTGCGTCACCATCTCGTCGAAGGTGCGGCGCATGTCGAGCATCATCGCGTACAGCTGACCGGGCACTTCCGCGGGCAGTTGTACCCGCTGCGGGTTGTTGCCGAGGTCTTCGATGCCCAGCGCCTGCGCCAGTCGACGGGCCGGGTCGATGGTCAGCACCACCACGGTGCGGCCGTATTCGGCGGCCCGCAGCGCCATCGACGCCGCGGTGGTGGTCTTGCCGACGCCACCGGCGCCGCAGCACACCACCACGCGATTGGAGGTGTCGGACAGGATCGTCGCCAAGTCCAGTGCCAGCGGCTTGCCGGTCGAATCGGGTGTCATCGAACCCCCTGTTGGGCGAGAATCTCGGAAAGTTCATAAAGGCTGCCGAGGTCGACCCCGTCGGTGATCGTCGGCAGGTGCAGGCGCGGCACGTCCAGCTGCTCCAGCTGCTCGGCCGTTTCCGTCCGGGCGCTGATGCGGGTGGCGTGCTGGATGGTTTCGGTCAGCAGGCCGGCGAAGTCGTCGTCGCTCAGCGTGATCCCCGCCGCGGCCAGTCCGGCCCGGAGCGCGTCGGCGTCCACGACGCCCTCGGCGGCCTTGGCCAGGTCCGCGGGATCCAGGTGTGCGGGGATGTCGCGGTTGACGATCACGCTGCCGATCGGCAGGTCCAGTGCCCGCAGCTCATCGATGGCCTCCAAGGTTTCCTGCATCGGCAGGGCCTCCAGCAGCGTCACCAGATGGATCGCGGTCGCATCGGAGTGCAGCAGCTTCACCACGCCGTCGGCTTGCGAGTGCACCGGGCCGCCCTTGGCCAGCTGCGACACCGCCTTGGTGACGTCGAGGAACCGGGAGATCCGGCCGGTCGGCGGTGCATCCACCACGATCGCGTCGTAGATCGGCTTGTTGTTCTTGTCGGTCTGGATCACGTGGTACTTGATCTTGCCGGTGAGGATGACGTCGCGCAGGCCGGGCGCGATGGTGGTCGCGAACTCGACCGCCCCGACGCGCCGCATCGCCCGCCCGGCGATCCCCAGGTTGTAGAACAGGTCCAGGTATTCCAGGAACGCGGCCTCGATGTCCATCGCCAGCGCGTCGACCTGCCCACCGTCCTCGGCGGTCGCGACCTTGAGTGGGGTAATGGGTAGAGGCGGCACGTCGAAGAGTTGCGCAATGCCTTGGCGCTCTTCGACTTCCACCAGCAGCACCCGGCGTCCGCCGGCTGCCAGCGACAACGCCAGCGCGGCCGCAACCGTCGATTTGCCGGTACCGCCCTTGCCGGTCACGAAATGCAGCCGGGCCTTCGTCAATCGCGAAGGCCAGCCGAGAAGCGGCTCGCTGCTGGATGTGGCTGTCACCACTGCATGCTAACCAAGTACTTGGGCGTCCTAGCGATAAGCTCGCTGCCATGAGTCAACGCACGGTCTGGGAGTACGCCACCGTTCCCTTGATCACGCACGCCACCAAGCAGATCCTCGACCAATGGGGAGAAGACGGCTGGGAGTTGGTGTCGGTGCTGCCAGGGCCCTCCGGTGAGCAGCTCATCGCCTTCCTGAAGCGCCCGCGATGAGCTGGCGGGTCCGGCTGGCCGAACTCGGGATCGAGCTGCCCGACGTGGTGGCGCCGCTGGCGGCCTATGTGCCGGCGGTGCGCACCGGCAACCTCGTCTACACCTCCGGTCAGCTGCCGATGCAGGCCGGCGAATTGCCGCGCACCGGCAAGGTGGGCGCGGAGGTCACCCCGGAGGACGGGCACGCCCTGGCCCGGATCTGCGCTCTCAACGCGCTGGCTGCCGTGGATGCTCTGGTCGGGCTCGACGCGGTGGCCCGGGTGGTCAAAGTGGTCGGATTCGTCGCGTCGGCGCCGAACTTCAACGGGCAGCCCGCCGTGGTCAATGGGGCCTCCGAGCTGTTGGGGGAGGTGTTCGGCGATGCCGGCAAGCACGCCCGCTCCGCGGTCGGGGTCTCCGAGCTGCCGCTGAACGCGCCGGTGGAGGTCGAACTCATCGTCGAGCTGAAGGCCACGGCGGAGTAGCCGAGCGGTGTCGGCCAGTCATCCCGCGTACGGTCGGCTGCGGCCGGTCACCGAGACCGCGTCGGTGCTGCTGGCCGACAATCCCGGGCTGATGACCCTGGACGGCACCAACACCTGGGTGTTGCGTGGGCGGGGCAGCGACGAGGTGGTGATCGTCGACCCGGGGCCCGACGATGACGAGCACATCGGCCGGCTGGCTGAGGTCGGCCGGATCGCCCTGGTGTTGATCAGTCACCGGCACTTCGATCACACCGAGGGCATCGACAAGCTGGTGGACGCCGTGGGGGCACCGGTGTACTCGGCGGGCAGCGGATTCCAGCGTCGGCTCGGTGGCGGCCTGGCCGACGGTCAGGTGATCGACGCGGCCGGGCTGCGTATCACCGTGTTCGCCACTCCCGGCCACACCGCTGACTCGCTGTCGTTCGTACTGGACGACGCCGTCTTGACGGCCGACACCGTGCTGGGCCGCGGCACCACCGTCATCGACTCCGAGGACGGTGACCTGACGCGCTACATGGACTCGCTGCGTCGGCTGCGCGGGCTGGGTGGGCGCACGGTGCTACCCGGGCACGGTCCGGAGCTGCCCAACATCGAGGCGGTGGCCAGCGGCTACCTGGAGCATCGCGAACAGCGGCTCGAACAGGTGCGTTCGGCGCTGGCCGCGCTGGGTGAGGACGCCACCGCCCGACAAGTCGTCGAACACGTCTACGCCGACGTGGACGAAGAACTGTGGGGTGCCGCCGAATGGTCGGTGCAGGCCCAGCTGAACTATCTGCGGGGCTGAACAACGCAGGGCTGACCCCCCCGCGTCGAGACCGACGTTTTGCAGAGAAAGTGCGAGTAGAAATCTGCAAAACGTCGGTTTCGACGTGATGTTTTTACCTCGCTCGGCGGGCCAGCCGCTCGGAGTCAGAGATCAGCACGCTCTTGCCCTCGAGCCGGATCCAGCCACGGTGGGCGAAGTCGGCCAGCGCCTTGTTCACCGTCTCCCGCGAGGCCCCGACCAGCTGGGCGATCTCTTCCTGAGTCAGGTCGTGGGTGACCCGCAAGGCCCCGCCTTCCTGGGTGCCGAACCGTTGCGCCAGCTGCAGCAGCTGCTTGGCGACCCGGCCGGGCACGTCGGTGAAGATCAGATCGGCCAGGTTGTTGTTGGTGCGGCGCAGCCGTCGGGCCAGCACCCGCAGCAGCTGCTCGGCGATCTCGGGCCGATCGGAGATCCATGACCGCAGGGCGTCGCGATCCATCGAGACCGCGCGCACCTCGGTGATGGTGGTCGCGCTCGAGGTCCGTGGGCCGGGGTCGAAGATCGAGAGCTCACCGAACATGTCCGAGGGGCCCATGATGGTCAGGAGGTTCTCCCGGCCGTCAGGAGAACGCCGGCCGATCTTCACTTTCCCGGAGACGATGATGTACAGCCGGTCGCCGGGTTCTCCCTCGGCGAACACGGTGTGTCCGCGCGGAAAGTCCACGGGCTGAAGCTGCTTGGTCAGCGCGGCTACGGCGCTGGGCTCAACTCCTTGGAAGATTCCGGCCCTCGCCAGGATCTCGTCCACGATGCCCCTTAAATGTTTTTGATGAAGGTTTGAAATCGGTAAGTGCGGGCCGCTATCCGGCCAGCCACCTGAGTCTAGAGCTAGGCGTCAAGCGAGGTTACAACGCTACACACGGTTGGCACTCCGATTCGGAGGAAACTGCGGATTGGCTTTCTCCACCTGACTCAGCCCGGTCTCGATGCGTTCCAGCCCGACCGCTGACAGCATCAGCAGCGTCGGGATGGCGGTGATCAGCAACCAGGACACAAGTCGTCAGTAAACATGCGCAAGGTCTCGTTGGGGTCACAAATTAGTACCCTGTCGGAGGTGACAGTGGACAAGGCGCCCAGCGCGGCGCGGACCGAGACCCGGACCGGACTGGTCCGGCGCGCTCGTCGGATGAACAGGACTCTGGCGCAGGCCTTTCCCGACGCCCACTGCGAGTTGGACTTCACCAATCCCTTGGAACTGGCGGTGGCCACCGTGCTGTCGGCGCAGTGCACCGACGTGCGGGTGAACCTGACGACGCCGGCGTTGTTCGCCCGGTACCCCACGGCGCTGGACTACGCCCAGGCCGATCGCACCGAGTTGGAGGAGCTGATTCGGCCCACCGGTTTCTACCGCAACAAGGCCGCTTCTCTGATCAACCTCGGCCAGGCCCTAGTGGAACGCTTCGATGGCGAACTGCCCGACACCATGGACGAGCTGGTGCGCCTGCCCGGGGTGGGCCGCAAGACCGCCAACGTGATCCTGGGCAACGCGTTCGGGGTCCCGGGCATCACCGTCGACACCCACTTCGGCCGCTTGGTGCGACGCTGGGCTTGGACCAGCGAGGAAGACCCGGTCAAGGTTGAGCACGCGGTCGGTGAGCTCATCGAACGCAAGGAATGGACGTTGCTGTCCCACCGGGTGATTTTTCACGGCCGACGGGTCTGTCACTCCCGCAAGCCCGCCTGCGGGGTGTGTGTGCTCGCCAAGGACTGCCCGTCCTTCGGGATCGGGCCCACCTCTCCGATGGAAGCTGCTGCGCTGGTCAAAGGCCCCGAGACCGAGCATCTGCTGGCGCTGGCCGGGCTAGCGGCGGTCGCCAGCCCGACGGAGTCGGGCGCAGCGGGCCGCCGCAATCGGGTGTAACGGGTCCCTGGATCAGATTGCGCCGATGAGCAGACCGAGCGGATGGACCTTGGCGGTCCTAGCGGTGGTGGCCGCGCTACTCGCCGGATTGGTGACCGAACTGCGCCGTGAACCGGCCACCATGGCGCCGGGACGAAGCGCGGCCGTGGCCGGTCCCGGAGCGGACCTGAGCGCCCTGCGCCAGCGCGCCGACCTGCCGCCCTGCCAGGCGGGCCCGGGTGACAGCGGGCCGAGCGCCCTGCGCGGCGTCACCGTCGAATGCGCGGCCGACGGTTCGCCGGTCGACGTGGCGGCGATGTTCGCCGGCCGGAAGGTGGTGCTCAATCTGTGGGCGTACTGGTGCGGGCCGTGCCGCGACGAGCTGCGGGCGTTCGCCGAATACCAGCGTCGGGCCGGGCCGACCGTGACGGTGGTGACGGTGCATCAAGACGACAACCAAGCCGCCGGGTTGGCCCTGCTGGCCGAGCTGGGCGTGCGGCTGCCCACCCTGCAAGACGGCCGCCGGCAGCTGGCGGCGGCGTTACGGGTGCCCAATGTGATGCCAGCGACTGTGGTGCTGGCCGCGGACGGTAGCGTTGCCCGCATCCTGCCGCAGCCCTTCGCCAATGCCGAAGAGATCGCCGCCGCCGTCGAGAACAGTGGCCGCTGATGTGGGGTGATCAGGATCCGGCACGCAAGGGAGGCGCGGTGAGCGCTGGCGAGTCCCAGTCCTGGGCCCCGTCGCGCGCCCCGTCTTGGCTGCGCCCGCTGGTCGACAACGTCGAGAAGGTGCCGACGGCCTACCTGCACCGGCTGCCCGCCGATGTTCGGGCGATGATCACGGCGGCCAACGCGAAGGCCAGCGTCACCGGACGCCGGCGCGACGCGGCCGTACTGGTGCTGTTCTCCGGTCCGCCCGGCCCGCCAGAGGCGATATCGGAATCGGCTGACCTGCTGGTAACGGTGCGCGCTTCGACCCTGCGTCACCACGCCGGCCAGGCCGCATTTCCGGGGGGAGCGGTCGACGCGGGCGACGACGGGCCGGTTGCCACCGCGTTGAGGGAGGCCAACGAGGAGACCGGGATCGACCCGGTCCGGGTGCACCCGTTGGTCACGTTGGACAAGATCTTCATCGCCCCCTCGGGGTTCCACGTGGTACCTGTGTTGGCCTACTCCGAGGACCCCGGACCGGTGACCGCGGTGGACCCGGGCGAGACCGCGATCGTGGCTCGCGTTCCAGTCCGGGCATTCATCAACCCCGAGAACCGGTTGATGGTTTACCGTGATGCGCGCAGTCGACGTTGGGCCATGCCGGCGTTCCGGCTCAACCAGATGCTGGTCTGGGGATTCACCGCCCAGGTGATCTCAGCGATGCTGGATGTGGCCGGCTGGGCACAGCCCTGGGACACCAGCGAGGTACTTGGCCTGGACGAGGCCATGGCGCAGGTCGGAGGAGAAGGCGAGATATGACGTCGTCGCAGTGGCTGGACATCGCCGTGCTGGCAATCGCCTTCGTTGCCGCAGTATCCGGCTGGCGTTCCGGCGCGCTGGGCTCCCTGCTCTCTTTCGTCGGTGTTGCGTTGGGGGCGATGGCCGGAGTGCTGCTGGCGCCGCACCTGATCGAGAGCGTCTCCGGTGCGCGACTGAAACTGTTCGCCGCGCTGTTTCTGATCCTGGCCATGGTCGTCATCGGCGAGGTCGCCGGAGTGGTGCTGGGCCGGGCGCTGCGCGGCGCGATCCGCAACCCCGGTGTCCGGGGAGTCGACTCCATCATCGGGGTGGTGCTGCAACTCGGGGTGGTGCTGATCGCGGCCTGGCTGCTGGCCACCCCGTTGACCGCATCCGATCAGCCGAACCTGGCCGCCGCCGTCAACGATTCGCGAGTGTTGCGCCAGGTCGACGATGTCGCGCCGCAGTGGCTCAAGAACGTGCCTCGGCGGCTCTCGGCGGTGCTCGACGATTCCGGGCTGCCCGCCGTGCTGGAGCCCTTCAGTCACGCCCCGATCGCCGCGGTGGATGCGCCGGACCCGGAACTGGCCGCCAGCCCGGTGGTGGAAGCCACTGCGCCGAGCGTGCTGCGGATCCGCGGTGTGGCGCCCAACTGCCAGAAAGTGTTGGAGGGCACCGGATTCGTCATCTCGCCCACCCGGGTGATGACGAACGCGCACGTGGTGGCCGGCTCGGACAGCGTCACCGTGGAGAGCGGCACCAAGTCGTATGAGGCCACGGTGATCTCTTTCGATCCCAAGGAAGACATCTCGATCCTGGCGGTGCCCGATCTGCCGTTGCCGCCGTTGGCGTTCGCCTCCTCGCCCGCCCAGGCCGACACCGATGCGCTGGTGCTGGGCTACCCCGGCGGCGGGGTCTTCGAAGCCACCCCGGCCCGGATCCGCGACGTCATCAACCTTGAGGGTCCCGACATCTACCGCAACACCACTGTCACCCGCCGGGTTTACACCATCAGAGGCACTGTGCAGCAAGGCAATTCCGGCGGCCCCATGATCGACATGGACGGCCGGGTGATCGGCGTGGTGTTCGGTGCGGCGGTCGACGACGCTGACACCGGGTTCGTGATGACCGCCGAGGAGGTCGCGGGTCAGCTCGCCCGCATCGGTGACACCCAGCCGGTCTCGACGCAGACCTGCGTCGGGGGAGAGTGAGTTACGCTCTGCCGCTTAAGAATTGCGTCAGATGGTCGTTGACCACCTCGGGCGCCTCTTCGTGAGCGAAATGCCCCGCGCCGGGAACCGACACGTACTGCCCGTGCGGCGCGTACTGCCGGGTCTTATTGACCGGGTCGGCCAGCACGTAGGGGTCGTCCTCGCCGCGTAGGTGCAGCAGCGGAATGTTCAGCGTGCGCAGGTCCAGCGCCTTCATGAACCGTTGGCCCTCAGCGCGGAATTGACTGCGCACCGCCCAGCGCTGGTACTCCAGCGCGCAATGCGCCGCAGACGGAATCTGTACCGCAGTGCGCAGGTGCCCGATGGTCTCGGCGAAATCCGCACTTGCCTGCCAGCCCGTCCCAGCTCTACTGCGCACCAAGCGCTCAAGCTCGGCTCCATCGCGGCGGGTCAGGGAGCGCTCCGGCCAGAACGGCACCTGGTACCGCAGCAACCACGGCAACAGCGCCCGGCACTGATTGGCGTGGGTCAGCGCCGAGTTGCGCAGCGCCGCCGGATGCGGCGAGCTGACCACGGCGATATCGCGCACCAATCGGGGGTGCAGCAGCGCGGTCGCCCAGCACACCAGGCCACCGTCGGCGTGGCCGACCAGGGTCGCCGAGGAGTGCCCCAGGGCCCGGATCAGTCCGGCGGTGTCGCCGGCCAGCGTCCAGCCGTCGTAGCCGCGGGGAGGCTTGTCGCTGCCGCCGTAGCCGCGCAGATCGACGGCGACGACCCGGGCATCGCTCAGCCCGCGCAACTGATGACGCCAGGTCCACCAGAACGAGCCGAACCCGTGCAGCAGCATCACCAGCGGTCGCGACGTCGGCGGGGCGTCGGCGTTGTCGTCGACGGGGGTCGCCTCGACGACATGGAAGCGAATGCCGTTGGCGTGGATGTCCCAGTGTCGCCACGGCCCGTCGATGCGGGTGATCGACGGATCCGGTGGCGGCATTACCAGCCCGAGGGATCGGTGGCCGGCCGACCGGGCGAGCCCGCCGACGAGCCGTGCAGGCGGTCCGGGTCGGGCCGCAGCGCGTCGCGGGCCTCACGCACCGATTCGATCGTTTGGCGCGGCCCGCGGATACGGCGCACCCGCAGGAAGCCGAGCAGCGCCAGGGCCACGGTCACCACCAGCATGATCCCGAACACGATCAGATAGGCGGCCCAGTCCTGCAGCCACATGTTGAGCAGCTCGGCGACGAAGAAGAAGAAAAAGAAGGTGGAGTAGAACAGCACGACCAGGGCCGCGATGAAGAACACGCTGCCGGTCAGGCCCCTCTTGACGTCCCGAGTGATCTCGGCGCGGGCCAGTTCGACCTCCGCGCGCACCAGCGTCGACATCTGTGCCGTGGCGTCCTTGACGAGGTCACCCAGGGACGGGTCGGCGGGCAGTGCATGTGGGTCGGCCAACGGGATCGTCGCCAAGGTGTTGGGCACGCCGTTGCGGTCCGCCTTAGCTGCGGCGCGTAATGCATTCCTGCGATCGGCCTTGCTCACTGGCTGTCCTCCCGTTCGCCGTCGTCGCGGCTTAATGTTGCCATGCGGTAGCTGACCCGACGAGTGACCCCGGAAAAGCTGCGGCAGCTCTCGGCAGATGGCGGTGGCCCGCGGCGCTCGGCTTCGCCGCGCTTGCGACCACCGCGGGCAGATGGCGGTGGCCCGCGGCGCTCGGCTTCGCCGCGCTTGCGACCATCGCGGGCAGATGGCGTCGGCCCGCGCGCCCGACTCCGCCGCGCTTGCGATTCCCATTAGGCTGTTTCTCTACCACCGGGGGTGGAGTTGATCGACGGGAGAACCGCTGTGCAGATCGCACACCGCTGGTTGCTGCGCAGCGCCGCGGCGCTGTTGGCATGGGTGACCTGTGCCGCCATGGCCACCGTCGTCGCACCGGTGGCCCGAGTCGCCGCCGACGACAAGGTGGTGATGGGCGGGGGCGCCGGCATCGTGGTCGACGAGGACACGTTGTGCACGCTGACCGCGATCGGCCATGACAAGACCGGTGCACTGATCGGTTTCACCTCGGCACACTGCGGCGGCCCTGGCGCCCAGGTGGCTGCCGAGGGCTCCGAAGGCAACGGCATCATCGGCCACATGGTGGCCGGCAACGACGGCCTGGACTACGCGGTGATCGAGTTCGACCCGAACAAGGTGACGCCGGTGTCCAACTTCGGCGGCTTCGTGATCGGCGGCATCGGTCCAGACCCCATCTTCGGCCAGATCGCCTGCAAGCAGGGCCGGACCACCGGCAACTCTTGCGGCCTCACCTGGGGACCGGGCCAGGATCCGGGCACCATCGTGATGCAGGTCTGTGGGCGCCCCGGCGACTCCGGTGGACCGGTCGTGGTGAACAACATGCTGGTCGGCATGATCCACGGCGCGTTCAGCGACGCGCTGCCGACCTGCGTGATCAAGTACATCCCGTTACACACGCCCGCGGTCGTGGTGTCGATCAACGCCGTGCTGGGCGACATCAACGCCAACGACCGGCCGGGTGCGGGCTTCGTCCCGATCGGCTAGGTGTGGCGACCGCAAGCGCGGCGGGTCGCCGCATCGGCTAAGGCGACTCAGTCGGCCGCCCGGATCGCGTCGAACACGCTGGGGTCCACCAGGGTTGAGGTGTCGCCGAGTTCGCGGCCGTCGGCGATATCGCGCAGCAGCCGCCGCATGATCTTGCCGCTGCGGGTCTTGGGCAGCTCCGGGACGATATGGACGTTGCGGGGCTTGGCGATCGGCGAAATCTCCACGGTGACACGCTCACGCAGTTCGTCGACGATCGTGCCGCCCACGTGGCTGTGCGACGCCGCCAGAACCACGAACGCGCAGATCCGTTGGCCGGTCTGCTCGTCGATGGCGCCGACGACGGCGGCCTCGGCCACCGCTTCGTGACCGACCAGCGCGGACTCCACCTCAGCGGTGGAGATGCGGTGCCCGGACACGTTCATCACGTCGTCGATCCGGCCCAGTACCCAGATGTCGCCGTCGGCGTCGTAGCGGGCGCCGTCACCGGCGAAGTACCAGCCCTGCTCGGCAAAGCGCGACCAGTAGGTCTCGATGAAACGCTCCGAGTCGCCCCAGATCCCGCGGGTCATCGACGGCCACGGCTGATCGATGACCAGGTAGCCCGAAACCGGTTCCCCGGCTGCGTCATCCGGAGACAACAGATCGCCGTGATCGTCGACGATGCGAGCGGAGATTCCGGGCAGCGGGGTCATCGCGGCACCCGGCTTGGCTGCGGCCACGCCGGGTAGCGGGGTGATCATCGCCGCGCCGGTCTCGGTCTGCCACCAGGTGTCGACCACCGGCAGCGCGTCCGCGCCGATCACCCGCCGGTACCAGCGCCAGGCCTCCGGATTGATCGGTTCGCCGACTGAACCCAACAGCCGTAGGCTGGACAGGTCGTGAGCGTCGGGAACCTCGTGGCCCCACTTCATGAACGTGCGGATCAAAGTGGGGGCGGTGTAATAGATTGTCACACCGTATTTTTCGATGATCTGGAAGTGTCGGTGGTGGTCCGGGAAGTCCGGAGTGCCCTCGTAGATCACCTCGGTGGCGCCGTTGGCCAGCGGCCCGTACACCGCGTAGGTGTGGCCGGTGACCCACCCGACATCGGCAGTGCACCAGAAGACGTCGGAGGCGGCCTTGAGGTCGAAGACGTAGTGGTGGGTGTAGGCGGCCTGCGTCAGATAGCCGCCGCTGGTGTGCACGATGCCCTTCGGCTTGCCCGTGGTCCCCGACGTGTACAGCAGGAACAGCGGCTGCTCGGCTTCGAACGCCTCCGCGGTGTGCTGCGATGCAGCCCGATCCACCACGTCGTGCCACCACAGGTCGCGGTCGGGGTTCCAGGACACCTCGCCGCCGGTGCGGCGCACCACCAGCACGTGCTCGACGCTCGGCGCGTCGGCGACCGCCTCGTCGACCGCGGGCTTGAGCGGTGCCGGCTGGCCGCGGCGGAACTGCCCGTCGGAGGTGATGACCACCTTCGCTTCGGCGTCGTCGATCCGGGAGCGCAGCGCGTGCGCGGAGAAACCGGCGAACACCACGGTGTGCAGGACGCCCAACCGCGCGCACGCCAGCATCGCGACGACCGCCTCGGGGACCATCGGCAGATAGATCGCCACCCGGTCACCGGCGACCAGGCCGAGCCCGGTCAGCGCGTTGGCGGCCCGGGAGACCTCGGCGAGCAGGTCGACATAGGTGATGGTGCGGGCGTCGCCGTCGGGCTCGCCCTCCCAGTGGATCGCCACCCGGTCGCCGTGGCCGGCTTCGACGTGGCGGTCCACGCAGTTGTAGGCGACGTTGAGCTTGCCGTCGGCGAACCAGCGCGCGAACGGGGCGTCTGTGTAGTCGAGGACCTCGGTGAAGGGCGTTGCCCAGCTCAACCGGTTGGCTTGCTCGGCCCAGAATGCGAGCCGATCGGATTCTGCGGCGCGGTACAACTCGGGACCCGCGTTGGCCTGGGCAGCGAACTCGGCGGCAGGCGGGTACGACGGCGCTGAAGCGGCTGGGGTTGCGGTCACGGTCAGGAGCCTAATC
>Ga0182738_1000729_pt1 | contig 44062 bp, 34 predicted proteins | sample eDN5th30CBELigMG_FD_128876 | JGI IMG/M metagenome (GOLD analysis project Ga0182738, IMG submission 128876) | Enriched Miracle-Growth compost microbial communities from Emeryville, California, USA - eDNA 5th pass 30_C BE-Lig MG (version 2)... ...
AAATTCAAAATTGGATTAACCAAAATTTTTTTAATTCTTTTTCGAAAATAAAATTTTTGAGATTTTTCGTTTTTTAATGATGAAAAATTTAATTTTTTTTGTTGTTGGAAATTTGAAAAAAAGATTGTTCATTTAATTAATTTCAATTAAAATTCAGAAAATGTTATTTTTTTTTAGCAACAATAATTGATTTTGAAAATAATACTCCATGAAACATATAGACTAATTTTAGAAACTCGATAAACCAGAAGAGATGGATTTATTGTTTTTTTTATTGAAAAAATATTCTTTGACTCCTGTTCAACCCAAAATTTTAAAAGAAAAATTACAAATTTGATTTTGAAATTTGAATTCAGTTGACAGAGTAATTTTGGTTCAGATCAATAAACTAAACAAAAGCACGTTATATAGAGTTGCATAAATAAAAGAAAATAGCAAGCAAGCACTAGCAATGCTTATTAAAAAAAACACTCAAATGGTTATAAAGATAAATATATAAAGGTTATTAAAAAAAGAGAAGCAGTGAATATGAATATTCAGGCTTCAATTGGCATCATTATGACGAGTATTGTTACACCGTTTCGACGAGTCCCTTGATAAATTTGAGGAATCTGTTTGAATAGTTTTGAGGAGGTATTGCTGAGATGCCATTTCCATAAACAAGCTTCTTGACCATATACTCACTTCTTTTTCTTGCACTATGGGAGGATTGTAAAAAGTGAAGAGAATTGATGAATTACTTGAACTCGGTTAGGATATCAATAATACCAAAAAAGTATATTTTTGAACCATCTCCAGAAGGAACTCCTTCTCTTCCGTGTAACTAAATTGGATGTTAATATCTTGGTATTTGAATATGATGACGTACTTTGAATTCCGTTATTGGTTTTTTGAGCGAAATATCTTTTGTACTCATTTCTTCTAAAAGAGAGTGAGTGAAAAATTTTCCCAAAAAAATACCTTGTTCTAAACGATGGATACCTAAAAGCAGACTATAATCGATAATGTGATTTTCTGCGAAAAATTTCGAGTCTTTTTCCACAATTTGAGTAAAAACTTCTGCCACATCACTGGACAAAACGATTTTCTCTTTTTCTTGAAGAATATTGAGATCTTTCTTTGCGATAGATGGATCACTATGATTTGAAAATTAGATCTTTCTCTGAGAAAATCTTTACTCGTCTTTGGTGATTCTTCCTTGTGTGGAACCTTTAAGATCATATCTGACATGAATTTCCTTGTTGGTATGGAAAACGTTGGCCATGATGACAAAGTAGAGCTTTTTCTTTTGCCTTGAACTCTTCATGAATCGAACTTTATGCAATCCATAAAATCTATTGACAGACAGAGGTTAGATTTTGCATGAAATAAAGTTATCATTACTTGATAATTAAGGTGTTTGGGTTATTCATGATATGAGTGTAGTAATTATTCAGGATTTTTCTGAGGAAATGGAATTCTTCTCTGGAGATTGTTTTGAGGGTATATTTACCGTCAGCCGAGTAGTAGAAGAAGCTGCCACTTTTACCTGAACTTGTGAGTTCAGCCAAGGTGCTCAAGTTTCCTTTGATGAGACCATTGAGCATTGATTCAGGTCCAATGGATTTGAGGTAATCTTCGTTTTTGATTCCAAATAATCTTCTGAGTTCGTGGAATATGCTCGGAGCGTAGTCAAAGAATTTGCAGATTTTATAGTTATCTTTAGTTTCGCTGGTTCTTTTGGTGATAAGCTCAAAGACGTATTTGATATTAAAATCTTTGAAAGATAAGGTTTCAGGTCTCGCAGCTGCGGAGTTGACAGCTTTTTGTATTCCCAACATCATGTTCAAGACAAGATTCCAGTTCTGGTGACCAAAGGAGACAAAGTTTCCTTGCTTGGCTTTTTCTTTGTCTTTGGTTGTTTTTGGAATGTTATGAGTTGTCATTTCTCTCATCATCTCGACTTTCTTGTCATCCTTGTTGTTTTCTTTTTTATTGATGCTTCTTTTCTTTTTATGCATAATATCAATAATTCTTAGAGTCTCATCAGCAATCAAATCCACTTGTTGGGAGATTTGTTGATATCTTTCATCTTCAGGATAGTCGCTGAATTTTTTGAAATTGATGCCTTCATTGTTCAATTTGAGGTGTGGACTGCCGTTTTGAGGTGACTTGTTGTTGTCATAGTCTTTGCTATTTCCCCCTGGTTGATAATATCCGCTAAACAGGCTTGGGACAACGAGTGAGTCTGAAAGCTTCACATCATCCAGTCTAAATGCATGTTTGCCGTGATTTGAACCTGCAGTATCTATTCTCACTTTGGAACTTGATAGATCAACCTCCTCAGAGTCGAGAGCTTTTGGTTCAATCATGATAGTGTTCGGTCTTTGATTTCTAAAGTGTCTGAGGCCTTGGTTATCATCTAAATCTTGGTCCTCTCCATCAAAACTGGAATGATCTTTGGTGATTTTAACGGGATTCTCGCTCTGGCTGATTTTTTCAGGAACTCTACTGACAAAGTCAGCTTTTTCCTTTCTTTGACTATTTAAAAGGACTCCCAAGAAAGGGTCTCCGCTCAGCTTGAGTCGAGGGTTTGGGCTGCCAGATAAATTCCTGCTAGACTTGGCATCTGAAGGTTTGAACAACTCTTCAATAGTTTTTTCCTCACGAATGACTTGTAAATTGTTTTTGAACGATGATGGCTCCATGCTGGCATGTCTTGAGAAATGGGGCGAAGCTTCATCGTCTTTCCTTCTTTCTTCTTGGTGGGATCTTAATCTCAGAATATTATTCTCGAATTTGCCAAATTCCGAAGGGACATGTTTGATTGGAGAAACATCTAATTTAATGTCTTGAGGATTCACTGAGCTTGTTGAGCCAGGGGATCTGGTGTGATGGTGCTCTTCAGGACTGCCTTGTTTATTGGCAAATATAGAGCGCTTTCTCCCTTTCTCTTCAATTTTTGGGCTTGTGTCCAGCATACCATCTAAGGTGTTGACACGTTCAAAGTCGCCTCGAGCATAGCTGGGGTATTGAACTGTTAAAAGACGATTTGGGGCTTTATCACTAGAATCTGATTTTTTCAATAAGTCTGCAGTTTCTCTTCGATGGACTTGAAGGTTTTTTCTGCTTCCTTCAAAGCGGATTACCTCACTTCTCGGTCTTGCGAGACTGGCGATGGGCAAATCTTCTTCCACTAGAATGGAAACTTGAAAAGGAGAAAAGTGAAATCTTCTTACTGGAACCTTCTCTGAGGTGTTCAAATAAAATTGTTCTTCTGATTTTATTATCAAGACTGTGTTGGAGCACAGACCCTCTTCTCTCTTCTTGTGGTGATGTGAGCATGTTAGGGGAGGAAAGCCTCAGTTCCTCTGGCTTGTGGACTTGGAAGACAGAGCTGACGGGGATTTGAGAAGTTCTTGGAGATCTTTCTTTATGCATTGAAGAAGGAAGGTGCTCTTCGTGACAGTTTTTGCCTTTTAACAGAGTTCGAAGATGAGAGATTTTCGAGTAGAGTTGCTCCAGCTCTTGAATACACTCGAGATTCTGATTTTCTTGCTGAGAGTTGGAATTTATCGCATCTACAATACCCTCATTAAAGTAATCGAAAATTTCAAGGAGTTCAGGCTCTTTGGAGACTGCTGCTTTGAAGGACTCAAGGGTGACTCTGTTTGTTTTTTCCGAATTGAATTTTCGAAAAACATCTTCCAAAAAGAGGTTAAGCTTGGTGTTTTGCTGTATATCTAGAAAATATGAAAATCACAGCTGAACAAATGAGAAAGTCACTGTAGTGATGCCCAGTAATATTATTCCATGCATGCAACATTGACATGATCATTTCGTAAAACTCCTCGTAAGTAAAAAAGCTTTTCCTTTCAATATCAATAAGCCTGAAAGTGAGTTCGTATTTTTCCTCTTGGGTGCCGTAAATCAAAATGTCAAAATAACAGAGATATTCATCAAGAGTAATCTAAAAAAATTTGAGTTTCAAGAACGAATCTATTCTCCTTACAAAACCATTTTGATCCTTATCGACAACGTGAAATATCCTTTCCGACAAAAAAGAGCCACTGTCGAGTCCCAACACTCCCATACTTTCAAAGAAGTTTGGTTTGTCAATTTCTCCCTTTGTATTTGCAAGAAAATTGAATCTATTCGAAGGGTTAGCAACAAGATTGATGTGAAATCACAGCAGATTGATCAATATAAAAACAATTGGAGAAGAAAAGCAAGAGAAGGCAATTTGGATGAAAAAGCGTTACCTCTGTCGAAACTCAAGGAATTCATCATCTGCGAAGCGGTATTTCTTTTTGTACATATAAAGGTCATTATGCAATGACTTCCTTGCTCTCCTTGCTTTGGTATTCGCTGCACAACCACATGCAAACACTGACATATCTGCTAATTAATGTTTTGAGATAATGATTAAAATCCGTTGTAAGGAAGTTAAAGAAAAATTAACCTCTATCTAGGGATTTATTTTATTCAACACTTTTTCTCCCACTCTGAAAGTCATTTTTAGAAAATTTCCCAATCAGAAACTGAATTTGTTGGAGGTGATGAATACATCAACTTCCTTTTTTGGAATGTGATTTGTTGAAGTCGAAAACAAAATCAAGAGTAGATATTACAAGAAAACACTAAACTTTACTTTTTTTAGTTTTAATCTGACTCTCATTCCAAAAAGAGAAAAAACCCTGATTAATCTAAAGTCGAATAATAATTAGCTTTGAAAAATGAATTTCAAACAGGAGTATCTTTTTCGACTGGGGGAGTCGGTTTATTAAATAAAACTCATTTTACCCTGACTGAAATTCTGGCAACCATAAAGTTCCCATTTTCTCCAATTTATATTTTTTTCTTATTTTTCCCAAAAAATTTTCAAAGGCCATCAAAAAGTTTTTTCGAATTCACAGTACTGATGAACATGTCCTGAATCCGAAATTCATGACAAAGCTCTCTGATTTCTTTGTGAGTGAATGGGGGGAAAAAATCCAAGGATGAGAATTTGTTTTGGGACTCTTTCTCTCTTGTTTTTTCCTATCTAAGAGGATATTTACCTGAGAGCTCTTTGACCCCTACCAAAATTTGGTCAAGCTTGCGGACACCACTGATTTCAAAAATAATACTGAAGATTGTTTACTTGAAGCAAGAAAACAGGAGAATATTTTATGAGACTCAAGACAATCCAATCCGTTTATTTTTCTCTTTTGATAAAAAATCCCAAAAAAAAGTTGAAGCTCAGAAATCAGAAAAATGAACAAATATTTTCACAAAAAAACAATAAAAGCAGTGAGAAAACAATAATTTTCTCAACTTTAAAAAATTCTCTCAGATTTTCCAGGAAGTAATTTTGAAAGTGCTTAAGAAATGGAGAATAACGTAACGTGTGAAATGATCGAAAGGATAAACTTATCACTAACATCTCTTTAACACTCACTAGGGAGGTGACTCTTGGTTTTTCTGGAAATCCTCTTTAATAAATAAATAGAGCTTTTTAATTTTACTTATTATTCAAAATAGAAAATTCCTTTAGGATTAAATATAGAGATCAGGTCCTTTGCCTGATCTATTAATTATTTTTTGCAGCAAATATTTTTTTGTTTAATAAAAGGCTCGAATTGAGAATTAGCAATCTTTAGAGTGAGCTTTCAAATTTCCTTTGTTTGGAAAAAGCAGAAGTGATTTTTTCTTATGAGATTTGTTTTTTCTAGAAAAGACGCCCAGCCTACTAGAATGCAAAAATTCGAGAAATTTGATTAATGTGCGCCGTTAGGAACTTCTCAACTGTATGATGAGTTCAGTAGGCATTTCCAGTGAATTTGGGCATCCGAGAGACTCAAATATTTTTTTCTCTCATTTCGACAAAAACCCAATAGAATTGAGTCTCGTTCTGATAAAACCTGATTCTAGATCAACTCCTGAACAAATTTGATAAGGGGGAGTTTGTAATTTGGAGGAAATCAGTATTACTTGGGATTAACGTCATCTCTCAATCCAGGCTTTAATCAAATATTTTGAGGACTATTCCTCGAGAGGTTAGCAATGCAAGGTTGAGTTTTTCTTAAGTGAAAGATTTATCGTGAAAAATGGCTCCCTTTTTTTCCTCACTCAGAGAAAGGTTTTTCAACATAAATTTGAGATTTTTGGACAAGTAAAACAGACTTTTAGACAAATCTTACATGATTTAGATATAATATATTATTGAATGAAAAGACTTGTAGTTTAGTTGAAGCAATATTAAATTTTTAGTTTGGACAGAAATCAAATGCGCCGGAATTAATTAGATTTTAGTACTTTCATATTATCTCGGTTTTCATATGATGCCGTAATCCCTCTTAATTATAATTAATCCTAATTTTAATCAAAACGTTTTTAAAACACCCTTGTCCTCAATGAGAAAGCTGAAAAGATTCTATCGTGTGACTATGGCAAGATTATCAGTGCCACAGTACAAGATTCTTGCTCATCACAGAAATATTATCCAATTCGGAAATAACTGGCGAATTTTGCCAAAGTACCTCAAATCACTTCAATCAGGAAGTGTTTTCCCTGAAAACGCTGGAGAGGCCTCAAGAGCAACCAAGAACCTTAATAACCTCCTCAGAGATAGAACTGGATTCGCAAATCTCGGTGGTAAACTACTTTTCTGTTTTGAACATGACATTTTCTTTTAAATTCCTTTTTATTCTTTGAAAATCTAATTTTATATTAGTTTATGCTGAGAAAAAGATGGAGAAAGTCGGGTTTGGTGATTTCAGCCAAGTGAACGAAAAGCATTTTATGGTAACTTGAATTTTTGAAAAGCTCTGACTAACTTATAATATTAGCATGTTTTAAATATTCCTAAAAATGATGTTGAATATTCTCAATTCAGTTTAAGCGATGTTGAAACTGTATGTACTGAAAAACTCGATGATTCTGAAGTGTAAGAAGTTTTTTTGGAGAAAATCCCCCTAACCCAGAATAGACTTGCTCTCAAGCTCAATTCCAAGAGAGTTCGAGCTTTCGACGGAAGACCTTTTGAGAGAGCCTACTCAAGAATCAAGAACATCACAATGAACTCGCGCGTTGTTAATATTGATGATGTTTTAAGAAGTCTAAGAAAGAGCCTTTTAGGGACATCTCCTTTGCTTCTTGCTCAATAAACTGTATATACATAAAATTGAGGAGCCTTTTAAAAGGTCTGGCTCAACATGAAGAACGACACAAAAAAACAAGACAAATTTAATGTTTCAAAATTTTCCTTGTTCCTCAAAGTTTCTAGCATGTTGGTATTTTAACAAATTTCATTGGCGAGTATCTCTCATTTTCAAGTGTCTTTTGTACATATTTTTCTTTGTAAATAAAGAAAAAGCTCAGTATTCATCATGGAATCATGATCCAATTTTTCTTGAAAACAAATTTCAAAATACCTTTATCATCAGCAGAAAATCGAGAGCTTTTTGAAAACCTTCTTCTTTAGAAAATAACAAAACTAACTCATCAAACTTGGGATTTTTGTATTTTGTAGAATCCCGTCCGCCTGAATCTACTTTTGCTATGATTTTGGAATACCTCAGAGTTGTTAAAACCATGACATTTAGTTTTTGAACTTTATTCTGTTCCTTTCACAGATTTTTGCTTTGAAACTTTTCATCAAAACAAATTTTGAAAAGAGTTTGAGGGATCTCAAGACGACTTAAGCTCTTTCTCATTTCTTTGAAGATTTTATTGTGATCAAATTCTTCTCGTTCTCAAAAGTCAACAAGCAAATCTTTTCAAAAAGTTTTTTGCCTTGACATGAGTTTCTTTTACTTTAAAGCAGGAAACCAAGATGAAAGAAAATTAGTTGTTGATAAAAATATTATCTGCCATCTATGATTCCTCCACAAAAGAAGGATTTTTTAATGGAATATTTTCTAGCTAGTTATGAATTATCACTATGATAAACTCACCTATTTTAAGCCATTTCGTGGTAATTTTTTCAAAAGAGATAGAAATGACACATTTTGGAGGGAAATTGAAAGTTTATTTCTTTCTTGAATTATGAGTCATACTAATGGCTTGGCGCGTTTTTAATCTTTTCCTAATCCTCTTTCAAAGAAAATATTTATTATAGGCATCGTACTATTTGCTTAGGAACAGATCAAAGAGGTGAGCAAATGTCTTGAAATAAATATTGAGCTGAATTAGCTTTTGGTGTAAAACGAAAAAGAAGGGATAAAGAAAATAAACCTGAAATTCTTTCAACTCTATTAATGCCAGAAGGAGTTTGATAGAATTGCGCAAACTGACTCATTAGATTTGAAAGTTCCATAGTATTTTTCCAGAGATAATGAATATAAAGTTTTTGATTGGAAAAAGCGTTTTCATTTTGGGTTTCAAAGTTGCGATGAAACGATACTCTATTTTTGTTTTTTGCAAAAGCTTTTTATCAAAAGTCTTGATTACAGGATCTACTCCGGATTGAACATTGAGGAAGGAGCAAAACTGAAGGATTGAGAGGGCTTTTAACCTTTTTAATTGCGTATAAAAAAAAAGTTTTTCGCGGCAAATGAATCAACAAATTCTAGAGTGAAACTTTCGTTGAGAAATCGGTTTAATATGCAAGTTGGGAGAACCAACCTTTTGTTTTTCAAGGTAATCTTTGAATACACAACATTTTTTGGCCACTCTTGAAATGAAAACATTTTGGATTGCATTGGAAGCTTTTGAGAGAGAATAATTACCGAATCGCCAAAAACTGCCTCCAGAAAAAATAGCGGTAAAAACCGAATGAAGATACCTTGATTAGCTGGAGTTGTAACAAATTTTCAAGTTTAAACAGAGACATTGAGATTAAAAAAAATAAAATCGAGGTTTGAGCGTGCCACTTTTCCCGCATTTATTTTGACTGAAACTTGAAGAATTCGGGAAGTAGCTTTGTTGATGCGCGAAAATCATTTTAAGAATAGAGATTTAAGTTGGCAGAAATAAATATTCGAAAGATTTTTAGTTGATTTTACAGTTTAACATGACGATCGATGATACGAAATTCTGAGAATAGTGGGAAACCTTTTGATGCTTTAACTTTTGAAGAGTTTGGATTGAGAAATAGATGAGGAGTTTGATTTCAAGTCTTTGGTTTTTGTTATAGTGGAGAAAGGTGTTGTTTCAGAAAATAGAATGAAGATGGGGACGAGCAACGTTAAAGGTTTCCGCGATCTTTTAAGTCACAACAAAGAGTTATCTAGACTTGGCGCCGAATTTTCAATAAAAATTATTGCCAATATCTTGAAGGTGGATCTCTCGTTGCCTCCCGCGCCAGGAGAGTTCAAAGTGCTTTCGCGATGAATTAGGGCTGGACAGAACGCAAGGATTAAAAAACAAATGATGACTTAAGGGATTTTGAGAAAAAGAGGAGCCTGTTGAAATTTGTTTTTGAGAGAAAAAGGAAATGGTATTCTCTGTTAAAAACTTTTTCTTTCACCTTAAAATATTTATTTATGAACCAAGGCGGATATAAAAAGAGTTCACTCATCATGGAATTTCAAAAAACATCCGCCTAAATTCTACAACACGATGTTCTTCTCTTGTCTTGGATAAAAGTGTCTGAGAGGTAGGGAAACAAGGATTGGAGGAGAGAAGGAAAGGAGTTGAGGGTGAATTATTTTGTAGCAGTTACTAATTTTGGACTTCTTTTCCTTTTTTTTTGGCTCTAAAACTGTTCTGAAATCTCAGTTGGTATTTTAGGGCGGAACAGACAAGGAAAGAGTTGAAGATGTTTATTCGCTTTTGATTTTTTTTATAAGTCAGTTAAATGTAAAGTAATAGCGGCATAATAATAATTCGAGGGAAAATTTTTGGTTTTTATAGCAAAAACCATTGATTTATTTGTTTTTAAATGATAATAAAACTCAAGAAACTCGTTTTTAGATATATAGCTCCCAAAAATTATAATATTTATCTTATCAAGCTTTAAACCGAATTTTCAAAAGATGAACTTTTCCTACGTTTCTTCCTCATCTCAAAAGTCTAGCACATTTGAAAAAGCTTTCCCATCAGACTATGAATCTCTTCTCAGAAATAACCAGGCTTATGATATGAATTACCTCCTGAACTTATCTTCCAAAAAGCTCAAAGTCGAGCAGAACCAGAACGGTATTCTGAAAAAGGCTTCTCCTGAAATAAACTTGAACAAAATTGAAAGCGTGAAGCTCAGTGGCAGTATCCCTTATGCTATAACAAAACCAAGTCAAAAAGGCTTCAAAAGTCACACCATTCCTGAAAACAACATTTACGGCAAGAGAGTTCATCCAGACTTGGCATTGGAGAAAGCAATTGAAGATCTGAAAAGATCAAAAGGTTTTCCCACTCAACCAGCAGTTGTTCAGCAAGCTCCTTTGGTGAGCAATAATGAATTGTACGAAATGATGCGTTTACTTAATACACCCTCCTTGCCTGATGTACCAAATTGCAACCTCAATTATGGAAAATTGCCTTTCCAGATGCCCAATAATAGAGCAGTAGCAGCTTTAAATTATCCCCCCTCTTTATTCCAAAATTACGAACAGCAACTTAACTATTATAACCAAATGGCTCAAGTTTTACAACAACAGCAGAGAGAGGCAGAGATTCTCAACAAAATGCAAATGCTTTCAAAGGCTCAATCCCAAAGAAATATAAATGAAGCTCACTCAAAGCCAGAGCTAGAAGCCGCTTCCAATTTAATGAATACTACTTGTTTCATCGAGGATGTCGCCAATCAAAAGAAAAGCTTGAAGCTTGATCAGGCTCATTTGGAGAAAAGACACAAGGTTTCTTCTGTGACTGAAGTTCGACTTGAAGACCTTTCATCAGAAAACAAAGTATTCAAGTTCTCCTCGTCCAAATTCAATGTTACAATCAATAAAAAAGGCGAACAAAATAATTTGGAGGAGAAAGGCAAAGTCAGTCCCCAAAATATCAAGAAACAAACAATTTCAAATAACTTTCAAGGAATTAACTTGAGTACTCCCCTTGTTCACCAAAGAATCCCCATTCTTTATTGAGTTGTTGAGAAATTGATTACGATTTCTTTTTCTAAAAATAATTTGGAAACGCCTGATTATTTCTAGCACACATTCTATACTTGTAGTTGTAATTATTGTGAGTTAGTTTGTTTGCAAAACTATCAACACAGCATATTTGTATGAATTTTTTATTGTAATTATATTTTTTATTTCTCCCTCTCTCACTCAAAAATGAATTATGAGAAAAAAATCACTTCCTTGTGAACATTGGATTTTAAATCATATAACTATTATAAATTCTCCTTCAAAAACGTTTCGAATTTTTTTTTGAACTTCGGAGCGTTTTTAACTTGATAAATTCTATTTCTAGGTTAAATTGCGTGTTTGTAAACTCTTTTGATGAATGAGGCTCGACACGAATCCTCAAAATATTCGATGTCTCATGTCCAATGTCGACTTGAGTTGAGTGTTAAAATGCAATATTAGACTCTCCTGGTGCATGAATTTGAAGGTCTCTTTGAAATGAAAATCATACCTTGGTTCAATCTATATTGATTCTTATGAGATGAGAGAAAAAAATCAAAAAGCTGAGGATGACGAAAGCAAGAGGTTTCTAGTTTGTAGTTATGTTTCTATGATTTGCCAGAACTTTCTAATTAAAGTTTAAAGACAGTAAAAACCTCGAAATTTTGGATTTTGATTTGCTAATCTAAAACTCAGCTTAGATTGTCAGTAACTAGATAAGTTTTACTGTGAAAAAACTTTTTAAATTAGCCTTTCTCTTTGGTTTCTCGAAAAGCCCATCTTCAACTATTTTTGTTCATAGAGATTTCGAAAGACAAAAACTGATCTGAAGTAGGGTAGGAATTGTTGTGAATTTTCGAGCTTGAGTAGATTTTGAAGGTTATAAATGAATGAATTCGTTAAGTTTCAATTTCTATGAGATAAATTTTTTGTTAGTTTAAGGCTGGAATTATCTGGTGAAAGATTTGTGATAAAATGAATGAGAAATTAAATGTAATAAGGTGAAAATAGATTTAGGAGAAACCAGTTTTTATTGAGTATTCTTTAAATTGGCAGAGGTTTTTTTTGTTAATCAATTATTTTCGTAGATGTTATTGATCGATTTGTTCGAAAATTTTAAAGATTTGAATAAGGGCCTTTTAAGTGGTGATGTCTTTTTCAACTTAGGAACCTTGATTAGAACAAGCCAACTTTCGTCAAAAGTAGAAGATTGAGGGACTTTTATGATGATTCGACAAAATTTCTTGAACCAAAACCTTCGGAAGAGAAATGATCCAAAAATAGAAATTTTGGAGAAAGCAATAAACTCAAAATGTTTTCCATGAAATCTTGCGAACCTGAGGCACTCTAATATGGTAGTAATCCAGCCCTGTATTTAAAAGCTCTTTCTTTCGAATAGAAAGAGTTAAAATCAGAATTACTGGGAGATGGAACTATTTATGAGAGTGTAAAATCAAACTGTTATAATAATAATTTGAAAAATCAGTAAAAATTCGTGGAATAATGAACTTCTTGCCTGATACATTAACTTCATTCGGAATGGCCTCTTATCACACATTTCCCTTCGCTCAGTTTATTTCCCCTCTGGCTCCTAATTCTATGATTGAAAGAGGCTTGGATTTCACTGAAGACGTAAATAGTTCTTCAAGTCCTTACAAAAAACTCAAGACTCAGAGCCCAAATGGTGTCCTTTCTAGCCGCACTCCGGGTCAGGAGAATGCTGAAATTGAAAATAGGGACAATCAGGGATTTATTTGCCATTTACAAAATGAGCCAGTTAATTTGATAACTCGGAATGAAAATCCCAGACAAAATACCCAATCAAATGATTTTTATCCTGGACATGTCTCTGTTGAAAGTCAGACCTTTCCAATGACTTTTGTGAGTGGTTTCTTGACAACTTCTATTATGCCAGCTCAACCAAGCGATTCAACCAATATTTCTTCCCCCTTTGAGCAGTTTAATCTACAACATGCTGCTTTGCAAAATCAACAATTTCCAATGGTTTCGCTTTCAGATCTCTCAGCTATGAAGAAAGACTGGTTCCGTATGAAATATGCTGAAAGCCAGGACCCAATGTGGGCTTATTTATTAGAACAACAAGAAGATTTTCTGAAATTCACAAATAAAATCACTGAGATTATCAATATATGTTCAGGCCAAACTGAAGTGAGAGCAAACTCTGAAGAGTTTGGGAGAAACAGAAATTCCAGCAGAAATCCCAGAAATGCTAGAAACAACGAAGAAGACCAAGAACCAACCCAAAAAAGCAAACGAAAAACAAATAAGCAGTCCAAACCCGCTAAAAAACAGTTGAGAAATAAAAGGAGTTCTTAACTCGAAAGTTTATTTATCTTGCTTGGCAAAGAAAGGACTTTGCTATGTCAATATATTTCGGTTCACTATCATTTCTGGACAAATGTAAAAAAATTTTGTCTTGTCTTTAGATTGTAGAATTTTTTATAAAGTATGCTTGATACAATAATTTCTTGAAAATTTTTTGTCTTTTTTGTGTCTGCCAATATGTGTATTGTGAATTATTTCGATTGTTTACCAACAACAATTTCTATATATATTAAAGATTCTTTGAAACCCAAGCTTAAATATTTTTCTCCACATTTCATATGAGGATTAATATTCATTCCTCTCGGATTATATTATAAAATACTGGAAAACTCTGATTTAAGTGAAGGCGAGCGAGTTTGTTAGTAAATTTTCTCCGGGGAATGATTTTAGAAAATTCAAGAAAAATTTGCAAAAAAATTTTCCTCAATTGCGCAAGTTTTTATTTAAATATTTAAAAGAAAGCGTTGTCTTCAAGAATGATATCTCGAGAAATCGAATACGTTGAGCCAGAAAGACCTGAGGAGGAGGAGAAATTTGATGGATCAGATCAAGACTCGAATTCTAGTGATGATGAAGATGATCCTTTTCTCACAGCTAATCCTGAATTTCAGCAGGATTTCCCATTTGCTGTCAATGAGCAGCCAAACTACGAAGTAGGCAACCTAGAGCTTTGGACAAATAGTTCATTTCCTTGGCAGCAAGAGATTTTCAAGATTCTGAATGCCTCCTTTGGTTTTGAGAGCTTTCGGCCTGTCCAACAAGCAGTAATAAATGCAACTCTTTCAAAACGAGATGTGTTTTTATGTATTCCCACAGGCAGTGGAAAAAGTTTGACTTTCCAGCTCCCTGCTCTGCTCAACAAAGGTGTCACAGTCGTTTTTATGCCTTTGATTGCCTTGATGCAAGATCAAACAAAACAGCTAGAGGAAAAAGGAATTCCTGTACTAAATCTGTCTGGTGAAGGAAACGATACAAAAAGCAAGCTTTCTAGCGTCCTAGATGTTTTCAATAATAAGCAAAGAAACCTCTTTGATTGGAAGAAGGCCTATTGCCCAAGAATAATTTTTTTGTCTCCAGAAAAATACGCAGCCAGCGATAGTACAAAGCATTTTCTCGAGGAAATCTACAAACTCGGTTTGATTGAGAGGTTTGTGATCGATGAAGCTCACTGTGTATCAATGTGGGGACACGAGTTTCGCAAGGATTATTTACACCTAAAGAATTTAAAAACCAAGTTCCCTGAGGTTCCGACGTTGGCGATGACTGCAACAGCAACTCAAGACTACTTTGAGGATATCATTAAGCAGCTAAATATGAAGGAGACTTTGTATTTTCAAAATTCATTTAATCGAGCAAATCTCATGTTCGAAGTTCGGATGAAAGATAAGCGAAACTGTGTGGAGCAAATTGCACAGTTTATCAATTCCACATACCCTGAAAAATCAGGAATCATTTATACAACGACAATCAAAGATGCTGAGAAAGTGGCAAACAACTTGAAACAAATTCATAAGATGAGTACAGCTTTCTATCATTCAAAAATATCAGATGGACAAAGAAGAACGACCCAGGAAGCTTGGATGAAGGGAGAAATCCGAATCATAGTTGCAACCATAGCTTTTGGGATGGGAATAAACAAGCCAGATGTTCGTTTCGTGATTCATTTCAATTTTGCAAAATCCCTCGCACACTACTATCAAGAGGCAGGACGCGCTGGGAGAGATGGTCAGCCTTCTCATTGCATTATTATGTATAATCCAAAAGATTCAAAGACTTTGGAGTTTTTTATAGCGAATAACACTGCAACAGTTGAAGTTAACAAGCTGAAAGCGTCAGAAATCTTTGGGATGATGAAATACTGTGAAGATATGTATGCATGCCGAAGAGTATTAGCTTTGGCTTATTTTGGTGAGAAATTCGAAAAGGCATTATGCAATGGCATGTGTGATAATTGCAAGGCCAATCGAAAAGCTAAATTATGCGACTTCACTGCTGAAGGGCAAAAAATAATAACTGCTCTGAGACAACCAGGAAAAGACATTTATCCATGGGAAACGCTTCCACGGGTTTTACTCGGATCAGGAAAGCGTTATAAAGACCTGCAGGTTTTCGATCAGAAATCGCTAGGCCGAAGCGAAGTGCGAGCTCTTATCAAGGATATGATTGCCAAAAGGTTTTTGTATTTACGATATAAAAAGTTGAAAAAGAAGAATCGGGATGTTTTTGAATCTCAAGTCTGCGTTGATGGCATTAGAGCCAGCGTTTTGATGCAAGGAAAAGAAAAGATTACTTTAGAAGCTCCTGTGTTTGAAATGACAAGATTTCGAAGATCCAGAAGTTTGAGGGAAGGAAGACAATATCATCGTCGCCGAAATAGTCAACAACAAGAAAATAGAAATCATGGCAGTCGTAATGGAGGAGGTCAAATGAAATTATGGCAAAATACTACCTTAGGGAAAAATCAACAGAGTTCTGCCCCTAACAATGGTTATAAATCTTATCAAAGTTTTGTTCAAGATTTTGGTCCAAATGAAAATACAACGAGAAGCAATTATTTAGTTGGTGTAAATGGGAATAAAATTGAAACAAAAACAGTTTATGTTTACCCCAAAAAAACTGTTGATCCACCACCTGTTTCAGTAGAAAACGGGGAGAGTCAGAAAAAGCCTTTAAGTTTTCAAGGTGTTTTTGCTAAATTTGAGACGATTCGACAAAATAGTTCACAAATTAACCTTTCACAATTAAATCATGTGCAAGGAGGTTTAAAAAGGAAACATTCAAGTTTACCAGAGACGTCCCAAATAGGAGAAAAAAAATTCAAGTTTAATATCAACATGTAAAATATGTACTGCCTTTAATGCAATAAAAACAGTTGAATTATTAGTCTGTTATTTGATTAAAATTATTCAAATTTCTTTTCGGCTTAATCAGATGAACTTTGACTTTGAAAACTGGGATTTCCTTGACCCTAAGATTGTTTCGAAATTCAAGACGATTTCTGATGTTTCGCAAATGCTTTTAAATCACCAGCAGCAGTTAAAAAGCGCAAATTGTATGTCCTTCAAAGATAAACAGAAAGTTCAAAATAATATCAATAGATTCAAAAAGAACCTTGAATCTCTTGTTTCAAGCCAGAAAGACCAATTTATTGATTACTTTGACAATCAAGTGAACGCTATATCCAAAGGAGTGAATGTTCCACAGCTTTCACGAACTTTTATGGAGTCCTTAAGCTTGCACGATTCATCCTCACGATCCAGAGTCGAAAATTGCAAGAAATCAACTCATGGAAGGAGATACTCTGAAGGAGATTTGAGTGTTTACCTAAAGGAAAAGGAAACGAAAAATAAGGTTTTAGAAGAGTTGAAAAGCTCAAAAATCAATAAAAGTACGGTTGGAAGCACAAATCAAATTTTGTCATCGAGTATATTGAGAGAAAGAGAAATTTGTAATGAAGACACGAGCAGACTATACGAATCTAAAACGAGTTCTCGTCTTCACCTTGGAGATTTAGAATCGCACCGAGACTTTAGAAGTAGAACAAATACAACAAATGCCAAGATTTTAAAGAATCGGCCAAGAAGAGACTCAATATTTAGTGAAGGATTGGAAGCTAATGATGATACACAAGCCTGTTCATATTTTTACGAAAAAAAAGTGCGCGAGTTACAAGAAGAGCTGGCTCGAGTCAAGCAGGAAGTGATTCCTCTTCGAAGATTCTACAATGAGCATAAAAAGCGAACCAGAACCACAAAAAGGAAGGATTTCATCAAAGATAGAAAAAAGAGATTTTTGAGAAAGGATTTGAGTTGTCAACCTGAGCCCGAGATAATTGAATTTGAATCAAATAAAGAGCACGACATTGATGAACTAATGGACCTTAAAGAAGAAGTGAATAATCTGAAGGAGCAAAATGAGAATTTAAGGCAGGGATTGAGAGAAATAGGTAAATTGGTTATCAGAAATGAAGATACAATTCAAGAGATATTGAAAAATAAAGAAGAAGTTGAAAAAGAATGCAAATTATCGAAAGAATTGAATTCTGTTTTACTCGAGAATTTCTCAAATTTCAAGAAATATGTCGAAAAAACGTTTGGAACCATCTCCAATCGTTTAGCGACATATGTACAAAAAGAAGAATATTATTCTGAAATTGTCAAAGAAAACGAGCAACTCAAACAAAAATGTAAAACTTTATTAATGAAATTAAAAGAAATGGCCGAATTATAATCTTTCTTGTTATGTTGCGTTGTGAAATTATAAACCTCTCTCTCTCTCTACTTTTTTATATTTATTTTGATTGTTTTTAAAGCCCTACTACCTTTAAAATGAGAATTTCGGATGAAATATGAAAAAAAAAACACACGTTAGGAAACGATTAATAGATTCTGAGATGAAATAGTTTCTTATTTAATAAAAAATAAAGAAGTGAGAATTTAATTAAAATTCAAAACTCATGAAAAGTTCAAACGGTATGCAGAAACAACAGAAAGTGACAAAGAAGCCTGCGGATTTCAGATTCCATACCGAGCCTGATAACTTTGAGCAAGAAAACAACAATTCTGCAAACCTTTCGTATTTAAATCGTTCACGAAATATGCCAAGAATTTCACCAAATATCACGCCAAAGAGTCATTTGAATAAAATATTGGGAAGACCATCTCCTTCTCCTCTGACTTCTCGTGCATCAAAAGCAAACATTTTGAGTGATCGCGATGGACCTTCTTTTGATGAATCCAAGATTCCAAGAGGTTCAAAATCTCCAAATTTCGGAAGGAATATTAGAGATACTGACAGATCGACAACGGAAGACAGTTCTGACAATTTTGGCAAGAAATTACTGGATGCCACTCACGAGAGGAAATATTTGGAAGAGCAATATAAATTAATGGAGAACAGAGTGAAGCATTTGATGGATGAGAATGAAAAAATAAAAGGAAAAATCAAGCAAACAAAAGTGCAGACTGAAAATATCATTAAAAATCGTGAGAGATTCGCAGACAGAGAAGAAAAAGCAAGACAACTCCAAGAAAGGCGCGAGAGAGAAGCGTTGGAAAAGAAGAACCAAATTGCTAAAATGAAACAGGAGCATGAAGAAAAGCGCAAAAGAGAGCAGGAGAATTTGATGAATAGCAAGCTGAGATTGGTTTCTGAAGTCAGACAACAAAAAATGAAAGATCAGGAGATGAAAGAAGAATATAAAAGAGAAGAAGAGATAAGAAGACACGAAAGAATATGGAAAATTGCAATTCACGAGAAGGAGTTGGAGAACTCAAAGATGGTGAAGAAAATACAAACAAGAGATGCTGCTAAAAAGGTTTACGAGCATAGAGTGGTGAATGAAGAAAAAAGAGCTGCTGACATTGAAAAAAAGATTCAAGAATTAGAACAACTTGAATTGAAATTAGTTGAAGATTTGAAAAATACTCACAATTCACACATCAATGCTTATGCTGAAATGGAGAAAGTTTCAGAGATTAGGCTCTCGTCCAGATATACTTCAAATAGTCAAATAAGCTCAAACTCAAATAAAAGTAAAAGTCCTTTTAGAGCTGGCAGAAAGTAAATCTCAATGACATGAGAAAAAAAATTCAAAATGTATAATTATAATTTTCTTTTATTTTATGTTTCGATTGATAAATTTATGAATAGTATTCTTATTATTTTATTCCTGTCCTTTAAACGTTATAAGATATCTGTCTCATTTTTAAAGTCTCGGATTTTTTCAAAACATTTCGAAAGAAAATTTTGTTCATTTAGTTGACTGAAAGATGAAGAAATTGAGAAGAAAGATTGAGAAAAAAAAATTCGATGTTTGATTAAAAAAATTAACTGTAAAAATAAATGAAGATTTGTGTGGCATATCTTTTAGTTTAATGAATAAAGGGCAAAATTTTGTGCCTCTGATCGATTAATGAAAGAGATGAAAGGATGTTAATTAAACACCATTGTGCTGAAATCTAGTCAGAGATGATTTGGAAAAATCCTAAAAGATGCTATAGTTTAAATGGTGATAACCCTATGTTGGTTTGTGCAACATATTCTTCTATATTCACGATTTATAGAGAGAATTACTAAGAGTTTTTGTTTATCTCCTTTATTAAGTTGTGAATGTGGAAGGGATCGATATAAAGGGGTTTATGCATATTTCCAGCTTACAAAGTTACATAAGGACTCGAAAGACAAAATATCCGCAAGGCATCTTAAGCTCTAAGAGCGAACTTTCTCAAGGGGAGGTTGTTAGCTTGCTTGGTTTGCTTAGCAGTTCTGAGGTTTTGTTGTCTCTTGCTAAGGGCTCTTCTGAGGGCTCTAGTTCTCTTGAATCTCAAGTCAATGGGATAGTATTTCTTTCCCTTAAGGGTTTCTCTGACTCTTTCTCTGTTTCTTTGGTTGATAACAGTCAAGTATTTAGCGATGGCCTTTCTGACAACCTAGAAATTGGGTTATATACTGTCGATCAAGAGGAAAGGAGAAAAGGGGTGAATTTTTTCATCTCTAAAAGGGTCCTCAAGACCGAGTCTCTTGAGCGGAAATTCGCCATAGCAAGAGCCAAAGATATGATGAGGAGACCGGAGATAGAGAAGGAAAAGGTTGTATTGAAGGGGAAAGGAAATATTCATAATACATACTCTGATCTTGCCGAGCTTAGCGGAGGTACCACCAGTAATCTTGAGGGTTCTGAGGTTGTTGAGTTCCTTCTTGTATTCTTCCAAACCCTTGAGCAATTCTTCATCGCCGGCGTTTCTAAGCTTGAAAACTCTGAGCTTCTTGTCAGTCATTTCTCTCCTTTATTAATAATGATAATTGTTTAATTCAATTTTATGCTTAAAATTGCACCTCAAAACTTTAATACAAAGGGCAATGAAACTCTTCCTGAGCCATTCTTTTGCATGGTCCTAATATAATTCCCAAAGAGGTCATCCCGTCTCTGACCACGTTTAAACAAATACCTGACTCGTCTCTTTCCATAGTTGAGAACAAAAAAACGTTTTTCTGTCCTTCACACGAATCTTGTTTTTTCTTTGCTGGCAGAAGGATTATTAAAGAATCTTTAGATTTGTTAATGGACACAAAAAAGCCCAATTCCTGAAAGAAACTAAAGAATGAAATAGACTGGTCAGATGAGATAAATAAAAACGCATCGGACTTGTTTCAAGATTGAGGCTGATATCAGTGAAAAATAAAGGGATTTTGAAAGAAAAAAAATGATTTTCCTAATTTTTTCACAAAGTCAGGATAAAGGAGGAGTTTCCGCCCTAAATTTCTCAAAACTCAAAGATGTTGGTGAAATCTCGGAATTCTTCTCATCTTATCTCATAGAAGGAGACTTTGAATGAAATCATTGATTACGTAAAAAAGACTAAATTAAAAGATGTCTCTGGTGTGAAGATTCTTCTTCTTCTTCCTCCTCAGAGTCAGAAGACGATCCCATTTAAAATTTTCTTTTCATTAAAAAATGTTTAACCAGAATGAAAAAGAAGAAGCTAACTTAGGCAGCAAGAAGATTCATCTGTGGTTTCACTAGAGAATCAAGACTACTACAAGTGTAGATTTTTTGTTTGAATCTGGTTAATTTTATCCCCAATCCCCAAAAATTTTTTATTGAAACAAAAATCATAGTGAGTGATAAACAAGCTTAGGGTCTTTCAAACTAACTCATTTTTGGTGCGGCATGAAATCTTTCACAGCAGGAATTTTCTTTTTCTAAGATATCTTATTTTATCAATCTCTTATGCTCAGACAGGAAATTGAATATCACAAGTACAATGATAGAGTACACCATAAAATCATCAAATCAAGTCATCTTCTTTTAATGCTGATGTTGATGTTCATGTCCACGGTGATGTTTATGATCATGATCTGAATCAGGAGTACATTCATGATAATATAAAAGACCACCAATTATTGCAAGGTTTGCATACAAATGGAATAAGCTTTTGTCTGCAGGGTCAAACCAGTCACTTTTTCCAGCAAGAGCTTGATAAGGGAAGCCAATAAAGAACGTCAAAGCCAAAAGACCAACAATGTTTAACTTTATAATGAATTTGGAAGTTGCTATAATGTTGAGAGCTGCAAGAGCGATAAGAATTCCTATTCCTTTTGCAACCAAATCAATATTTTTTTCAGCTGAAGTCAAGTATGGATGGTAGGTTCCGCTAAACGATTGGAAAGTTTTGAGATTTTTTCCCATGGTGACAAGTAAAGCCTTATTTGGCAAGTATCCCATGACATAAAGTCCCTGGAAAGTCAAAGCTAAGCACAGAATAATGCGGCCCAATTGATAAATTCCCTGTTTCAAAACCATTTTAGTTGTAAAATTAATTATTTAGAAAAACTTTCTAATTTTGTATTTTCCTTGTTATTTGGAGGTTTTTTCGATAGATCTTTGAGAATAATTTTTTCAGGTAACTCTTGGAATTCTTGGTTTTCATTGGAGCTAAAAGATAAAATCATATCTTTCGTGAAATTAAAAAGTAAACCAAAAAAATTCAAATGTTTTGGATTGAACTTGAAGGATCTTAAGTTTAATTAGATAATGATAAAAATGAATACTTTAAATTTCAAACAGAGGGTAATCGGAGTATTGGTTCATGCGTAAAGAGACAATGTTTACTCATTCATTTAATGCACTTGATGAACGCAAATGTTGAAAAGCGATTTCTTTCAAATTGCTTTTTTGGTTGTGAGTCAAAAAAAAATCAGATTGGAAAAATCAAAATTTATTTGTTTTTATTGCAAAAATTCATTAATTAATTAAAAATAAAATTATCAATTTGAAAAATTAATAAAAATAGTGATTTTCTGAATTTAATTTATCTTTTAAAAATTTTGAAAATTTAAATCCAAAATTCTTTCATTTTCAAACTCTTTTTTTTAAAAAAAAAAATGCAGTCGATTTCAATTATTTTTGTTGATTGATCCCAAAAAAAGAAATTCAAAAAATTCTGAAAGAGGATTTTTCTCTTTGAGAACTGAAAATATTGGGGAGAAAATTCTCCTCATTCATGATTCATGGAGAAACAATTTAATCTTTGATGACAAAAGTATGATGAAATAGTATATTCCAAAACTCGTTTAAAGTAGAAGAAGGAAACATGATTTCCTCTGAAAAGAAATCAACTGCTCATCCATCTCTCAGCCATAATCCTTTCTTCAATGAAAGAGACAAAAATAAGTTTTCGTGAGAGATGAATAGAAATGCACTTTTTAAATTCCAAGAAAGTAAAAATAATTATACTGGGCATTATTTGTCTATTATAAGCAAGGGAAAAGAAACAGAATAAGCCTGATATCATAAATTCCTTTTTCATTTAGGAAATCAAACAACTGAAGAGAACTGAGGAGAGATGAATGAAAGGAAGGATATTGACAGAATCAATGCATTTGAAAGGGTGATGTGGATAAATTTATTCAATCTGAACTGTAGACAGAAGGTTCAAGGACCAAATTAAAGCTGAATATATAATTTTATTTGATCGAAAAATTTAAATTCTGAAAAATCTCCTTGGAAAAAAAAAATCTATTCACTAGCGATAATATGAAGTCAAAGAGAGTGACGGATTTATAGTTTGTGTTAAACTTTGAATGCGTAAGTTTATATTATAACAAAATTTTAGATGGAAAGTTATTTAGGGAGGATGCGGTACCAATCAGTTGATATCTTAAATAAAGCTTAACAAACAAACAAAAACAAGGTGAGTATATAGTACAGCCTTGATACAAAATTTATCCTTAATGTAAAGTGAACCAAAAGGTATGGCTGACTACAACCAGTGTTTCAACACGCAAACAGTAGATTTATTGCCCTTCAGCAGCAGTAGTGGTGGGAGGTTGTTCTCCTTCCTTGACGCCCTTGGTGACAGAGTCAGATTTAAGTTTCTTTTCAACCTCAGGCTCGGTGGCTTCTTCTTTATTGTCCTTTTCATTGGCTTCTTGATCAGTGGATCTCTTGCCGAGGAGCTCCTTCTTTTCAGATTTTTTGCCTTCAAGGCTGGGCTTTTCTTCTTCGATTCTTTCTTCTTCTCTTCTTTCACCTTCAGGAAGTTTTTCAGCTTCAGGTTTTTGTTCAGTTTCGGTGGTCTTTTCGGGGAGTTCCTCGGGTCTGTTTTCAGTGGTTGTTTCGGTGGTGGTTGGTTTTTCAGTGGACTTGGTGGCGGATTTTTGGGTGGAGGGGTTCTTCAAGTCGGTTCTTTGTTCAGTGTTTTCTCTGTTGGTAACTTCAGTGATTGGTTGTTCCATGGTATGAAGAAGATGATGAACTTATCTTTTTTGTGTTTTATTAAATATTTATTATTCTTTTGAAAATATCGGCTAAAATAGCGAGAAGACAATTTTAAAATTTTAAAAGCGCGGTTGGTTCAATAAATATGCACACATGTATAATTTCTAAAATGTTTCAATAAACTCAAGAGGAAAAGTCTAAAACTAATTTTCAACCTTCTTTATTTGTAAATTAGAAAAATGAGTGGGTATGATATTCAAACTCTCCGCCAATAATTTTTCGCTCAATCATCTTTCTTAATTTGGCCTCGCTAATAGAAAACTGTCGTTCTTTCAGATCTAAAATCTTTATTTTTTCTGGGCAATGTCAACATTTTTATATGAAAATAATATTATATTATTTGGGAAACTTTCAATATGACTCGAGAGAAGTGGGGCCATTTTTTCTGTGAAAAATCAATGCACTTTTTTGCATAGTTTATCTCTCTGAAAACTCATTTAAGAAGGAAAGATCCCTGTCAAAAGAGGTGTCAGAACTTGAGAATAATCTGGCTACGTCGAAATCCTGATGATGATTCGAATAAACCTTTTATTTTTTTGTGGAAAGACCAAGTGTATTGAAAAAACTGTTTCTCCCTAAATCCTACGACTAAAAGGCATTTTTAGTTCATATCTTGGACTGGAGGGTGGAATAGGGTTGATTCGACGAAAGGAAAAGGTTAGTTTTAGGAGGTATTTGGCGCGAGCCATAAAATGAGTCATCAACCATGGCCAAGTCAAAAAGTATTGGTATTCCTGAGACTTTTTTCATTTTAGAGGTTGAGGCGGGAGCAGCTAACTAGGATGCTGAGTTCAACGTTTTCATAAAGGAATTGATCTTCAAGAAGATCAATCTATTCAGGGCGGAAAATGATTATTGAGGTGAAAATAGAGACTAAATCTTTGAAAGATTCCGAACTAGGCAGGTTTTGGAGTTTCATTCACTGTCGAACTTTGGGAAAGACAAGAAGGCTTGACGAGAAATATGCCGGAAATTTGGATGGAGGAGTGAGTGCCAAAAACCTTTTTATTTAAAATTCTGCTAAAAAACACAGGAGAAATTTTCAATCCCTGAGCCAAATTTAAGTGACACTTGTTAACTTTTAGCTAAAAAACAGATATCCTAAGGTTCTCATATTCCCTCTTGAAGGTGAAATTCAGCTCATTTCATCTTGTAAATCATTTTGATTCGTGCAAAGCTCTTATCTGGGCTTGTCAAACTTTCTGATGCGTCGGTCTGAAATGATTTCATTCGAATCTCAGTGTTCTGGGTGGTTGAAAGAGCTTAAGAAACAGAGAATAGTTTAAAATGAAGTAAAGAAGAAGAAAGGAAAGAGGCGGGTCTATTGAAGCCAAGTTTTGGGATAAAGTTCTTGATTAGACTTGCCTTAACATAATTTGATAGAAGTTATTAAAGTTTTTCCTTGAACTCTAGTAAATATAAACTTTTCCATCATGATGCACAGTTTTTTACTATATTTGCCGCCTCAGAGAACTTTTTGTAAAACTTCTTCTTTTTCTTTCCTGACCTTTCTGTTTTCCAAATTTGTTGTTGCTGTAGTAGTTATTTGAGAATGAGGAACTCAAGGAAACCGAATCAGGTCGCTCTTAGCTCAAAGAATCTGAGAAAAAAAAAATCAGGAATAAATAATTAATTGTGAATATGAAAAGAGAAGGGTTCCTCTCTTCTTTATCCGAACCTTTGAGGGATTGAGCTGATTTAATACTGGGAAATTTGATTGATTGATGTTTGTACGTGACTGATTTTGTTAGATTATTATTGATTGCTAAAGAAAATTGGAAGAGTCTCAAGGAACACTGGAACAAGAATAAATATGAGGAAACATCTCAACACAACAGGATCTCACATATGAAGGGAATATTGAAATTTAATTTGAATTTGTCTACGAAATTCAAATTTGTTCTTGAGAAAACTGGAATATGGAATCTGGAATATTATTAAGGCAAATTCAAACATTTGGATTCCACTTGATAGAATCAGGCAACCTCCAGATACAGTGCAAATTCTTTCTAGAATTCTATTTGAGAATTTGAAAGAGATAGAGTAAATATTCTCCAGATGATAAAGAGTATATAAGTGGGAGTTTCTTGATGTCAAAGAGAAAATTGAAAGATAAAATGATTTCAAAAGAGAGAAAAAGGGTTTTTATGGTAAATTTTGACGAAGTGAAGGTCAAATCTCACCTGAATAAAAAAACCATTCCCGCCTCTTTTATTGTCTTTAAAATCTATGTGAGAAAATCTCTGAGCTATCAAAGTATTATCTTGAACAGACTCTAAGCAAATAATTTATTCTTCTACAGGTCTCTACGACAAGAGATTTATCTCAACTTTAACCCCGAAGGACTAAGGGTTGAAAGTCAAAAAATTGTAAGGCAAATTTAGCTTGCATAATTATTAATACGAGAGAGTAATACATCATAATTCTTCATGTACCAAAATTTTCAAATACTGAAATATCATGATTGGACTTTCCCATTATTTCGACGGTAAATACAAGAACTGAAGCGCTTTGGGTTTCATCCTCGAGGAAAATAAATCTATAGATGTGAGTAGAAATGAGAAAGAAAATTATAATTTTGACTTGAGGTTTTGAGATGTTAAGTTGAAAATATTGAATTATCTCTTTGAGTGAAAATTTGAGATTCAGACATGATCTCCAATCAAAACTAAGATTTTAGGCTTCTGGAAGTTTCTGAGTTTTGAAAAATATTAGTTTCAGGTAGGTCTTGAGTGATAAATTACTTGAATAAGTAAAATTCAAATTTTTTTATCGATTTGAGAGTCAAAATTTGAGAATAAAGAGGATAGGCTGAGTAGTTTAAATCCAAAACACTAAAGTAAACATTCAAAACTAATATGAAGATTTTGTAAACCGAGGTGAAAGGTTTCAAAGTATACTATACATACAAAATAATACTTTCTCAAAACACATGTAACAGGCGAATCACTAGCCATTCCTTCTATTCTGGCATTTGTTTTATTATCAGACAGAGGATTTAGCAAAAAGTCGCTGTTTGACAGACACTTGAGATGTTCAGCCAGACAGACTTACTTTTTACCAATATTTACTAGCAGCTCTATTTAAAGAGCAGATTGTTCAGGGACACCAGCATTTTCAGTTTCATCAGTCTTGATTCTCTTTTCAACAGCAGGTTCAATTTCTTCTTCTCTGTCTTCAGCTTCTCTTTCAGCATCAGCGCTTCTCTTGCCGAGTTGAACTTCTTCAACGGGCTTAACTTCTTCAGTGGTTTCAACTTCCTTGGGGAGGGACTTCTTTTCACTGAGCTTTCTTTCGACTTGTTCTTCAGTCTTTTCTTCGACGACTTCAGGGGCTTTTTCTTCAACCATTTCAGTCTTTTCTTCAACGACTTCGGGGGCCTTTTCTTCAGTGGTGGCAACTTCTTCAACAACGGTGGTGGTGGTTTCAGCAACAACTTCTTCAACAGCTTCAGTGGGTTGAGCAACAACTTCAACAGTTTCAACAACTTCAGCTTCAACAGTCTTGGCAACAGACTTTTGGACAGACTTGGTGGCAGAAGCCTTGGTGGCAGAGACGTTGCCAGTGGTTCTTTCGATGTTGGTAACTTCGGTCAAAGTGATAGATTCCATTTGAGAAATTTGAATTTTAGAGTGTTTAGTTTTGGAGGAAAAGATTTAAGATTATAATTTTGAGTGAGATCGGGCTTATATAGGGCACGAATCAGGGTGACACTTTACCGAGTTCAAATTTAAATTCGAATTTAAAATAGGGCGGCAGGAAGTCCTGGGATGATGCTCACCAAGATCTGCTGTCATTTTTTTTAATTTGGTTATATTTTATTCTCCGATAAGCTTCGTACTTCTGATGGTTTCGAACTTACAATGAGACAACTCTCAATCAACACTTTAAACAAGTAGGCAGTCATTGAAAGTTTGCAAATCGAATATTGATATTTACGGAGGAATTTAGCTAGAACTTACGATATTATATGAATCATCTCCATTTCAGTACTCATCATCTATAATAACTAAAATTCACTTATCCTTGTTGAGTATATTCTCTTCATTGAATAGGAGATGATTTGAAATATCAAATTCGAAAAATATTGAGATTCGAGTCAAATTCTTTTCCCTGAGCTCAATCAATGTATTTTCAAAATTGAATCAAATCAACATATTGACAATTGATATCATTAGAGGAACGGAAAATGGAGAAGAGAGAAATGGTATAGAAGGATTAGGAGAAATAGTATTATAGATAATGTTTTCAAAAAGTTGGAGAAATTCCTTTCAGTTTATGTTTATTTTTCATGAAGAGAGATAAAGAAAGAGATTTAAACGACGGGATCGAATTTTACAAATAGAAGAAGGACCTTCTTGATGAGACGACGATACATGAAGCTCATAAGAGAGGAGATAGTTTCGCTTTCGTTGTAGATTTTTAAATTTGCGATTTTCCCTCCCGAAAATTTAATCCAGACTCAGTTACAAATCTAAATAATTCCCTTTAAAAACTGCAAGTGTTTCTTTTTCTCACCTTTTTTAAAAAAATCTTTGTTTATAATGATGCAAAACTCTTCCTCTTTCTGGTATGATGGGGTTGAGTTAAGGCCACGGTAATAAGATTTGAATGGTTAATTGAATGAAACAAATTTTTTAAATTTCAAATTATGCAACATACCTATGCAATTGGGAATGGTTGATGGATTCAGATATCCTTGATGAATAGAAGGTTTGCCTTTTTGAGTGTTTGAGAGAGTAATTTTAGAAAATACAAGGAAAAAATTAGTTAATCACTATTTTGAATTTGATTTTCAAAAATTCTATTAGCGAGCCCTAAACGTTTGTTCCTCAACTTTTCAAGGGCTTCATAGTCATTTTGTTTCATAGCTTGCTGGACTTCGTGATGTATTTGTACTTGTCTTTCGGTTTTGAAAGCTCTTTTCTTGTTAGAGCACCATTCGGCAATGAGCAGGAAATTGTCCCAAAATTTGATTTTACAATATCTTGTAAACCCAATACTCATATCAGGATCAATCGGCTTTGCCATTGTTTTCATGCCTTGAAAGACATTGGTCATACGACTCACCTCTTCTTTATTTTCTACAACTATATTAAGTTCATTGTCGATATCCCAGCTCCATCTGTCATTGTTAAAAGAGCCTTGTATATGTTAGATTTTTTTGAGAAAAGTGATATTCTCTACCTGCAGTGTACATTTTATCATCGAATTGATACATCTTCATGTGGAGGAGTTTGTCATGGATTTCATAGACTTGCAATCCATTTTTGAGCATTTCATTGAGAAGGATAGAGTTTTTGAGCGGTGCATAAACTGAAGTATGTCTTTTACCAGCAGTGAGGAGTTCAACTTTGACACCACGCTGCAAAGCTTTCAGGAGCACACTTTCAAATCTTTTGATCGGGTAGTAATAAGGTTGAATGATCCGAATACTTTCCTGAGCTGAGTTAATTTGTTGAAGAACAAAATCTTGAATCTGTTCAATGTGAGGCGGATGAGCTTGTAAGAGTCTGAGTCTTGGGATGTTGAAAATGCTTTCCTGGTAGAGCTGATTGTATTTTTTAACAATTTCTTCATTTGAGACTTCTCTGTCAAGTTTATGATTATAGTGATCTGCAACTTCTTTGAAAAAGCTCCTGACTTCAGAAATGCATAGATTTCTCATAATGATATTCAAGTCCATATAATCGTCTGAACCATAGACTGGCCCAGAATACTCGTCTGTAATATTTGCAGAACCAACAATAGCAACATTGTCAGCAATAAAGACTTTTTCATGATGACGTCTGAAGAGTTCTCTGCTGATATTAAAGCTTGTGATGGCAGGAGCGATTGGGTTTAAGGAATATACCAATCCTCCGTTGGCAACCAGCTCTGCTTTTAAGGATTTATCTGCACGATTATTGATATCATCAATCATCAAGCACACTTTGGCTCCTCTTTTTTGAGCTTCGATCAATTTTTGCAGTGTCTGAGATGCTGAAAAAGAATCGTCATAAATAAAAGTTTGTAACCAAACATAGTCCTAGAGGAGTTAGGAAATAAACCAATATCAATTTACTTTTGCATCATCTATGCTTTTCCAAAGATTTCTCCAGAACATATCATTATTATACAGGTACTCCATTTCAGGAAAGGTTGTTTTTTCAACACTCACCTGTTTAAGAGCTTGATTGAAAGCATATGAATTATAATAAAATGATGAATTAAAAAAGTTCGTTTCCATAAAAACAGTATAGAAATGACAAATATTATTTGATATATTCTGTTATGTTGTATTGTGTTGTGCGTGCGTGTGTATTTATTTATGAGATTCATTTGTAAAAATCAACGGGGTCTATGCTGGTATTTTGGGGGACAGATTCTGAAATTGAATAGATGAAAGATGAAAAAATACTGTAATATTTGGAGGATCAAAATAATTTTCAAAGTCAATTTTGATTTCTGCTGATTTTCTCAATAATATAAAATGATGTAAACAATTTTCAAAATTGAGGATTAAATGAAGAAGAAGGAATATATAAAATATATTTACGGTAAATGAAGTAAGAGAAAAGATTTTAATTAAGGAGAAAATTTAATCCCTTTGTTGAAGCAGAGGATTTAATTTTAATACAAACCGAGTTTTTTTATTGAGAGTAAAAATTGAATTGACGAAATCAACAAACTGGGCTACTGATTTTCAGATGTCTATCAAGCCATTAAATTTTTTTTAAAAAGGGATATCAATCAGACTGGATGAGATGCAAAAAAGGCTAAACCCATAAAACTCACTATTGTAAGGTTTTACCTTTCTTTTGGGCTTTGCCTAAAATTTACATTTGATAAGAACAAGCTCTCAACATCAAATGAACAAAGTTTTATGGTTGGAAAAATTAGTCATGCTTTGAAATTCAAAGAGAGCATATTTGATGATGAAAAGGCTTGGATTAGAGATTAAATTATGCAGAGAAATGGTGAATCTTTTTTTGGAAATCTTAAGAAATGCAGCTTGAAAGTAAAGAAGGGAATTTAAAAGTAATTGAGCCAAGGAGACCCAACTCTCCATTATTTTCCCATTTTTACAATTCGTATGAGTGAGTCAAAAAAGTTAGGTATATGAATGTATATGAGGATTTTATCAGAGCAATAATACCCTGTTAGAGGATTAAAAGATAAAAACTTGATCGCTTGTATTTATTTATTATTAAAAGTTGCCAAGACATAATCAGAATCCATATTTGTTCTCCTTTCCTAGGATGAATGGTTTGTTGGCAAGTCTCCTAGTGAGATTCAAGTTACGGTTTGAGAATTCTAGAATGGAGCAAGATTTCCAAATGTCAAAAAAGTCTTGTCAAACCACCAAGTTGATTGTAAAGAGTTTGAGGAGGTGAATAAAATTAACCATATTTCTAGGTGTATCTGGCCGTAATCTTCGTTTTGCAGATAGCTTTCTTGGTTTACCAGATTCTGAACAAGTGGAGTTTGTTGGCGATATTTACAGGAATGAGCATATTATTAAATGGATTTCTTTTTGTATATTACAAGAAGAAGAAAAACCATCCAGAGATTGTCATAGTTGCTTTACTGAGCTTGATATACGTGATAGCCGCAATCTACACAAATGAGTATTTGAAAATGGGGCCAGCACCGCCCGATGATGAGATTGAGATTGAGATGAGGATGGAGAGAGAGCCTGAGGATTTTAGATTGAACGCGTTTTATAGGGGATATCTTTTGTGTTTTTTGCAGGTGGTGAGCATTCAGTTTATTTCGAATTTTTATTTTGTTTTCATGTTTGACGTTGGGACCTTATTTCTTCGATGCTTTTTATTGAAGCCATTTGATTTTACAAATGACTTTACTTTCTTTTTTATCTTTCACATTTTGTTTGACCTGGCGGCCCTTTACTTTGTTTTGATGAATGAAGTTCAGAGCCGAAAAATGTTTGTCCAAGCATATACTCACAAAGAAGAGTTTTACAGCCAGAAGAAAGAATTTAGTCGGCTCAAATCTCTATCAGCGACGTCTCTTTCCGATAGTATAATTATTTTGGATGCTCCTCTGAGTCGCTCTCTCTTTATCAGCACTGGTTTTCAGAATAGATTCCAGACATCCGAAGACGTCGAAGTTGATTTTAAGCAATGCCTCTCGCAAATAATTTTAATGAAAGAAACTGTTGATACAAGCAAAGCGAGCGTGTCTTCAATTTCTTCTTTGGACAAAAGCTCAGCCCTTTATTATTCTTCTGGAATAAATCTTTTGAAATTCCTGCAGGAAGGGATTCGGTTGAATTTATTTAAAGATGAAGCATCTGTGACCTACGGAGCACTCAGTCAAATGGGATCTACCCGCTCTATGAAAAACACGAAGTCTTTTGAAATAAAAATATCAACACTTATGTGGGATGGAGAGAAGGCTCTTTCTGTGGTGCTACACGAAATCACTTCGAGAGAAACCAACATCGCGCTTTTGATGTCTGATGCAAATAAAAATAAACTAATCGCTTCAGTATCACATGAGCTGAAAACTCCATTAAATGGAATCCAAGGCATGATTAGAATAATGGAACAGCAAACAATAGATCAAGACATGCTTGAGCCATTGAGTATGTGCAAAAACAATGCTGACCTTTTGCTGCATCACATCAATTCTTTGATTGACTTGCAGCTCTTACATGAGCATCAGTTTAAACTTTATAAGAGCAAAGTCGAAATTCGGCAGGTTGTGGCACAAGCAGGAAGGCTGTTTGTTTTTCAATGTGAGCATAAGAGAATTGGCTTGAAGCTTGTGATTGAAGAGGATGTTCCAGAGTATATGGTTACTGATGAAGAAAGGTTGACTCAAGTTCTTGTCCATCTGATTACAAATGCAGTCAAGTTTACGTTTCGGGGAGAGATTACAATCGGAGTGGGCAGAGATCCTCTGGATGCAAGGAGCATAGTCTTTTGGGTGCAGGATACTGGGATAGGCATTCAAGATGACGAAAGAAAATCCTTATTTAAGCTATTCAGTAGACCAGAGTCGGAGAGCGTGGGAACTAAAGGTGTAGGACTTGGTCTCACTATTGCGAGGCAGCTGCTGATGAAACTGAAAGGGACTAAAGAGAATAATGTGATTGAAGTTGACAGCACACTCGAGAAGGGAAGTCAGTTTAAGTTTAGCCTGGCGATTGGGACTATTGAAGTTGAAAAAGCAGAAGAAACTGGTGGAGACATAGGCCAGGAGTTTAGCAGTGAAGCAGGAGTTACAACAACGATCAAAGAGAAAATTTCAATGGGAGGAGAAGCTCTGGAAAAGCAAGAGGTATCAATCAGGGACTTGAGTGAATTTATGGATGAGATTGGAGAACAGAAGGGTGGGAATAATGAAGGCGCTAATGAAATGGATGAGAAATCTGATGGTACGTTCTGGTCTCACTCGGGGAGTCCCTCTGATATTCAGAGCCAGATGAATAAGTACGCAACGAAGCAAAAAGATAACACTTACAGGCTTATGGAGAGCCCGACATTATCAAAGAACGCTTTTATGTTGGATGAGAGTCCCTCCTTAAAATCAAATAGGCCTGACTACCCTTCTTATTTAAACCTGAATTGCTCTTCAAAAACTAATATTAGTCCAGAAAAAGGCTCACGAAATAAATTGAAAGATGAAGATAGTCCTGAAGACCGATATTTTTTCATGAGTGATAGAAGCACGACTAAACTGAAAAAGAGTAGTGACGTTTGTGAGTTAATGCTTTTCCCAAAAGAAAATCTGGAAAACAGTATTTGGAGCAAAGAGCCGCCATCAGCAACCTCGACGGTCAGTAATCCAATCGACTTGGATAAGTTTGAACGGAAAGCAATGAAGAAGCGGTCTTATTTCCTTCAAGAGAAGCGCAAGCCATCAGAAAATATTCCTTCCATCTTATTGGTGGATGACAATTCATTTAATTTAATGGTTGCAAAGCACATGATTGAAGAAAGAGGGTTTAACGTTGTAACAGCCATGAATGGGGAGGAAGCTATCGAAAAAGTTAAAGAGAATTGTACAAATGGAAAGACTCCATTCAAGTTGATTTTTATGGATTTGCAAATGCCTGTCATGGATGGCTTTGAAAGTACTTCTATTTTAATTGGAATGATGGAAAGAAATGAGATTCCCTTAATGCCAATCATCGCTCTCACAGCCAATAACCGCGAAGAAGATATTGGAAAATGCCTCAAATATGGAATGACTGATCACATCGCCAAACCTTTGAAACCAGAACGTCTTCAAAGTGTCTTGGATTTGGTAAATAACTAACTAAAAACTCTGATCATCTACTACCTTGACCTTGATTCAAGTGTTGTCATTTATTGTTATTTTTTATATGAATGAGGATGTGTTGTGATATTCTTCATTTTATTTGTAACCGTTTTTTTTTTCTTTGCTGATGTAGTGATAAAAACACCATAATATTTTTTATTGGAAATTATACAAGAGTATTCTTTTCAAGTTTTTTTCCAACTATTCTATAGTACAAAAATATTTATTATCAAAATTTTTTTCTTTTACAAAAAAAAAAAACTAATATTCTTCATCACTATCAATATCGTCCAAAGGATTATTACGTCTTTTCATGATTCTGAAGAAATCCTCTGGCCCAATCATACCATCTCCATCTCTATCAGCTTCTTCAACCATTTCATAAAGTTCTTCGTCTGTCAAATTTTCACCTGAGGAAATTCGTTAGCTCTTGAGGAAGTATCAATAGGTTAGTACCAATTTCTTGAGCAATTTTTTTGAGATTTTTAAAGGAGATTTTTCCAGTGCTATCTTCGTCAAATAATCTAAAGATTTTTTCAATTTCTTCTTTGCTATCTCTCTTGCCCTATTTCAAATGAGAAAATTTTTGTTGAATTTGCTTGTTACGAGTTTTGGGGCCATGATTTTTACAAACTCTTCAAAGACCAAAGTTTCATTAACATCTTTTCCAATGCTCTTCATGGAGTTTCTCACATCATCTTTACGTGCTTCTATTCCAAATGCTCTCATAGCAGCTTTTAATTCTCTTGCGTCAATTGAATTATTGCGACCAGTGTCAAATAACTCGAACGCTTCTTTCAATTCACTCAAAGTCTCTTCATCAACCTGCACTTTTCTCCTATCTTTGAGGTTTAAGAAAAATTTCTTGCCAAGTCAAGTACTATCAGTAGGTAAAGCCTTCTTTCCACTATACTGAGACATTGAACAATTTATTTAATCTTTGAAATTTTGAATATTAAATTTATTTTCAAAAAAACAGACCTTTTCATATTAAAACTTTTTCTCTTTAAGGATGGAAAAAAAAACTTGGTTTTTTTTTAATGATTTTAAATTAAATACAAACAAAGATTACAGGTATATTGTTGGGTTCTTATACTTTATAAAAAAAATAGACATGAAAATTCACTTTTAACGTCTCATATAAATGAGCAAAATTTTACAAATAAAAAGTGTTTTAGAGGTAGATAGATAACAGGAGCAAATTCCTCCATCGTGAATTGCTTGTCTGAATAAAAACCCTGATTGATTGAAGATATAATTAAAAGAAAGACTCGAAAATTGCGATTCGAAAACCCATCTATTTCTTTTGCTGATGTTGCGGAGCAACAAATGACCATCCATTTATATGATTTGGACCTGGACCACTTGGATTTGCGTTCCCTAAATCCATCATATTCAATGGCATCTTCATTCCAAAATTGACTCTCTTCTCTGGTATCGGTACTTTTAACCTCCTAAAGGAAAAATGAGGATGAAACTCAATTTCAAGGTAACCTTTGTTCAACATCTTTCCAATTGATTTTAGCAAAGAATGGATGAGATTTGATTTCCTCTGCATCTAATTTTCCCGCACCTAATCTTTTTGGAGGATTTCTTTGGAGAAGCTATTCAGAGGTGAGTATTCTAATATATAGCATTTTTACCCCAATGATTAGAGATTTAGCTTCTTGACTAAGGTTGGAAGGAATTTTTAGTGGTGCTCTTTCGATGTTACTGAATAATTCTTCTCTGTTATTGGCATAATACGGTGGCATTCCAACGAGCATTTCATAAAAGACGACACCGAGTAAATACCAATCAACAGCTTTACCATGTCCAACTCTTTTGAGCATCTCAGGCGCAAGGTATGCAACTGAACCACAAAACGATTTAGTTCCATTGACATGGTCCAAGACTCCTTCTTTAGACAACCCAAAATCAGTCAACATAGCATGTCCTTCTGAATCGAGAACTATGTTGTCTGGTTTTAAATCTCTAAAGATAATATCTCTCTTATGCAAATCCTCTAAAGCGAGGGTGATTTCAGCCAAATAGACTCTTGCCCTTTCTTCAGTGAACCTTCTTTCTCTTTGAAGGTGTTCTCCAAGGTCACCACCAGAACAATAGTCAAGGACCAAAAACAGTTTATCAGAAGTTTGGAATGAATAATTGAGCCCAACAATAAAAGGATGTTTTGTTAAACTCAAAACATTCTTTTCAGTCAAGACATATCTGACTAAATTATGCTCTAATTCGAGGGTGAGAAAGAATTCAGCACAAGTAATTTACTTTGAACCTTAGATTTATCGAGGACTTTCATTGCATAATACATGCCCGTACCTTTCTTTTCGACAAGGTAAACTTCGCCGAAACTTCCTTTTCCAAGAAGGCTATGCACAGTGAAACTATGAGGCCCAATTTTTTCATCTGGATTGTCGTTTTTGAGCAAATCCGAGGGGCTAATACGATCATTATCACCATCATCATCATTAGAAGTTCTTGAATAAACATTTATAAGACTTGATTTCTATTTGTAAAGCGTTATTCTCATTTGTCTAAAAAGAAAATACCTGATGATCATCAAAATGGATAGTTTCTTGAGATTCTTTGGAGGATTCATAAGGATTTTTATGTGTGGGGATTCTGACAGCTTCAAACATTCTTTGAACATTTTCAGTTTTGGTGTTATGGATGGTGATTTTCTGTTCGAATTTGGAGTTGAGGATTTTCTTTTCTGAAAAGATTCTTTCAAAGAGTCTACGTATTTCCGGACTTGATGCAAGGTCATACGCAAGTCTATAGTCATTATTCTTGATATTGATATCAACACTTGGTTTGCTCAACAGAAGCTGTACAACTTTCTTATGCCCTAAAATAAAGTTCTTATTGTTGCAACCTCAAGATTAAACAAACCATTTTGAGCAGCATAATGTAAGGATGTATTATTATAGAGATCTTTTGAGTTGATATCAACGCCGGAGTTTATGAGGAGTTGTGCAATATTGAGGAAGCCTTTTTGGCAAGCAACATGTAATGCGGTAAACTTGAGGGTAGTTTCAGCATCAAGGTTAGCTTGATTAAACAAAAATAGTTTCACAAGTTCAGAGTTGCCACTGAGGCAGGCAAAATGTAAAGGTGTCCAATTATTCTCTCCTTTGCAATTGACATCCGCTTTCAAGTCTCCTCTCTTCTTATCGAGGAGTTGGGTGACTTGAGTTAGATCTCCAAATTTGGCAGCTTCGAGGAGAAGTTGGTTATTTTTCTTTTTTTCTACGAACCACTCTTGCCATGCTTGTTGTCTTTTTTCGCTCGCACTTACGACTGGCTGCTGCTGCGCTTTCGACCTCAATGGAGCATTCAAAACTTCTGGCTTTCCGCTTTCTAGAGATTGAGATTAGTTGTTTGTCAATAATCAAGGAAATATACCCGAATTCTCTTTTTTGGGTGCAAAGACCCGACTATCAAAATGTGTTTTCAAGCCAGCAGACTTGATACTATCCATTTTGGGTCCGGTAAACAGGATTTTTGTGATTGAAAGGGCTGCAGAGTTTGGGATGGTTTGTGCAAGGACCGATCCCTCTCTAATAGAATCAAGGGCAGAGTTTGTGACAAAAGAGTCCTTGCTATTTGGGTTATCCAATGGTCTGAACTCAAAGTTTGGGATGACTTTAGGTTTTTCCTTCTTGATTTCTACGACTTTTGAGGAAACAAGTATCTCTATAAGAATTTACCTGAACTATCCAAAGTTTGATCATTATTTTTTTCTTCGATGATTTTTTTGGAGATTGCGGAATGCTGGTAATCCGTGGTAAGATTCCTATCAAACTGGAGCCTGGATGGCGGATCAGGGCTGTATTGACGAAAGTTGAATTGTGTAGAACTCGCTGAAGTTTCTGGACTTAGAGATGCAATTCTGTTTTGAGTGGTAGATGAAAACTTTGAGTTTTTGCCTTTGGTTGTGGTGGTCCCAGCTGTATCCTTCTTTTTGGTCTCCTTATTCCTACCCCTGGTATAGAGTTTCTCGAAAAAATGCGATAACATTGGCTCCGTGTTTAGCTTTTAACCAAGATAATTGACCTGGCAACGGTATTTTTAATTAATGTTAATCAGCTCTGTAACCTTAAAAAGTTTTTGCCTTTCTGTTTTTCCCCCAGAAAATTAATTGTTTTTTCTCCCTCTCTCCCTCGAGAAGAAAATTTAGGAGATTGCAGAAATTTTTCCAAGGATGTTGACTTTCTGAACTCACTAACTCGATCTTCCTTTTGAAAAAGATGAGAGAAAAAAAGTAAAACTTCTGAAGTAAAGTTGAACAAGGTTTAAAGTGAGTTTAATCGATATTAATTTAATTTCGAAACTGTATCTTTTGTGCAGAGATGAAAAATGTATGATGATAAGGGTCAGAGGTTGATAATTTTGTCTAGAATAAATAGATTGCAATGGAAACACTTCAATTAAAGTTGATTGATTGAATAATTTACGAGACGAGGGGTTTCAATAGCATAACAATATATACATATTACAATTATCGAAAAGAAGGAATTTATTCAACAATATACTAAAGAGAGAAAATAACAATTAAATGATGGAGATTTGCATGGACTTAGGGTCTCTTTGGGCTTTAATTTCTTGGATATTGACTATATCTCTACACTGTTGGATTTCAAAGTTGAGCAAAGTGAATTCGTTTGAATCAGAGGCCTTTGAATTTTCATTAAAGATACTTCCGAGACCATAATAGATTTTTTTATTTTTATAGGTTTCGGATTCTTGGTGATTTTTGGAGTGAGTTCCAATAACAATGCTTGCTCCATTATCAATGGCAGTTCGAGCGAACTCTTGTTGGAAATCTGTTTTAGTATGGCCATTGTAATCTCCGCCATGCATGAAAACAATTATAGCGCCAGTGCCTCTTGCTTTCATATCACGAGTCATCAAGTTGAGAACTCTGTCGTAGAAAGAATCTCCTTGATAGGCCCAATTGTAACTGTAGACAGTGACATCACAGTCTTTAAGTCTGTAGAGAGTTCTATAACCCAATCCTGAATAAGGGATCAATATCTTTCTCAAGAAATACAAAGTGTCTTCGATGCCTTCTCTTCCGAAATCAAAGATATGATCATTTTCAACGCTAAATCCATTGATGCCGATTTCTTTCAAAGCAGGAAGAATCGAGCCATCATTTTTCCAGAAACAATCTTCAGTGCAGCATCTATTGAACTCTTTTTCGGTTCTTGTGCAAGTTCTGGGGGTTTGGCTCGTGGTGATTGGGCCATCAAGGGTCAGGATATTAATGTCGGAACTGTTGAAAATTGGAATCAAGTCTGCCAAAGGCTCTGAGAGATTGCCATTTTTGGCGACATTCATCAATTTAGGGCCATATCTCAAGTCTCCTCCGACAGTCATAACAATATTATCCTTGTCTGCTCTGATTATGGGCTTGAACAAATAAGTGATAAAATCATCTTGGCCAAGGTAGTCTCCTCTTAGATCATAATATTTGGTGAAATTTTTGAGATCTACAGCATAATAGACAACCTGCGCGACAAAGAAAGTTCCGATTATAAATAAGAAAAAGTATTTTGGAGGACCTCTGAGCCAATGTTCGAGAGCTTTGTTGGTGATCCACGGCTTTTTCATGGAGAGAATTTTGAGCTAATATTATTAATCTGTGCAGATGTGATAATTTAAACCAAAACTGATTAAAAAAATAACGTGAAGCTTTGGCGAGTAGAGAGGGGAATTCCCGTTGTTAATTAACCGCTTTAAATTCCTAAAAGAAATTTCTAATACCGCTTAATTTCTCTTGAAAATAAATGAGCCTAATACTTGTCCTTTCCTCTCCTTGAAGAAGGTTTAATAACTGAGAAAATAGTCCTTCGCGGAAGCTCCTTTTTGTTCATTTGGATGGCATTTTCGTTGCCTCTCTCTTTTGCATGAGAAAGCACAGACTCAGAGGAGTTTCAATATGTAAATTCCGTCATCTTGGAATTCATTAATTGAAGCTTTGACGATAGGAGACAGAATTTATTTGTTTAGAATGGAGGAGTAGCATGAAAATGAAGGAATAAGCTCAAGAATATATTTGGATTTCTGGGATGGTGGCACTGGAGAACGATGATGCTCAAATAGTCTCATTGATGAGGAAAAGATCATTGACTCGGAACAAAGAATTCCGAAACGAAATATTTTATAAATTTATTTCGTAAAACCCAGCGCGTAAATTTAATAGATAAAAGTCTCTCGTAAACAAAATGACTTGGTGGATGTTTCTCTTAGAAAAGAAAAGGAGGCACATTTCCTGAATGAATATGAACTCTCTCCTTTTAAGGAAAATAAGAGAAAAAATCGTCTGATTGAAATTTTTTTAAAATTGACTTCTAAATTTTTTAATTGCCGTAGATTTTTGGAGCTTTCCGTGATTGAAGAGATTCTTGAATGAGAAGATGATGAGACTTTTTTTGTTGGCTCTGCGAAATATGAAATATCAAGAATGAAAAAAAAACTGCCCAAAATTTGGTCATAAAAGGAAAAGAATTTTTTTTGAAGGAAAATCTCAAAGTTGGAAGAAGTGAAAAAGAATTTAAAAAAAAAAAAAACCACTAAAATTTTGAAGCAAATTCCTTGATTTTTTTGTCTGACAAACTTTAAGATTTTTTTTAAAAACAAGTAAAGGAAAAGGATCAGAAGAGAAAAAAAATATTTCAAATTTTTTTTTTTAATTTCTTCGAGTAGAGAGATCAACTCACTACAAACACGAAAATCAGTTTGACTTAATCAGCTAAAAAAATCAAGAGACCTTCTTGTTTAAGGGTCACACCTTGAAAATAAATATCACACTATAACGTTAATCTATTATTTAAAATTTTGCGCTCATTAATTTCCGCTTACTTTAAAAAAATTCGGAATACAATTACATCTATTTTGAAAGCAAAAACAAAAAAGCAAAAAGTCAAAATAAAACCACAATCTTTTAATGTCACTTCAGAAAGAGAGTTATGAACCTCAGCTCATCAAGTATATCAAGAATACTACCCCAAGAGAAAGTTTAGAATCGCAGAAATCGCTTGGAGCATCAACAAGGGATAATATGACTCCTTTATCCAAGCAAAAGACATATGATGATTTTTTCAACCATTCTGGACTTCGAAATGAATCACAATATCTTCGTCATTACGTGAACCCAGACCTCGATCCCATCAAGATAAAAATCAAGGCATATAATGATGAAGAAGCAGTAGCTGAAACAAGAACCTTTTTGATGGCAATGAACTCTGAAGAAAAGATTCTCGAGGACAGCAATATTTTGGATGATTTCATCGAACCTTATAGAGAATCTTTGTTGGAAGTGCCTGTAAGCCGAATGATCCATGAACTGGATGAAGAGCAAATTAACAGAGAGAGATATGCTGAGGAAAGACCCAGAGAGATTTCATCTACCGTAGCAATGGGCGAAGTGAATAATCCAGAAACATTACTGTGGAGTGATAAATACATGCCACAAAACTTTTTTGAGCTCCTGAGTGATGAAAGAACCAACAGAGAAATTTTGACGTGGTTAAAAGCTTGGGATCCAGTTGTCTTTAACCGAAGAGTAGTTTTTTTTTTTCAGACTGCGACTTAAATGTTTTCTTTAGATTGTTTCAAAGAATCCCAAGATGAAAGATCAAACTTTGACAACGAATGCACCAGGTCAACATCAAAGAAACTATTTAACTTACGATCTTGATGACAAGAAATCTTTGCAAATCCTCCAGAATAAAATTATTTTGTTGGCAGGCCCCCCTGGGTCTGGAAAGACCACTCTCGCAAGAGTATTAGCCAAACTATGCGGTTATAATCCTATCGAGGTTGAGATCAACAATTTGTGAAAATCTTATAATCGTTAGATTAATGCAAGTGATGAAAGAACATCAAATGTTTTGATCGAGAAAATTGAAAATATCACAAGATCAGAAACTATTACAAAGAATACAACAAATTACAAGCCTTCTCTCCTTATATTGGATGAGGTTGATGGAACAGCAGAATCTGAATATTCAGTAAATAAATGCGAATAATTGAAGTAAAAGTAATAAAGGGAGCTATGACAAGATTGATGAAGTTTATCTATGGAGAGGATCAAGGAAATGAAGCCTTTGGAAAAAACGGCCGCTTGAATAGAGGTTCAACTCTTAGAAAAGGAGAATCTACTGTGAGTAACATGAACAACCCCAATGATGATGATGATGACGAGAATGACAAAGGAAAGAATTTTATGAATAAAGATTCTGATGGTAAGGGAGAATTTTTGGGAGGGTTTTCAAGAACTAAATACTAGATATATATGCAAGACAAGATAGTGGACAGAAATCAAAGAATAACACGAATCATTTTGCAAATAAAATTTTGCAAAGTAAAATCAGAATCAAGAGACCAATTATTTTTATCTGTAATGACTCTTATGTGAAGAGTTTGAAAGAACTCCGAAAAAGAGCTCTTGTTTTTAATTTCAAAAAACCCGAAACTTCAAAATTAATGAAAAGACTCTACGAGATTTGCGTTCAAGAAGTAACAGATAATTGGGATTTTGAAGTTTCTCACCTCATAATTTTAGAAATTATTGATTGATCATGATACATTGATGAGAGTTTGCGAACAAAACGATAATGATATTAGAGGTTGTTTGAATATGCTTGATTTCTTAGCTCGTAAGAAATCCAACAGATCATTAAAGGATGATATCTTCTTGGCTAAAAAGGAAATGACAAAGAATTACTTTGATGTTATTGAAGAATTGATGCATATTGAAAAAGCTAACACAAATCAACATTCTTCCCTAGCTCAAAAGAAACCAAAATTCAAGTAAGAGTTGAGATGATACCAGTTTTTTAACTCAAATAGCATTATATCTTACTGCTTTTTGAATTTACACAGAAACACAGAATATAGTATCCTGAGTGAAGGTCTATTTTGCAACTATGTCAAAGCCAAACAAACTGATTCAAATAATCTCAAGAAAATTAATGACTTCATGGTATAAAATTTCTATGACTTGTGAACGTCATCCATAATATTAGAGTTCTCTGATCCTTTCAGATACACTTTTCAGCTCAATTTTCAGAAGTCAACATCATGAAATGAAAAGATATGCCAATGTACTCTATTTAGCAGGATTATAATTTTTAAATGATAACTTAGTTGGTTGCAGTTCAAGCACATCTAAGTTTGGCCACTCCTGAAAAGTTTAAAATTGAATTTCCTCGCCAAAACTTTGAAGTCCAAAAAGCCAAAAAATCAACAATACAATTATATGAAGGGCTTAATGATGCGCTTGTTCCAAAAATGCGTCCATATTATTCAAAGTATACATTCCCAACTCAATACATGACCTACTTATATCAAGCAATTCAACCAAGAATTGATAGCGTAAAGAATTTTTCTGGAGAACTGATATCCTAAATATTTTTTCAAGACAATATTGAATGCGCGAGAGAAGGAAAGTTTGGATACAGCTGGTTTTATAATGTTGGACTTCGGCATTGATTTGGCACAACATCAAATGGATGTTGTGAATAGACAAGGTGAAGTCAGAACACATTCATGGTTGCGGCCCCAGATTGAAAAGTTGATTTTATTCGAGGTAAAGAGAGAGGGATAGTTAAGAAAGTAATTTCGAATTAGGGTGTAACAATTGAACAAAGATTTAATGAGAAACTCCATATGTTGTTACAAAGTAAATATGGCTATTTGAAAACACAAAGAATGGCAAAATTACTGAAGGAGGAAACCGAAAGTATTTCCAAACCAATGGTAGGATTTGAACTTTTCTTTAAAAAACCTAAGTTTTGAAAAAGGAGGCCGAAGTCCCAGAAGCTGTTCAAATTGAGGATGAACTTGCAGGATCAATCAAAGTCTTGGAAGTGACAAAGAAATCTAAAAAGAGAAAGGAAAGGAGTGAAACCGATCCAGCAGCAGGATTCTTGTATAAATATAAAGAAGGTTTCAGTAATGCCGTTAAGTATGACTTGAAAATGGACTTCTTCTTCAAGTCCTTCAATCCTAAAGCTTAATTATCCGGATTTATTTTTTCTTTTTATTATTACATCGTATCAATCATTTAATGTTGTATTTATTAAAATATCATGGATACGATAATTCATATGTTTGAGTTTTCCCCCTCTATTATTGGGTTACTTTATAAAATAATTCTCAGTTGAAGTTTAATTAA
>Ga0182738_1000730_pt1 | contig 44034 bp, 41 predicted proteins | sample eDN5th30CBELigMG_FD_128876 | JGI IMG/M metagenome (GOLD analysis project Ga0182738, IMG submission 128876) | Enriched Miracle-Growth compost microbial communities from Emeryville, California, USA - eDNA 5th pass 30_C BE-Lig MG (version 2)... ...
AAAGAGCAAACTCGCTGCAAAGCAAATAGAGCATAACTTCTCGAAAGTTGGTCCATATCTTACTGCAAGTATTGGAATTGCAACAATCATTCCCAAAGAAGAACTTTCTCCTTCCTTATTAGTTTTAAAAGCGGATGAAGGACTATATGAATCAAAAGAAAAAGGAAGAAACACCTATACAGCCATTAAGGTAGATATGGTTATATAGAAAAGACCAATTTCCCTCCTATTAACATAATGGAAGGGAAATTGGTCCTTTTTCATTAATCGTTTTTCGCAAGCTTTGCTAAACCTGTAATGTATTCGAAAAACGCATCCCGATTTGCATCATATACAACAGAAACAGGACGACCTTCTTCACTTAGTAAGGTTCTACCTTGGGAAGGAGCTTCTGTTAAAGCAATCGATTTCACTTCTTTCATTTTAACCAATTCTTTTTTTCCAATCGTTGCAGTGGTTAAAACATCCCATAAATAATAGGTAGAGTTTGTCTCCACATGCACAAGAGGGGGACAAGCAGCATAACATTGCCCAATGAAATCGACGCCTGTAAATCTTCTTAATGATGCCCAATTATTTCGTACGGAAAGAGTTAGTGGCACTTGATTTGTACTTTCTAATGCCACCATTTCAATCGTTAAATCGCTAGCCCATACTGTTGATACTGCCCACGGATCCCAGAAAGCATTCCATTCCGCAGTTCCATCATGCTCCGGCTCTTGCACATTGCCGACCTCTAAGAATGTTCCCCCCATCCAAACTAATTTTTCAATTTTTTCTTGAATATCTGGGGCAATTTCTAATGCTCTTGCCAAATCTGTTAACGGGCCAGTAAATAAAAGCGTCGTTTTATCCGGATTTTCTCTAACGGCTTTAATTAAATGTTCATGTGCAGGAAGAGCGCTTTCAGGTGCAGTTACTACGCCACTTTCATTTAAAATCGGCAGTGCATCTACATAAAAAGTATGCATTCTCCATTCTTTTGGAAAAGGATTCACTCCACGAGAATTGGATCTAGCAACTTCAATTGCTCCATTACCAAATCGATCAATAATCTTTCTACTTGCACTAATACCAGGCTCTAAATAGCCATCTGCCGGAATGACGGAGACACCAATTAATTCCACTTCATCCATTTGTAGTAGAAGGAAAAGGGAAACTAAATCATCAATTCCTGCATCATGGTTAAAATAAACTTTCTTTGACAAAGACATTCACTCCTATGTATTACAATCATTTGAATAGTTTACTCTATAATAATATCAGATTCCTGTGAATGATTAGTAAAAAATACTAGAAATTTGTTGTTTTTCTACGTTCTAGCTACCTTTAACTTATCCAAATTCTTTTTTAAAAGAAAAATATCACCCTTTAAACAGAAGAATTCTGCAATAATATACTATAGACTTGAAATGATAAAAAGGTATAATTCCATAAGAATACCTAGAAAGGGGATTTTCTCATGGATATTACAGCTTTTTTACTATACTGTGTAATTGTTACTTTTACGCCAGGTCCAACTAATATTGTCATATTATCCACTGTACATAATAATGGAACAAAAAAAGCATTACAATATACGTATGGAGCAACTATTGCCTTTGGTCTATTACTTATAATCTCAGCAATGTTGAACACGATGCTTTTAGAAATAGTTCCTAAAATAATACTGATCATGCAGTTAATAGGAAGCCTATATATGTTTTATCTTGCCTATCAAATATGCAAAGCAGATACTTCAAAACAAGCAGTGAAACAAACTGCTAGCTTTAGGTCAGGCTTCCTAATGCAATTTTTAAATCCAAAAGTTGTTCTATTTACCGTTACAGTAATTCCAAGCTTTATCTTACCTTACTATCAAGCACTTTCTACAGTTATAATTAGTGTCATAGGAATCACAATTATTGGATTTTCAGCATTTATTACATGGGTTCTTTTTGGAACAATATTTAAAACATTTTTGCAAAAACAAAAAAAAATAGTTAATGTATGTATGGCACTATTTTTAGCTTACTCCGGAATAGTAAATTGGATGTAGCAAGGCTCTAAAGAGGAGAACTTTATGGACAAATTTATTTATAAAAAGTCAGCAGGTATTACTGCACTATCAGCAAGTATGCGTGATTTCACCTATAAAAAACATGCTCATAAAGAGTATGCAATAGGTGTAACATTACGAGGTATTCAACACTATACCCTTGATGGCCATTTACAATTATCCTATCCAAATGGGGTTATGCTTTTCAATCCAGAACAGGCACATGACGGAATGGCTCATGATGAAACTGGACTTGACTATGTCATGTTATATATGGAACCACAATTACTTTTAGAGGCTATGGAGAAAAAAGAGCCTATTCTATTCCCAACACCCATAATCTATGATCATCGGCTGAAAGAAAAAATATTAAATCTTTCTAATGCTATATTAAATGAAAAAGATGAGGCCCTAAGCAGCGAATTACTCCTATCACTTACAAATAGCCTGATGCAAACAAGTCTTTCTACGGAGATTAAGAAAGACCATTTTCTCATTAGAAAAGCGAAGGATATGATATATAGTAATTTAGATCATGTACTTAAGCTTGAGGAAATATGTCAAGAGCTTCATTTATCCAAATTTCAATTTATTCGATTATTCAAAGCTCATATGGGAATATCACCATACCAATACTTCCTGAATAGTAAAATTGAACGAGCAAAACAGCTGATAGAAAAGAAAAGAGATATCTATGCAGCCGTAACAGAATGTGGATTTGTTGATTTAACTCATTTAAATAGACATTTTAAAAGTGTTTATGGCTTAACAGCATATGAATATTTAGCGCATTTAAATTGAGTCACCAAGCTCCCATTTAACTTCCAAAGAAAGAATAAAAGAACTTGGAACAGCTCCAAGTTCTTTGTATGTATATACACAGATGCATTTTGCAATAGTCATTAATGATTAATAGATTTGCTAATTACCTTAGGGCTTAACACTATTTCCGACCAAAATCAGCCTTAATCTCCCCGTACTTATTCGTATCCCATTTTAAAAGCTTATTCGTATAAGCGTTTTCCTTGAGCCACTTTTCTGCACGTTCGATTAATTGCCATAATTCTTCTGTTCGCTTGTCTCGCACTAAGGTAGTGTTTGCTTTTTTATTTCGAACCCAAGAAAGAGCGGTCATACTGTCGCTGTAGATGGTCGTATTTTTTCCTTGTATTTGCAAAAGGCTTAGCGCATGTACGATTCCTAAAAACTCACCAATATTATTTGTTCCAAATACTGGCCCATAGTGGAAGAGAACTTCTCCCGTTTTCGTATGGACTCCACGATATTCCATCAACCCAGGATTACCGCTACAAGCCGCATCTACAGATATGCTATTTTCATTAATTGCTTCTAAAGAAGTGTTAGCCTGTTTTTTAGAGGAAGAGCCTTTCGCCGCTTTTTGACCAAAACTCCCTCCTTGATTAAAGGCTTTTTCTGCTTCCTCAAGTGATTGGTAAGATTTAAAAGCTGCTCCTTTAAATCCTTTTGTCTGTTTTTCGCATTCAGCCCACGTACGATAAATCCCAGGTTTTCTTCCATTCCATACAACATAATATTTTTTCCCTGCCATTCATTAAAACCAACCTTTCACGTCCTATTAAGTAATCATATCATATAATGAAATCGAAGCACAAAATAGGCATTTAGCCACAAACTTTTGAAAAGGCTTTCTATAATTCTTGTAATTTACTATAATGATGGGGAGTAAAATAGGAGGGTGGGGCATTCATTGTTACAGTTACTTCCACTAATGATAGAAAGAGTCGGTATTTTAGTTATCTTTGCCTTCTTATTATCAAGAATCAAGATTTTCCGTTCGATTATCCATAAGGAATCACAATGGCAGGATAAGCTCTATTTAATTCTTTTCTTTGGCTTGTTCGGGATTATTAGCAACTATACCGGGGTAGAAATTTTAAAAGGAAGCATAAGTACACATACATGGCAGCATGAACTAGATGTATCAAGCGCGATTGCAAATACGCGCATTATGGGTGTTGCGATTGGTGGCATGATTGGAGGTCCTTTAGTAGGTCTTGGAGTGGGATTAATAGCCGGTCTTCACCGCTTAACACTAGGCGGATTTACCGCGCTAGCCTGTGGATTATCAACGATCATGGCAGGGATAGTTACCGGTTTCCTCGGCAGGAAGTATTCTATCCAGCAAGACTCGGCCAGCAAGGCTGTTATTATCGGCATAGCGATGGAAATAATTCAAATGGCATTCATCCTTTTATTCGCATCACCAATAGCGCTTGCACTCGAATTAGTCAAAATCATTGCTTTTCCGATGATTGTCATCAATGGATTTGGGATGTTAATTTTCATTTATATCATTCAAAATATTCTTTTAGAAGAGGAAAAAACGAAAGCAGCCCAAACCAATATCGCCTTAAATATTGCACAATCTACACTAGCGTACTTTAGGCAAGGCCTAAATCCTGAATCAAGTAAACAGGTTGCTAAAATCATGCTTAAAGCAACAAACGCAGATGCAGTATCCATTACAAATAGATCGATTGTATTAGCACATGAGGGTCTAGGAAGGGATCATCACATTCCCCTTGATAAAACCTCTACAAAACTTACAGAAAAAGTGTTAAGAGAAGGAAATATATTGGTAGCTAAAAATAAAGACGAAATTCAATGCAACAATCAAGATTGCCCTCTCTATGCCGCTATTTTATTACCCTTGAAAGCGAATAATAAAATAGTTGGTTCATTGAAGCTTTATTTTGCTAATCCCAAAAATATTCAATTAGTAGAATACACCATGGCGGAAGGCTTAAGTAAATTATTTTCATTACAGCTGGAATTAGCAGAGGCAGAGCTTCAGCAAAGGCTGTTAAAAGATGCTGAGATTAAAGCATTGCAATCACAGGTTCATCCCCATTTTCTTTTTAACAGCATGAATACTATATCAGCACTAATTCGCACAGATGGAGAGAAAGCTCGGGAAATGATTCGAAAATTGAGTAGTTATTTTCGCAGTAATATACAAGGTTCCAAAAGTATGTTAATTCCCTTAACACTGGAATTAGAACATGTGCATGCTTTTTTAGCATTAGAAGAAGCACGGTTTCCAGATAAGTTCATCTTGAAAGAGTCAGTTGATCCTGAATTAAAGAAGGTACTTATTCCCCCTTTTACCCTTCAGCCTTTAGTTGAAAATTCGATACGCCACGCTTTTTCAAAAGGAAATGTTGGAAATATTACGATATCTGCTCATAAAGAAGAGGATAGAATGGTGTTGATTGCAGAAGATGATGGTAAAGGGATGTGTGAGGATACGCTTTATATGATTGGGCAAAAAACAATAACATCTAGCACTGGTACAGGAACCGCGCTTTGGAATATACAAGAGAGAATGAAAAAAATTTATGGAGAAAAAGGGATGTTCAACATTGAAAGTGAGTGGAATAGAGGAACAAAGGTAATGATCAAAATACCATTTAACGAGCCAGCAATCTGGAGGGGAGCAGATGATTAAAGCATTAATTATAGAAGATGAACCATTGGCTAGAGATGAACTAAGCTATCTATTAAAAAGAAGTAATAAGATGGAGATAGTAGGGGAATGCGATTGTCTTGAAACTGCCTTAGAGTATATTGACAATCTTGAAATCGATGTAATATTTTTAGATATTGAGCTTGGGGAAGAGAACGGGATGAACTTAGCCGAACGATTAAACCTTAAGGAAAATGGAAATGCCCCTGAAATTGTTTTTGCTACCGCTTATGACGAATATGCTTTGCAGGCGTTTAATGTCAATGCACTTGATTATCTTCTAAAACCATTTGAAGAAGAGCGAATTAATCAAACGATTATAAAACTAGTAAATAAAAGAGAAAGAAAGAGGAATGAAGGGCAAGGAAATAAACTTACTAACTCTCCGATACATAAAAATAAGCTCGCGATTTCAACAAACGAAAAAATTAAAATCATCGATGTAGATAGTATTGTTTATATTAGTGTACAAAATGGAAAAACATTACTTGTTACCGATGAAGAGGAAATGAACGTTACCTTCACCTTAAGTCAATTAGAACAAAAGCTAATAAACAGTCCAATTATGAGAGTCCATCGATCTTATTTAATAAATAAAGAACGAATTTGTGAAATAGAACCATGGTTTAACTCTACGTATTTATTATGTTTGAATAATGGCGAAAAGGTGCCATTGAGTAGAAATTATACGAAAGAGATTAAGCAGTTATTCGGTTTTTAACAAAGATGATTTTTTAGTCGAACCTAACGGATAAAATCATTGTATTTTATCTGTTATTTTTTGCATCTCATATATAATTCCCTGCATTCTGTCATGAAAATGACTTATCTTCCTTTTTCATTTTTTATAATAATAGCATTAAAGGAGGTAGATAATTATGAATGCGGTTACAATTGTAATAGCATCTGCGTGTATCTTGATGATTGCTTATCGTTTATATGGTACCTTTATGACTGTTAAGGTATTAAAGCTAAACGATAAAGAAAAAACTCCCGCTCACGAATTAAATGATGGAAAAGACTATGTACCTACAAACAAATGGGTCACATTTGGTCATCATTTCGCAGCTATTGCTGCAGCAGGACCGCTCGTAGGACCAATTCTTGCTGCACAATTCGGCTATTTACCTGGGCTAATATGGTTATTGATTGGCGCTGTAATCGGTGGTGCTGTCCATGATGCAGTTGTGCTATTTGCTAGTATGAGAAAAAAAGGAAAATCTTTATCCGAGGTAGCAAAGGAAGAACTCGGACCTGTTGCTGGTTTTTGCACAGGGCTTGCTATGCTGTTTATTATTACCATTACTATGGCTGGTCTATCCATGGTAGTATTACACGCTCTGGAAAGAAATCCATGGGGCACATTCTCTGTGGGGATTACTATTCCTATTGCAATGGGCGTAGGAATATTTTATAAAAAGACAGGAAATCTGAAATTATGTACAACAATTGGATTTATTCTATTAATGATTGGTGTGTTTGTTGGCCCAATGATTCAGGAAACAGTAGTTGGAGATTGGCTAACCCTTGATACAAAAACACTTGCTATCATTCTTCCAATCTATGCATTTTTTGCAGCGGCACTTCCTGTGTGGCTACTCTTGGCACCTAGAGACTATTTAAGTAGCTTTATGAAAATAGGTGTGTTTATTGCCCTTATCATTGGTGTTTTTATTATTAATCCCGCCATTGAATTTCCAGCGTTTACGGAATTCGTACACGGAGGGGGACCAGTAATTGCAGGCCCAGTATGGCCATTTATTTCGATTACCATTGCCTGTGGCGCTATTTCTGGCTTCCATGCATTTGTCGGATCTGGAACTACCCCAAAAATGCTCGATAAATGGAGCGATATTAAAGTCGTAGGTTTTGGAGCCATGCTTGTTGAATGTTTAGTTGGAATTATGGCACTGATTGCTGCAACCGCTCTACATCCTGGAGATTACTTCGCGATAAATTCAACTCCAGAGGTATTTCAGACACTAGGAATGAGTGTATCAAATTTACCAGAGTTAAGTCGTGAAATCGGGATTGATTTAGAAGGCCGAACTGGTGGAGCTGTTACATTGGCTGTTGGAATGTCCTATATATTCACGGAAATCTCTTGGTTTTCTCATCTTGCTTCTTATTTCTTCCAGTTTGTAATCATGTTTGAAGCAGTATTTATTTTGACTGCAATCGACGCTGGTACAAGAACGGCACGTTATTTGATTCAAGACTTTTTAGGCGAGTTTTACAAACCACTAAAGAGGGTCGATTGGTTGCCTGGCTCCATTTTTGCCAGTGCGCTAGCATGCGTGATGTGGGGATATCTATTATTCTCAGGTGATATCAGCTCAGTCTGGGCACTATTTGGGGTATCCAATCAGCTAATGGCAACAATCGGTCTTATTATTGGCGCAACCGTGATTTTAAAAATGGCTGATAAAAGAAGATATATGCTCACTTGCCTTATCCCGATGGCTTATTTATTTGTAACAGTAAATTACGCAGGATATTGGATGGTGAAAAATGTTTATTTAAACCCAGAGGCAGTTGGCTATAATGTTTTAAATGCAGTGCTTTCCATTATTATGCTAATCTTAGGCATTATTATCATTATAACAGCAACAAAGAAATGGTTTGACACTTGGAATACTCCGCGTGTACAAGTAGAAACTCCGAACCTTCATTAAATTTCATTATGCAATGGGTTATAAAGTAGGATGTATGTATATGTTCTTACTTTATAACCTTTCTTCGTTATTATTACAATTAAATTCCACATTCACTACCCTCAAAAAAAATCCTTCGGAAAAGAATTTTTCAACTTATAAACAAATTATAATAAGTGTATTCTAATTGTACATGCAAGGACAAAGGTATTAATGAGGTTTTAATCACTGAATATCGGGTATCAATATAATGTTTTGCCAAAATACTTATTTCGGTACATATCACATGATTAGCATCTATGACAAGAGTAAGGAGTTCTTATATGGATTATAAACACAGTGAATTAAAATGGATTATCGCAATTGGCGTTTTTGTTTTATTCTCTGTGATACTTAATGTCTTTGTTACAAGTATCAATAGAGTCATTTTTATTCTGTTACAACTTATCATTACTGCTGGGTTACTTTATGTTTTTTATCAATTAATAAAAAAAATCACCTATGTTCTAGGAGAATATGCACAAACCAATAAAAAATTGCAATCGATTTTCGAAACATTAGATATTGCCATTTGGTTTCATGATTTAAAAACCAATACATTAATGATTACTGCTGGAATTGAAACCATTTACGGATATTCCGTTGAGGATTTTTACAAAAACCATAATCTATGGAAAGAAGTCATTCATCCCGATGATAAAAAAGTTTTAGAGGAGCGAGCAGAGCTTCTGACGAAACAGGATGTCGTTGTTAGCAATTACCGGATCATTAAACCAAATGGAAAAATTCGTTGGATTAAAGATAGAGGGATTGCCGTTTTTGAAAAAGCTACTGGAGAAATGAAGGAATTTACTAGTGTATTGATAGATATAACCGATAATAAAGAAAATGAAGATAAATTTACGAAGCTAGTCGATATGTCTCCAGATATCATCGCGGTAGTTATGGACTATAAATTACATTATATAAATAAAGCCGGTATAAAAATATTTGAAAGTGACCACAGCCCATTAGTCGGTCTTTCTGTTAAGGATCTTTTTCCAGAAGAGACTTTTCACTATATCGTTCAAGAATTTAATAAAGGAATAGAACAAAAGAGACAAGTGATCGAAATGGAAATTGCTTTCATGAAAGGAAATGGGGAAAAGCTATTACTAGAAATCCATTGTATGCGCATCCTGTTCGGAGGACAGGATGCTGTATTAATACTAGGAAGAGATATTACGTCACGAAAGCAAACAGAATTAAAAATAAAACAATTGGCATTCACTGATGTATTAACAGAATTACCAAATCGAAATAGTTGTATAAGCTTTTTAAACGACCGCTTATTAAACTGTGATGAAGTTCAAACAATGGCTGTATTATTTCTAGATTTGGATCAATTTAAACGAATTAATGACACAAAAGGGCATGGTACTGGTGATATTATATTAAAAAAAGTAGCCCATAGGTTAAAATCTGCTATAAAAGAGAATGATTTTGTAGCACGTTTAGGTGGAGATGAATTTTTAATCTTATTAGAGAATAAAACAAAATGTGAGACATCGGAAGTAGCAAAAAAAATCATTAGTCAATTTTCTGTTCCATTTATTGTGAAGCAAGATGAATTCTTCGTAACACCTAGCATTGGCATCAGCATGTTTCCTGAGGATGGCAAAGACCAAGAATCATTAATAAAAAATGCGGATGCAGCTATGTATGTTGCCAAAGATTATGGAAAAAACAATTATCAATTTTACTCTTCCTCTATTGCAGAAAAAGGGGCAAGAAAAATGGAATTGGAGATGGCTCTTCAAAAGGCAATTGCTAATAATGAATTAGAACTATATTATCAGCCACAAATAAATAATACTACTGGCAACATATATGGAGTGGAAGCACTTTTACGCTGGAAACACCCTGCATATGGTTATTTATCTCCCGATGAATTTATTCCCATTGCAGAAGAAACGAATTTAATGCTATCTATAGGGGAATGGGTATTGACACATGCATTTATGCAAAAGAAAAAATGGGATCTAGCGGGCAAAAAAGATATAAAGCTCGCAATCAATATTTCTGCACGCCAATTTCAATACAGCGACTTCTTTCCTTTTCTTCAAAAAGAGGTGAAAAGACTTCAAATAAACACAGCGAAAATAGAGTTAGAAATAACAGAAAGTATCATGCAGAATATAGAAAAAGCAACAATTGAACTAAATAGTATAAAACGACTTGGCTTTCAAATATCCATTGATGATTTTGGAAAAGGCTATTCGTCATTAAGTTATTTGAGATCACTACCGATTGATACAATTAAAATCGATAAAAGCTTTATCGATGATATCAGTCATCCAAAGCATAAGGGATCGTTAGCAAAAGTAATTATTGATATGGGGCATAATATGAATTTTATCGTCATCGCAGAGGGTGTTGAAACAAAAGAACAAGTGGACTTTCTTCAGAAGCATGAATGCGAAATTGTCCAAGGTTATTACTATAGTAAACCATTGACTTCAGATGAACTGGAGAAATTATATCTTTAGTAGTTATGAAATAAGCACTATTTTTCTTCTTGCGCTTCTAACGTTATACTTAAATTAAGATAAACTTATTTAAGTTGATGAAAGAAGCTTAAAAAATCTTTTGCAAAGTTGGTGATCAAATTGCCTTGTCAATCAAATGAAGAATTAGATAGCATTCTTTTGGAAGCAAAGCAGTATACAAGCGAAGGGAAAGTAGCCGATTATATCCCCGCTCTAAGTAAAGCAAATCCAGATGATTTATCTGTGGCAATCTATCATCCTGATGGTACTTGTTATTCTGCTGGATGTATTCAAGAAAAAATCACGTTACAAAGTATCTCTAAAGTAATTACATTAGCTCTAGCTTTAATGGAATCAGGGGAAGAATACGTTTTTAGCAAAGTAGGATATGAGCCTACGGGTGATCCGTTTAATTCCATCGTTAAACTAGAAATGAGCAATCCATCTAAACCATTAAACCCAATGATAAATGCTGGTGCACTGGCAGTTACTCATATGATTAAGGGGAATTCGGTTGAAGAGCGGTTTCGAAAAATAATTGATTTTGTAAAAAGGCTATCTGGAAATGAGGAAATTAGCTATTCAGCTGAGGTTGCAAAATCAGAATTTGAAACATCTCATTTAAATAGAGCACTATGTTTTTTTATGAAACAACATGGCATTATTAATGAAGATGTAGAAGAATTATTGGACTTATATACAAAACAATGCTCTATAGAAGTGAATTGCTTAGATTTAGCAAGAATTGGGATTGTCTTTGCTTTAAATGGCAAGGAACCAATTACAAATAAGCAATTAATGCCTGCACATGTTGCACGCATTTGCAAAACTTTCATGGTAACATGCGGAATGTATAATGCTTCTGGAGAATTTGCCGTACGGGTTGGAATTCCTGCAAAAAGTGGGGTAGCCGGCGGGATATTAGGTGCGGTACCAAATCGCTTTGGAATTGGTATTTCCGGACCTGCCCTCGATGACAAAGGAAATAGTGTTGCCGGATTAAAACTATTAGAAATACTTGCAAGCAAATATGAATTAAGTATGTTTTAAAGGAAAATTAAATCGCTAATCTTTTGTTATTTCCGATAGAAAGGAATACAAGAGATTAGTGATTTTTTGGTTAATCTACCATCTGTTCGGGTAACATAACTATACTTACATGTTAGAAAAAGGGGGATAAACATGAGTTTAACACCTCAGCAGCGCATAGAGCTACATGGATTTAATAATTTAACAAAGTCTTTAAGCTTTAATATGTATGATATATGCTATACACGGACTAGGAGTGAACGTGAAGCCTATTTACAATATATTGACGAACAATATAATGCAGATCGTTTAACGAAGATATTAAAAAATGTTTCAGATATCATTGGAGCCCATGTGTTGAATGTAGCCAAGCAAGATTATGAACCACAAGGGGCAAGCGTTACATTACTCGTCTCAGAAGGACCAGTATCTGAAGCACCAAAGGAAGTATTTGAAGAATCGCCAGGACCACTACCAGGAGGATTTCCAGGCTCTGTTGTGATGCATCTCGACAAAAGTCATATTACGGTTCATACATATCCTGAATATCATCCAGATGAAGGAATCAGTACCTTTCGCGCTGATATCGATGTCTCTACTTGTGGAGAAATCTCTCCCTTAAAGGCATTAAATTATTTAATCTACTCTTTCGATACAGATATTATGATTATGGATTACCGTGTTAGAGGGTTTACCCGCGATATTCATGGCCATAAATTATTTATCGACCATGACATAAATTCCATCCAAAACTATATACCTGATGATGTTAAAGCACAATTTGATATGATTGATGTCAATATAAATCAAGAGAACATCTTTCATACTAAATGTAAGCTAAAACAATTTGATTTAAATAATTATTTATTTGGCTATAAAGAAGAGGAACTTAAACTAGAAGATCGCATTTTTATTACAGAAAAGCTAACGCAAGAAATGAATGAAATATTTTATGGGAAAAATATTAAGTGAATGTAGACTGGCTAAAACTCTTTAATCAAGAGATTAGCCAGTTTTTTTATCGTCATTAGCGGCGAAAAAAAAACTCTATTTTTATGCATAAATATACTCTGATTATTATTTTTACGCATTTTTTACTAGCTTTTTTATAGAAAATTGGTAAACTAGTAATGTATAAAAGAGAGAAAGGTGCGAAAATAATGAAACAAATCATCATAGATGCAATGAACGAAAATGAAGCTAAATTTAAAAATATAAGTATATATATCGGCGACAATCCTGAACTAGGACATGAAGAATTTAAAGCTTGCAAAATATTGACAGATACATTAAGAGAGCATGACTTCCATGTCGAAATCGGGATATGCGATTTACCGACTGCATTTAAAGCCACATACGATAGCGGAAAAGAAGGACCCACTATCGGTTATATGGCAGAATACGATGCATTGCCAGAATTAGGTCACGCTTGTGGGCATAATTTAATAGCTGTAATGGGGATTGCAGCAGGAATTGGTCTTAGTAAGGTTTTAGAAGAAACAGGGGGAAAGGTTATTGTTTATGGTACACCTGCTGAAGAAACAAAAGGCGGAAAAGTGACTATGGCTGAAGCCGGTATTTTTGAAGAATTGGATGTAGCTATGATGGTTCATCCTTTAGATAACTATATGAAGAGTGGTGATTCGCTTGCAATGGATGCCATTCAATTTGAGTTCTTTGGAAAATCTGCCCACGCTGCTGCAAGTCCGCATCTAGGAATTAATGCACTAGATGCAGTATTACATACTTTTAATAGTATTAATGCATTAAGACAGCACATAAAACCAGATGCACGAATTCACGGTGTAATCACAGAGGGTGGAAAAGCTGCAAATATCGTCCCTGATTATGCAGTGGCTCAATTCTATGTAAGAGCAGGAAAAAGAGAAGATGTAAATATATTAGTTGAAAAAGTGAAAAAATGCGCTGAAGGAGCAGCACTCCAAACAGGTGCTACCGTGAAATCTAGCTTTTATGAATTTTCCTATGATGACATGATTACAAATAAAACGTTATCTGATGTCTTTACTAAGCAACTAGTTTCTTTAGGAGTAGAAGAAATTGAAATTCACGAACAAAGAGATGGTTCTGGATCGCTAGATATGGGAAATGTAAGCCAAGTAGTACCAGCCATTCACCCGTATGTGAAAATTTGTAACGAATCCTATGCATGTCATACACATGAGTTTAGAGAAGCAGCTATGTCGGAGCAAGGAAGAGATGCAATGTTATTAGGTGCAAAATCGATGGCACTAACTGGTTTAGAAATCTTAACGAATAAAGAGTTATTAGCAACAATCAAAAAAGAGTTTGCTAAAAATAAACAATAAGGAAGAAGAAACTCCCCTTATCTTTTTACATCACTATCTGTAGAAAATAAGGGTTTTTTTTGTTCAATTAAGGCGTATTTATGACAATTTTACCTCTTTCGCAATAGATAGAAGTGTTTCATTTATAATGAATAAGTCCTATATTTATTCATAAAGGGGTTATAAATAGAATATGAAAATAATATTACAGAACAGCATGACAGTTAAAAAGAGATTATACGCAAGCTTTTTCATTTTATTAATTATTCCTACCATATTTATTGGTGTATTCTCCTATGTCAATTCTAAGAAACAATTAGAACAAGAAATGATGGCCAATGCATACCAACAGATTCAGCAGCTAAACGGAAATATTACAACCGAATTATCTACTAAAATTGAACAAGTAAACAAGCTTCGAAAGGAATGGGGGGAACCAAATAAGTCTGTATCAGATGCTGTTGTTATCAATATGCTAGAAAAATACTACTATTTCTATGATGATATTGACAGTATATTTTTTGCTACGAAACAAGGACAATATATACAGCAGCCAGCAGACAAGGTAACAGAAAATTATGATCCAACTGCAAGTGAATGGTTTATTGCAGCAGAGGAGAATCCAGATGATATATATATATCAGATCCCTATATATCTGCTAGTACCAACGAAATGGTCGTTACGATTGCTGGCATAACCGAAGATCGAAAGAAGGTTGTCGGTTTGAAGATTAAGCTGAGTGCCATACAAACTTTTGTGAACAATATCACAATAGGAAAGGAAGGTTATGCTTTTCTATTGGATGATAAATTTGCTTACATGGCTCATCCAACAGAAAAAATTGGCGAAGTTGGGACAGAAAACTATATTGAAAGGATGAAATTAGAAAAAACAGGTGCTTTTTCCTACAGCCTTGATAATAAAGAGAAAAAGCTAACCTATCTCACCAATAATCTAACTGGTTGGAAGATTGCTGGATCTATGTATGTAGAAGAAGTTTCGGATGCTTCCTTTCCAATACTAAGAGCATCATTCTTTGCAATTATCGGATTTATTATTATAGGTTCTATACTTATTTATAGAAATATACAGTCCATTATTAAGCCTTTAAATCAAATAAAAGAAAAAGCAGCACTTGTTGGAAAAGGAGATTTAACACAGGAGTTAGAAGTGAAAAGGAGAGATGAAATTGGGCATTTAACAATATCCTTCCAGAAAATGCAAGAAAACTTAAAACGATTAATCAAACATTTAGAAAAAAGCATTACACAGGTTGCTACATCTAGTGATAACCTTACCGCGAGCTCCTCTTCTTCGACAAAGATAGTAGAAGATTTAGTATCTGTCATACAAGAAATAGCTTCAGGTGCCGAGCATCAAAAGCAAGAAGTCGAAACAAGCACTAAAAAAATAAAAAATATTACAGAGAAAACAGGATTAATACGCGAGAATTCTCTCTATATGTCCAAATTGGGCGATAGCACTTTAGAGAAAGCAAAAGAAGGGGAAGTTGCTATTAATCAGGCAGAATCTCAAATGCAATTAATTGTTGATTCTGTAATAAAATCAGATAAGCAAATAGAAACATTACATAAACGTTCCAAGGAAGTCGAATCTATTATTCAATTAATAAGTACTATTGCCAACCAAACGAATCTTTTAGCATTAAATGCCGCGATTGAAGCAGCTAGAGCAGGAGAAAATGGCAAAGGTTTTTCTGTAGTGGCAGAAGAAATTAGAAAATTGGCAGAGACAACCCAAAAATCAGCGGGGGAAATCGAATATTTAGTGAAAGAAATACAGACAGATACCCATTCAACCGTAGATATGATGACACTTGTCCACAAGCAAGTTGATGGTGGTCTTTCTGTCATCTCTTCAGTTAAAAAGAAATTTCATGCTATCTCTTCTAGTATGAATGAAACTGCACCGATTATTGATGAAGTAACACTTTCTTCTGAAGAAGTATATAAGCATATTAAAACGCTTGTCGAAACATTTGAATCCTTATATGAATTTAGTAAACAAAACGCAGCATTATCCGAAGAACTATCTGCATCCACAGAAGAGCAACTAGCATCATTTGAAGAAGTCCATGCTACTGCTAAGACTCTCGCAAAGACTGCTGATCATTTAAAATCGTTCATTGGTCAATTTCATTATTAAGATTCTTTTGGTTTATAGGTTTTTACTAAAAATGATGAAAATGAATACGGAAAGCCATCATACAATAAGTAACAGTGTTGTTTAGATATCCCCCAATAACCTACTTATTTATAAATAGGCTTGAAAATCCATCATTCTGGGTAGAATTACTTCATAAGAAAGCTTAACTAATTATTCTAAAAAAGATAAGCTATATTTTATGGAGTAGGAGAATAGATAAATGGAAAATAAAACAATGATGCAGTTTTTTGAATGGCATTTAGTTGCTGATGGACAACATTGGAATCGTTTGAAAGAGCAAGCAGGAAAATTAAAAGAAGCAGGTATTGACTCTATCTGGATTCCCCCAGTTACAAAAGCGGCTTCCAAAGATGACAATGGATATGGCGTTTATGATGTCTATGATTTAGGAGAATTTGATCAAAAGGGTACCATCCGGACCAAATATGGCACAAAACAGGAATTACATGATGCAATAGAAGCGTGTCATAATGTTGGCATACAAGTTTATGTCGATGTTGTCATGAATCATAAGGCAGCAGCAGATGAAAAAGAAACGATTAAGGCTATTGAAGTGAATCCTGAAAATAGAGAAGAAGAAATATCTGAACCACATGAAATAGAAGCATGGACGAAATTTACCTTTCCAGGAAGAGGGGATACTTACTCCCCTTTCAAGTGGAACTTTCAGCATTTTAATGGAACAGATTATGATAACAAAGCTAAAAAAGCTGGAGTCTTTAGGATTATCGGCGAAAATAAAATGTGGAATACAAATGTTGATGATGAATTCGGGAATTATGACTATCTAATGTTCGCCAATATCGATTATAATAATGAACTCGTCCAAAATGAAATGATTTCATGGGGAAAATGGCTTTACAAGACACTTAATTGTGATGGCTACCGATTAGATGCAATCAAACATATTAATCATTCCTTTATTAAAAAATTTGCCCATTCCATATTAGAAGAAAAAGAAGATTTCTATTTCGTAGGAGAATTTTGGAAAGCAGATATTAATGAATGTCAGGAATTTTTGCAGCAAACAGACTATACAATCGATTTATTTGATGTTCCTCTTCACTATAAATTGCATACTGCTTCTATGGAAGGCAGTAATTTTGATCTTTCTACAATCTTTGAAGGAACGTTAGTGGAAGACAATCCGCTTAATTGCGTTACCTTTGTCGATAACCATGATACCCAACCAGGTGAATCGCTTGAATCTTGGGTAGAGGATTGGTTTAAGCAGATAGCATATAGCCTAATATTGCTTCGAAAAGATGGCTATCCAACGATTTTCTATGGTGATTACTTTGGAATTGGCGGAGAACTTCCAATGGAAGGAAAAAAGGCTGCAATTGATCCATTACTGTATGTACGAAAGAAAAAAGCATATGGTAATCAAGATGATTATTTTGATGATCCCAATGTAATTGGCTGGGTACGCCATGGTGAAACGGAAATAGAAAGATCCGGATGCGCTGTCGTCATTTCTAATAAAGAAGAAGGCAGCAAAAAAATGTTTGTTGGCGAAACGCGAAGTGGGGAAGAGTGGATAGATTTTACGAATACAAGAAAAGATCGAGTGAAAATAGGGAAAGATGGTTTTGGTAATTTCCCTGTTAATGCCCAAAGTGTTTCTGTTTGGGGATTAGCTGATTAAACAAAAATCAAACAAATGCCAAAAAAGACGCTGTAACGGAAAGCGTCTTTTTTGCATAAAATTAATCCTTTAATAAATCGCTCTAAATAAAATGGTTACTAGATTGTTTCTAGGAAGAAAAGAATAATTTTACAATCCCTTGATAACCAAAATATGCGCCAAATAAAACTAAAGATATTCCAGAAATAACGGAAATTCCTCTTAATGTTCCAAGTGTAAGAAACCGCCTAAAGCCATTTGTTAAGGCTGCAACAATTATATCCCATAGTGTAAGACCTAGAAAAATCATACTACTATAAACCAACAAGGAACTCGTCCCATTTTCTTGGGCGGTTTTAGCTAAAACAGATCCATATATTCCTAACCAAAAGAGAATAGATAAAGGACTAGTAATAGACATAATAAATCCTGTTAGAAAACATTTAAACAGGGAATCTTTGCCCCTAAGGGAATCGAGCTTGAGATTCTGAGCTCCAATAATGCTTTCAAACCCTGTATAAATTAATACAAATCCGCCAAAAAGCCAAAGGAATATTTGAACGATAGCTATCTCATGAAAATGAACCATTCCGATATATACCATTATCATAAAAATACCATCGGCAAGCATGGAACCAAACCCCACAATCCAGGCATGCCAAAAACCATTTTTTATTCCTTTATCAATTCTCGCAGAATTTACTGGACCAATTGGTGCAGCCAATGTAAACCCTAACAAGATATAGCTTAGTAAAATGGTTACACTGAACATCCGAGTCTCTACACATCCTTTCTTGTACATGCTATGAAGACTAGTAAGAGGATATGTGAATTTATTTAAAAAGATAAAAAACTAATCAGTCAAATTTTAAAACTAGCTTTATAATAGAAAGAAAAGGAGACTTTTCATGTATAAATTAAAAACAAAGGAAACAGATCAAGATGTTGTTGAATATATAGAATCATCCTTAACAAGTAATACAAAAAAAGAGGATGCCTATAAACTAATCGACATTTTTTCTGAAATTACTGGATTACCACCGAAAATGTGGGGGACGAGTATTATTGGTTTTGGTACGTATCACTACAAGTATGCAACAGGTCACGAGGGAGATGCACCTATCGTTGGTTTCGCTCCTAAAAAAGCAAGAATCAGCCTCTATTTAACGACAGAGGAAGAAACAAGATCCTTTTATTTGAAGCGAATCGGCAAACACAAGGCTGGAGTTGGCTGTGTATATATTAATAAGCTTGCTGATATTAATGAGGAGACCCTAAAGGAATTTATCGAAAAATCGGTCGAAATAATTCGTGAAAAACATTCTATACACAAGGAGAAATAAACAAAGAATGAGAGCAGAAAATTAGGAATTTAAGAATGGGATTTAAAATAATTAGTAACTTCTAATAGGTAAATTCCTTTTACTTACTGCCAATATTAGCATATAATAATAGACGCGAAAAGGATTCGAGAACTGATATAGATGAACAAGGAGAATTAAAATGATTGTAAAGAATGAACAAGACATTAATGGTCTGAAAGAAATTGGTAAAATTGTAAGTATCATCAGAGAGGAATTAATAAAAAAAACTGTGCCAGGAGTGACAACAAAAGAACTAGATGATTTAGCAGGTAAGCTTTTCGCTGAACATGGTGCAGTTTCAGCCCCTCAAGATATGTACGATTTTCCAGGATATACTTGTATTTCTGTGAATGATGAAGTGGCACATGGCATTCCGGGAGATCGAGTAATTCAAGAAGGAGATTTAGTTAATATCGATGTATCTGCAAGTAAAAATGGTTACTTTGCTGATACAGGTAAATCATTCGTTGTCGGAAATGGCGATCCTAAACTAATCAAACTTTGTGAAGTGGCACAAGAAGCATTTGAAGAAGGACTTAAATGCTTTAAGCCTGGAGCAAAGAAGAATCGTATCGGAAAATTTGTTTACAACACAGCAAAAAAGCACGGATTTACGGTAATTAAAAATTTAACAGGTCATGGGATAGGAACTTCCCTGCACGAAAAACCAGATCATATCCTTAATTATTTCGACTCATGGGATACGGACCTGCTTCGAGATGGAATGGTTATTGCATTTGAACCATTTATATCTACTGGTTCAGAAGAAGTTTATGAAAAAAATGATGGCTGGACATTCTCTACTAAAGAAAAAAGCTTTGTTGCACAATACGAGCATACAGTTATTATAACAAAAGAGAAACCGATTATTACAACCTTATAAGCTTTTGCAGCCAAGCTCTGTTCATTCAACAGAGCTTGGTTTCTATTTCATCTCATTATTTTCATGCAATCCTTAACTCCTTCTTTACATATCCTCTCCTGTGTTAAACGTAATTTTTGGTTATATACCTTCAAAGAATTACAACCTAATAAGCATTTACGATAATTGCGAATTTACCGATAGTTCCCTCTATTTGTTTTTCCATTGACATCAATAAATATATCGAATAACCTAGTACATATCTTTTTTATATTTTAAAATCCTTATCAGCTCAAGATGAGGTAGAGGTTGCGATTTTTATTAGTAAAAAGAGGAAGAGCAAAGAGAGCTCATTGATTGCTTTTGAAAGGAAAAGTCGCCGAAGCACTATTATTCTCTAATAATAGTAGCTGGGACTGCATACGAATAGGTGCAGGACTGTCATAGGATCTTACTATGGTGAACTATCTTTTTATCTGAAGGTTTTTCTACCTTCACACCATTTAGAGGTGTGTTTTTTTATGCCTTGGAAATAATAAAAATACATTTTGTTGTATAAGAATTTAAGGTGTTAAAGTAAATCTCCTATGTCATACGTTTAGCAAATACTTCTTAAAGGAGAAAAACATGAATTCAAAAGGAACATTAGGATTAGGGATATTAATATCCTTAGTTGTAGGTAATATGGTAGGATCAGGAATTTTTATGCTTCCTCGATCATTATCGGAAGTAGCAAGCCCTGCTGGGGTTATCTTAGCTTGGCTATTAACAGGATTCGGAGTGCTGGTAACTGCCTTAGTGTTTGGGAATTTAGCCATTCGTAAGCCTAATTTAACGGGCGGTCCGCAAATTTATGCGAAAGAATTATTTAAACCAGATTCAAAAAAATCTACTCTTTCTGGCTTTATGTCTACATGGGGGTATTGGATAGGTAATCTAACTGGAAATGTTGCCATTATCACTACTTTTGCTGGTTATTTATCAACGTTTTTCCCGATTTTAACAAGTCAAGCCGTTTTATTGAATATAGGTTCTTTTACTCTTTATGTAGGAAATGCGTTTACATTTCTTGTCTGTACAATTTTATTATGGGGAACACATTACATTATTTTAAACGGATTGGAAAACGCAGGTAAATTAAATGTTATTGCAACAGCTTCAAAGGTTATTGGTTTTATGCTATTTATCATCATCGCGTTATTTGCATTTGAATCAAGCAATATCCTACCCTTTGCAGAACCAAAAATAAATGAAGTAGGTAAGTCAGTTGGATTGTTTGGACAAATCAATAGTGCTGCAATAACAACATTATGGGCATTTATCGGTGTAGAATCAGCAGTTGTTTTTGCTTCTAGAGCAAAGAGGCAATCCGATGTAAAAAAAGCAACCATCTTTGGTCTATTAATTGCTTTAGCTATCTATATTGGAATCAGCACCCTTGTAATGGGCATTCTTACACAGGATCAATTGGTCGCTTCACAAAAGCCTTTAATTGATGCAATAGAAGCTGTTCTTGGTCCCATCGCAGGAAAAGTGCTCGCAGGTATAGGGTTAATTAGTCTGTTCGGATCAACAATTGGTTGGATTATGTTAAGTGCAGAAGTGCCTTATGCAGCTGCTAAACAAGGAATTTTCATTCCAGCTTTCTTAAAAGAAAATAAAAAGGGGATTCCAACATTTTCTTTAATCGTAACAAATATCTTAGGGCAATTATTCATTTTCTCGACTGTGTCAAAAAGCATATCACAAGCATTTGATTTTATTATTTATATTGCAACACTAAGCTATCTGGTTCCTTATTTAATTTCAACTATCTTCCAATTGAAATTAGTTATAACTGGTGAAACATATAATTCACTGAAGGAAAGAAGATGGGATTTTGTTATTGGATTCCTTGCGACAATCTACTCCGTTTGGGTAATTATCGCAGGAACTGCAGATATTAAAACATTTAGTTTCGGTGTTTTATTACTATTAAGCGGAATTCTTTTCTATAATCAACTAAATAAAAAAGAAACAAAGAAGAAATCTGTCTAATATTTCAATAAGTTCTATTTAAGAATAGGATATAAGTATTCCACCTAGTAATAAAAACGAACAGTTATACAAATTTCGTATAATTGTTCGTTTTTTGTTTTTCTAAAGAGATTCACTTACAGTGCTGTCATCCCACTCTACTTCATGCTCCTTTGAAAGCTTATCTAATTCAGTCATATATTGACGTATAAGTGTGCGAGCTTCCTCTAGCATGGCATTCGCTTCTTCAACAAGCGTAATATCTTGCGTTTCTAACGCTGTAAGTATTTTTACAAACGCATTAAACTGAATATCAGCGCCCTTTATATATATTTCATGTATTTCTCTTACCTCGTCTGTTTCCACCTTTACCCTATTTAATTCTTTAATAAATTCATTATAATTGGGAATCACTGTTGTTTGGATTGTATCATACATTGTCCAATCATCCGTATAATTGAGTCCAGACACAGAATCATACGCAGCCACGGCCTTAGCCTCTAATTCAAAGGCTGTTGTCATATCTTCATTTACATATTGAAGCAAATCCTCTTTAACTGGATCAGTAGAGCAAGCTGTAATCAGAAATAAAAAGGGAATTAAGATAATTTTAATAACTTTTTTCACTCCTTCACCTCCTTCTCCTTACTGTATGAAGGAGTGGAAGTCCACTATGAAAAGAAAATCGAAAAGGGAAGAGCCTAAATTTACGAACTATCTTGTAATGCAAAATACCGTATGTTAAAATAACAGAAAAGATGGAATCTTGCTATACAATATAGTTACTAACTTGTATAACAAGCTAGTAAGAAAGGATACAATCCGATGTCAAAAAGTCAGATGTTAAAGGGAATTTTGGAAGGCTGTTTACTCGCAATTATTTCGAAAGGAGATATTTATGGCTATGAAATGATTGAAAAATTACAAGCTTATGGGTTTACGATGATCAGTGAGGGCAGTATCTATCCCGTTCTTTTACGAATGAAAAAGGAAGAACTTGTTACGGTTGAAACAAAAGCATCTCCATCTGGTCCAAAGCGGAAATATTATTCCCTTACTGATAAAGGATATAAAGTATTAGATGAATTCGCTGACTCATGGACAGAACTTTCAACAAGTGTGCATTCTTTATTAAAAGATATAAAGGAGGAGAAATAAGTGAAATTGTCGAAAGAGGCAGAAGCGTTTATTGAGAATTTGCATCTATATCTATTAACCTCTGGCAAAAAAGAGAAAGAAATAAAAGAGATAGTTGAAGAATTATCTGATCATTTACGTGAAGCAGAGGCAAACGGGAAGAATATTTCTGAAGTAACTGGGGATTCTCCTAAAGAATATATGGAAAGTTTAGCAAAAGAAATGCAAACAGATATTAAAGAGTGGTCAAAACTTTTACCACATGTTTTTATTAGTATAATTGCCTATATGCTTATTAGTAAAATCATTTTAGGAGATAATCAACTATCCCTATTGGTTGGAATGGGTTCCATTTTTATATGTATGATTATGATTGGTTTGTATGTTGTGATATTTCGATACATCTCTTCTAGAAGCTTATCCAATAAAATCTCATTCGTTCTAATGTTTTTTTTACAATTATTACTTTCTGGGTCGTTCTTTGTTTTGATGTTTTATGGAAACAATTTGGGGACGGTTTATATGATTGATACATTATTTAAGCAAATTCTTTTCTTACTCATACCATTTGCTTATTTAAGCTGGTTTGCATGGTGGAGTAAATCATGGATTGTTTTTCTTCCTATATTAGTAAACCTTCCCTCTGTCATTACTGAACAATTTCCTTTGACAGAGGAATGGAAGGCAATTTTTTCATCTATTTTCCTATTTATCATGATGTTAGCTTTTTTAATTTGGCAAATCTGGTTATTGAAAAAAGAAAATAAGCCAACCTAATGGCAGTTAAAGCATATCCGAAAAAAAAGATATGCTTTTTTTAAAAAAACAATTGAATATTAATTCATATTATTGTATAAATATTATTATGAAGATACGGATATTAAAGGGGAAAAATAAGCATGGATTATTTTATTACGGAAGAGCTGCCACCATTTTCACAGTTTGCCCTATTACATGAGGACAGTGGCTTATTAAAAAGCAAAAAAGGAAACTATACAAGAGAACAATTATATGAAGCAGCTAAAAATAGCTGGTACTCCATTTCCATCTACCACAATCAAAAACTTATTGCTTTCGGTCGTATGATTTCAGATGGAGTTTACCAATCATTAATCTGTGATGTCATGGTTCATCCTGACGAGCAGGGAAAAGGACTAGGAAAGCAAATCATTGAAAAGCTCGTCTATAAATGTCAGCAATCAGGCATTCAATCGATTCAATTATTCTCAGCGAAAGGGAAGCATCCCTTTTATAAAAAATTAGGATTTGTAGAAAGGGAACAAGACGCTCCTGGCATGTCTCTCCTCTTTTAAAAACCACATTACTGATGTGGTTTTTTTGTATTTCCCTATGCATAACCATCCTTTATCTGGTAACACTACTTACGTACATAAATGGGTTAAAGAAGAAGGGAAAGGGGTATTAGTAAACATCCCTTAATACATTTATTTGTGTACATAAATGATTATTAATTCTTTTAGGCGTTAATTTTGGTGCTTTTATGCCTCCCTTGTTTGTACATTAACTTTCCATCTATCCATCTAATATGTACATCCTTTCGTTTACTTATAAAGAATTAATTAACATTTATTGGATACAATTAATAAGGACTAATGACTAGGAGGTAATTTCTTTGAGTGATAACAAAGATATGGAGAAGAAAAACGGACAAGATCAGGAACGAGAAACGTTGACGACACGTCAAGGTCATCCAGTATTAGATAATCAAAATATCCGTACTATTGGTGATCGCGGACCAGCTACACTCGAGAATTACCACTTTATTGAGAAAATCTCCCATTTTGATCGTGAAGAGGTACCAGAGCGTGTGGTACATGCACGTGGGTCTGGAGCTTTTGGTTATTTTGAAACTTACGGAAAAGTTGGAAATGAGCCAGTAGAAAAGTATACTCGCGCAAAAGTATTTTCAGGCGTAGGGAAAAAAACACCATTAATGGTTCGCTTCTCTACAGTTGCAGGAGCTAAAGATTCACCTGAAACAGCACGCGATCCTCGTGGCTTTGCAGTAAAAATGTATACAGAAGATGGAAACTGGGACCTTGTTGGGAACAACCTTAAAATATTCTTTATTCGTGATGCTATGAAGTTCCCTGATATGATTCATGCATTCAAAGCAGATCCGGCTTCAAACGTTCCAAACCCACAGCGAATGTTTGATTTTGTTTCCCGTACGCCTGAGGCTACACATATGATAACCTTCCTATTCTCTCCTTGGGGAATTCCTGCTACATATCGTCACATGCAAGGATCTGGTGTAAACACTTATAAATGGGTTAATGAACAGGGTGAGGCAGTTTTAGTGAAATATCATTGGGAACCAAAACAAGGTATCCGAAATTTAACACAAGAAGAGGCCGAATCCATTCAAGCTAAGAACGTGGGTCATGCAACACAAGATTTATATGAATCAATTGAGCGCGGTGATTACCCAGAATGGGAGCTTTATGTGCAAATAATGGAGGATGATTATCATCCAGAACTCGACTTTGATCCTCTCGATGACACAAAGCTTTGGCCAGAGGATAAATTCCCATGGTTGCCAGTTGGTCGTATGGTCCTCGATCGTAATCCAGTCGATTTCCATGCTGAAATTGAGCAAGCTGCCTTTGGAACTGGAGTACTTGTAGATGGAATGGATTTTTCTGATGATAAAATGTTACAAGGGCGTACTTTCTCTTACTCTGATACACAACGCTATCGTGTTGGCGCAAATTATTTAAAAGTACCAGTAAATGCACCAAAAGCACCTGTCCGTACGAATCAACATCGTGGGCAAATGGATGTACGTGACCCGAAAGAGTCTGGTGAAAATCCACATATTAACTATGAGCCATCCATGCTCGGAGGCTTTAAAGAAGCAGGTAAAGAAAACCGTGTTCCTCATCAGCCAAAGTATAATGCAGCGGCAATGAGTGCTCCAATAGACAGACCTAATAACTATGGACAAGCCGGACACACATACAGAAGTTTTGAAGATTGGGAACGCGATGAATTAATAAAAAATCTATCTGAAGCACTGGCAATCTGCGATAAAAAAATTCAAGATGCGATGATTGAACACTTTACACAAGCAGATGAAGATTATGGTAATCGTGTGAAGGCAGGCATCGAGTCAAAAATGAAAGAAATGGCTAAGGAAAATGTACCTGGACGTGAAGCAGGTATATCAAAATATGGTGAAGGTACAATAGATGCAAATCAAGCTACCAAAGATGCAGTAAAGAAAAGCCATGAGGCAGATCCTTATTAATGGAAATACGCGTAAGAAGAGATAAAAGAAGGAAGATATTTCGCAATTAATATCAGGCTAATTTGGGACACATTTCGAATAAGATTTGTGTCCTTTTTTGATGTCTTAACGAAAAGTTAGAGCTAGTAACAAACAAATGGATTCTCCCATTACAGAAATTAATGTAATCAAAAATTTAATGCTTAGCCTTCTTTTTCTCTAAACATCCTAATAATTGACATACCTTATGAAATATGATATTAAATTAATAGATTAGCACTCATGAACTTTAAGTGCTAATATTATTACATAAGAATGAGGAGAAAGGGTGTATAAAAATGATCGAAACGAAGGAATTTAAAGCAGAATCGAAACGATTATTAGAAATGATGATTAACTCCATCTATTCACAAAGGGAAGTATTCTTACGTGAGTTAATCTCAAATGCTAGTGATGCAATTGATAAAATCTACTATAAAGCTTTAACAGATGATACCATTAATTTTGAAAAAGATAATTATTTTATTAAAATAACGGCAGATAAAGAAAAACGGACATTAACTATTTCCGATACTGGAATTGGGATGACAAAGGAAGAGCTGGAATCGAATTTAGGTACAATCGCCAAAAGCGGCTCCCTTGCTTTCAAAAAGGAAAACGATTCGAAAGATGGCCATGACATAATTGGGCAGTTCGGGGTTGGATTCTATGCTGCATTCATGGTAGCAGATGAGGTAACAGTAATTACTAAATCATTAAATAGTGATACTGCATATAAATGGATTTCAAAAGGTGCAGATGGTTATACCATTGAAGAAACAGAGAAATCGGCAATCGGTACAGATATTATCCTGACAATTAAGGAAAATACCGAAGAAGATCAATACGATGATTATTTAGAAGAATATCGCTTAAAATCGATTATTAAAAAGTACTCAGACTTTATCCGTTATCCAATTAAAATGGAAGTGACTTCAAGTAAATTAAAAGAAGGCACAGAAAACGAATACGAGGAAGTTAGGGAAGAGCAAATTCTAAATAGCATGGTTCCTATTTGGAGAAAGAATAAAAATGAATTAACAGATGAAGATTATCAAAATTTCTATGAAGAAAAACGCTATGGCTATGACAAACCGTTAAAGCATATTCATGTTAGCGTAGATGGTGCAATTCGTTATAACGCGATCCTTTATATTCCAGAAAAAACTCCTTTTGATTATTATTCTAAAGAATATGAAAAAGGTTTGGAGCTTTATTCAAATGGCGTTTTAATTATGGAGAAATGCGGGGACTTACTGCCCGATTACTTTAGCTTTGTAAAAGGTATGGTCGATTCAGAAGATTTATCTCTTAATATTTCAAGAGAAGTGCTGCAGCATGATCGCCAATTGAAGCGTATTGAAAAGAATTTAACAAAGAAAATTAAAAGTCAGCTTCTAAGCCTACTAAAAGATGAAAGAGAAAAATATGAATCTTTCTATGAATCATTTGGTAGACAAATAAAATTTGGTGTCTACAATGATTTCGGAATGAATAAAGAAATGCTACAAGATCTTCTACTTTTCTATTCTTCAAAAGAGAAAAAATTAGTATCATTAGATGAATATGTAGAGAGAATGCCAGAAGATCAAAAATTTATATATTATGCATCTGGAGATTCTATTGAACGTATTGATAAGCTTCCACAAACGGAATTAGTTAGCGATAAAGGATATGAAATTCTGTATTTAACAGATGATATTGATGAATTCGCCATTAAAATGATTGCTAATTATAAAGAAAAAGAATTCAAATCAGTATCTAGCGGTGATTTAAGTCTTAACCAGGAAGAAGAAAAAGAAGAAAAAGAAGCAACAGAGGAAAATAAAGCATTGTTTGATTATATGAAGGATATTCTTTCCGATAAAGTGAAAGGCGTAAAAGTATCAACTCGTTTAAAATCACATCCAGTTTGCTTAACTGCCGAAGGAGAAGTCTCCATTGAGATGGAAAAAGTCCTAAGTATGATGCCAGATAATCAAAATATCAAAGCAGATAAAGTTTTAGAAATTAACAAGAACCATGAAATTTTCCAAGCGTTAAGAGAGGCTTTTGAGAATGATAAAGATAAAGTGGCCCTTTATACAAACCTTCTTTATAACCAAGCATTACTAATTGAAGGTTTATCCATTGAGGATCCAGTAGAGTTCACAAACAATATTTGTAAACTAATGAAATAGACAACGAAAACCGCATTTTCAATTGGAAAGTGCGGTTTTTCTTCTTTATATCCTTCCCAATTTTTCCATTTATAAAAAACATCTTCTTCCTGTTAAATTATGTTTTACTATTTAAAACGAAACCGCTATACTTATAAAAAAACAATCAGAGATGGGGAACAATTATATGGCAGAATTAAAAGGAATAGAGATATTGACGATTGAAAAAAATTCCTTTGTCATTCACCCAACCCTAATATGGGATGAAAAACAAACATTATTAATAGATACAGGAATGCCTGGATATATGGAAGACATAAATTTAGTTATGGCTAAAGCAAATAAATCATTGGAAGATTTAACAGACATCTTGTTAACACACCAGGATATTGATCATATAGGAAGCTTACCAGAAATATTAACAGCATGCACACAGCATTTAACCATATATGCACATAAAGAGGATATCCCTTATATAGAAGGAAATCAACCTTTATTAAAAGCAAATCCTGCTAAATTTAATGAAGAGCAATGGGAAGCATTACCAGACTTATTAAAGTTTATTTATCTACACCCACCAAAGGCCCAAGTTACCAATTCACTAGAAGATGGTCAATTACTACCTATTAATGAAGGACTTGAGATAATTCACACACCTGGCCATACACCGGGGCATATAAGCTTATTCCATAAAAAATCAGGGACCTTGGTTGCTGGTGATGCATTAACTGCTGTAAACGGAAAGCTTCACCTACCTAATCCAGTACATACGCCGGATATGAACCTTGCCATTCAATCGATTGAAAAGTTTCTAACCTATCCAATTACAAAAATTGTGTGTTATCACGGTGGAATTGTATCTGATAATGTGATGGAACAATTACATGGTCTAGTAAAGTTAAAAACAATCTAAAAAAAGATGCCTTATCTAAAATATCTCTAAAACCATAAATAATAGAGAATGGTTCAGATAGGCATCTATTTCAAATTTTTATAAAAAGAATTGAATCCCCCGAATTCCAAAATAGCCGCCGAATAAAAGCAATATTAGACCTGATATCTTGCTGATAAAGGTAATTAGCTGTTCGGAGACAACGGTTCGAAAGAAACTCGATAAAACCGAAACAGTGAGATCCCAGATGGCAACACCAAATAACATACAACCTGTATACAATAGTAAGGTGCTTGTACTTAAATTATGTATAGTAGTGGCTAATATAGATCCATATATTCCTAGCCAGAAGATAATCGACAGCGGATTCATTATACTCATAAGCAACCCAGTTATAAACGATCGAAACATAGAGTTAGTATCCTTACTGCTTCTTGAGATTGTACTTGTTTTTGTCATGACTCCTTCTATACCTGTGTAAATGAGGACAAATGCACCAAATAGCCACAGAAAGGTTTGTACAATAGGGATATTAGCTAATTTTGCTACTCCAAAATATACAAGAATTATGAAGAAAACGTCACCCAATAGAGAACCTAGTGATAGAACCCAAGCATGACGAAAACCATATCTAAGACCTCTGTTTATAACTGCAGCATTCACAGGCCCAATCGGTGCTGCCAATGATAAACCTAAGGCAATATAATATAAAATACTATCCATTAACGATCCTCCTAATATAAACGTCTATATTAAACGTATTCAAAAAAGGAAGCCTGTACCACTTATTTAGGAAATTTTTTTACATGAGCAATTAAGGTTTCCATCGGTTTGAATCAACAATATTAAATTGTGGGGTTATTCCCTTGATTTCAAAGTATTCTTTAAAAAATAGACGAATAATGATATAATAGTTAAATAATAGAAAATACTGAAAACACCCATTTGCCTATAATTATTCTTTAGTAGGAGACTTAACGATGAATAGTATGAAAGATAACGATACACCATCTAATGATTTTTTTCGTTTGCTGGTGGAGCATGTAAACGACTGGATTTGGCAAATTAATGAACAATGGGAATTTACATATTCCAATTCCATCGTAGAAGAGACATTGGGATATTCCGCTAATGAATTACTTGGAAAATCGATGTTTTCTTTCATTAAAATAAATGAAGTAGAATCAGTTCAAGCAATTGTCTTGAGCGCTATGGAGAATAATAGTTCCTTACAAAATCTAGATTTCACGATGATTCACCGCAATGGGCATGAAGTATTTATCGAGACAAATGCGAATCCCATAATAGATAATCAAAATAATACTATCGGATATAGAGGCATAAATCGAGATATCACCTTATGGAAGAAAAATCAAGATCGTCAACAACAATTGCTAGATATTATCGAAGCTTCTCCAGACTTAATTGCAACAGCGGATAGCTTTGGAAATACCACCTATTTAAATCCTTCTGCTAGAGCTTTTCTTGGCATTCCTGATGGAATAGAAGAATTACATTCCGTTAACGCACAGTTATGGACGAATAAAATTGTTGACATAAACGAAAACGAGCTTTCTGCTGAGAAAAGCATTTGGAGGGGAGAAAACATTCTTTCTAACTCTATGGGGAAAGAAATTCCTGTTTCGCAAATAATTGTGACCCACAAGGCTAACAATCAAAATATTCATTTCCTTTCAACGATTGCAAGAGATATTTCGGAAAGAAAGGCATATGAAAAGATTATAAAAAGACAAGCTTTATATGATACACTGACAGAACTACCGAATCGACGGCATCTATATAAAACCATTTCAAGATTAATGGATAGTAAGGATAAGGGGAAAACTTTTGCTTTGCTATTCATAGATATTGACGATTTTAAACAAATTAACGATACACTAGGTCATAAATATGGTGATCGAGCACTAAAGCTTATTGCTGCAAGGATGAAAGGTTCTGTAAGGGAGAATGATTTTTTATGCCGTTTAGGTGGAGATGAATTTATTCTCCTAGTAGAAGGTATGAACACAAAACAAGAAGTCGAGGATTATGCAAAAAGATTGATTTCGATTTTTAACCATCCACTCAGAATGGATAATAAGCTACATTCTATTACTTGTAGTATCGGCATAAGCATCTATCCTGATCATGGGAAAGATATAGAAACATTGATGCAAAACGCTGACAAAATAATGTATCATATGAAAAAACAAGGGAAAAATGGCTTTCAAATAACACAAACTAATGGAGGATGATTCAATAGCACATGCTAATGAATCGTTTTTTATGTTTAGGTATATATTACTAACTGCTCAGCAGCTCCACTTAATAATTTTCTGTTTTCCTGTGCTAAACCTATTATTTTAAAGGATACTTGCTACTATTTTCATATAATAAAAGTTGCAAAATTGTCCCCATTTGTCTAACTATTGAAGGATTTTGTAGAATATGATCGAAAAATAATCAAAAAGAATGTATAATAGGTACTTAGGAAAGTAGATTCTGAAAGAGGGAGGATCATTAAAATGGAATGGACCCTAGCCATTTTGTTTATTGCAGCAGCCATTTTGCTCATTACTTCCGTTATTAAAGCAAAACAAACGTCAAAATCAGAGCAACGTGAAATAGATGTAATTCACCTTTCTGTGATGGAAGAAATAGCACAGTTGCAAAAACAAATTCGTCATCTTGAGCTGGACATAGAAATAATGGAAAAAGAATCAGGCGTTCAACTTGCTTCTAAGGACCGTACGGTTTTAAGAGAAGTACTTGACTTGCATAGACGTAAGTATTCAGTTGAAAGTATTGCAGCTCAAAAGAAGCTTACTCAAACTGAAGTAGAAGAGATGTTAGCTCCTTACTTACTTGGAAAAGAAGAAAGGAGAAGTGTTTTACAATGAAACCAACGATAATCACAAGTTTCGCAGCAGGACTACTTTTAGCAACATCTGTTAGTGGAATTGTCTATTTCTCTACAAAAGATGATTCTGTAAAGGCAGAAGAAAACAAAGTGGAAAAGGTAGACAAAGTGACGGAAGATGTAGCAAATACACCGACTGTAGAAGAAATGAAAGAAATTTTAACAAGCAGCGGATATGTTGTTCAAACTTCAGAAGAAGCGAAACAAAAGGAAGAAGAGCAAAAACAAGCATCTGAATCCAATACTTCTGAAGAAAAGAAAGAGGACAAAGAAGAAGAGCAAGAAGAGGAAGTGAAGACAGTCACTGTTACTGTTTCAAGCGGCATGACTAGCTATGATGTAGGAAGCATTTTACATGATGAAAAAATCATTAAAGAAACTGCCTTGGAATTCTCACAAAAAGTAGATAAAAAAGGCGTTGCAGAATACTTAAAGCTTGGTTCATTCAAAATAAAAAGCGATATGTCAACAGATGAAATTATTTCCAAAATTTTCAAGAAACAAAGCTAATATATAAAGGGTTGTTCAAAAAGGGTACTCTCATTTGGACAATCCTTTTTTTATGTAATAAATGGTTCAAATTATTCTGTTTCTATAGATTGATTCCCCAAACCTTGTTTTTTATGCCTCATAGACTAAAGAGAAGGGAGAATCAAAAAAATGCAAAAGAAAAAAAGGAATAAAAATCCGATAAGAATCTGTCTGCCAGGTGGTTATCGCTATTGTGGGCCGGGTTGCAGCGGTCCTGGTGCGCCAATTAATTATGTAGATTCCTGTTGCCAAAGACATGATCATTGTGTTGACACATACGGTTCCTGTCGATATTGTGATGAAAGATTACTGCACTGTGTCCAATCAAGATTAAGAGAACCAAATCAAGAAGGCAAAACAGCCAGATTAGTTTCTGATTTTATGCGATTTCGACTAGAAATTAACGGGGGCTGGAGAAGGAATCGATAATATCTTCTTATTTACGATAATATACTGAAAATAAACGATCACAGTATAAAGGAGTAAGGAAATAAATTAATCCCATCTTCTAGAAGAAAAAATGAATGGAAAGACAATCGGATATAAATAAATTCCATCATTATTGTCTTTTTGGTGGTTTACTTGTCGTTTCCAGTTTGTATGAAACAAGAAAAAAATCCTGTTCTACAAAAACAATATCTCTACATGATCCCTGCATGAAACAAACAAAAAAAGTCATCTTACTTTCCGAAGGCTCGTTAGTAAGATGAGTCTTTTTTAATGTTTCCATAATACATCTGTTATTTTACTATCAAATAGATTTGTATCTATATTACATGTTTCATCATCAATGCCATATTGCCAGCCATATGCAAGAGAACCTTCTGGAGCATCCACTTTAAATTCTGGTGCATCTTGTTCAGTAGTAATTCCAATGTTTGGAGAAGCAGACCATAGATACGTATTTTCCTTTATTTCTCCCTTATTTTCAACAGCCTCATTAAAAGCATTTGTAAGTGCCTCTCCTGAATCAAAGATACCATAGATTGCAGGTTCGTAAGAGGAATTGCTTACTTCGTCATACCAACCCTCAATAAAGGCGGCATCGACTGGATAGTTTGGCTCTATGTCAGCAAAAATCGCAACACCATCAGGAGTACTTAGGTCATTAGCTAATGCAATCGCTTTTTTCGCTTCACTAACACCATTATCATAGCCAGTTGCATCAGTGAATCCGTTATAGATTAGAAGGATATCTGCCTCATTGGAGTGAATTAAATCAATTTGTTCCGCTGTTAGACCGTGTGAAACCCCATCATTTGTACCTAAATAGCGTGCAACAATTTTTGGGGTTCCAAAGTTATCTCTCACACAAGCATAGAAATCCTCCGTTGTTTCACTAGCGGAATCAATTCCCCATAAATAGGAAGTCTCCTCATTATTATCCGTATCTCCGTTATTATCGTTGCTATTTTCCTCCTTATTGCTATCGTCACTATCATTTGAATTTTCATTATCATTATTTGTGTTTTCTTGTTTTCCATTTGTATTAAGCTCATTTGTGACATTTACATCCACTGTTAAATCTAAGTCATTTAATATTTTATTTGCTAATTCCGCTTTATTATTAGAAAGAATATTGTTTGTAATCGAGTTAGTTGTTGTACCATTTACCTGCCCTTTTAACAGATTCTTTATGGCATTATTAATGGTAACAGATGCGTCATCTTCTGTTTTATTATCAATTGTATTTTCAATCGAAGCATTTGTATCCTCTATATCATTCGTTACTTTATTATCAATCGTTGCTTCCGCTTCACCGCTTACAATATTTTGAATATTATTTGTTACAGATATATTAACATTTCCTTGGCCGCTTTCCGTTGTAGCAGTGCCTTGTGAATCAACCGAATTACTTGGTTCCTTGTCTGCTTCCACACTCTTTGTATGAAAAAGCAATACAGTTATAATGCCGGAAAATAGAATCAAGAAAGTAGCAGCTGCTACGAGAAGGTATTTCTTCCAATCCATTCTGTCACACCTTTCCTAATTTACTTACCATATAAAGTATGTAAATTAGGCTGTTTGGGTGTGGGCTTTTTAGAAGTTAAGCAATACCATCCATAGCAGATCAAGAGAGAATGGTTTATTTATTAAAATGAGGTTTTAGAATATCTTTTAATATAGTCGCACTTTGATGAAATTTTTCTTGCTCATCTTCAGCTAGTTCCAATTCAACGACTTCACGTATTCCTTCTCTATTTATTACTGCAGGTACACCTATATAGACATCCTTTTCTCCATATTGGCCATCTAAATAGGCAGAAACAGTTAATACACTATTTTCATTACTTAAGATTGCCTTTGTAATACGCACAAGTCCCATAGCAATCCCATAATAAGTAGCACCTTTCCCTTCAATAATTTTGTAGGCTGCGTCACGCACATTCACAAAAATTTCGTCTAAATCCTCCATTTTATATTCAGCCGCTCTTTTCATTAGCTTATAAACAGGAATACCGGCAACATCTGCTGAACTATAGGCTGGCAGTTCACTGTCACCATGCTCTCCAATAATATAGGCATGGACACTAGTTGGAGCAACTTTAAAGTAATCTCCAAGTAGAAAACGGAACCGAGCAGTATCCAAAATTGTCCCAGAGCCAACAACTTGATTTTTCGGAAGTCCACTATATCGCCAAGTTGCATAGGTTAAAATGTCTACTGGATTTGTTGCAACTAAGAATATTCCATGAAAGCCACTTGCCATCACTTGATCGACAATCGATTTAAATATTTTTAAATTCTTTTCCACTAAATCAAGACGTGTTTCACCAGGTTTTTGATTAGCTCCAGCACATATAACAACTAGATCCATCTCCGTGCAATCCTTATACTCTCCATATTTAATACTTATTGGGTTAGGAGCAAAGACTTTGCCATGATTCAAATCCATTACATCTCCAAATGCTTTATCTTTATTAAGATCAATTAACAATAATTCATCCACAATCCCTTGATTCATTAACGCAAATGCATAACTAGATCCTACAAAACCTGTGCCAATTAAGGCTACACGGCTAACTTTATTACTAAGCATCCTTCATTCTCCTTTTGAACATAGTTTAACTGTATCGTTTGTTATTTTAACGGGAATTATGTATCCACATTAAGCAGAGAGGAGGAACTGAACGAAAAAAAAGAAGCCACTTTAAAGTAAGCTTCTCTGAAATGCCTTACCGTTTTCTTTTTTTAGAGTCTGCTGCAACGGCTGCTTTTTTTACAATCTTTTCAAATTCTACATTTGCTTGAAATACATCCTCTTTCAATTGAATAACTGATAGTATTTTTCCTTTGCGTCCTTTAATTTTTATTTCTTGTTCAACATTTGGGATTTCTTGCCGGAGTTGAGTTAATACATTTGTGCTATTATCAAAAAAGTGAACAGTTACCAAGTTATTTCACTCCTTTATTCGAATTTTTCTCATAATAAAATAAATATGATTTATGAAATAAATTAGAACAAAAACAATATTGTCTCGTGGGACAAATTTGCTCCTAGAGGAAAAAGATTACGGACCAACTTCACTTGTTTTCGCTTATAATGAAAGAAGACTATATAAAGGTGAGGGACCTACACATGAAAATTTCCTTTCAAAAAACAGGAGATCCAACAGACAAACTGATTACCAGTTTAAACAAATGGGAGAATGATCCAAAGCTAATCCCATTAATCCATCCTTGTCGGAATAAAGAGGATGTAGAAAGCTATGTACGGATAACAAAAGAAGAAATCAATAAACGGTTAACAACATACCATATGTATGAAATATATCTAGACAATATACTGGTAGGGGAAATGAACTATACGGTTGACCCAGTCCATTTGTATAAAAAAGAAAGAGGGACTGCATGGATTGCTATTACAATAGGGGAAGAATTCGCTAGAGGGAGAGGAATAGGCTCCACTTCGCTTAGATATTTAGAAGAACAAATTAAAAAGCAGGGTCTAAAAAGAATAGAATTAGGAGTATTCGAATTTAATAAAAGTGCTCAAAAATTATACAGCAAACTTGGCTACCAAGAAATCGGGAAAAACAAACAATTTACCTACTATCAAGATAGAATGTGGGACGATATCCGCATGGAAAAATACGTATAAAAAAAATAGGGAATGTAATGCAAAAAGCTAACATTCCCTATTTTTTAATATTGACGATACACGTATGGATCATCGGGCTCATTTATTGTTTTCCAATCTGTAACTTTAAGAATCGGAATGGTTTTCTTAAATGGTTGATAGTAAATGGTTTCAAGCTTTCCAGTTACCTGTAGCCACTGGTCATTGTCTTTTTTCATATCATCTGGAATATCTAGAAGCATGCCAAATACGCCAGCATCTGCAATGCAATGTATGATGCCAAATCGCAGCAAGAACAGCTGATTATTTATTAAATCTTCTTCCTTATACGAAAAACCAGTGATGGTAATTTCCCGATCCATAAATTGTCCTGGATAATTATAAATCGTTTCTAAATCATTTAAAAAATTATCTTCTCCTAAAGTAATTTCTTTTAGATTCTTTAATTTATCCAAACCCTTATCCATTACTTCTGCATAACCTTCTTTTCCATAATAACCGCTTGTATTAGGTTGCAAAAATTGATGCTGGCTATACTCATCTCCTTCATCATATGCAGGGAAATACAAACCTTTTTTTTCTACAATATTGGAGTCAAGGGTTGCTACTGGAAGCATTAACCCCGTTAGTATTGGCAGCATTAATGCTACAATCGTTAATCCACGTTTCCAAAAGCTATTTTCTTCATGGGAATGATCGTGCCCACAATGTTCACAAGAATCATGATCATGGTTATTTTTATCCTTTTTCATATAGTTATAGACACATATAATTGTAAAGAGTACAAATATATAAATGGCTGATTCTGATATATATGAATATTTCATATTAATATATTTCGAGATATCGCCAGTAGCATGTAAATGCAAAAATAAATAAGTAAAGCCGATTAACACAAATATACGAAGCATTTTTTTTCACCTCTTTATAGAAAAATGGTTACGAGAAACACGATGATGGTAATAAGACTTGTTAGTAAGATAACAAACTTAGCTTTAAACGTACTTAAGAGCATCAATGTATTCTTAATATCTAACATTGGACCAAATACTAGGAATGCAAGAATTGATCCTTCTGAGAAGCTGTTTCTAAAGCTCGCTGCCACAAATGCATCTGCTTGGGAACAAAGACTTAGGATATAGCCGAGTCCCATCATAACAAGATGAGAGGATGCCTGCCCATGTCCTATTGATACAAGGGTAGATGTTTTCACAAATGTTTGTACAGCGGCAGCAATGAACGAACCAATCACTAAATATTTTCCTACAGAGAAAAATTCGTCTATAGAATGTTTAAACATTGCTTCGATTCGTCCTTTAAACGAATGATAGTGCATATGTTCTGGCACATGATTTTTTAATGGCGACTGTTTCACTGTTTTTTGCAAAGCAAGTCCAACTAGAATCGAACAAATAAGCGCAGCAACCGACCGAAGAATCACCATTCTCCAGCTGTTTCCAAATGCAACATAGGTGGAAAAAATAACTACCGGGTTAATAATCGGGCCAGTGAGCATAAAAGCAATACTTGCTGGCAGTGGTACACCTTTTAAGATTAGCCTTCTTGTAATTGGTATTATTCCACATTCACATGCGGGAATAATGCTTCCAACTAATGAAGCAATTAAAATCGCAAGAATTGGATTCTTCGGCATGATTTTCGCAATAAATTCTTCTGAAACAAAGATTTGTATGATTCCAGAAATAAGAACACCAATTAATATAAAGGGTAGTGCCTCAATAATGATACTTATAAAGATCGTATTTAATTGTAATAATGTTTCCACATTCATTTTTAAAAGAACACCTACTTTTTCGTTAGATTACATGAATTCATTATTATAAGGAACAATGATTAAAATCAGATGAAAACAAAAAATACCCATATTGCCGATTTTTAATTAGTTATTGCAAACGAATTCATAAACCCTTACATTAATAGTGATAGGATGAACGCCACAGAAGAGAAGGTGAACAAAACTGAAGACAAAGTATTTGCTCTATTTCCTTGTACTATTCCAGATGTTAATCATGGCTGCATGTAGTGCTCAGAAACCAAAAGAAGCAGGTGATCTTAACCAGAGTGAAACAAATCAAGAACAAAAAAATATCGATTTTCCTTCTGACTATTTAACGGATATAGTGGAAACAGCAAAAAAAGGAATGACAGATACAAGTCCCTTTAACGTATTTTCCAATACGATAGAACAGGTAGAAATGCAATGGGAAGAGCCAGTTAGAACAGACCATGTAGGGAATGGCTTTTACGCTACCTATGATAATAAGAATACCGTGTTTGGTTTTACTGCAAAAGGAGAGATTTATGATATTCGTTCCTATAAAAAGCAATTACAGGTATTCTCCTTGACTGATTTAAAAGAAGTAATAGGAGAACCAGCAGAAATAAGAACAGGTGAAGGGCAAAAAATAATTGTTTATAACCTTTCAAAGGAGATTCAGCTTAAATTTATCATCCTGAATGAAACAAAGAAAGTGGACCATCTATCTGTTTATAATGAAGAGAGAGGGGAGCAAGCTGGCTATGTATTAGATATAAAGGGAAACTCTGATCAGCTAACAAACAAGCAATGGCAAGCGATGCAAACTTGGAGGAGTGATATCGTGAACTTTAAAGAAAATCAGCCTAATTTATACATAAATGGACGAAATGAAAAGAAGATTTCTTTAACATTTGATGATGGTCCTGACGAAATCGTGACACCAAAAATTATTGAAATATTACAAAACCATCATGTGAAAGGGAATTTTTTCTTTATTGGCAGTGAAGCAGAAAAGTACCCACAAGTTGTTAAAAATGCCTATGAAAACGGTAATATAGTATTAAGTCATAGCTATCATCATGTTGATTTGACTACTTTAAGCAATGCTGAACAAGCAGATGAAATAAACAATGCAGGGCTTGCTATACAAACAATTATTGGGAAAGAGCCGGCGATGATTAGACCACCATATGGGGAAACAAATGAAACCTTAATAGCAAATGCCAAAGATAAAGGCTACTCTGTGATAATTTGGTCGATCGATACACTTGATTGGTCACAAAAGGATGCTGAAAACATTATCAAAAATGTCACAGATAATTTGCGAAACGGCGATATTATTTTAATGCATTCAGATTCAGAAAAAACAGAAACAGCAAAGGCATTACCTACAATCATTGAAGCCGTTCAAGAAAAAGGATTTGAAATTGTTGGCTTGGATGAATTGTTGGGGGTAGAGGCATATCAGTAATTAGAAATTATGTTAGTGGTAAAGGAAAGACGGCACTCTAAACGAATGATTAATATAGTTTCTATTAATCATTCGTTTTAAAAAAAGCAAACTCTGACACATTCAATCATATAGAAGGGGACAGTATGATTACTGAAATCCTGAATGTAATAACAGGAGAGAGGCTAACAAAATGAGAGAAAAAGAAATGCTTGCATATGTAAAAAGGTATTTTCCCCATTTAGTGATTAAAGAAGTAAAAGCAAATAATAGCGGGTGGGACAACGATCTAATTATTATTAATAATAAATTAGTCTTTAGGTTTCCTAAATCGGAAGAAGTGGCAGCAAAAGTAAAAACGGAAGGAGAAATTCTAACAGCAGTAAGAGCGAGAAATCCATTGTTGCTAATACCTGAATATGAGTATATGGATGAAGATGACAGGGTTAAAGGCGTAAAATATCCAGTGATTGAAGGGAATTCTTTATCTGAATATCCTGCTAATATCATTACTTGTCATTTTGAGAATGCAAGATTGCTTGGCGATTTTCTAACAAAATTACATAGCATCGAAGTAGCACAAGTAAACAGGACTAAGTTAACAAGCCTTCATAGCCATTCTTATTGGGAGTCTTTCTACAAAAAAGTAGAAAGACAAGTATTTCCATTTTTTAAAAACAAACAGCAAGAACAGATTGCCCATTTATTTGAGCGCTTTCTAGAAAGCTATGAAGACATACCAGCTAAGAAAGTTATCATTCATGGAGACTTAACGACCTCAAACATTATTTATAATAAACAGAAGGGGAGGATTAGTGGCATTATTGATTTTACAGATGCACAAATTGGAGACCCTGCTTTTGATTTTGCGGGTATCTATTGGGCATACGGTCCAGACTTTACGAAGAATGTATTATCCTGCTATCAATCTTCCGAAAAAACAGAAGCCATATTTAAAAGAGTAAGTAATTTTTACGGGCTACAGCCAGTATTTCATGAATTACTTTATGCACTGGAGAATCAGTATACTATAAATTGGGAAACTGCATTAGATCGGTTTAATTGTCTCTATGAGTTTATTAATGCTAGATGAACTCCCTAAATTAGTAAAAATAAGATATAATATTGAAAAATGAAGAATATATGAATAACAAAAATGTTATTAACCATAGCATTTGATAGGAGGTTTACAAAAAATTGTGGAGATTAGTAAACGGTAAATTAATTCAAGAAACGGATCAATCTAGAGTCAAATTTAGAACAAACATTAGTAAAGAAATCATCGATACATTAAGCAAAATGGCTGAAGAAAATGATACGCACATAAATTATTTATTTGAAAACGGTCTAAGAAATTTACTAGCAAATAATATGATTCAATTCTCAAAAGAATCCAGACCAAAGGATCGAGTTCAATATAAAACAACTTACGATAAACAATTATTGGAGAATGCGAAACAATTTGCAAAATCAAATCATTTGTATTTGAACGATATTTTAGAATACAGCACGAAATTTATCGATTTAAATGATATTAAAGATAAACAGTATAAGAATAGAGTAGAGAGAATGTAGTCTTACTATATTCTTATATTTATTACAACGCCCCGAACATAATATATATTATACACAGCAATCCGAACATTAATAAATCACATCTCAAAACAAAGTATACTTTAGATAGTGAGACAAAATAAAAAATTATCGTTTATATCGTACATTTAATCATTCCATATGCATCCCATACAACTTAGCTATTTTATTGTAGATAATATTTTTATACATTTACTGAAACCATTTAACTTTTAGTTGTTTAGATATTTAATATAAACGATTCTTAGTTTGCTATTTAAAATCAGCAATCATTCCATTTTCCCAATACTATATATAAATTTCGCTTATAGATGCTCAGCGGATCCATTTCTATATATCTCTTCTCTCGTCAAGTTCACATAATATTAGCATTTAACCTTTTCACATAAAAAAACCAGAAACCAGATTTAGTATCTGTTCTCTGGGTATCTCCATCAACAATTGCTTTAATTTAAAGCTTTTCTTTTTCTGCGATTAAGTTATGGTAAAAAGTTGCATTAGACGTATAGATATACGGAGTTAACCATAAGAAACCAATTCCTAGAGATAATAGACATAAGAAGCCCCATCCAATAAAACTTAAATTTAAAAGGAAGAATTTCCATTTGTAGCCAACCATTCTTCTTCTACTTTCTGTAATTGTTTCAAAAACCGATAGCTCTGGATGATCTTTTAAAATCATAAATGTCTGTGAATATGCTAGCCACTTGATAATTCCCGGAATTAATAATAATAACGACCATAAGAATGTAAAGATACTAATCATGATAGTTGTACCAATGGCTTTTAGAGCTAACCTTGCATCCGTGTATATCGTAAAAACCTGCGGAATTTCAGGACTTTTCTCTCTAACGATATCGAGATAAAACCAACTAATTGCTATAGTTAATGGGATTAAAATAATACTAATAATGGCATTTAATATAGATGCTAATGGTGGTGTATAATCTTGATTAAACCAATTTAAAATACCTCCACTAGCATAAACTTCAACAGAGAAATTTATTACCGTACTTAAAATGAAATATAGGAATGTAAGACCTACTACTTTTCCCCATTCCCCTTTTAATGATTGTCTTGCCTCATACTTAATTGCTGAAATTTTCAATGCATATCCCCCTTTATATATATGTAAAAAGACAGATGTACTTATTTGCTGTCTATTTTATTATAGTAATTATATTGGAATACGAAAATGTTTTTTTGACAAAATACCCCAATAATTAATTTTATATCTATTGATGCGCTGGCTTCTTCCCTCCTCTTTTTCTTTTGCACACACTTTTTCCATAAACTTCTATGTATGGTCCTGCCACCTCTCCTCCTTCTTATATACTTCCTCTATTTAATACGAACATTATAGAGAAAGGTTTCATTATTTTTACACCGTATTCAAGCAACTTGTTTTTAGTTAACTAACTAATTAGATGTATCGCTTTGTTCATACCGTAATTTGTCACCATAAATGAACTATTCCTTTGGGGATATAGATTGTTTTTAAGATTTTTTCTTGTATATATACTGAAATAAAAAGATAATTAAAGAGGAAACTTATAAATATTTTTTAGGAGGATTGTACGTTGAACATACATATTAGCAAAGCTGCTTTAACTTGGTTTAAAGAAGAAGTAGGGTTAGATACGGGAAATTATGTGCGCTTTTATCCAATGATTTACGGAAATAGTCCCGTTCAAGAAAACTTTTCACTTGGCTTTTCCATCGAGGCACCTGTTGATGCAATAGCAAGTAGTGAAGCAGAAGGAATTCATTTTTACGTAGAGGAAACAGATGTTTGGTACTTTAATGGGCACGACTTATATGTAGAATTTAATGAAGCAATGGATGAAGTGGAATATCAATATAAATTACCAAAAATAAAAGGTTGAAATATATATAACCGCCGATAAACTGGCGGTTATATGGAAGTACATATTAGATTATACAATTTCGTTTTATTAGTTAATTTTTTTAAATTCTTCTATCAATCTATCATTTGTAATCTCGTCAGAATGATGTAAAGTGATATTTGCTCCTAGACTATTAAAAGCTGCTACTGCATTGTCGTATCCTCGTTCAATA
>Ga0182738_1000731_pt1 | contig 43920 bp, 36 predicted proteins | sample eDN5th30CBELigMG_FD_128876 | JGI IMG/M metagenome (GOLD analysis project Ga0182738, IMG submission 128876) | Enriched Miracle-Growth compost microbial communities from Emeryville, California, USA - eDNA 5th pass 30_C BE-Lig MG (version 2)... ...
AGAGACCAAGACTAACTTATTGGCCTTGAAGAAAGAACAACTGAAGACGACCACTCGTTTGACAGTCCTTCAAAATCATCAGTTGACCACAGAGCTCGAATATCAATCAAAGCAAACTGAAAAATTGCTCTTTAAAAATGCCAAGCTTCAGGAACAAGTCACTACTTTAAAGAGAGATGTCGAGATTCATAAACAAGTCGAGGCAGAATTGGCTAAGAGATCCCATTACGCTCAAACCTTGATCAAGAAGATGTCTGAAAGAATAAAGGGTAAGAGGGATTGATTATGGGCGGTTTTCTAAAAGAATTTTCATTAGAACTTGAAACTGAAAATATTCAATTGAAATCTGCTGAAGCTAAAAATACTCACCCTGATCAAGAGGGTGATGGCACTGGTGATAAAAATAAAGAAGAGCTCGTAAGCTTTGCTTTAGTGGGAGAGATGAGATTAACTCCATCTAGATTACTTTCTTGGAGAAGAATTTGGAGAGCACTGAAAGAAAATTGGCCAAATTACAAAATGTACAAAAATTAATATTTGAATATTTCTCAAATTTTCAAAAGGATTATGATATTTTGAAGAACGAATATGACTTTATGGAATTGAAGGTTGAAGCTTCAAATAACAAGTTCGCCAATGCTGCTTTGTTGCTGAAGGACAACCTTGACCAATTATTGTACGTCGAAAATCCTGACCAGGAAGGTGTTGAAGCTGCCAAGAGACTCGCTTTGGATCTCTCTGAAATGTAAGAATAATAGAAGAATTTGTTAAACTCACTGTTTTTTTAGAAAGGGTAAATCAGTTGAAGAGCTTGATACATTCCAGAAGCAAATGTTGTTGAACATTCTTCTTGAACAAATCAAGCCCTATTTGAATGTAAGATTCGAGTTTTTGAAGTGAGAAAAGTTGATTATTTTTAGAAAAAAATGTTGGCAAATAATATTTATGAAGTTGAGAAAGGTGATCAATACAATTACAACAACAGATCTGGTCCTCTCGAAGGCAACCAATCTCAATTACCAAGTACTTACTTACTTACTTATTGGAGAATTATGAATAATCTTTATTCTCAGATATATATGAGAGATCAATGGAATCCAAGTTTGACCAAAATAAATTCCATGACGTTCCATTGGAAGTGAGCGCAAGAATTGTCAGAAGTAATTTAAGAGATTGGGGAAAACCAGTGTCAATGCCAGCAGGTTTGTGATTTTATTTCTTTCTTTGAAAAATAACTTTCTTCTAGTGAATAATAATAAAGGAAGATATAAGTACAAATTATAAAATGTGGTCAAGTTTTTTTCGAATCGAGTTCTTTAAAATATTTTTTGTCATAAAATGAAATCTTTTTATTGTATAAGGATTGATTATCTATCTACGTATAACTTTGTTAAATAAATACTTGGACTTAAAAATGTCACATGGTATGAACACTGAGGACAGTAATATGAACAGTTCTTGTGTAAACATGAATTATTATTACAAAAGTAATATTATGCAATAAAGAAGCCACCTTCTTTGCCTTCGTTAATTGCAAACAACAGTTTTTGATGTAATTGTTCCTTTGATTGATAAATTGGTAAATCCAATTGTCCAAAACTATGAGAAGAGGTTTATTATTTTGGAAAAATAAGGGGATAAGAGTACCATGTATGTGCAACGGGAAGGCTGGAACTAACATCATTAACACGAGTTAAAACAATGGGTAAATCTTTGAATCCACCATGTGGGATTTTTGAACTTCCTAGAGATTTTTATTAAAAGAGAGAGTTCAAGAAAAATCAATGTACCAGTGATGAAAAAGAGGAGATTGGCGAGCATATTTTGATCAAACTTTTCGACAATTTCCCAGAACCAAATAACAGTTTGACTATCTGGCTTGAAGCCACTGTATTTAGTGTACTTTTTGAATTCTTTGATATCGATTTCAGATTTCCCAGAAATCAGGATTCCAAGTTCTCCAGGAGAAAAGAGCCTGATGAGACCTTCTGGGAAAATTTCAAATAAACCTTGTTTAAAGCTTTGGATTTGAGGTTCAACTTCGTCTAAAGTTTTGGCTAGACAAATTTTGGAAATAAAGGATCCTTTGTTCTTTTCTGTCACAGTGATGTTTGACCCATTTTCTTGAAGTTCTTGGTGTAGTGTGAGACCAAACATATTTAGTTCATAAGTGAAATCTTGTTCCAAATCTGTGACATCATTTGTCAGCATCCATCTTAAAGACCTTGTCAATTCTGGCTCTATATCTTCTAGATCATTTAATCCAGGTTCAACACTCATCAGAAGTTTTAAGAAGGATCTGGAGAAATTAACATCAACTGGAACTTTTTCTTTGATAGCCAATCCTATAATAATACCAGCAAGTCTAAAGTAGCTTTGAATATCTGGCTGGAGGATCGACATTGGGTTTGGATGCAATGTTCTTTTATTTGAAGAGAGCTTGAAAAGGCCTTTCAGAGGATCAAACAATTCTTTTGAGGTAAGGGTTAGGAACTCTTTTTTCAATCCGCCTGCATCAATACCAGCTTCACCAATAAACTTGATTCTGAAGCTAAAGACTTTAGATTCAAATTCTTTGAGAGAATCTTCAAGGATATTATCTCTGCGAACATTGAGAATTTTCAAGACTGTTCTGATTGATCTATGGTTGAAAGATTCCCTGAGGATCTCGTCTTTGACATCAAAGCTGAGGATTCTTGGGAATTTTTTGACAATTGCAAGACCTGAAGTTTCTGAAGAGTTGCCACCATTGGTATAAAGGACTTGGAATATAGCTCCAATAAACTCTTGAACTTTAGGAACCCATTTAGCAAAGATTTCTTGGAAATCTCCAGCTGGAGGCTGTTCATCGTCTCTGTTGGATGGGAAAAGGTGTGCTACTTGATGGAACTTTAAGGAATCTTGGTCAGAAGATCTTTTGAGAAGACCCCTTTCTGCTTCAGGAGTCGTAGTTTCAGTTTCAATTGGGTGCTTAGGTTTGATTTTTGCAAGCTCTTTGAGACCAGAAGTGTAAGCATAGTGATTCAAGAGCATTTCGATTATTTTTTTGAGAGTTTTCTTGGGAGAGTAGAAACAATCGACAAGGTCCCTTTCCTGAAGTTTATCAACAAGCTCAATAAGATCCATATAGCAGATTGAAATTCTTGTGATTGTCGTTTGACAATTTTCGGATTCTTCAATCAAATCATTGATTTTGTGACTATCCTTGGTGGCTTGCTCCAGTAAGCTGGTAAATACTCTTAATATCTCAGGGACGGTGAGTTTTAGATGTGTCAGGAACTCGTGGAATTCATCTTGTTCGGTGTAGTTGATTGCTTGTGAACTTTCTAGTTTTTCTGTGGTGCTTTTGATAAATTTCGTAATGGTTTCTAGTTCTTGTGCACTTTTTGCTCGAAGAAGATTTCCTGCTGCAGTAAGAACACCTTTTCTGTATTCGTTGAGGCAGGCTAAGTGCTGCAAGATTCTACAGTAAAATTTGAGGCTTGATCGCTTGCTGGCTCTCTGCTGTTGAGAGATAATGAGTGCATAAAATTCATCAATGATCATGGATTTAATGGGTGGAATTTCTTTCTGATGCAATGTTTGAACGAATTCTGGCATCTCTTGGACTTTGAGAGTGAATCTGATTTGCAATAACAAATCAAGGAGCCTTTGAATAATGTGCTCAAGAGTCTCACTGTGAACATATTTGGTGAAACCCATAATGTACAACATCATAATAATGTCCAAAACAGAGAACGTTTTGAGATTCAGCGAATCAGGTTTGCTTGCAATAAAAACTTCAAACCAGCTGGCCTCAAAGACTCTGAAAAAGATGGAAGGCGATCTAAGTGCATACTGGAGGAAGAAAAAGATGATTTTCTCTTCAGTTTGTGTTTTGTGTTGGGGCTTGATATCGAGAAGCTTGATTTGGTATCCAATCAGATAAAGTGCAAAAAGGGGGATTATGATGGCTTCTTTGACTGGATCAAGCAAAGCAAACATCAAATATCTTGAAAGGATATCGAAATTGTCCATTCTGAATAATTCTTGACTGTAGATATATAAGGAGGGCTGATCTTTCTGATCCATAGTGAGGAAATAAAAGATTTGCGCAATCCACTCCTCAAGAGAAGACTGCAAAACAAGATCTTCAATAATCATAACTGCTTTCTGAGGGAGCAAGTCTTCTTTGACCATAAACTTTTGAAGACTTTGGAGGCTAATCAAAAATTCTTGATATTCCAAAAGAGCCTTGTCTTTCGATGGGTCTCCTGTCGGCTCAGAGCTACAGTTTGCATCAGCTAGCCTGTCATAATTTCTTTTGGGCTCTTCTTGATTTTGGGCAGTTTCTGCAGTCTCGCTTCCATCGGATTCGCTCTGATCATCTTCTTCTTGAGGGCCTTGGGAGTTTTGATGAGGCTCTGAATTTTCTAAAGGAAGCAGATCATCATCATCTGATAAAGTATTTTCTTCATCTTTTTGAATTGAAGTAGCCAGGATTTTTTGTGGAGATGATTGACTTTGACGTTGGTCTTGTTCTTGACCTTGACCTTGGCGACCATCAGCTTCCACTTCAATTGTTGGTGGAGAGGGTTCAGATTCAACTTCCATTTCTTGAACAAGAACAGCATCAGCTGCAATTGAAACTCTTAAATCGATCAAGTTAGCAGGCTCAACAGGATTCTCATCTCCAAAATCACTATCATGATCATTATTCCTTCTCAATGGGTTTTCAGGGGCAACAATAACTGGGTTTTGCAGCGGTTCTTCTTCACCTACATCTGAATCTTCCAAATCAATTCTTGCTCGAAGATGAATAACATGTTCCTGTTGCTCCTCTTCAGATTCAGAATCATCGTCTTCTACTTCTATCTCATCATCATCGTCACTACTATCGGTGTAAACTTCTGCTTCTGCATCAGCTCTTTTCTTGTCGTCAATTGCCTTTTTGTAAACTCTGGACTTTTGCCTGAGTTCTTCGGTAAGAGAGTCAATAAAATGAGGATTTGCAAGCATGAGTATGAGTTCTTTGTCAGAGTCAGTTTGCTTATCAAAAAAGTCTTGATTCGTGTTTTCAACTTCAAGAGAAAGAAGATGAGTGATATTGACAGTTTGATTGAGCGCAGCTTGGAATTTGGCCATGATGACTTTTTCATCATGTTGATGTAATAATAGCTTGATCCTCGCCTTATTTTCCTCGATTGTCGGGGCTATATTTTCCAAATCACTTTGTTTAAACATAAAAGATGTTGCGGCTTTTGCTGGATTGGGTGGTGGATTCTTGGAATTGGACTTTTTCTCTTCAATAACCATCTGATCATTTTTTGGTTTCAAAGTTCTTTTTAAGAATAAATGAAATCTAAGATGATGAGAGTGGATTAAACTCAAAAGGGTTACTTGAGAGGAATATTTAAATGGTAGCGATCAGGCTTTTGTATATCTTCAAAAACAAATAAACAGGGCATTCTGGGAATGCTCCAATTTTTTATAGCAAATTCTCTAAACAATTTTAATGACAATGTGATTTCCCTATCAGAAATACCTGAGATGAATGACAGCATCTTCTCGAATTCGATCATATTTAGTGATGAAGCTGCAGATTGAACTTTGATGTTTATTTTCATTTCTGTGATCAGGAGGATAAAAGTATGAAAAAGAATCAAAGGCTGAGAGTTGTTGTCTCAGATGCTCTTGGGAAGAGGTGAGGTATTCAAAGAGTTTGGCATTTCCTAAATTTGGAGGTGTTGTAACTTTTCTCATCTGAATCTTTCTTAGCATTCTTGTCAAGACGTGAGGCTCAATTCCTTGAGAATTGAAAGGAGGAAGACTTTTTAAAAAGGAGATTCCAGACCATGATTCCTGTTGGAAGATTTCTGAGAAATTCTTTGTTTGTTGAGAGCTCAAGATTGGATCAGCATCGAGATAGAATTGTTCTTTGAGGATTGACCCGATCCAAGGGAAATTTTTAAAGGAGAGGGGCGAACATTTTTTGGAAGATTGATCTTTTGTGAGAAGATAATTTTTGGTTTTGAGCGACATTTCAAGTTCGGCAAGCTGAGTTCTCAAGCCATAAAAGATCTTGACATTGTTTTTAAATTTGGAATTCTTCTCTTCGGAGCTTTCTCGTTCCTTGTAAAAGAGCTGAAGGCCTCTGGTACAGAGAAAATCAAGACTTTTAATAATTTCGAGGCGATAATCTTTTTCATTGGTCACAGTTATTTCCATGCTGAGCAACTTGATGGAAATATTGGCAAGAACTGTCCAGGCTGTGCAAGAATAGAGAGTCCTGAGTAGTTTCTGTGGGAATTGCAAAGTCTCTTCAAGGAGTTTAAGGATGACATGGAAAATTTGGATTTCGTTATAAGTTGAAAGGAGCACAGGTTCATTTTTATAGGTGACATAGATTGGAGTTTCGCTCTTTCTGACAAAATCTTCGACAAGATAAGAGACTGAGAAATTGTAGAAATAGCAAGCATATTTGATGAAGAAGGTTAAAAATGTTTCTTTATTATTGAGATTTGGAGTTAAATCTGGGATGTTTTGTGAGAGTATGATTTTCTCACCAGGCTCATAATTCATAACAAAGACTGAGAGTTCAGGATAATTTCTCAATAAGACAGAGAGACAAGAGATTGTGTTGTGAAGATTTTTTATATTCCTCTCTGATGATCTGGAAGTTGAATATCTATGATAAGTCCCAGAGTCTAGATCATTCAACAATAATTGGAATTCAGATTGAGTCAATGAAACAACATTGTCCATCATAAACATCAGGAGATGTCTTGTGCTACCATGAATTCCTTCTTTCAAATATGTCAGACTTGGAATCAAGATCGTTTGCTCTTGATGATGATCTGTAGTAGTAAATGGAACTTGTGTTTTATCAGCTATGAGAAATGAGAAATAGTCAAATCAGAAAAAAAAAAAATACTTGAAGTTTGTTTGATCACGATAGTTTTGGTGGAGTCTTGGAAATCTTGAGTACTAAACTCATGTTGCCAAATCTGGGAAAGAGTTTGGGGATAATAGATTTGGAGATTTTTGATGGAGTTGTTATAGATAATATTGTTGCCAGATTTATCGAGAGAAACAAGAGCTTTTAATTTGAGAGGAAGAATTTTTTCAGGATCAAAGGCTTGGAGAGCATAGATTTCTGCAAGACTATAAAAGGTTTTACCAGCATGTTGAATCAGGATCTCAAGCATTTGAGTATCCTGACAGAACTTCTCAAAGACATGAGTGTTATAAAGGCTAGCATAAAAGAGGAGCATGAGATTTTCTGTGTCAAAGATGGATTTCATGAGCGACCAGAAAGCTTTGTTGACTTGGCAAATTTCGTGTAGTTTTTTCAGAGAAAGACAGAGGAGGTCAAAGATTTCATAAAAATCTGGAGCGATTCCATGTGTTTCTAAACCATCAAGCAGCATTTGTTCTCCAATAAAAATAAAGCTATGAATAATTTCTTTATAAGCTGGCATAAAGTCTTTCTGAAGAAAGAAATCTTCTTCGGGGAAGAGGTCAGGCTTGAGCTTTTTCATATTTTCTCCAATTTCAACAAGGAATAACCTCATAGTTTCAATGTAATATTTATACTCTTCTTCTTGTCGAATTTTGTTGACAATCTTGAATCGAGATAAGAAGAAAAGCATCGTCACACTTGTCCGAAAATCACTCAATTCTTGGGCTTGATAGATTTGTACACCGAGAGAGTTTATGAAACTTGAGTGGATTGTGGTTGTTGGTGTTGATGTAGGAAAAATAATTTTAAGCAAAGATTTACATCCTTCAAAAAGCTCCATGACAACATCTCGAGAAGACTGAGGAACTCGAGGAGCATATTCCATAATATTGGAGAAGATGACGAACTTTGACAAAAATTTGAGGTAGGTTTGTTTCAATAAAGCCAATCGGGACTGACTTTGCGAAGCACTTCCACCATAATTGCTGAGTTGTTCTTCGTCCATTCGACCAAAAAATGATGGCTGTGATGATTGACTGCCTTGGTGAGTTTCGAAATAGATGAGTTGAGTTAATACTGTTTCATAGCAGACATAAATGCATTCAAGCAATTGAGCAAATGGGGAGGTTTGTTCTTCTCTCGACATCAATAAAATGAGAATCAGGAGCTGATCATCAATTTTATCAAGAGACCAGTCAATAACTTTCAGCACAGATTCACGAAGACTTTTTCTAAGTTTTTTTGCAGTTGAGGTTGACGATTTGATCTGTTTATCGTCACCTCTGGTAACAAGGTTTTTGATTAAATCGAGGATTGAGGAATGTCTGAGGATGCTCCACAGGAGATTGTTCAAGTCAATCCGAGATTTATAGAGTTCATTACCCTCTTTAATTTCGATTTTAGAGTCTGCGATATATTCTCCGAGAGGATTAGAGGCATTGTTTGAGACAATTTCGCAAAAGTCAAATATATTTTGAAGCAAAGCTTTGAGAATATTTTCTGCAATTTCATCTCGAGTCAAGAGATCTAAAAGATCATTTGACTGCATTTTGGAAGCCATATCTTCAAATGTCAGCAAAGCAGCAAGTCTAACTCCGAAATTTCTTTCAGCAGTCTTCGTGGGATCAGGATTATTCAACATATGGACCAAAATAAGAGCTTTCTTGATCAGATAGTCTCTAATAAAAGGAATGCTATACCAGGAGTAAAAATCATCATCGCTCCCCATAACATCTCCGATCTGAGAGACATCTTCGTCTTCTCGGAGATTGTCTCTGATTAAGAAGAATCTGATGTTCAGTGTCGACTTGATTATTTCCATAAGGTGCTGACTTGAAGCTAAAACAAAGATTTCAGCCAAAGGTCGGAGCTTTTCAGGAACTATGAATTCCCGAGCTTCTAAAGATCCCAACATCAAAGCAGGGAATAATACTGAGTTCATTCCATGAATTTCTCTCAAGTTATCATAGACAGTGTCACCAAAGAATTGGTGTCCATTCAGAGCGATTGAGAGTGAGCCTGTATCATAATATTCTAGTTTTCGTTCTAGCAAACCTTTAACAGGTTTTTCGGCGAGTTCTTTTTCAACAAGAGCAAGAGCTGGAGGAAGTTTTTGAGCATAATGCGCAAGGACATTTTGAAGAAGATCTATTTTGTCAGCGGGTGGAATTTTACTGATAAAATTCGAGATCTCAACCGTATTGACGAATCCGACAGCATGAGAGACTGGAGAAAACAAAAGTTTGGAAAGAGAGTTGATGATGACTTGGTTTAAAGCAGGATTTATCAGAAAAACTTGAGCTGGTTGGGTTGGTTCAGGAAGAATATCAAGGAATCTAAAGAGTCTTGCAATAAGTTTTTGTAATTTATTCTCAGTGATCAGGAACTCTTTATTGAACAATGTGTTTCCTTGTAGATAGAGATTTTGTAAATAATCCATTTTGGCAAAGAGATCCTCAAAGGTTTCTTGCAAGCAAACGGAAAATTTGGTGAGCAAGTTGTCATACCCAATTTTGGTTTTTTTGTAGAATGAGCCGAGAACTTGCTTGAGGTTGTCAAAGACTATGAGGTCATAATCAACAGACAGGTTGAACAGGCACTTGGAAAGAGCAAGGCTCAAGGTGTCAAGATCAAAGACCTTGTAATATCTTGGATTGGATCTTGTGGAGTCAATGGTAAATTTGATGATTTTATAAGAGTGATTGAATTCATCAATCATGTTGAATTCGAATGAGGAGTACTTGGCGATAATTTTCCAGATTTGTTGAAGTCTTTCAAAGCTATAATAAACAAACTGGTCTCCTCTATCATCATAAGTAATGATTTGTGAACGCAAATTGAATGTCAGATAAGATCTAATCAATTGTTCTTGCGATTTCAATGCAAACTGATTCAGAACAATATCCTGAGCGGGTTCATATGCAGAGATGAAGTCAATCGTTTCAAAGGTACAGATGTGATTAAGGTAGCTCATTCTCATATCGACTGCAAGTTTCTTGTTGCTCGGGAAGCCGAGTACTAAACTGAGATGATCAAGCTCGACTTGAATAAGTTTTTGGAGAAATGCTGGATTGGTGGCAGGGTCCTTAAAATATTCGCAAAATTCATTGGTTGTGGTCCACTTGATTCGATTTTCAAGAATCTTGGAAAGCAAGACGCAGATTTGGGTATCAATTGTCACAGTGTGGTTGCAGAAATCTGCAAGAGTTGAAAATGCTATATCCAAAACATCGAGCGACATGTACTGGTACTCAAAGCCACAATTCTTTAACAGTTGCAACAGCCCGACGATAAATCCATGAACAACTATAAAGTAGCCAAGTCGGAATCCATCTGCGTTGTCTTCTGCACGCAGAGCCGCAATTAAATGGCCTGTCATTTCAAAGACACAGCTTGAGTTGAATCTCAAGAGATTATACATGAGTATGCTGGGGACCTGAGTTGAAATGGAATAAAGAAGTTGTGATGATGGTTCAAGATCAAGGCTTTTTTTTATTGCGCAATCAGATTCATATTGCGAGTGGATAATTTTGAAAATTTCAGAGAGGGGTGGGCGATTTTCTTTCTTTTCCTCTGGATTACCAGCCTCATCATTGTTCATGCACATGAATTCTCTCATGAAAGTGTGGAGGGAAGCTTTTGATTGATCTTCGAAATTAGGGGATTTGATGATTGCAATAACAGAGTTGAGTCCAATGAAAATATTCATGATAAAGCTCATTTTCTTGAGAAGGAGTTCATCTTCATTTTCTTTGATTTCTTCAAGTTTTTTGACTCTAAATAAGAGGAATTTGGGGAAAAATATTGGGTCTGGGAGGAGAAGATAGTTGGCATAATAATCGCTCTTATAACACTTTGCTTTTTTAAAAATGCTTTTCTCATACATGTCATTCTTCTGTATGCAATGATTGCAAAAACCTAAAAAGGGAAAGAGTTAGATTTTGTGACAACCTGAGGAAAGGAACCTTGAAAGGCGTTGATAAGTAAGAGGTGGGAAAAGAAGAGTTCGTCGTAGACTGGATTGGTGACAAAGAAAGTAAATAAAGCTTTTCCGAGGATATAATAGCGTTCACGGATATTGGAGTCCTTGATCTTTTTAGTGCTATTTTCACGTAATTCTGAAGCTAAATTTGTAACAAAAACGTATTTGTTGTCATAAAGAGGGAGAGTTTCGTTTTTGACTTGAGTCCAGAGATCACAATTATCCTCGTCATCATCAGAAGAATCGTATCCATAGCCGTAATTATTATTGTCGTCCTCATCTTGAAAAGGTTCAATGAAGTGCTCCCGTAATATTCTCAATCTTTCATCCTTATTTTCACTTGCTTCAGAAAGCTCATTGAGTCTAAAATTCAATTCAGGAAAATCCCATCCATAGTGATGCATCAGGCGACTGAATGGAGTCCAAAAATTGAACAAGGGTGCAAGATTTTCAAGGAGGGATTTTTGATGCCTTGTGTGAAGCAAATGTTCAAGGCCAATTTGGGTAAGATTGATTAAAATTTGAGAATTCCAAGTCAGGTCGAGTAATTGACCAAAATATGGGAATGGTATATTGATGAGGCCTGTAGTTTGTTGATAAATTCGCTTGAGAGTCTCAAGTAATTTGATGATTTTATTCTCAGTGCTATTTAATTCTTGCATATTGATGTATCCTTGAGTTTTAATTCCTTGAAGGGTCTCAATATGTCTTTCCAGAAATCGATATAGGCTCATTGTCAAGGGGCTCCATTGAGTGAGGACCGTGGGATTTCTTCTGGACGAACATTCCAATAATTGATTCTGAAGATCGATGATAAATTCTTCTTCATTTTTTTCTGTTCCATCAAGATTATACACTAATTCGACGATAAATTGCTAGAGATGGGGTGAGGTTGAATGAAAAAGAGAGGAATTTTACAGGAACTGGAGTTCTTCTTGTCGCAAATGTTTCTTTGAGTTTCGACATAAATTCAAATATCGCGCTATTAAAAAACAGAAATTACACTACACTCCAAAATCTTTCTTTAATTTAATTTGGGATTTCATTTTTGAAATGCCACACAAAGTTCATGAGAAAATAGCTTTCATAAAATAAAAATTTGGGTTGCTAAGGTGAAACCCCAAAATAAATTTTTTGGATGAATCCCAATTTTTTTTTTGAAAATTGGGAAATGTCTTATTTGCTCAAAATCTCTCATGGTCACAAAGATGCCCAGAGTGCCTCGTTTGAATGATTTTGTCATTCGTTTATCGGATTTTCGACTCGGATCTGATCCTTTTCCTTAAAAATAAAGGAAAAATAAAAACTTAATTTCTGTTTGAAGAGATTTCTGGCCAAAATTTTGTCGTTAAACTCTTTTCAGAACATGAGAGAGTCCTTGACAAAATAATTTCTCTATTCAGCTAACATCCTTTTCTGATTTAATTTAATAAACTGTCTTCATAAAGTCCATTCTATCTAGGATTTTTTTTGTATGGTCATCTGAATTCAGATTTTTGGAGAATGAAAAAAAATTTTTAATGTATTTCTACCAATCTCAAGAAAACTTTAAAAAACAAATACTCTAACCTATTAATGATAATATCGAAAGTGTGACATTTTTGAAATCAAACTTGAAAGAGTGAATGAAGTTTGTTCAAATTTGAAAATTAAATTTCAGAATTCAAAAGAGTAAAAATTTTTGTGACTTTTTTACCAGAGTTAAGGATTTTTCGAATAAACATTTTGCTGTTTTCAAATCTTCAAAGGAAGATACAAATACAGAGAAAGTCTAAGTAATTTTCTAAAAATCAAACCTCTAAAAAATTTTTGTAAACAATTTTTTCCAAATAATTTTTTTCTTTACCAATTTTGAATGGACATCCAATAAACAGAAGCAACTCCGTTTCTTGTCTAAAAAGAAGGGTTGTTCAGTTCAAGCTGAATTTGGGAAGTTGATATAACAATCCATAATAAGCTTTTTAAAAAATGTAAAGTAGCAGAAAAAGAGAACCGCTTCTATTATTTCAAGATAAATTAAACCTTATTTTCTCTAAATAGAGTTTTTCATAATGTAATTGTAAAAACCAATTTTTAACAGGTTTTAGCTATTATGAGCGCCTCAAACTCACCTCCGCGCTTTCACTTTTTTCTCCAACTCAAAATTACTTTTACTGGAAAATTTCCGTCTCCCAAAGAGGGTGAGCTTGAAAATTAGAAATTGAAGGGAAGGTCTTTGGAATGATGGTGATGGAAGCACCCCAAAAAAGTTATAATTAAAACAAAACTACTTTTAAAAAATTTAAATTATAAACGTTTTAATTTCAAAAAAATAATTCCCTAATACCTTTAAGTTCAAGAAAGAGATTGATTGTTAAAATGAGTGAGTAGATTATATAGGTTTGTATGTAAGTTAAGTTAAGAAGGATGCATCAAAAACGTAAACGTAAAAATTTCCAGATTCATATTGAATTATATGGATAAATGAAATTTATATATACACAGATTGATTGCGATTCATTAATTATGAACAAAATCATAAGATTTTATTAGATAGTTTTTGTTACAATTTTTTATACATATCCACACTCTTTTAGCTTTGTTTACAAATACCAAAAATTTGTTCCTTCTTGTTTCAAAAAATATTTATAACATAGACTGGATAAGTAAAGCCCAGCACCTGTTAATTAAACTCCAAAATACGTGCAATTAGATATTAGTTTTTCACGACATTTTGTTGAAGTTTAAACTTTCTTCTGGCACCCTGTACATAGATTTTGTAAGTTCCATTTTGATTAAAGTTGTCCAAATCCTGAGGACTTGCTTGTCTCAAAAGTTGTCCGTAAGGGGACTGTCTAATTAAATCTCTGACCTTTTCCTTCTCTTTCTCTTTGTCCTTAAACTGATTAACTAAAACTTCCTTGATTCCTGCTGTGTTTTCTATTTATTCAGTGGTTAGATATTGTCTCTCAAAGAAAGAATGCTGTTACTTGTTGGTTTCATATTTTCAGAGGAAGTGATTTTCTTGAGTTTTTCGGCTTCAGATCTCAAGGGGTTGAATTGTCTGAGGAACTTTCTTCCACCTTGGTCAGATCTTGCAAGGTCTTCGCCGAAATTGTTTACTGCTTCTTCTTCAATTGCTTCATTCAAAGTAAACAAATTACTTTGTCTCAATGCTTTTGGAATTTTCTAATAAGAAGATTAATTTATGAAAATAAAGTGATTTTTACTTCGTTGACAGTTTTGACGGGACGTGAAGAGCCATCAATGCAGGGCAAACTAATGCATTCATCCTTATTTTTCTTTGATCTTGTCTCTTCAACACTTCTTTGTCTAGGTTCTTGGGACATGGAAGTTTTGTAACTATGACGTCCCATTCTTAGATCCAATGGAGCATCTTCTTTGAAGAAACTGGAGAAAGTAACAGCTTTTCCATCCTCAATACCATGTTGTGGTGTGTTGAAATGGTGAGTTCTGAGCATTCTTGTCTTGTCTGAGCTGTCATCATGACTCTTGGAGGGGTCAGCACTGGAAGAAAGTTCAATATGAGAGATGGCAAGTGAACTGGTTCGCTTGGTTTCTTCTGTTTTGGTAGTGATTTTGTCAAGTTGCTTTTCCTTTTGCTTGGCTTTGATTCGAGACCAGAAAGATTCTTCAAGAGCCTTTCTTTGAATCTTTTTCTTTTCCAATTCTTCATCGACCATCTTCTTCATTTCTTCTTCAAGCTTCTTTTTCTTTAACTCGAACTTTTTGGTTTTCTTATCATACTCTTCCTTCTTTCTAAGAAGTTCTTGAATCTTGGTCTTTTTTCTTTCTTCTTCTTGGATGAACCTTTGCTTGCTTTCTTCCTCAGTTCTTTTGGCGAGTTCTTCTTGGAATCGTTTCTTTTCTTCAAGTCGTTTAAAGAAGACTTCTTCAGCCTTTTTTCTCTTTTCATTCAAGAGTTGTTCCTTCTCTTTCTGTTCCTTCATCTGATCAAGCAGAGCTTGTTCTCTTTTTTCTTCTTCCTCTTGTTCTCTCTTCTTTTTCTGTTCTCTCAGCTTTGATATCTTTTCTTCAACATCCGCTATCATTGAGTCAATTGGATAATCTGATCTTTCGAGGAGATTCTTTGGAATATTGGGAGTTTTATCATTGAGGATAGGTTGGGGATTATTTTCAACATTGGTTAGTTCTATTATAGTTTTTAGAAGATGAAAATAATGAGATTGAAAATACTTGCTCCATTTTTAGAAGAAGAATCATATTTAGAGAGGACTAAAGATTGAGATCCCGCAAAGAGGAAGCCTCGAGTTTGTTTGGCTTTCGTATTGTGAGTTACACTACTGGGAGCTTCAGTTTCCTCAGTAGAGTCTTTGGAAACATTGACTTTTCCTTCTTTAGCTTTTTCCAGTACAATTTTTTGGAGTTCCCAATCGCTGATACCCAAATAAGAGAAACAGCTTCTACTTGGCATTTCTTGAATTTCTTCATCAACTGATAGCTTTGAGACAATCATCAGTCCAGTTATTCCTCCTTGGTTAATCAGGAATTCACGAACTTTATCAAAATCTCTTGTTTCACCAGGGATATACATTTTTCGGTCATATTTACCAGCAAGAGCAGAAAGACATTTGATAGAAAGTTTAATGACTTGAATATCGTAATTTTGAATGAGCGTCGAGTCACATGATGCCAAGACAATTTTGATGAGAGCATGGATCATTTTGTCACAAATGATTTTCTTCATTTCTGAAATTTTCTTGCAAATATTTAAGAATGCAGTGACAGTGGTGACTTGAATTTTCAAGGGCACGTTTTGGGAATTGAGCAAATCAATCATTTGAATGATATTATTGGGTTCAGTGAGAGCACCGCACATTCTACTTTCTGACAAAGTCAGAATAGATTTGCAAGCAGTTGACAATTCTTTATCACTCTGCAACTCCCAATTGACCAACACACTCAACAATTTTGAAATTAAAGGCATAAAATGCTCTTGATCACAGAGGGTATAACTCTCTAATAGTTCGTCGATTTTTCTGGCAGTTTCGCTCAAACCATTTAGATTAACATGATGATGTCCTTGTTGTGCAGTCTGAGTCGTTGTTGCTGCTGTAGCAGTCGCTGATTTGCGTTTTTCTCCTGTTCTACCAGAATGAGGAGTAGTGGCTGTTGTTCCTTCATTGGTGTTGGTAGGTTCCACAGCAATCATCGTTTGTGGTTTCTTATGAGTCTTGTTGATCTTTACCAAGCCAAAACCTGGGAATTCAGTATTAGCAAGCTCAACTTTGCATCTTTCAAGGAATTCCTTATCAGCTTGAGCTTTGATTGAAGCATTTGATGAATAATGTTCTTGGGATTCCTTTGGAGTCCTGTCTTGAGCTGGAGCTCTTACATGGCGAAGGGGAGGAGCAATTGAAGGAACTGGATAAATGTTTTCAGAAAACTTGGAACGCATATTCAAAGGTCCTTGGTGATATGCTGAATGATGCTCACAATAAATCAAATCAAATTTGTTTTCTCTATCGGCTATGTTGAAGGGTTAGGGGGATGTTTTAGAAATGGGAAAAGTTAGTACGAATAGCATCAGGAGTTGAAGGAGGATAGAAAGGGTCAAGAACGACTTTAAGCATATCATCAACCATCTCAGGAAGCATAGTTTTGATAAAATCATTTGGAACGCCCAAATATGGATTCGTGTTGACCTAAAAGTTAGTAATGAATTTGACTCAAAGGAATACTTCAAGAAGCCACGATCTATAATCTTCATCGATGAGGAAATCATATCCAAATAATTCGAAACAATTTTTTCTTCTTTTAGGGTTAAGAGATTTCTTGACACTCAGGATCGTATCGATAATAAGATCCTTCATTCTTGGAATCAAGTGTTTTTCAACGCTCACACCATGTTGAGGGAAGGTTTCATCAATATAGTCTTGTAAGGAGCTGAGAGGCAGAGTGTTACCAGCTTCGAATCTTCCAAAATTGTCTCCATGCTTTTGTAAGCAATTGTTGGTAAGGTGAATGTAATTATCAAAAGCGTCTGTAACGTATTCGTTGGATGAGGTTCTCATGTAAGGAGTTCTGTAGAAGAAGATTTCCATTTTAGCAGTGACAATGACCCAGACTCTGATATCAAACTTTCGTCCGTAGTAAAGGAGGGGTTTCTCGATGTATTTTTGGGCAACCCAGAAACTGTTTGCTGCTTGAGTGTTGAAGAAGGATTGAATGTCCTTGAGGTTGTTGAAAATTTCGATACCTCGGCCTTGGTTCATGTTTGCTGGCTTGATGAGCCAGAGATTCTCTTGACAATGTTTTTCAGGGATATGTTCCTTCGTAAACTGCTTTTTAGCAATGTCCCTGAATCTTGCAATGAAGTTGACGTACTCCTGGTTCTCGTCTCCTGCAGTGATTAAGAAAGTGGTAGGAGTTGATTCGAATAAGGTGTATCGATGCAGATCTAGGACATTAAGGAGAAGATTTAAATTTCGAGGCTACTTGCTTGTTCGTTATGGTAGTAGTAACTGCGAAGGGAACGAATGAGACCTGTTTTAGTGCAAATTCCACGATTATTTTCAAAATGGTTAATAATCTACATTTTCAGTAAGCGCGAGCTTTCAGGAAAGGAATTTACTTGGATGTAATCAGGGTGGAGAGGACTGGAGTCCATCAAAGCATATGCCTAAAAAATGAGTCAACTAGTGCAGAAGTAAGAGATGTACTCTGATGGATAAGTTGGTAGGCTTCCAAATAAATTGAGTGATGCCCACATCGCCATCTCCTTTTTCTTCTGTAATCTAGGATGTGTTAGGTCAAGAAATGTTGATTATTACGTCGTCCCAATTGCCTCTTTTAGCGACAGCGCGCTTGATGACGCCAGGATTGTTTCCGGCAATAACAACAAATTTCCTCATATTGTATAGAATAACTTTTATTAACAAAACTTATTGAGCCTAAACAAGCCCTTGAAAATTCCGTTTTATAACAAACTAACAGAATCACAGTACTGATTACTCTCATCGAAATTTTCCTTTTAATTTTTTGTGAGGTTGGAAATCCACAACTCCTTGATAAGAAAAAAAATCAGTCAGGCCTGGTAGCAATCAGTGAAATATATTGGAATTAATACCGCAAATAAAAACTGAAAAACTCAGCGCTATTAAAAGTATCATCAGGCTTTCTAGCTTCCAATAGAAATGTTGCCTCGTTAGTTTTGGTGATTGCTCGGACGATTAAATCAATAAAACCATTTAAATGTTATATAATTAGAAATAAAACCCCATCCAACAATTTTTATTATAATTAGTATTCAATATCAACCCTCGCTTTTATTGGGTTTTATTCAACAAATCCCTTTTTATTTCCACACCTTATCTTGTTTTGTTTCAAAAGAAATAAAATCGAATTTGCCCTAAAATTTTTTTGTTTTGCCAGACTTTATGCAAGCTCACCCATTTTTGCATTCAAGTAATTTATGGCTGGAATTCAGTCTTTCCTTTGGAAATGCTCGTAGTTCTTTTTTCTGGTAAATTTCTCCCTTCCTCAGTTTTTCTCAGAAGAGATAATCTGACTCGGAAAATCTGGTTTAAGCAAAATCAATCAATTGGAAATAGTTCTTCTTTGTCTTTCTTGTTTTGTTAAATCTCGCTTCAGATGAGAAGTATCATATACATCACCAAATTTACGAGCATCTCTTTCAAGAATGTCAGTTTTTGGAGAATTCACAATGGATAAAGAGAATTTTATTCTTATTCTCACAGATATTTTATAAAATGTTCGAAAGTGTTGGTTTGCACATTTTATTTGGTTTTAAACTGGCAGTCCATCGTTATGAAGCAAAAAGTGAATGATTTATTCAGAACAATAATAATAAATGTTGTAACAACAAAAAATGAACAGGTTGAAACTTGATAAAATAATTATATACAGTTTAATCTTTTAATACTCCTTTTGCAAAAGAAAGTCCCAGGACAATCATGTCTGAAGTTCAATTTCTTGGAGGAAAAAACGAGCAGATGAAATGACATTCGTCAAGAGAGTATCGAAAATGTCATTCTCTCATGAAGTGAGTTTTTCAAGATGTTTTCTGAATTCAAGATTCTGGGGAATTGAAAACTAAAAATTTATTGAACATCAATCTCGAGAAAAAATTTCAAAATAGATTAAGGAAAAAATCGATTGGGATTTTTATTTAAAATTCATCACAATTTCCTTTTATTTTTTTCCTAACTCCAAATTGAAAAACAAAAGATTGGTTGTCTAGGAGTGTATTTTTTGAAGAATTGAGAAGTTTAGTCCTGTTTTGGGATTTCAAGCGAGTTATTTCCAAATTTGTAAGAAATGAAGATTTGTTGGCAAATTTTAATTAAAATATTTATCAGAAAAATTGAGTCACTTCCGAGAAGATTTTCAAATCGCCGGCGAATGACAGAATTCTGTCTCTCAATCCATCTAAATTCGTCAAAGTTTTGAATATTTCATGAGAAAGATTGCAATTTTTTTTTTTATCACCCACAAACCGTCCAAATCAGAAGAATTTTTTTTTTGGTTATCAATACCTTGAAAAATAAAACATGGAGATTTTTATTTGATGGAAAACTCATTTTTTCGAAGAATTGGCAAGAAAAAGCGGACACCTTTTTTCTCAATTGTACAGATCATGAGTTGAAGAGATCTGGTCGATAAACTTATTTAAGTAGCTCAATAAATTGGCTTTGAAGCCATCAAATGTCAACGATTGAAGCCAACTTGAGATAGTTTCTCCAGATTTTTTATTTCAATGTCTCCTGATTCAAAAATAGCCCTTATAAAAATTAAATAATTTTAGAGAAATATCCTCAAAATAAATTTAATCAACCGAAAATAAGAGTGGAGGAGTTTTGAGGGTCTATGAGGCACAAAGAGTTTTTTTTAGCGAAATGGAAAATCTGATGATGGATCCGTGCGACAAATTCTTTAAAATTATTTCAAAAATATTTTCAGACTCTTTTTGACTTTTCTGATGCAATTGACTGAAATGAAAACTCAAGGAAAAAATGTTTCCCAAATTCATGTCTTCAAAGAAACATCAGGATTCAATCATCAACATGCTAGAAATTATATTTGATTGTTCAAGGAAATTTGAGTATGAATCTTTCTTCTCTATTTTTTTTAGGCTTTGTTCTTCTTGCTCTTGGCTATCAAAATATTTGATAATAAATCCTTATTTTGTCACTCATTTCTTCTTTTCCAACAGAACAAAATTTTTTTGCCTCTGAGATTTTACTTACTGAGCCAGTAACCAGAAAGTTTTTATTGATGAGTTTTTCCCGTCTGCTATGATTTTTTTTTTGGAGCACACACTTTTTTTTTATTTATTTAAGATGATTGATTTTTCATCTCAATTCAAGATTCAACAAGAAATTTTTTTTTTTGAAATATATTTTTTTCTTGACAAAATTTGAAAAGTTATTGCAATAATTTTTTTCATCAATTCCTTTTTTGAGACAACTTCACCTGATTGAAAGGTGAACAAATGGGATTTTTTCATAATGAAACAAGTATTGAAATTCCAATAGGATGTAGCAAAAAAAGAGTTTGAAAACTTCTTTTGACTCGAGAATTGATTTTTTTTTGGAATAAAAGAAAAATAAGCATGTTCAAAATTTAGTGATATTTAAACCTACCAAGCAAATCCAGGATCCTCTCCCAAAGGTCAAATCCTCAATTTTTTTCTTTGAAGTTTAGCTATGACAGTTTGAAAGGTTTTGGTGTATCTCCAATAAACTTTTCAAATTTTTAAAACGAAAAAGGAAGACCCAATATGAAGCTCATAGACATAGAAAATTGACGAAATTTCCTTTTCAAAATTACTTGTTAAGAATTAATTGCATCTCTTATCAAGAAAAAATATCGCGCGTCTTTGAAAAATTTGAAGGAAATTGATTAAATGAGAAAATGGGTTAATTTTTTTAAATTGCTCAAAATTATAAAAATATATGTGTGCCTTCTTTCAAATATGTGTATCAAAAAGGCAATTATGCAACAAGGAAAACAAACAAGTTTCCACGAGAACATGAGACAAAATAAAAAAGAGATTTTTCCCATAATGCACTCAATTTGAGGCATAAAGTTTTTTAAAAGTTGAAAAGACATGAAATCAATTTCAACGATTTCTCATATATCAAAGGTTCGAAGGAACTGCAAAGTTACGACGATGGAATAGATTAACTCAATAAAAAACACAGTAACTAACAATTAAAAAGGTAATACAACTTGGCAAGTATAGAACCTCTGTGTTTCGTTTTTTAGCAAGCATATTCCTTTTCCCTTTTACATGGCGTACTTCTTGGTCCATTCTCTAGCAGTAGCTTCATATCTGGCCTTGTCAGTCTTATAAATGTGGGCAATTTCGGGGACAAGAGGATCATCGGGGTTGGGGTCAGTCAACAAGGAGCTGATAGAAAGGAGAACTAGATATTGACTTAATACATAAAAACTGGAAGCGAAAGCTACCTTTGGAGATAGTAAGAGCAGGACTCCATTGATCCTTGAGGATATCTAGACAAATACTTCCGTTGGAGTTTATATTTGGGTGATAGATTCTGGTGATGAAGTTACACTTGGGTGGCTTGAAGGGATAATCAGTGGGGAAATGTATGTTCAAGAAGAAGACACCTCCAGCATATGGGCTGTCATCCTATTCAAATTTAAAGAGATTTTTCGAGATTTAGATACAGGTCCCATAATGGTGGCTTGCCAGTGGAACTGATCCTTTTCATCTTGAGGGCCAGCAGAGCAGTTTGCGGGTGGGTCTCTGCCGAGGTCGATAAGTTCCTAAAACGAGTCAGATACGAAAAAGGAGAGACAAGAGACCTTCTGAATTCTCTTTAAAGCCATGCTTGCTAAACTTTTTTAAATTTTAAAGTAATTATAATTTTGATAAATATATGAAAGTTTGTTGTACAAATGAAACACGAAGGAAAAAATTTAAAATGAAGAAACAAAAATAATGTTTATCTCTTTCAGAACTTGGAAGTAACTTTCATTGAGCTAAGACAAGGATACATTGCAAAGGAAGGAAAAGAGAATGACGAGGGAAAAGTAAGAAAAATTATTCACTTTCCTGAATATGAAGAAATAATTTTTTTAAAAGATTTGAGATCTTTTCGAGAATGGCAGAGAGTCAAGATTCAGAAAAATACGATGACTGAAAAAATGAGTTTTGTGAAGGTGATTTGACTTGATTTTTATTTTGATGACAACGCCAAGTATACTATACTGTGAAGTCATAATTATGAGTTTGTCTGATTTGTTCTGTAAGAATCGGAATTAATTTAAATTCTTAAATACTTAATTTAGAAATTTCCCTCATTAATAGTCTCACAATTTTTACTTGGTTTGCTCATTCAATCTCAGAAGATGAGATATTCATCGGAATAAACTGAAAATTTTGGTTGAAAAATTTATCAGTTAGACTTTAATACAGAATGATTTTACTTCTTTAGATAGCAAGTGGCTTCCTCCGTAAATACAGTATTTTTTTCCCATGAAATATGATGGATTAATTTCAAGAATGAATAGGATCATGACTGTCTAAACTTTTATTTTTCAAATTTTGTCGAAAGTGTTTTTGAATAAATTCAATTTGGAATTTACTAACTAAATTCTCACTGGAAATCGGAGAAATAAAAATACAGTTATTTTTGAAAAAAATGAGTTGAATTTTTAAATGAGAGAAATTTGTAAAATACTTGTTTTGTGGAAAGAGGAAAATCATTCTTGCCTTTTTCAAAAATTTCCTATGTTCTGTGTCTTTCAAATTAGACTGATCGTGAGTTCGGTTTTTTTTTCTCGCACCTGATTTTTTAAATCAACTTCTGATCTCATTCCAAGGAAGGAAGCGATATCTTCTTCGTAACAATTAATTTTCGTATAAAATCCAAACAAAAAACTTTTCTCAATTTCGAAGCAACCTCGTTTGGAAAGAGTTTAAAGCAAGAAAGGAGGAGAAATTAATCCCAATCAATAGTTTCTCCAGAAAAGAAGGCAATCAAAATCAGTTTTCAGGTAAGAGTAACCAGAAATTTTATTAAAAAATCAGAAGCTTGTCAGATAATGAACATAAAAAAGTTAAACTGCAACAATTTAATAATCAATTATTTAACAGATCCAAACAAATCCATCTTCCATAAACTACCGATTTTCAATGAGTTTCATTAAAAGACAAGCTGAAAACAACATTGAAAAATACGACATCAACCAAGGTAATAAAAAGATCAAGTCTATAGATTGTTTAAACTTCTCTAGCCCTAGTTTTCAATTAGGAAATGAAAACTGTGTTTTTTGTAGCGATTTTAACTGTCTCCCCTTGACTGCTTCAAGCTCTCCCTCATACACCACGACGTCAAGCTCGCCTAGTAGATCTCCTCAAAAGAAAGTTTTAAAGAAGAAACAAGAAGCTGTTGTCCCACCAACAATCCTTAATATAAGCACTAACTGTAAAGACGATGTTTTTATCCAAAAGATGCTGAAGAACATTGAAACTTTTCAAATCTACCAACACTGTGAAGGAATCTTTGACGAGGAGAGCACAGAAGACCTATATGGAGATTTAGCTGGTTTAGGAGAAGATTTTTCTGATGATGGTAATGAAAGTCCTCAAAGAGAAACTGCTACCAAGAAAAATAAAAGAAAGTCCACAAAGTCTTCCAAGAAAGGTCCAAATAAAGCCATGATGGCAGCTTTAAAATATTTCCTTTAAATTGTCGATAAGGTACCTCGAGAAACACTCTTTTTGTTTTATTATTTTGGAAATATTCCAAGAAGAAAAGGAATCTACTCAAGCTTGAAAGGTGATTTCCAAGATAAACATTCTTCGTTGTAGATTTGACAATACTGTCTTTGTTATTTTGTATTATTACATCCTTCAATATCATTGTATTTGTGGCTATTAATATTTTCATCGTTTTTCTTATAAACGAAATGATTCCAAATAATTTTTTTCTCATTTCCGGGGAACAAAGAATTGCAAAAATGAATTTATAAAAAATAGAAACAATAGTTTTAGGCAGTACTTTTTTGTAAATCTTCTTCAATTCCTTTTGGATTTTTGGGTCGGCCAATTAAAATCTCATCTTGCTCAGAGTTCAAAAGAGAATCAATTTGATGAAACTGATGCGTCCATTTTGTATTGTACAAGAAGGGTCTCAAGTCATACCGATTATCTTCACATCCATACTTTTCGGCATGGATTGAGGGAGTTAAAGTGGTCATTTTATGTCTATTTATTGCATAATATTTAAAAAATTTCTTAACTTTATCCGCCACTGCTTCCAAGGAACGATTTTCCCATATTTGTATTACTTTCTTAAACATTGCTACAGGCCCCATAAGATCAAGTTTTCTGAGCCTTCCCAAGAGGCTAAGTTCTATATATGTTAATCCCATTTCTTCTTCGTCTTCCTGAGCTTTTCCTCCACTTGTTGTTGGTCTTAATTCAGCAGTTGGAGCTGCCTCGAGGATCTCTGCTACGCTTTTGATTTTTCGGACATCATGACACCAATATAAAAATTTTCGAAGATCAACTTTAGAAAATCCTCCGATTGGGTTGATATCTGCAGAACTACAGTCATATTTTGTTACATAACCTCTTAAAGATTCATCGAGATTAGCAGAGGCTAATACAAGCAAGAAGGATGGAAGTTTATATTGAATCGGAAATGACTGAGATAGATAATAAGACAAGACCATTCTTGTCCTTGCTTGTAAATTTTGGAGAGCCAAGTCTTCTCTCATATCACCTCCTTCTGATTCAAACCGTGGTCTTTGCGTTAAAAAAGCATCACCACTTTTCATAAATCCTTCACACATTCCATCAATTTCGACTTCTGAGTGGACACAGCCAATTTCGTTTGCGATATTTTCGGCCCTTTTTCTTGTTTTATCTGACGAATGTTTTGACTTCATATAACAAGTATAAAGCACTTTTTTCACGATATCTTGAGGAGATTTCGGCATAAATTTGTCATCACGAACAATTTTTCTCAGCTCTCCTGAAATAAACTCATGGCCTTGAGATTTTTCTTCAAGAGTCTCAAGCACAAGATATGCCATATTGTATACAATTAAAGCAGTAGCGGTGCTATCAGCTCCCCCAGAAAACGGCAAGAAATATCCACAAGCCCCTGACTTCCTCAGCAAATCCCACAGATAACAAGCCGGTCCATATCCAATCTCTGCATGCTTTTCTAAAGCAAAAGATGTCGTCTCTAAGGGTGCTGTGGCTTCTTCTTTACTTTGACACAATCTAAAATTAATGTAAATTCTCGGGAAATACGGGACATTCATAGCTTCAGAGGATCTTGTTTTGGCTTCAACTCTACGAGACCTGAGTTGATCCAAGTCGATCACTGCAGTGACAACTTCGACTTCATTGAGAGTAAATTGTTTTCCTCTTGCCAAGAAAATGCCGTTGATGGAAATGAGAGAGCAACCATCAAAGTACAACCTATCGCCATCACACCCAACAAGATTTGAATAGACATAACAGACTCCATCTTTTGATGTTGTTTCTTTGATCAAGTCATAGCGTTTTTGGATTCTTCCGACCGCAAAATGGGAAGCAGAAGAATTGAATATGATTTCAGCTCCACTAAGCGCCATATCAATATGAGGACTGTTTGGTTGCCAGAGTTCTTCACATATTTCTATCGCAAGCTCACTGTCTGTTAATGACATGATTGCATTGCCAATTGGAGTTTCTTCTTGCCCTGTGACTTTCCTGATTGAAGAAGGGAGAACAAAAGTCTCAAGGTCCTTTTTCCTCCAAGGAGAAAAGTATCGAGCTTCTCGGTAATTTCCATCGTCAGCCATGACTAGTTTTGGACGTATTAAATGAATGTATTTATTGAGGATGATCACTCTGGTGTTATAAAGGTTGCCTCTATGTAAAACTGGCATGCCGATATCGCAAATGATGTTATTTGTAAGGTCTGTTGAGAGAATGTAAGCTAGAACCTCCCAAGAATGCTTGATGGTATCTAGCTCAAGAAAATGATCTTGACAAGTGTATCCTGTGACTTCAAGCTCTGGGCCGACTCTATAAGTACAATTTTGTTGTTTGGCTATTTTGATAGACTCAATGATTCTGCGTTGATTTCCTTCAAAGTCAAGCGCCCATTGGTTCAGGTTACAGGCACCTATTTTAGCATGGTCCATAAATAATGACTCCATTTTTGTAGAATAAATTTCAATATATATAGTTCATAAGATAATTCATCGAGAAATAAAAATATAAAACTAACTTTTTCTCTCTTCCTTCGAAAGAATTCTTTTGATTAATTAAAGTTGGATTATTGAATAAAAAAACATTAGCATATTAAAAGATATACTTAATATTAACTTTTACTTAGTTAGTGGAAGATATTGCTGGTATTATGATGCTTTTTAGTAAAGGCAGGGCTATTTCCTAAACTTTTAGTGAGAGAATTAGGTGAGAAAAATCCTTCAAGTTGTGGAAGATGTTCTCTCATAAGTCTCTCCTTTTCTTGTCTAATCAACAACTGTCTTGTTCTTTCTTCCTCCTTCTTTCTCTCAACTTCCATAAGTTCCTTTTCTCTTTCATACTTCCACATTGAATATTTTGCAAATGCCAATTGATCAGCCTAGAATTTTGAGTGAGAACTATAAGAACAACAAAAATAATGACTTCTTTTTTCAGTTGTAATTCTTTGTATTTCCTTTGTTGAGCAAACTTTCTCTCAGCTTCATCATCTTTTGCTTGTTTTTCTCTGATATATCTTCTATATTCTTCTTCCATCAAGGCTTCTTGTTGCAATCTGCTGGATTTATATTCACTTGCTTCTTGTTCAGCAATATTCATTATTTCTTTTTGATCGATTCTTTTCTGAACCTCTTTTTGATGTCTCCAATCGCTTAATCTTTTGGCCTCGTCTTGTTGTAATTCATATCTCAGATTTTCCATAAGAGTTCGATCTTTAGTCTTGATATCCTCTTCATCAATTCTCTTTTGCACAAATGTTTCTCTGGCTGCTTCGAGCTGAGCTCTTTTTTCTTTCATGACATTATCACGAACATCTCTTCTTTGGAGATATTCATGACGTTTTCGACTTTCTTCTTCCTCTAAGTACTTTTCATATGCTTCTTTTTCTCTCTTGAGATCAAGGGATCTTGTCATATCCTTAAAGATATCTGCCTTCTTTTTCTTGGCATTTTGAATAGTTCTGGATAAGGATGAATGAGATTAACAAGAAACCTAGAAAATACTTGATGTCTTCTGCGATAGTTTTCTGGATAATAGCATCAATTTGTTCTTTTTCTTTGAGATATTGTTGTTGGGCAGCAATGTTCATTTGTTGCCTTTCACGCATTTGTTCTTTCAGCAACTAAATGGGGAGCATAAACCACTCAAGAATCTCGATTTTAACTTACATTGTTTGTCACGATTTCTCTTCTTTTTCTCTCCATATGATTGATAGCATCTTTCTCGAGCGCTCTTTGTTCTTCATGGATCACAATATTCTCTAATTCTGCTTCTCTTTTCTTTGTTTTAAAAGCTGTTATTTAAACTATTACAAGAAAAACTATACAATATCTTCAAGTCTTTTGATTTGACTGTCGGCAATTTGTGCAGCTCTTTCTTTGTTGAGATATGCTGCACTGATTTTCGATTTGAAGGAACGAATTTCCTCACTTTCTGACAGGATTTTGTGAATTGCACGGCGTTGAGCCTCTTGATCAAGCTTTTGTCTTTGAAGCTCCTTGGCGATTTGCGCGTCTATGTCAAAAGCATTTCTTGTTGAGAAATAGAAGTTGCCATAATTATGGCTAGTTGATCTGAATAAACTCATGATTCTTAAATTTTAACTTTGATCTTTTAAATGATAAATCTCACACCTTTTTACAAAAAAGATTTATATAATGCATACTGCGTTATTTGATGCAAGAGTTTTTTATCATATTAAAATCTTGATTAATTTATTTAGAATCCCATGGTATCTCTGGTGAAAGAAAATTGGAAAGAAGAACTTTGCGAATGATAATAATGGGTATAAACTTTAGCTGATTCAATTTCGCTATCTAAAAGTGTTCTTTTATGAGGAAAAAGATTTGGATGAAATGAGAGGAAAAATCCTTGAGATCTAAATGGTTGTTGGAATAAGTCTATAGAAAATTAAGATTTTTATAAAGAGTTAGTTAGAGACAATTTCTCTTTTTTTGAGATTCCAATTAAAGAAGTCTCTGATTTATTTGCTTGAAAAATAATTGAGGTATGCGAGTTTCTGAATTCGAAAAATTAGGTTTCAAAAAGGAAAAGCATATGCTGGTTGATGATCTCTCAAACAAGTTTTCAAAATGAGATCGGAACAGAGATTAAAAAAATTTTTTATCAACAGCAACATTCACTGCAGATTCAAAAAAAGTTTTTCCGTCCAATCATCGTTTTTGCAAGATTTGAGAAGGAGGAGCATGATCAAGGTTTATATTTTTGTTTCTTTAACACAAAACCTTTCAAAGTGCTGAGAATGAAAAACCTGTTTGGAGCTCAACAACGGTTTATTTAAATCAAAAGGAACGAACAGAACGGGAATTTTGATTTTGCGCTTGGTTCCAAATTCAAAATTGAATTATCTAATCAAATTTGATTCTCTGCAAATTGTATTTCGACCTAAATTTCGAAGACTGTCGAGAAATTTTTAACAACATGAGCTCTTTTTGATTGATCTTTGTTAGATAGCTAATTTTAAATTGATTTTATCAAAGAGACGTGATAGGATCCTCAATTCATTCATTTCCAAAATTTTGGGGAATAAAAAAATTCATGTACAATTTCTATTTAAATTTGGCGCTGTTAAAGTTAATTTAAAATCAAAGCAAGCAAAAATTCCTCAATAATAATCCGATTTTTCCTTTAACAAATACTCGAGCTCAACTATGAATATGGATGCACATGAATCTTTCAATTTATTTTTCCGGTCTAAACGTGACCAATACCTCGTTGAGATCAGAAAAACAAAGAATGAAAACCAACTGCTTGTCAAGCGTAGAAAGCTCATCAATGGCTCTTCTCTCTCAACCAGAGATGAATCTCAAGTTCAAATGGTTCCTCAGCCTGAAGACAGACACAGCGTAATAATTTAGGCATATAAAGCCCTCTAACCCTCTCCATTAGGCTCAAAATAAAATGAATGATATTGCTACGTCATTTAGAAACGCATTAGATTCAGGAGATTATGAATTTATTGCTGAAGTGGCTGAATGCATAAGAAGAAATATTTCACAGAACGAAAATCCCCCTTTGCTTGAACTTTTGAAGACCAACATTGTCCCTTTGATCGTCAAGCTTCTCGATTCAGAATATTTCCAGCATGAGAAATTAATGGTTGAGTGCAGTTGGATCCTTGCCAATATTGCCTCTGGAGATATTGACTTTGTGTATTACTTGGTGGAGCTTGAGATTATTCCCAAAGCTCTCAATTTGTTTTGCCACCCAAGTGTCGAAGTCAGGGAGCATGCTGTTTGGATTCTTGCTAATATTGCAGGAGAAAACGTTGACTTTAGAAATCAGCTTTTGGATAATGATGTGGTTAATTTGATTGACTACATGCTTCGCCAAGAAGGATTTGAAGATTTTCCAATTCATTTTGTCACTCAGGTTTCATGGCTTATTTCTCTTTTGCTTAGAGGACCTCCCTTCCCAAAAATCAGCCGAGTAAAATTTATGTTTAGCCTTTCTCTCATTTTGTGATTTTAGGTCTATCCCTTGTCCAAGTATTTGAGGTACTTTTTGCACAAATACGAAGAAGTACCAGAAATCATCAATTTTACAGTTTGGAGTATCTTGTATCTCTCTGAAGGAGACAATGTTCAAATTGAAGAGGTCCTTGCACTTGACTGCAATAAAAGAATAGTTGGGTTGATTTCTTCTTCGGATCCTGGGATTCAGTTTACCTGCCTCAAAATTGTTGGAAACCTGCTTTCAGGATTAGACCATCAAGTTCAAGTTTTGATTGACGAGGGTGTCATTGAGGCGCTTGCTGTGACTTTGGAAAGCAAGAAGAGAGCTTTTAGAAAGGCAGCAACATGGGGATTGTCCAATATCATGGCCGGCAACGCTGTACATCTTGAGCGCATTCTCAACTACAAAGACAACGCTATTATCAATAAACTCTTCTACATGATTGATCACGATGCAGTCGAAGTAAAGATTTGTTGGGAAAAATGGTTTATTCACTAATAATAATAGGTGGCTAGAGAAGCTATATTTTGCCTTACAAATGCTTGTTCAGCAGCAACATTCGACCAAGCAAAAAGGCTGGTTGAATTCGATCTTATTGAAGTTTTGGTCCGTAAATTGGCAGAAAATGGTGATGCCAAAGTTATGAAAGTGTGTCTTGAAGGTTTGGAATGCCTTCTTAGTGAGTATAAACAAAAACAAAATCAAAATCTCTATAAGGAGGAGCCACATTCTGCCTTGATCAGATTGACGCAATGTGGAGGATTAAATATTATTGATCAACTCCAATTCCATTCTGATAATGATGTTTATGGAGCTGTTTCAAGAATTATTGAAAATCATCTCGAATTTGAATAAAGTGAGGTGATTAGGGAAAGATTTTGTGTGGTTATTCGCTACTATAGAACAAAAAAATTCTTCGTTCATCCATCTCCTTGATGGATATGCTTTAAACTGAGTTTTGTTTCTCCGTGAAAACAAGGAAGTGAACAGAACTACTACTACAGGTTCTTCGATTATTTTTGTCTGATGAGAGTTATGTATAAAAACTAACTTTATGGTTTATGTATATTCTCCAATTTGCTGAGAATTTGTATCTATAGAAATCTTGATAGTACAAACAATATAAAGAAAAATGAATATCTTTTGATATATTTTGTTTGACATATCTATTTTAAATAAATAAATAAATGAATGAGTGTAAATTAGTTTCTGAGTGAAGTGGGTGAGTCTTGTGAAACTTTTAGACATTGACAATCATTAAAATAGATCATGGAAAGCCAATAATTGACTAATTTACTCCATGATCTTTAAAAAATTAGACTTTTATTTTGAATAAAATTTTGTCTCTTGAAATTTTTGAGTTTGCTCCTTGGAAAAAATTTTCTCGAAGACATGAAATTGTCAAGGCAGAAAACTGAAATTTGCAGCAGGGGTCCAGTTGACCAATACAAAAAATTTTCTTCAGAAAAAATTGAGGAAATCTTTTTTTGGGGGAAGTTTTTTTGCATTAAGTCAGTCAAGTTCAGAAAAATTAGGACATTTTCTTGATTTTGAGAAAATCTGTCTTTCGCAGCGAGAAGAATGAAGGAAAAATAGATTCAAGTTCATAAACCTCAAACAAACGAGTCAACGAAAAGAGAAATATAAATTTTACGATTGATCTGAAGAAATTGGCAAACCTTTGTTGAGAGTGAAAAGTTTAGAAAAGTTTTTTCAAAAAAAATTCAAATTTTATTTTATCTGAAAAACAAATAACAAAGTTGAACTAGCAACCCTCTGTTTTCTCTGAAGAAGAGAATCAAATAAAATTTTTTCTTTAAAAAAATGTCCTTGACGATGTAATGACAAATAACAAAGTATTTCTCAAAGTAGTCAAAGGAGACACATAACAATCGATCTAGGGAAAAAAGTGTTGGACAAAATTATATGAAGTAATAAGAACAAATTTGTTAAATTGCTTTTCAAGATAATATTTAAAGAAGATCAAAAATATATTTACAGCTTTATAACGTTTACTTTGTTTTGAAGAAATAGGCAAATAAATCGAAAACTAATGTCTAATTACATCATCCAACCCTTGATTCGAGAAAAATCGCGGCATGTTGAGAATTTTTTCATCATAAAAGTCGCCTTGATCTGGAAAGTTCGTAGATAGGAATTGTTAAAAAGTGAGTAATTTCACTAAAACTTTGGCTCAGAAGACTTCTCAGCTCTCTGAGATCGAGTCTTTGAGAAGAGATTATGAGAGGAAGATATGATTGGATTAATTGACAGTTGAAGGAATCACAGATTGTTTCTAGAGTCGGGTATAAATATACAGTGAAGATTAATTAAAAATTTGACTGATAGGCCGAATTAATTTTCATTAAATTCCTCATAACTCCCAATACTCTCCTTTTAAAACAACTAAACGATCCTTTCAGAATATCCCTTCCAACTCTTTATCAATAACAGGGGGAGGATCTTTCGTTTTATGAGTTTTGCTTTTTCAATGAAGAAAGCTTGTGGTTCTTCCTCTTAGTTTTGAGAGGAGAAAGTTTTCTTATGAGAAATCAGCAAATACTGTTGCTGGGCCCCAATGAAGAAACCTTTCGCACAAAAATAAAGAAGATCATTTTGAAAAAGAGATCGAATGGTATGGGACTAGAAAATTATAAAAATCCATATTCCGTTACAGTATACAACTCTAATTTTCTCTTGTATCTTGGAAAATAAAAATCGAAGAAAGGTGTTTGCCCAAAAATGTTTCTGTGTGAAAAAAGTGAGGTTATCCGTAATTTTAAAGGCGCTTCGATTTACGATAGGGATCAAACTTTCTCACCTCTCACTCAAAATTGTAATTTTAAATCCCGCGCCTATCGAATAATATTCTTTGATTTTTACTTATCGAATTGGAAGAAACTTATTTCTCTATGATTTTTTCAAGAGGATTTTCGACAATATGGCTAAAATTCTTGGAGAGAGAGAGAATTCAGGTTTGAGGGGATTTAATGTTTCGTAAAAAATATCAACATTGCCTGACTTGAATTTTGTTGGCTTAGGCTTATGAGATTAAGAAAGCCCTTGTTTATAATTAATTCACATAGTGTGTTAAAATGCTTAGTCCATTAATTCTGTCTGCAGGTTTTAAAAGGACAAGCCTTCCTGCTCCAAAGACACCCAAAGTGTCTGTGAAGGCCAAGTCTTACAAAAAAGCACCCGAGCCAGACATTTCATATGAGACTAACTCCCAGGATGACACAGATATTCAGTCGAATAAGAATTTTGTCCCAGAAACCAATTCTCTCAAAATAAAACTCATGGCAAGAACGGGAATCAGTATTTCTCGCATTAGCTATACATCATGTAATACTACAGGAACTAGTGCGCTTGACTCCTGCCAAAACAGCATTAGTTCCCAGCATGAAGAGCAAAAACCCTTTGATTTGCTCCCCCTCAGATTGGAGTCTATGCAAAGAGTTTCATCAGCCCAAAAACTCGTCCCAGAAAAGTCTTTTGCAGAGGAATTTATGAGAACAGACACAGATATCCGAAATCGATACATTGGAAGCTTACAGCAAAATAAAATGCTCGGATTTAGACACAAAAATAAATGTCAGGCCTTTGTGATTTTGGATTGGGAAGGCACAATCTATGGTGGCACAGACCTCGATGATATCAAAAGCAATGACTTTGTGGCTGTGGGAAAACCTTCCCTCAAAGGTTTGGATAAAGCTGTCTGCAATTTGCTTGGTGAGATGCTGGAATACTGTGAGGTATTTATCTCAACAAGCTATAACGAAAGTGAAGTGTTATTGAGCGCAAGACTTTACATGCCTCAGACATATAAAGTGATGCAAAAGCGAGGAATTCAGGTGATTTGTACAAGATCATCTGGGGTGAGTGAATCTGATGAGCTGTTTGAGACAAAGAAGATGGGTTTGATGAGCTTGATGGATAGGTTTAAGCCAGATGTAATGACAAATATGATTTGTGTGGTGGATTCACATACAAAAATCGCAGCAATGGAATCTTTGGCCAATCGGTTCGACGCACCAATGGTAAAGATATTAAAGTTCAAAGAATATCCAAAAGTGGGGGAAATGATAAAGCAACAAGAAATCCTGCTGAAAGAATTTGAAAATATATTTTTCGGACTCAAGAGTTTCACATTACATTTATCAAAAAAGAAGATTTGATGCTAAGTTAAATAAAAGGCTTTCTATTTTTATGCAGAAAGCTTTTATTGGGAGCTTGATTTTTTAATTTCTCCCAAGAGTGGAATACGAACTTCTTACACTCTGCTCTGTTTATAATATAATGTTCTTTAAATAAATGAAATGCTGCTGCTGGAATGGGTTGCCTTGTGACATTAAGCATGGATAAGGACCACGCTTTTTTGAATAAAGCGAGAATCAAGGAGTTCCCTAATGTTTTATTTTGTATTTTTAGTTTTAAATTTTCATAATTCAAATGTAATTATATATCTTGAGAAAAATGAAAATCAATACCAATTACACACACACACACATACTTTTCATTCAAAGTTATTTTTTGACTTTTAACTTATTTGTCTTCTCACGCAATTTTTTCTCTTTTTCTAAATACAGAAAATTTATTTTAGTGCGGGGATTCTGAATTAATGAGCTTGAAAGATTATTACTCTAAGTCTTACAATTATTTTTAAAATTAAAACTTGTGATGATAATTCACCAAATTTAATATCATATTAATCGAATGTAATCAACTCTTTAAACCGATCTATTATTATCAATAGTAAGTTTCAAGGCTTCTTTCATTTACCTTATTAATTAAATAATTAAAGGCACATTAATCTCACTCGCTTCTTCAGTGTCAGATCAGATCAAATAACTTTGGGTGAACTTGATGAAATCTGAGGTGAGAAAGCTGGTGATTGAGAAGAGAAATGCTTCACTTAAGCAGCAATGGTATTTTAATTAGTTGTGTTTGTCCCGGGATGTCAGAAAAAGTAGCTTTTAATTTTCAAGGCAGTTGGATAAAGCGGCAGAAAATTGAAAGATTTACTTCCTTCATAGAAATATTTTCCTCTCCCTCCAGGAATTAAGAAACCAAAAACCGTTCAATAAACACCTCTTCTTTGAATGAAAACGCTCTCTTATCGTCTATATATCCAATTCTAATCAAAGAGAACTCTTGCTTGAAACAGAAATTAATAATACGTATGTGACGATATGCACATTGAAATAAAAATTATAATTTTATTTTGGCATTTTTTGTTGACAAATAGTCGAGAACGTTTTGATTAACTTTTTTTCATGGAAGAAAATACAACATGAAAATTTTTATTCAAAGATATCTTATACAATTGTTGGAGAGTACTCAATAATAATTTATATGTAATTTAACCCTTAGAATTTTGTCAATCAAATAAGAGAAAAAATATCACATGAATAAAGAGATAATATTTTGTGGCAAACTTTTTCTCTTATTGAATAAGGGCGAGGACAAAGAAGAGGAGTAATTAATTTTCGACCAAGACTCGTAAAATTTCATACAACTCTGGAATGTTTCGGACAAAGTATTTGGCGTTTGACGGTTTCAAGCTTGTTGTGCAAGTATAAAAGCTTGCTTTCTATTAAGAGGATTTTTAGAATTTATTTTAAATGGAGAAATTACTTCGAGTTCTGGTGCCTCAGAAACAATTTGCTTGAGTTTCGCAAACATCTCTTCATCTTTTAATGTTGCACCAAGACATAAAATAAAATCTGGATATCCACCTTCTGAAATTTTACATTGTTCCATTATTAATTCACATATGAGTCCCTATATCAGTTAGAATAACATTTTCATTTTCAAAATAATACCTTGCTAATACCAGCAGGTTTAACTTCTATACTTTTTCTTTCTTTGATGATTTCAAGATTTTTAACATGCGTTAAAACTGTAGTAAGATGATTAACAAGCTCAGTTTCTTGGATTTTTGCGATTTCTGTTCTCACATCTTCATGATCCCATTTTATTGAACTTTCTTTTACTTCAACTTTAACTCCTTCAGTTCTATTGGCATAATTCTGCATGATTCTTTGTACAATGCTCTTCCAAGACCAATCACATTGGAACACGGTAAACCATTGACTTTGTCTTCCAATTCTATAATAAAATCCGTTTTCTGCCAACAATGTTGCATTTGGGACGGACTCGAATTCTCTTGCAAGAATTTCGATTTTTTTCGAAGAGACAATATACAAAGCGACATCAGGGATCAAAGACAAAGCTCTAATAATATCCATATCTTCTGAGGAAATAGACAAAGGAGCGGAAATTCCAATATCAGAGAAATTATTTTTCTTGGGATCAACATGTTGTAAAACAAGAGTTCCTTCATAACTGCAGATGATAACTTTTTTCTTGGTAACTTTAAAATCTCTGAGAAGTTCCATAGAGTTTAATTGCTTGAAAACATCTTTAACGGAAAGCAATTTAAAGTCAGCGTCTTGGTTGACTTTGAGAAGGGTCAGCTTGGATTTTATACTCTGGATTTTTTTAATGTCAGTCAATAAGCTGTTAAGCCGGTCCCACGCAGTAAAGTTAGTGATGAGATTTCTGTCCATTTGTAACAAATAAGAAGAAATATCGTTATTTCTGAGGAGACCTTTTTTGATGCCTTCGATAATTTCGATTTTATTGAAAGGATTAACTTTTATCAGAGAGTTGAGATGTTTATGGCCATGAGAAAACTCGCTGAGAATAATACTGCCCGTAACACCAGATTGTTTGGTAAAGAGATATTCTAATATATGGAGGTCATTATCGAGATAAGGAGAGAAAGCGATGAGAAGTTTGGATATCTCCATTAAGGCGAGCTTTTTCTGTTCAGAAACGACTGAGTCCAGTATTTCAATTTCACATTTGAGTCCTTTCTGTTTCATGCTTTCATTGATATTGGAAACTTCGGTCATCAACTCATTCAAATAAGCCTTTTTGGCTTGATTATCGCTGTCATGTTTGTAGACATCTTCAAACTTGAGCAAGCAAAAATGATATGATTGATTTTTTTCAGATTCAAAAACTGCACGAACAGCATGAATAAGACATTCTATTCCCTCAATTTTCGTGAAATGAGCAATTCCAACAATCAAAGTCTTTGAGGCATATTTCTCTTGCAAAGAGTTTTTCAGGTCAATATAAGATTGATCAGACAGAGCTTCTTTGATATAGTTTGGATCAACAGAAGGATATGCAACTCTGATATAAACTTTTCTGCCTCCATTTTTCATGTACATATGACCTCCTCGTTCACAAGCAAGCCGCACATGAGTTAATTTTGTTGAAATATTGGTGAACATTTTGACATATTCACTTGTACTAAAGCAAACAAGATCACAGCAAAGGATTGACTCTATCAGTTCTTTTTTGTTGTAAAAGACTTTCATGACTTCAAGAGTGGGGAATGGAGTCTCAAAAATATAGCTTATTGCATATTTTGGGTCTTTTGTGCAGAGATACATAGGAACCATCATTAAATGATAATCTTGAATGATGTTAAGCGTATTGAGATCTGCATGTTCGAGGATTTTCTGAGTATAAATTTGGTTGACTTCGTTATAGTTCTGGACATAGGATTCTTGTGAAAAGACAGTTTTCATATCGAGAATATTGAAGAAAGCATCATGCAAGAATTGGTTGCAATATTCATGAAGAAATCTGGTACAGACATCTTCCTTCAAGAAAATGGGGATGCAATTATGTTCCCGAAATAGATAATCTGTGAGCTCCTTTTGGTCATTTCCATCTTCAACATAGATTCCTGCCCATCCTATCCACAAAAATCCTTGAGTTTGATTTTTGCTCAATCTGTATATCGTATTCATATGCGTATTCGTATTCAGTACGACGCTCCATTTTTTGCTTGGATCTTTTTGGTCTGGATCAACCAAGCTCACTGTGATTGGCAGTTTAAAGCATGTATAGATAACTTTATCTTGAGTTGAATATTCGACAGCCTGGTCTTCAATTTCAGAAGCATCTTGGTCGTCGTCACTGTCGCAGTTGATCAGACAAGTAGGTTTATTTTTGGGCAAGTTTTTCTGCTTTTTATACCGATGATACAAAAGGCTTAAGACATCAGCTCTATTTCCTCCAGTTGCAAGGAGAGTTTCTAGATCGCTTGCTTTTTGTGTTCCCATTGTGCCAAGGTTACCACCTCTCATAGTTTTCATTATTCCTGCTGTGGTTCCTGTTCCGTTGACTGGATGACTTGGCTGGGAGATTCGGGGCTCTGATGAAATACCAAAATCTAGCACTAGCTTAGCTTCTCCTCCGGTTTTTGTTTCTTCACGATCCTCAATATTATCGTCTTTAAAAGGGGAGGACTCGGTGACTCCAAAAGAATTAAGATCATCAGAAGAGAATTTATCTCCAGAAGATGCACCACAGGAATCTGAAGACTAGAAATTTTGGATAAATATAACACATGATACGGAGTTGAAGATTACTAAGGAATCTTGAGCATTTGCGAAAGGATTAAACATTTTTTTGCCTTTTTTGACTCTTTTGAAATCATCGAGATCTGTTTAAGAGATATAGATTAATGGAAGAAAATTTTTTACTTTCAAGAGATGCGCTTGAAATGAAACGTTTAGTGATGTCTTCGCTGAAGTTCACAACAGCTTCTGAAAATTCAAGAGTCGCAAGATAGTAGCGTGGCCGATATGATCTATTTTCTCCAAGTGGAAGATTTTCCCACCGAGCAATATATCCGTCTCTCATAATTGCAAACTTAAATTCCAGCTTCGTCCCTAATGAAATGAGATGAATAAGATGTTAGAAAGGTACCAGAAGCAACTCTGATAGGTTCTTCAGTTTGCCAGCAAGGATAGAGAGTTTCTGTAGTTTTTAAACGTATGGCTTTTGCAGCGTCCCAAGCTCCGAGAGCTTCAATATTTCCAAGAAGGACGACGCTTTCGGAAAAGTTGGTGAAGAACTTGACGCGAAAATGAATATTGCAATGCGTCATTTAATAATTAGATCTTTTTTGTTTATTTATATAAATGAATAAATTAATCTCTTTGATTTGGTGCTTTTTTGATTAATATACAAGGTATTAATTTACTCAAAATATTTTTGAAAGTCATGAGCAAGCAAAAATTCTTTTTAAATTGAAGGAGGGAAAATAAATACCTTCTTTAATCTTCCTTTGTTTTTGTTGGGAGAGTGATGAGAATGTGGGCTAGATGTTCTTCTCGCGGGGTTGAGATTTTGATTTGAATTCAATCAAAAATTATAAGAGTTATCAGGGAAAAACACTTTTAGCTCACTAATTATTCGACAAAAGGTTTTATTGGATGATCAAAAGTAAGATTGGTCTAAAATTTCCAAAGAAAAAAAAATGCTTAATTGTCTTGTCTCAATTCTGCGCGGAAAACATTCATTTCAATAATTTTATCTAACTATTTTTCGAGCAAGAAAGAAAACTTTTGGCAGGGTCAGTCTCATTTGATTTTGAGAATCTGAGAGTCAATTTGGGATGTTTTGTTTCCTGAGAAATAATTCTGAAGGCATTATCAACTCTTTGATCACTTCTCTTCCTCCTCTTCTCTTTGATTCTTTGGCATGAAAAAGAATCTTTCCTAAAAATCTTCAAAAGAGTATGGATAAACTTTACTAATAATTCGGCATTTATGTATTTATTCAAATAAAAACGGTAACATCGCGGAAAATATCAATGATAATTTTAAGTATGCAAAAACGAATAAAACTGCCCACGGATTTCTTGAATAATTTCGCTTTTATTTGTTTCTAATCTCTTCAAAAGAAACAATGAAATTTTACATTATCACTGCCATACTACTCTTAACCTTCCTTCAAACTAATGCTGTAAGTTTCCAAAAGGCCATCCTAATAATTTATTAGGTTAGTTTGATGAATTAAAATAAAATGCTTAGAATGCGACTCAATAGTCTCCAAGTAGATGAGATTCTTGTCAGACTCCTTTTTATATTTCTTGAAACTTGCTGTCTTTGAAAACATTCTGAATTCGGTTGGCGATAACCTCTTTAAAGTTGGTGACTCGAATTCTAATGGAGTTGTTGAAGAAGGCGAGTTTAAATACACGTTGATTATGCTTGGAATGCCTCAGAACATGCTACGCTTTTATCCACGACCAGGATTTCTTGATTTTGGAGAGTACCTGGTTGCTTTTGAGATTTTTGTTCGCAAGGCTTTATTTAGGTACTGTCAGCTACAATATCCTTGATACGAATGGCTTGGAAGGAGATTTGGTATCTCTCACTGAACTTTGGAGTGATATCACACCTCATTTTGGTGTTGATGACGGACTTTCATCAGATGTTTAGAAGGGAATTTTCGACTCTATAGACATTGACAAAAATGGTGTTTTGAATGAATTTACTCAATTTCGTTCGGCTTTGGCTGTGAAGAATGAAAGATTTCAAGTCTTGCGACTGATGCTGAAGAAATTATTACAAAAATTTTGACTAGAGCAACCATTTCTGCTGGACATTCTGAGTTTGCTGACTGGAGTCGAGGCAGCGGAGAAGGTTGCGACAATCCTGAAGATGTCGCCTCGGCTTCTTTCGTGGCTCTTCAAGAGAAAGGTGGAGGAGAAATTCGATAATGGAGCTTATTGGAAAATAGTCTTGCAACCGGAGCAGGTGGTTAGGGATTTGGACTTTTTGATCCCATGAGGAATTTCCTTCAAATGAATCGATCCGCTAGTGGAGATCTTTCAAACTCAAATTATGATGTCCTTTTATAGAAAAATAAGAAGCTTTAACTAGGCAGAGAGAGAAAGAGGATGAGAATTTTATAGAAAATATAATATATTTTAAATAGTATATATTAAATATGGATTAGTATTGATCTATGAAGATGATTGATTATCTGTCGCATTTTTACAATCACAAATTATCAAAAACTTTGGGCAGGAAAGATTTTCAAACAATTTCAAAAAGAAAAGAAATTTTTTTGTCAATGGAATTTTGAAAGAAAAATTCATTTTTTTCTTGGAAAATGAAATTGCTAGTTTCTCTTGCATTGATTTTTTCCCTTGTTGACCAAAAGGTTTGGAGAAAGTTGAGATGAGAAAATTTTCAGATTAATTAGATGAGATACGCATTTTATTTACATGGTGATGGTCAAATACTGTTGAAATCAAGATTTTTTTTGAATATGAACTCCAATGGAAAGACAAATTGAATTATTCTATTCTTACAAAAAAATAAGCACATTTTTGAAAAAAAAATAATATCATAAGATACAAAGATTTTTTTATAGTAGTTTATTATATTTTCACTCTCTCAGGTTAATTTTGAATTAAGGTTTGTATTGATAATTCCCACAAATCGCTTTTCCTTTTTTTCTCTTTCTTGAGCTGTTAATTGGCTAAAGGTCTTGATATCTAGGCTAGCAGACACCAAATTGCTTCCTCTCATTTCGTTGCGTTCAGTGACATGATACATTCTTGCACTGAAATCAACTGGATCTTCGTCAGGAATCACATATTTCGATCCATAATCAACAGAATTCTGAGTAAAGACTGCGCTATTTTCTTGATGAGAAGACTTGGAAGGGATCCTCTTTGGGTATGGGGAATGTTTGATAAAGCTTGAATAAGAAGGAGATCCCATGAAATCAGGGTTTTGATCATTGGAGTCGATTTTTAATTCAGGCTTTCTCAGATTAGATAAAGAGCGAAGATAGATTGGCTGATATGAATTATCAGAAACCTTTGAAGACTTTGAAAGGAAGCCTTTTCTTTGGCTTTCTGATTTTTGTAAAGTCCTTGATGGACGCTTCAGATCACTAAGATGCTTCTCAGTTTTTGTTCTTCTATAACCATTATGATGAACAACTGCTTTCGAATCATCAAACTAAGACGAAAAATTAGAGACCAATTTATTTAAAAAATTACAGTTTTAGAATTGAGGAGATCATGAGAAAGGACACTTCTCCAATCTTTAATGCCAAGGGAGTCTGTGGATTTGGCAGCTTCTTGGAGAGTATCATCATCAGTGCAGAAAATTGAGTCACTGAATTTTTCATAAGGGTCTTCGATGTTGGAATAGAAGGAGAAATTAGCGAATTTTAAAAACATGGTTCGCTGTCTATCCCTTTCACTTGAAGTTTTATCATCACCACCAGAAAGCTGAGAATTTAATCTTTTGATAAAATCTGCTTCATCTGGTACTTCTTGATCGAAAAATTCAGTTGCAAAATTATTGGCATATAATTCTGGAACAATAGGAGTTTTCATCTTTTTAGAAGCAATTTTAACGAAATCAATATTTCCACACCAAGGATGATTCACAATTTCTGAAAGACCATGTTTGGCCCCCAATCTTTTTGTTGGATCTTTTTCTAGTAAGCCAGCTAAAAATGACCGCAACATGAATGACATTGTTGAAGGATAATAGACTTCTTCATTGGTAATGCGATCAAAAAGCTGAGCTTCGTCTTCCCATTGGAAGGGAGGATTCCCAACAATTAGCTCATAAATAAGAATTCCCAAGCTGTAAAAATCAACTGTAAAGTTATATCCGGTCTTGCATATCATTTCAGGTGCAAGATAATCTGGACTTCCACAGAAAGTGTAATTCAGTTGATTATGATCTGGGATCAATTTACAGAGTCCAAAATCTGCTAAATGAAGATTTCCGTCCAAATCAAGTAAAATATTTTCAGGCTAGCAAAATCGGTTAGAGGAAAATTATTTCAGAAGATAAGATGTTACTTTAAGATCGCGATAAATGATGTTATTTTTATGAAGATAGTTGAGACCCAGGATGATTTGACCCATGTAAACTTTAGCTTGTTCTTCAGAAATAATTCTCCTTTGACTCAAATAATAAAACAGTTCTCCACCTGGATGGAAATCCATCACTAAAAATAGATGCTCTGCCTAAGAATTCAGAGGTTAGGGATGGTTATTTCACATAAGAAGAGTACTGTTTGGAAAGCGAAATGGAGATTTGTGAGGAAAGGATGATTAAGACGGACCATGATGTTTCTTTCAACAAAAAGAATCTCCTCTTTGTCACGTTCCACAATATTCTTCTTTATGATCACTTTTATCGCATAAAATTTGCCATTATCTTTACGACGAGCTAGAAATGGGTGTAAGGGAACGAGAAATCCCGAATCCAATTACCTAGATAGACCTTGGATGTTCCTCCGACACCAAGAAGTTTGAGGATATGAAAATGATTGATAGTGACTTTTTGCTTGTCAATTAGGAAAGCAGGATCACTATAGACAGGTCTTAAGACAGTTCCATCCTTTAAAACCGCGACGGATCTTTCAGGATCAGAGAGCCAGTAATCAAGAGTGATGATCCCATCAAGAGTCTCAAGCATCACCATTGATGTTGCGCTGTTCAAATCAGGAAGCTTTCTCTTTGTAAATTCTCGAATAGTCTCACTGAGAAGCCATCCACAAGTCAAGTTTTCTTGTTCAGAGACATCAAATTTGATGTCAATTCTTGTTCCATCTTTAGCTTCAACAAAGATATGCTTTGTTTTATTTAGGTCACTTATTGAATGTCCATTACGGCCTAAGAAAGATTTGTGAGTTGGGAGAAGAATTTAAGATAGATAAGTACATTGAGGACTTTGCATTTGGGTGCCAGGTCTGGATGGAGAGTTTTTGTAGAGAAGAGTGTCATCAAGCTGAGGGATGCTTAAGGTGGCAGGAGAAGGGGACTTTTTGTTAGGAGTAGAAGGAGTTGTAGCAGGAAGAGAGGAATTATTTTTGGAATGTTCAGAACCCATTAAGTTTTAATATATTTCTGACATAACTTCTTTTTTAATAAGAGGAGTTATTTAAGTTTATTTTTTAAAATAGGGAAGAGTACAAAGGAAACTTTTCCCTTTTAAATTTTGGTTGAATTCGGTGAGAATCATAATCTGGGATGCGTTGATGAGTTGGGGGCGTGGTTAAAAATTCAAAGAGAAAGAGATTGAGATAGTGGGGATGGTGGAGTTGATTCATGGATGGGGGAGAGGATGTGAGAAAATCAACTAATTTAGTCTCACTCAAGATATTATATTAAAGGAAAACAAAGCAAAAACATAAAAGTTTTTTTTAATCAACAAATTTTGCGGATTTTTTAAAGATGATTTTTCACGCTAATACAGGCGTTAAAGGGTTTTTAAGGAACGAATTGGGGTTTGACGGGGAAATTAGGTTGAAACAAGGCCTTTGCAAAATTTTGAAGGGATCGGTAACAAGGAGAGGTAAATAAGATTTGGAATTGATTTTTTTGTTGAAATTTTAGAGCGCCACTCAAAATTTACTGAAATTATTAGGTTAATTTGAGGC
>Ga0182738_1000732_pt1 | contig 43918 bp, 18 predicted proteins | sample eDN5th30CBELigMG_FD_128876 | JGI IMG/M metagenome (GOLD analysis project Ga0182738, IMG submission 128876) | Enriched Miracle-Growth compost microbial communities from Emeryville, California, USA - eDNA 5th pass 30_C BE-Lig MG (version 2)... ...
GCTTTGATAATAAAGATGGATTGCGGTGGTAAGCTTAACTAATTTAAGTGAAGTATGCCATAGAAACGGGCTAGTTCGACAAGAAAAATTGAGGTGGAATCTTGATCCAATAAAATTTATTAATTAAAATAAAACAGTTTGTTCAGATGTTAACACCTTAAAACCAACCATATCAGGCTCCTGAGAACAATTCTATTATTTTGATAAATGAACTCTCCAGGGGGAATGAGAGCTGTTTCTTTTGGACTCAACTTGAAGATGTTCTCGATTTTTATAACTAAAAAAGGGAAAATATGGTCTGAAAGGATTTGAAGAAAAACGGCCAAGCCACTTAAAACCCTGAGAAATCGATCCTCGTAAGAGGTAAAGATGCCTGAAATTAGTCCTGAAAGATGAACAGATGAATGAGTTTCGGTTTAGTTGAGAAATAGTGAATTTGGTTTGAATAGAACCATAGGAGCCGTAAGTTTAATTTGTGTTTGTTTGAGACTGATGAAATTAATTTGAGGATTGTTTTTAATGGAAAGTGACACGTAAGATGAATGAGAATTATATGGGTTAATAAATATGAAGTAATAATATACCTCGATGGGTCGAAAAATATGAATTGTAACGGAAATAAAAATTATTGATTTTTTAAACTATGGGGTTTTAATACAAATTCCTTGCCATAAAAGGATGGCTTTTGGATTATCTAACGAAACCACTCTGGCTAAATAAGCTAACCTTGGTATTCTGATTCGGATGGTCTCATCTCTCACTCAAAGGGTTTGAAATAATGGGGATTGAGAAATGATCAGGTTTTGCAAAAAAGCCATAATATAATTGTATTTGACTAAAAACAAAGGATAATTAGACCTAAAGCATAGTTAGATTTGATTTAATTTTTATAAATAATTTCTGAATTAAAATTGTTAATTCATGATGATGAAGAAGCATACCTTAAATCTCGAAAACAAGCAGAATCTTTTCTATTCCTTCTTCAGTTCATTTCCTCTTACCATCGAACAACCAAAATTCATCCAAAGTTTCTTCTTTCACATCTCTCACCTTCAGTATATTTGTATCCTTTTATGGGTCCAGACCCACATTTTAAACCAAAGCGGATATCATCCTTTCAGCTTCTACGTCCATGAAGTCGCAGAACTCACCAACCTTCACGAAATCTGCATAGAAACCTTTGAAAGCTGGGGATATTCTTTTGTCTGGACTGTCATATGGATCTACTTTGGAGTGTTCTTTTTAATATGGATTTTCGCCACGTTGTACAACAGGAAGATCGAATATGTACGGAAATACGCTCTGTTCTACAAATTCAGTCAGTATCTGAATCAGCTCCACTTTACATTGTTATTTTGGATCATCAATATGCTTTTAATGACTCCATGGCTTCCTGGAGTAAAAGGGAAGAAAATGTGGCTAGGATTTGAAGCTCGATCTGGCTCTCTGATCACACTGAACAGCCTTCTTTTGGTTTTCAATTACGCAACGGGAATAATAACATCTTTGCTGTGCTTTTATCCGTTCAGAGATCAAGGGGATTTTGCAGCGCATTCGTCATACTTTCAATCCCTGATGTTCTTTTGCAAAGCAGGAATAACTCCTTTGGTGATTTTTTTGGATGATGAGTTAAGTGGAGTTCATACAGTGCTGACTGTTGGGACATTGGGGTTGTCAGTAGGGAAATTTGTATACTTGTTTAGAAAATTTCCGTATTACCAGTTTGGGGCTATGAGAGCGGCGATATCGTGGGATACAGCAGGAACGTGGATCTCGATAATAAATGCGTTAATTTTGTTGTTCGTTGGGGATGTATTGGACTGGGATTTGAATTCCATCATGTTTTTAAATCTGATTCCTTTGCCAATCATTACAAAAGCTATGCATTTGTATCTTCACAAGATTATTCAAAAGTTTCGGATGATTGCACCAGAGGAGATAAAATCTGAAGATTTGTTTTATAAGAGAATATTTTCGTACAAAGCCGGAACGGGAAATTTGACATTAGCTCTGAATAATGCAAACGGAATAAAGGTGGATGAGGTGATATTTTATGGACATTTGAGTTCGCATAGCGAGAGTTGCACGGATTCTGAATGTATATGTGAGATCCTGAGGAATGAACATCTCGGGATGAATAATCTCGCAGATATTCAACATAAGCTAGAGAAATATTTTGATGAGAAATATTTATCAATATTTACTCAAACAATACAGAAGATCAGAAATCATCATAATATCATGCTTCTCAAGGCGTATTTATTGCTTAAGGTGCAAGGTGGGAATATCCTTAGAGCGTTGGCGTCATTGTATGGGATTGTGGATGAAAAGGCTGGGTTCTTTGTGAAGATCAAAAAGAACTTGCTATTGAAACAAGCTCAGAGGAAATTGAATGTGGATGCAAGCGCAAAGATTTTTGGGACATTTGATATGAGAAGAGTGATGACATTTTACAAAAATAAGCAGAAATTCACAGAGAAAATTTTGGCGAATACTGAAAGGTATATTGATTTTTGGAGATATTTCAATGAATCGAATGTGTGTATATGGAATATGTTGACAAAAAGCGAGGCTATTGAGTCCGAAGCAGATCAAATCGACAGGCTCTGGAATATATACCAAGAAAGACATTCTGAATTCTACATGGCGAATGTCGACATCTATTGCTTGTATCTCAAATTGGTGAGGAACAAACCATTCACTGCCAATAAAGTCGCCAAAGTTCTGTTCCTGAAGAAGAAAGCCGTCAGCGTTAATCATCATCATCAGAATCAGAGCAGGTCCCATGAAGCAGTCCAGATTACAGAGGAAAATTTGTATCATGGTGATACGATAATGCTAAAGATTTCAATGTCAAGAGAGAGATTAGGAAGGATTTCTTACATCTCAGAGAATATAAAAAGATTATTGGGATTCAGTCCTGAAGAGTTACATGAAAAGGATATCAGTGTACTGATGCCAAGATCTTATAGAGAGCCTCATAGCCAGCTTCTCGACAAGCATTTGAGTAACAAAAGGAAAGAGAAAGCCAATCACTATCTTCATATGGCGAGCTATATTCTGAATAAGAAAAATTACATCCAGTTGTGTTCAATCTACGTCACAGTGACTCCTTTTATACAGAATGAGCTGACATTTATTGGAGCAATGAGAACATATTCAATCACAGGGCATAACCAAATGTTGATCTCTGAGGATGGAATTGTCGATGGAATGACTGAGAGATTGGGTCAGGACTTGAACGTGAATCCAAACAAGACTATTCACATAACAGAAATCTGTTATACTTCTGAGACTTTATTGAAGCCAAAGTCAGGAAAGAAGGTCAAATGGCTATCGATAATAGGCAGATTATCGAGTGAGAATGCAGCAGGAACATTAGATTCAGGAGCATCAATGGAGAGGAAATCACCAGGAGAGATCTCAAGAGCGAAAAGGAGAGATAGATTTCTATCAAGAGGAATGACATTGATCGGAGGGAGTCATCTGGGAAGCTCGACAGTCAGGCCAGAATGGCAAAATTTAACGTTTATTCGAAGGATATATACGGGGAAAGATGATGTGCAAGAAGAGCATATTGAATACCAAGGAAAAATAACAACTCAGACATTAATGGAAAGGAAGATTTATGTGTTAGCTTTAAGGAAAACAAATGGATCTGTGACTGTAAAGGCAGCTAATCAAAATAGTAAAGTGATTGTCGCGGAGGATTCTGGAGCAGTTGATATTCCGAATGAAGGATTTGAATCGAATAGAAGTCTTCCATTGATGAGTCCTGGTGCAGCATCATCTTCCTCAAGGCTTTTAAAAAGTCCAGGATCAGGATTAGCAAAGGCAACACCACCAAGGTTTTTCAGAAATAATGAGAAAGGAAAGTTTACATTTGAAGAGCCTGGATCAGCAGGAAGCCGTTGGGGGAAAATGAACACGGTGAGAAGAGGGAATTCTGTCATAAACTCAGTGGATGAGGAAAGAGAAGAGACGATGATGAAAGAAGAAGGAGAAGAAGAGAATGAAGACGAATTTGAAATGATTGGCTTTGAGAAAGAAAAAGAAGAGAAGAATAGTGGAAGACTGTGGGGGAATAGCAGTATAAGCAAAGCCTCAACGGGTAATGCATCAAATGAGATAGCGAAATTGGAACAAGCAGTATATTTTATCCCAGAGAAGAGATTCAAGAAATGGATAATTCTTGGAGTGAATTTATGTTATGTGATATGTTTGGGGCTGCTGGCTTTGTATTTTAGAGACATAGAAACGAATTTAAATACAATAAAAGGGAATACTGACATGCTGAATATTGGGAGTTTTCGCTTGAATAGATTATTGGAATTTAAGCGAGTGACAAATTTGATGATATTGTACAAGCACGGGATAATTGATGACTCGAGATTTATGGTGAACGGTGTGTCGAATTTCAGACTGAATGTGCTTTATGTGGCTGGAGTGGAGCAACAGGAGTTGTTGGATGCGAATAATAAGCTTAGAGAATATTTGAATAATACAAGTCAAGAGCTACAGAATGAGATTTTTAATGACTTGGTGCCAATGAAATTATACAATGACATTGATGATGAGGATGGGATGATATATTTGAATACACTGGACGCGACAAATGAGCTGGTAACACGAATGGCACGTGTGTCGAAATTATATTCTACATTCTTAACGAATAATTCAGATGTAGATTTTATCTATAATAATGTTTTGGATGAGATGATCTTGAGCAGTGAGGATATCTACACGATATTAGTGCAAGATAACAACCAGAATATCTCACAGACAAGAAACAGTGGGATCTGGTTGATGGCTGGAGCGCTTATAGTGAGTATTTTGCTGTGCGCGTTTTATCTGTTTGAAGTGAGGACTTATTTCACTCAAAGGGAATCATTCTTGAACATCTTCTTGAGGCTTGATGAGAATGAAATTGATAAGAATTTAGTCCCTGTGCGGAACTTTTTATGGAGACTTCAATCTCAATCAAGCATTAATCTCAATCAATATCGCGAAAGAGAGGGCTTTGCTGTGAAAACTCACTTGAAAACTGAAGGAATAATGCCAAGCAGTCCCACGACAGAAGCGGTGCAAGGGTTGAAGATGAGGCCAAAGAAAGCAAGTCTTGAGAAAAACAATCAGATTGTATTACGCGTAGGACTGGTAAAAATCTTTATTTTGCTAATGCTGATATTCCCGTTTGTGCATATATTGATTTTAATGGAGTCCAAGAGCTCGGTTATCAAGTCAAATATCAATACAATCCTCGATGTAAACAACGCTTTATATGAGATTGTGTTGATTTACGTCTCATTTTATAACTACGTGTTTACAAATGGAGACACGACATTGAGGACAAAGCCGATAGGAGAAGAATGGGATGAGATTTATACGAGGAGAATGGATACAGCGGACTTTTTGTCAAATCTATTGATAACGACGCAGAAAGATGATACAATGAGCGCGGAGAATAAAGAATACATTTCAGAGTTAATTAATGGAAACTTGTGTGAAGTACTTCCACCAAAATTAGGACAGCAGCTGTGTACAGTAGTTTCAGGTGGATTTCTAACAAAAGGAATTCAGAGTATAAGTATCTACACGTTAAATGTGCTGAAAACTGCGAAAAGTCTTTTTGATAACTCTGATAGAAGCGTTGCTGCTGTAAAGGAAGTTATCGGGCTCAAAGATATTATTGACATTGAAATTTCGGTCTGGCAGTGGCAATATACGTCTTATATTGAGATTAGTAATGTGTTTGGGCAGTGGGTGACAAGCTCGATTGACGATATTGAGAATTTGTTGGATAGGTTGATTGTGTTTTACTGCTTTTGGTACTTGTTGATTGTAATGCTGTTTTCGTACCAAGTGGAGAAATATGTGGAAAGGAAGACGAAAGCATGGCAAAAAATGTGTAGAAAGATTCCAATGAATGTGGTTAGTGCGGTAAAACCGCTAAAATTCCATTTGTTCAGAAATGGAGGTTCTGCTTTCAAATCTCTTGAAGCAAGTGTTTTTTAATGCGGAAGATGTGGATTTGGGAATAATTTTTTTAATTGAGTATTATTATATAAACAAAAATGAATGAAATAAAACTTTTTTTTGTGAACTCTCTCATTATTATATATGTGTAATAATTAAATTACTTCTTATACTTGTTAGTCATAACTTGATTATTTCTAATGAACTGTTTTTTTTATGTATGTGTTCTAAAATTATTTAAAATAAACTTTTTGACGAAATTTTTCTCATTTGAAACAGTATTTTAAAAAAATTGATCGTATTTTTTCAAAATGAAAAGAACTTGAATGATACAAATTATTACATAATCATCAAAGGTATAAATTTCGATAAGCAGTCCCACTAATACGGAACAGATAAATTTTGAGTTGTTTTACAGATACAGTAACATCCAACGGGATTTTTCTACACAATCTTTTCCAGCTTTTTGTTTTCTTCCCAATAAACTCATCCAATTTATACGAATAATAACTCACTGCCAACAGATACCAGAAGATATAAAATATCATTAAACTTGTCAGAAGATCACCTGTTTCATCAATTGAGCTCGTTGTCCATCTTCCATAAACCCTGCCTATTTCAAGATAAGCCTCGTATTGCCATTGCCAGACCGAAATTTCAACGTCAATAAGCCCTTGTAAACTCAAAGTGCTCTTGACATCAGCGAGAGTTCTTGCAGAATGATCAAATGTATCTTTGACTCTTCTCAAAATATTCAGCGTGTAAATACTGATACTGTGGATCCCCTTTGTAAGGAATCCAGTGGAGACGAGAGTACATAACTGCTGGCCAACCTTTGGAGGGAGTACTTCACAAAGGTTTCCAGTGATTAACTCTGTTACATAGTCTTTATCTTCAGTGCTCATTGTATCATCTTGCTGGGTTTGAATCAACAGATTTGACAAGAAATCTGCAGTGTTCATTCTTTTTGTATAGATCGACTCCCATTCAGAATTTATTGGTCTTGTTCTTAATGTCATATCGCCGTTGGTCCATATATAATCATATAATGAGACGTAAATTAGCACGATTTCGTATAAAGAATTGTTGACATCGATAATTGTGTTGATGTTTGACTTGATCATCGTACTTTTATTCTCCATTGTAATGAGGATTTGCGCGAATGGGAAGATTAGCATAAGAAGGGCAATAACCTTGAGGACAATGATCTTGATAACAATCGTTTTATGTTTCTTGAAAGATGTCTTTTTCAGTCTCATTCTAAGCCCCTGAGAAGCAGCTTCTACATCCAGCTCCTTTTTTGTTCTACTTCTCGATTCTGTATCGAAATTCTGTGTTCTAAAGTCATTGAGCTGGATATTTGATAACGTCAAAGAGGTAACGAGGTTTTTCACTCTATAAAGATTGCGGTTGATCGCATTTTCGTCAAGACGAAGGAAGATACTCAAAAGATCATCTCTGAATTTCCATGAAGCTCGAAGTCTCAAGGTGAAAAACCAAAAGAGAACAAAGCCAATCACAAGCACAGTAATCATTAATGCGATTCCAATATTTCGAGTTTTTGTGATATTTTGGTTGTTGTCCGTGACCAATATTGAATAAATATCCTCACTGCTTAACAGCATTTCATCAAGAATATTGTTGTAAATGAAATCAACGTCAGAATTATTTGTGGTGAATGCGTAAGGATAGAGGGTTGCAACATGAGCCATTCGAGTGATCAGTTCGTTGGCCGCATCAAAAGTGTTTAAGTACATCAAATCATCGTTATCATTTGATAATTTCATTGGCACAAGATTATCAAAGAACTCTTGCTGAAGCTTAGTCTGAGTCCCATTTATATATTGTCTCAGCTGAGTATTGGCAGAAAGAAGATCTTTTTGCTCTGCGCCTACCACATAAATTGCATTGATCATGAATGGGACAGAATACATTGCGAATCGATTGTTATCGATAATCCCATTTCGATAAAGTACCATAAGACTTGTTCCTCTCTTGAATTCTAACAGTCTATTTAGCCTGAAACTTGCAATATTTAGCATGTCAGTGGTGCCTTTTATTGAGGTAAAATTGTCCTGGAGATTGTGAACATAGAGATAAAGAAGAGCAAGACAAACAGCAGAGGAGAAAATTCCAACAATTTTAGAGTATCTTTCGAATTTATTTTGAGGGACAGAATAAACAGCTTCCTCAAGTTTCGGTAATTCATTTCCTGCGCTTGTCGTACTTGATGCTTTTGCACTATATTTCAAACTTTGCTTCTCCTTTTTGTCGAAAATCTCAAGCCCAAGTGGATCTCCTTCATTTTTATCCAAATCTTCAGAATCTTCTTCGACTGACTCCATGACCATACTAATTCCTCTTGTTTGTCCCACAATGTCAGCTTCAACGGATCGTTTACGAGGACTATGATTAAAGGCAAAGGTACTCATGGCATGCGTTTGGAAATCTGGAGAAGATGGTGTTCCATCAAATAAAAACCTTCCTCTTTCAGTTGGACTCGATTCATTTCTAGCAGTTGTCCGCATTGAAAGGGGCTTCATTTTCTGTGGAGAAACTGAGGTTATGAGATTTCTGGAGGTCGTGATAGTCAGAGGACTTGCAAGAGGAACACTGCGATTAGAGCCAGGGCCTTCATCTGGGACCCCAGAAGTATTCAGTACATCATCAATGGCTTTGCTTTTTGCGAGAGCTTTTACGTTGATCGATTTGATTTTATTATTGGACCGTTTGAGAGCCATAACATAAAACTTCTTATCACAGATAGTTTGAGTTGTTAGTTTGGCTTGATACTCGATATGCTCTTCTTGAAGTTCGTCCTCGCTAATAAAATGTCTGCGAATCATGAATAATGTGCACCAATTTGGCTTAGCAGGACCCCTGGCGTTGTATTCGATATTTGTTGTAAATCTTTCTCTTCTTCGACCTTGGGGAGATGCACTAGGAGAGAGCATATCTTTTGGAGTTAAAGACTCATTCGTAAGCCGATCAACAAGACTGAGCCATTTGATTTTCTTGTTTTCTGTTGATTGGAGATGGGTTTGGGAATAGTAACAGATCTCAGTGAGATGAATAGATTTAGTCAAAGGAATCCTCAGAAATCTGCCGACTTTCTCAGTTGTTCCATCAATGAGTCCATCCTCTGTGATGATAATTTGGTCTGTTGTTTTTGCTTGGGAGATTCGAAGAGCTCCAAGGAAGGTGAGCTCATTTTGTAAAAAGGGAGTCACTGTGACGTATAAAGAGCAAGGAACAACATAGTGTTCTTTATTGAGGATATAACTGTTTGTGCTCACATATTGATGTTTCTTATTCTTTTCATGCAAGAGATATTTCTCAAGGATTTGATTGTGAGGTTCTCGGAACGAGGATGGCATGATTCTGTTGATATTTTTTTCAATGAGCTCATTAGATTGGAAGCCGAGGACAGGCAGGATATTGTTTGAGACATAGAGGACTTTTCCGAGCTTTTCTTTGGACATGGTGACTTTGAGGATCATTGTATCATGAGCATAAAGATTTTCTTGTGTGAGGCCACGTTGGGTTTTGTCAGAGTCTGAGTTGAATCTTTTGAGCAAGAGGAAGCTTTTGGCGATTTTGCTGGCTGTGAAAGGCCTGCCTCGGACAAGTTTGAGATATAGATAGTAGAGACCAATAGATATGGAGTAAAATTCTGGATATTTGGTTACGTTAGAGTTCCAAAGCTTTTCGATTTTGTCGGCTTCTATTTCGAGGTTCTCGCTTTTATAAAGGAAATCCAAGATGTCGAAGTTTGGGGTGTTATAAAAGGACCAGAAATCGATGTATTTTTGACAATTCGAGAGAATTTTCTCAGTGAATTGCTGCTTTTCGATGTAAAAACTCATGACTTTTTTCATATCAAAATCACCAAAAATCTTTTTATCGGAATTTTGATCGATTTTTGCTTGTGCTTTTCTCAATAAAATATGTCTTCGGATTTTCACAAAAAGGCTGGACTGCTGTTCTGGGATGCTGAATAAATAGCCTAACCCCTTGAGAAGCTCTCCTTTGTCAAGATCGATGAGAATACATGCAAGGGATAATTTGACATGATCATTCTTTTTCATGTTTGGTAGGGAGTTAGCAAGGATTTCTAAAAATCGCTCAGAAAAATATCTCTCCAAGGAAGCTTGGAGATCAGGTATACTCTGTTGTCCAATCTTATCTCTTTTGATGAGGAAATCACATATACAGGATGAATCACGGCATATCTTTGCATGGTGACTGAGTTTTGCTAAAAATTTGAGGTCTGTAGGATTATGTTTTTGCTGGCTTTGTAAAGATAATTGGATGTCTCTTTGTCCATAGCGAAAAGCAAGGATTTTCTTATACACCATGCCTTCATTGACAAGTCCAAAGGGGCTCTTCATTTGATAAGTTTCGACAATTCTTTTGAAAATTGTTATTGCAGCTTTGACCAGGATGGGCAGAGGGATAAGATCTAGAAAGATAATCGGATTGAGATCCCAATCTAAAACATCTCCGATAAATATAAGGATCAAAGCATTCATAATCGAGATCCAAGCTGCTATACTCTTCCAGGTAATAATAGTTTTCATTGTGGAAAATTCATAATACGGAAATTCCTTATACAAAACTCCCAGTTTTACCAGCGTAAGGATCACCGAGAAAATTACCAGGACAACTTCTTTTCCTGCTCTATTCTCATCTCCAGAGGTAATTAAAGGGGTAATAATCGCCTTTGAAAAAAACGTGAGGAACTGTAAAGAGGGGGTTCTGGCTGCAAAACTGCTTTCCCCGTGGAAGGAATGATAGCAGAACAGCGCTGTAATGCCTCCAATGATGTAGTTTAATACCATTAAGGTGGTATTCATGATGGTTAAATCAGTGGATCGCGCTTGAAGGCCGATGGATAATTTTTTGTCCTGGACCTGGCTGAGAAAGGGGACCATAATAATCATGTTGATGATCCAGAAGAAGATGGAGAAATGAGCACGAGCAAAGAGTTGAAAGATGATGTGAAGCAAATTGAATTTTTTGTTGATTTCGACATTTCGACTGTAAAAAGCTGAAAAAAACCAGCAGATTAAAAAGGCACCAAAATAAATCCAGAGCAAAATCCACACAAAAGAGTATGCCCAGCTTTCAAAATTCTCAAGACAAAGTTCACGCAAATTGGCGATTTCCGCAACTCTTCTGACATAGTAAGTGAATGGGTGGTCACCTTTCGTGTTGAAAAGATGGACTTGAATCCAAATAGAGATGCAAATATATTGGAGATGGGAGAGATGGAAAAATATACTCTGAAGGATTTTGGGTTGTTTGGAAGTTAGAGAGAGACAGCCAAAGAAAGAGATGTAGAATTTTTGTTGGGTGTCATGGTCCAATGTGAATCTCGGGGCTTTTTGCATCCTCTGAGTGCGATTCACAAATACGATATTAGAACCTATTAAAAAAAAATTATTAAAAATAGTCTTCTCAGTCAGTTAACCAACAACAAAACTGCTGCTAAACTTGGTTAATTTGTTCAGATAATTTGGGCCGAATAAATTTAGTTTTAATTTCCCTTTGTCAGTCAGTGTAACTTTTGTGAGAAAGCTACCATTTCAGTTTATCACCAATGAGAGAGGAAGGTTTAATTAACTGATATGGACATCTATTGTCACCTCGGTTTGAAAGGAGATGAGAAGATTTTGATGAGAGATATTCGAGATTGTAGAGTCGATATTAAGGCTGAATGATGAAGTCTAAGTGTTTAATCTCATCTATAAAGGTGGGGACTATGAGAGACAACTATGATTCTATGAATAAATGACCCCAAGGAGCTTTGTTGAAGAGACTTTTTGGAAATCTTGAAACATGAAAATAATAATGGAGTATTATGGCAACTAATTCGTTGAATTGGTGGTGGGAAATGATAGAGAAGACGCGAGAACTTGCGTTTTCTTGGATATGAAAGGCTGGGTGAATAAGATTAAAGAGGTAAAATGGGGAAGAGAGGAGAGGATTTTTAGATGATTGAGGAAAAACTCTGAAAAAAATTAATAAGGTTATGAAATGGTGTTGATATAGAAGAAAGAATAGAAATAAGATGATTTTGGTGTCAATAGAAAAGAGATAGAAGCCTTGACATGAATGAAAAGGGGTGAGATCGTCAAAATGCTTTTGTTAAATTTTAATTCAAGCCCTTGACATTGGGGAATTCACAAGTTTAATCAACGTCCGAGAACAGTTTCAAATATTGTCACCTATGTGGCTTTATTCCTCTAACCAAGAGGAAACTTGACATCTTCCTAAGGCTACTTTGCATAATTGAAGTAGTTTTTGGAGGTCATGATCAGACTGTATTTCAAAGAATTTGTAAGAGAGAGCAAGGAAAACCTGCTCAGAGGAAATGCATGGAGTTCTATCAAAGTTAACTCTTTTGATATGTATTTAAACCTTGATACACTTTTTTTGGTTTATTTTGATTTTGATTTGTGGTTTATGCTTTCACACTTTTATGCATGGTATCTGCGAAACTTGGAGAAGTAAAGTGATGTTTCTCAGAGGTTGATCAAATTCAGAAAAGGGAGGGGTGGATCTGAAATGGACTGTTTAAAAAGGAATATTCTGAGTGGGTTTATATAAAGTATTGAAGAGTTTTATCAGAAGACTTTAGTCTGGGGTATTTATTTGGGTTGAATGAAAACAAAATGGGAGAGTTTTTTTCCGAAATATTAAATTTAAAGCAGAGGCTTGCAAAGATTTTTGATATTAATTTTTAATGAAGGAGATGGGATTGGGGAGGGGGAAGCAAAATCAAGGAGAAAACTAATTTTTGGAACAAAATACTGAAAGTGATTTACAAAATCTTGTTTTCGTTTGAAGATCAGAAAAGAAATTAAGGCTTCTTGTTTGAAAGGGAAAAATTTTGAAAAATAATTTTTTGTTCATCTCAAGAGAATTTTTACTGAGAAATGATTTGGATTGATTTTTTTTTTCTTCAAAATTGACTGATTTTTTTCTCTTCAATTTTGATGAGGATTGAAAAGAGACCTCAACCTCCTTCCTTTTTATTAAAAAAAAAAATCGAAATTATTTTTTAAAACTGGAATAAAGGTCTATGAATTTGAAGAGAAAAAAAGTTGTTGAGTGATTCTCAGAGCAATTTTTTCTTGAAATTTTTTTTCTTTTTTTTTTTCCAAGCAAGACTGACATGATGAAATTTTCGGAAAATATTTTCTCATCAACTCTTTCAAAAAAATTTTTCTTCTCTTAACCTTTCTTCTTCCTTCAAGAAAACTGTCATTTTTTTGGGAAGGATGAAAAAAAAAGAGAAGAAAATTCTTTTTGAGGAAAAATTTCTTCAGAAAAAGTTAGCTTTTGAAAACTCAAGGAGATTCCAAGGAGTTTTTGAATACTATATTGATGAAATTGGCAAAATCACCATATGAAATGGATTGGAGATGACAAGGTTTCTACTTTCCTTTACTTTAGAAATTTTTCAAGGTGAATAAAATTTTTATTAGGTCCCTCGAAAATTTACCTCAGGTCTATTTCCAGATGAGAGAGAAGAATGAAGCAAGATATTGACCTTGAGGGAAGGATTTCTCTGAACTTTAACTCTTTCCGATTGAAACTCGAAGGGGAATCTCTAAATGGTGAGGATAAAATTGCTAAAATTGTCTCTTTTGATTAAATCTGAAAGAATAGACAATTTGGTAATCTTTCAGAAAAAATATTATTATAATTAATGGATAACCAAATTAATATCGTCAGAAATCTAGGAGCTTGATCGCCTTTTTATTTTTATTTTGTTCCGAAAAGTCTATTAATAGCTTTAAACTAAATATACAGCGATCAGAAAATACCAAATTAAAATTAATAATTTGATCTCTTTACATCTTTATATATCTTTATATCGTTTCTGTTTTCATCACAACCCAAATACTCCTTTCAAATCCTTTCAAAGTACTATCTGATAGACATCATTTCTGTACAAAAATATTGAAGCTTTCTCCACGTCGACAGGACTTTTTCTTGGTTACCTTTTTAAAAATTTATCGATACCAAAAATTTATTAATTTCTCATCAGACAAGTCTAGATATTCTTAAAATAAAATTTACCAAATCAAATCATTTCATCAGGCTTATAAGCCCAAACAATCTCAAAAATTCATAATTATTAAATTAATCAATATGCTTCTCACTCGCCCCTACGAAGATATTCTCACCGTTCCTAAAAAGAGATGCTGGGGTCTCTATAGTCTCACTACCAACGATCCCGTTCCCCTCAAACAGCTCGATATTTCAATTCAAATCATTCATAATACATCCAAAGTGTTATATTCCCAGACGTATGAGAACACTTCTTCGCATCAGCTTTTAGAAACAGAGTTCTATTTTCCCATCTCTCCTGACGCCTGCTTCGATTCCTTCGAGGCAGAATTCAATGACACAAAGATCAAAGGAGTGATCAAAAAGAAAGAGAAAGCAAAGAAGGAGTACGATACAGCCATCAAAGCTGGTAAAACTGCTGCTTATTCCGAGATTCAAGAGGACACTGGAGATATCATGAAGGTGTTGATCGGTAATATCCCTCCAAATTCCACAATAAAAATCACCTATTCATATCTTCAGAAATTGGATATTGCTTTGAAGAAGTTCTGGTGCTTTAGGCTGTTTTCTTCAATAACTCCAAGATACAATAACGATGTGAAAGCTTTGCTTGATAATGATCTTCAGTTATTGAGCTCATATCCAACAATTTCGAAGAATAATTCTCGGGCATATCCGTGGAATATTGAGGTGGACATTCAGTCACCTTCACCGATTTCTTTTGTGAAAAGTCCTTCACATGATGTGATTACAGTCTATGGCAATGAGAATCATACGTGTCATATCACATTTAACCCAATGGAGATAGCTCTTCCAAATAAAGATTTTGTGCTGCTGTATCAGAATGGAGATGAGAGCAAGACAGATTACCTGCTGACACCTTTTGAAGATGGATATTGCGCAATGGTGACGTTATTTGGAGATTTTGATAAGAAGTCTGGTGCAGAGATCTTTGAGAACTTTGAAAAGGCAAAAGAGATAAATTCTGTGGAGAATTACCAGGCTGTCAAAGGAGAATATATTTTTGTGCTTGATCGCAGCGGGTCAATGTCAGGAAAGAGAATTGAGATGTCAAGATTAGCCTTGATTTTGGCTTTGAAATCATTACCGGAGGATTCTTTCTTTAACGTGGTCAGCTTTGGAACTAATCATGAGTTTTTGTATCCCGAAAGCGTGTTATATTCAGAAGTCACCCTGAAGGAGTCAGTGGAGGAAATGGAAGACGTGAAGGCAAATATGGGAGGAACTGATATTTACAATCCTCTGGAGAAGATCTTTAGCTTGCCAGTGAAGAAAGGATATCCAAGATTCATTTTCTTGCTAACAGATGGAGATGTTACCAATACTCAAGACGTCCTTTCTCTTATCAAAGAAAACAAGATGAAAGCTCAAGTTTTTACGTTGGGAATCGGAAATGGCTGCTCGCCTGAACTGATCAAGAAAGCTGCTTATCATGGAAGAGGTCAGTATGAGTTTATTGAGAATGCTGATGGAATTCACGAGAAAGTGATAAATTTGCTGAACGCCTCATTAAGTCCTTGCTTCACAGATTTGAAGCTTCATGGAGATAATTTCGATGCATTTGTTACAAGCGTGAGTCCAAATCCTGCTAACGTGCCTTTCTTGCTAGGCGGACAAGCGGTTAGCTTCTTTATTTGGTTAAGAGGAGATGCTTTTAAGCAAGGTGATGGAAAGTGGAATCTTGGGCTTGAGCTTCAAGATAGCAATGAGAAGTCAGCAAAGACTCTGAAAATGGTTCTTGATGTGAATAAAGCGATTGATAATCAATGGATTCCGAAATTAGGAGTCTTTGAGATGATCAAAGAGTTGGAAGAACAGAAGAAAAGTGGATCGGCAGCTAAAGAAAATAAGGATATTTTGTGGATGATGGAAAAAGATATCAAAGAAAGTCTCTTGGAATTATCATTGAAATATGGTATCTTGTGTAAGGAAACTGCTTTTATTTGCGAGGTTTCTGACAGCACTGATGAAACAAAGAACTTGGATAAAATCAAAGTTATTGTCCCTTCAATTGAATCCTCTGATTATGCTAATGTGAGTCAAAGAGCTGATGTCTTTGGTGGAAGTATGTTCTATAATACGAATAATATGGACGCTGCAATGCCTCGAAGTAGAGGTATCCAACCCAGCGCACGTGGACGTGGACGCGGACGCGGACGAGGAGGAGGATATGGAGGTGGAATGATAAATGAGAGACAAAGTGTAACAAGAGATTTGTATTTAGGAGGAATGGACCAAATGAACATGCTTCAGTCAAAAATGGGAAATATGGGAATGATTCAGAATCATCTTGATAGTGGTCCACATATGGCTCCACAAAGTTCAAATTATAATTATTTTGGAGCTGCCAATTCTCTTCCAATTACTGCTAGTCTCTCAAGAGCGGGAAATAAATCCAGATCTAGATCTCCCCCTAAAATGAAGAAGAAGAGTTCAGGGGATAGACTGGCAAATATCTCATATGAAAAGAGCGTATTGGAGAGAAAGACAGAAAGGAAGAAGAAAGAGAAGTCTCATAAATTCGATGTTGAAGAAGAACTTTGCATTGATGAGAGTAATGAAGAAGAGAATTTCTCAAGCACTATTCATGCAGATTTGGACTTGGATTTCACAAGAAAAAGAAGAGGAGGCAAAGCTGCTCGTGAATGTGAACCTGAAGTAGAAAAGAAGATGAAGAATGAAGGAGGCTCTGGCTCTGGTTCATGCGTAGATGTGATAATGAAGCAAGCATTTGAAGGCTATTGGAATTGGAACGATAATGGATTGATGAAGCAAGTGTTGAATGGCAAGAGTTTACCAAGTATTCCTGAGAAATTGAAGATAGACGACAAGAGAATTTGGATGACAATTCTTGTGCTTTGTTGGCTTGAGATTATGTGTAAGAATGACCAGAAAGTATGGCAGTTGATTCATAGAAAAGGAAAGGAATGGATCAGAAAACAAGGTCTTGATTATGATGAGATTGCAAATGAATTTGGTCAAAATAAGATTCGTGAATTGTTTGGACTTGTTTAATTTGTATATGAGATTTATTTTCTATTGACTTTTTGTATCGTTTTGTTTGTTGATAAGAATGAATATTTTACTTAATTCTTCAAATATATTTTCAATAAATACAATAAAAATGTTTAATAATTCCAAGTGACTAAATACTTCTCCATAATTTTGCTAGAAGAAACCAATTCATTAGGAACCATTCTCAGCACCTTCCTCCATTCCAATCTTCCTCTTCAATTTTTTTCTCCATAAACCTCATCAAAACCACTACGGTTACTATCTCAAAGGCATTATAACATCCCAAAAACATCTTTTCATTAAATTTTTGTTTCCGAAGAACGTCTGTAAAATAATCTTCTGGCACTTGTGCGAACTGAATATACACTTCAGGGATCGGTTTGAATATCGAAATTGATCAAAAAGAGACTTGATATTATACAAGAAATAATTATTGATTCCTTGTAAGCCCGTCTCAACGACTTCATGTCTGAGGACCTCACAAAGTTCTCGATTTTCCTCTGGAGTTCCATTTGTTATCCATAAATTATCAGGGACAGAGTGTTGAGAGTTGATTTTTTGGCATCTCCTTTATTTTGTAGAGAACATAGGGATTTTTCGAAATAATTCAAGGTGAATTTGATGATTGCTGGGAAGGTCAGGAACTCAAGGTAAAGCAAGATATTTATTCTGACAGGAGATCTCTTAAAAATGGCAATTATACCCTTTATCAAGCTGGCTAAAAGTGAGATTTGGCCCCTAGATAACAGCGGGTCTCATTATTTTATAATTAAATAGCGGGACAGATTTAATTAAAAGATATAATTGAATTATGCTCAATGCCATTATGGTTACTGTGATGATAATACAAACACTGTGGCTTCGGGAGTCAATAGGGCCTATAAAAGGACTCGCTACTGCTTTTCAAAGGAATAACAGGCATTGAGAGGCTGAAGAGTGCATCGCAAGATTTCCTTGAGATTTGAAGGGCTTGAAATGGAGAAGAGCAAGAGCAGCAGTGATTAAGTTGTTGAGAACAACAAAAAAGGTGTTGATTATTCTGAGAGCAAGTTTCTGTTCATTGGGGTTGAAGGTTATCCCCAGGAACTCGAGGTCTTTAAGTTCTGATGATAGGAGAAAAATATTGATGAAAACAAAAATGAGGCTGAGGTGTAAGTGGAAAAAGAGCTCTAGGAACTTGGTAGGAGACCTTGTTTTGTGGTTTTTGAGAGCAATGTAAAGGCATGACGCGAGAAAGAGAATCATATAGAGCCAGGAAACAATCAAAAGGAATGAATAGAATCTATCTCCATGAATGGTTGAGGTTATTTTCTGGAGCGAGACTGTGTCTGTTAATTGGGTGATGTTATTGGAAAAGGGAGTGTGATTGTGTTGGTTGAGAGGGTTCAGGTGAAATCGGAGCCAGAAAAGAAGGAAAAAATGTTGGAGATGAGAGATGAAGAAGATGAGTGCATCCGCAAAAGTGTTCTTAGGAAGGCTGGCAGTCCTTGAGATGATCTTTGATGTGGTGATTGTTTGAGATCTTGGTTTTACTGGAGACAAGGAGTAGGATTGAGGCATCGAAGATGGTGATGGGAAATTTGACTCCCCTTGTCAAGTTATCTTTAGTGATGAAATTTGTACAGGAGGAAGTTTCTTTTCAAAATTTCTTTGATCCTTGAGATTGGTTCTTGTGGAAAGGTGATCGTGTTGAGATTGTATTGTAACTTAGAAAATGAGAAAATCTTTTGACTAATTTTTGGCTTTTGCTTCTTTGCTTGACAATTTTCAAAGAGAAAAAGGGGCGAGTATCTTGATATATTTCGCACTGTTTGTTCAAAAACAAGAGGAGAAAGCTTCATTTTCTGGCAAGGTTTGATGAGAAATATGGGCAAAAGAGAATATTTGTAACGTCCAAATCACACAATTGATAGACAACTTAACTCTAATAATTTGTCTCTTTTGCTGTAATTAAGTTGGGTTTGTGATCAAAAATAAGGTCAGTGGAGTAAATGTTTAAATGATTCAGATAACCTTTAATTTATGCCAAACTCTTTATTGTGACTGCTTCTTCAAGTTTCATTTTTCCCTCAAGGCTCTGGGTTGCAATTGTTCCACCAAAATCAAAGAATTCATAGGCTTAAGTAGAAAATAAGGTGGCCAAGGCTTTGTTTTTCTTGGATGAAATTTTTTCCTTTTTCTCTCTCGTTGGTTCAGGAATAAAATGACATTTGAACAATTTTGGGCTTTTACAATAATTATGAGAATAGAGATCATAGCAAATAACCCTAGTTTTTTGGTTTGGTGATTGGTTAGATTTCTCTTGTCCTTAAATTTCAGGACTCTTTTAGGAAGAAAAAAATTTTATGAAATCAAAACCCTATCTATCTATTAGAATCATTAAGAAATCATAACAATACAAAAAAGTATTTACATCTTTAAGAATACAAGTTAATTTCAAGACAGGAGGAAATAGAATACAAAAACGTGGTATAAATACCTAATTACTCTAATTTCAAGATATTTCTATTTTCGATAACAAGATAATTTTTCAGCATTTTATTCGAAAGAACCACTTCCCTTGGGATCTTTCTAAACAGCATTCTCCACCCAGTCCTTTCAATCTCAATCCACTTTGTCATGTAATATACAATTATCATTACCACAACGCTATCCACCACCAAATACGCTGCCAAAAACTGTCTTTCTGAATCATGTGTCGTCTCTATATACTCAATTGTGCAAGTCTCAAGTGCTCTTTCAAGCATAATATAAGCATCATGGTACCACAAATTCACAATCACTTCTAATTCTATCAAGTCCTGTGAGCTTAAAGTCTCTTTAGCATCCTGAAAAGACCTATGAGAATACACAAACTGATCTTTGAGGTTGCTGAGAGTGTAGAGGAAATAATTATTCACGCCTTGAATTCCTTTTTTCATGCCACCACTTGCAATTTCCAAACAAAGAGATTCTGTATCTGTGTCTGTTGAGACAAGCTCGCAAAGGTTTCCGTAGATCAACTGGTTAATAAGGGTATAAGTAGCCTGGCTACATGTGTTTTCTTTTTCAACAGACTGGATTAAGCCGAAGAGGAAATTTTGAGAATCGATATTTGCTGCAAGAATTTTAGGCCATTCTTGTTCAATTGGTCTGGTTCTTATTGAGGTTGTGCCATTATTGAGGATATAGTCGTAGAAAGAAGTTAAGAGAAGGCTCATTTCGTAAAAATCATTGTTAAGCTCGTTTATTGTGTCGATTTGAAGATCAAGGTCATTGTTCTTGTTATCTGAAACTATGAGGATCATTATAAAAGGAATGATCAAGAAGATAAGTAAGAAGATTCCCAAGCCGAATATCTGCAAGTGTTTGAGGTTCAATCCTGTAGAATCGGAACTTTTGATGCGTGCTCTGGATTTATAATCAATTTTTAAGGCGCTTGTTAATGCTCTTTTCTCTTTTCGCTGGCCTTTGATAATAACTGGTCCTTTATTCTCAAGACGGTCATTCACTAAAGTATCTTCAAAAATCTTGATTTGAGTGAGAACCTGGTTGGTAACAGCTTCATCTGTATAAAGGAATAACGTGAGGAATTTGTCTCGTTCATCAATCAGTTTTTTTTGTTGAGATAAGAGGGAAATTATTAACAAAACTGCAATGGTGAGAATGGCTAAAAGAAAGCCTAAAGCGAGTTTTCTGGTTCTTGTAAAGATAAGCTGGCTATCTTGGATTAAATAGTCGTCGATTAGCTCAGAATTTAAAAGGAGTTCATTCAAGCTATTGTCAATTATGAAATCAATGTCTTGATCTTGTACAGTGCTCAAGGTTTTTTCTCCAAGAATATTGTCTGATTTTGTGACTAACTCAACGACTGTGTCAAAAGTATTTAGATACATGACAGTGACTTGAGTATCGTAAATGAGAAGTGGCACCAGTAATTTATAGAAATCTTTTTGCAAAGAGGAGTCAATTTGGTTCATTGAGTTTCTGAGAAGATTATTCAGATTATATAAAGAATTTTTTTCTTCAGAAATATCTGAAAATAAGGTCTCGTTGAGGAGTGAAAGGTTCAGATATGCATCTCTTTCATCGGTGATGAGCCCTGCTTGTAGTAATCGAATAGATTGGACATCTTCAACAAGCATAAGAAGTTCAACTAATCTCAAGGCAAAAGTTCTCAAGCTTGACGTATTATCTTGGATCATTGTGAGATTATTTTCTTCATAAATAACAAAGAAAACTAAGGAACCAATGCAGATAATCATGAAGATGTATGAGATTATGGTTATCCAACGTTTTAGGTTGCTTGGGGGGATTGAATAGATGGCTTGTTCAAGTTTAGCTCCAGCCGTCAGGGAAGTTTCGCCACTAGAAGCTTTATCACTCCTGGCGATTTTGTGTCTTCTCGAAGGTAGATTATCAAAATGTGATGTCTCTTCCTCCTCTTCAGGGTGTGTATTATCCAAATTTTGATTGTTATTTGGTGAGAAAATTGTTGCTGGATCTTCGTTTTCAAAATTTTGATTAAATAACAGTTTCATCGAAAGTTTTCTTGGTAAAAGTTGATGTGGAGATGAAGAATGATCAACAACAAAGCTGGCCTCTTTGCGATTTGTAGAGGTAAAAAGTTGATCTGCAGAGGTTGGTGAAGAAAGAATTTCTGGCTGTTGATAAGGGTCTGTTGTCAGAAAATCCAGTTGTTTTAAAGTAGGTCTTCTTTGATCTCTAAAAGCTTCTGCTGCTGCTGGCTCGTAAGCGTAACCTTTTGCAGCAGCAGCACAAGTTCCAATTGCTGCAGCTGTTGTGAAAGTTTTATATGAAGCTTGATTGCTGGGTTTTATGAGGATTTTATAGTATTTTTCTTCACCAAGATATTGAGGGAGAGTTTTAACTAAATATTTTTTTGCTGATCTTTCATTGTCACCTTGAAACCCTTGCGGTGTCAAATCAGCTTCAATCCAATCCTGCTTATCCTCCGACTGGGCTATGGATTTTGTAAGCTGGGGATCTTCTAGAACCCGACTTTGTGAACCACCGCCTCTTGAAAGATTTTCCAGTAAAATTTGAGACTGAATTTTGCTGTTTCCACGGCCAGCAAGCGACCTAGCTTGTGTATAAATGTCAGCAATGAAAGTGTGAAGACTTGCTTTAAGATTTAAAATTTTGCCGATTTTTTCTGAATATGCATCAACCTGTCCGTCTGGGGTCGAAAGTAAAAATTCACTTTTAATCTCTTTGGGCCGCATGATGACTACATAAGCAGGTTCTTGATGAATGTAAGGGTACAGAGTTATATACACAGAGCATGGAAGAACAAAGTTTAGCTTATTTTTAATGTATAAACTGAGTTCAAGATGGTTTTTCTGTTCAGAAGCAGCATCCAAATAATTTCCCAACACCCGTTTATATCCCCTAACAAGAGATGCGGGTAAGAGAGTTTCGAAATCTTTTCCGATGAGATCAGCTCGTTTGTGGCACAATAATGAATAAATATTTGCGGAGGAAAAGAGAATTTTCTCTTTTTTATCCTTTTGGAGGGAAACGTAAAAGACCAGAGTATCTTCAAGACCAAGGGTTTTCTTATTGACAAGTTCGCGTTCCTTGTAGCCAAAATGAGCGTGATTTTCCTGGCAAAGTGGTTTTTGAGCGGTTTTCAGCGCTTTATAGGGGAGGTTTCTGACTAAATCTAGGTATGCACAATAATGAGGACTCACACTTTGAAAGAAAAACTGCTTGTGTTCCCCTAACAGTAAGGCCCATTTTTTCCCAATGATCGAAGCTTCTTGCTCCATAGCTGTGTTTATTTGTATGAGTTTAGTGAGGAGGAAGGAAGGTTGTTTGTAGTGAGACCAGAACTCAATGTATTTTTGAGTGTTGGAAATTAACAGTTGAAGGAAATTAAATTTATCATTTTGAAAATCAACAAATGACTTGATGTCAAGAACTCCTTCTCGTCGTTCTTGAAAGATTCCTTGTAAACTATTCTCAGCGCCCTGTAATAAGATTCTTCGTTTGAGGCTGGTGAACAAACTGGCATTTTTTTCTGTTAGATTGGTCAGTAATATTAAAATCTGGCTAAATTTGGCATTTTCACTGCATAATATATGACTAGCGTAAGAAATTCTGAGCTCCTGATTTTTCGATAAATTCGAGATCCCACTTTGCAAAATAAACATCTCTCTCTCATAGAGGTATTTGAGCAAGGCTTTTCTGATATTGGTCACTTCTTCTGTGACTGTCTCTTCTTGATGAAGACTGAATGCCTGTTGGCAAAGGCACGTCTGTTCTGAACAATTCTCAGAATGACTCGCTAAATCTCCTAAAAAATATGCTTCTGAGAGGTCCGCGTTAAGCTGGGTGTTTAATGACATTCTGAGTTTTTCTTTAATTGATGATAGGGCCAAGAGTTTTTTGAAAATTTCATCCTGAGATTTGAGTTGATTTTCTGAAGCTGCAGTATAATGCCTTATTGTTTGTTGAAAAGAGCTGATGACCTGCTTTACTACCAAAGGAAAGAGCACCAATTCAACATAAAGAAGGCTCGTCATGCTTCGAGAAGAGAAATTTGTGATAACAGTTAATGTGTTTGCAATACTTATTAAAGCTGAAATTAAACTCCAGACAATAGCTTGTTTCATGATTTTATAATTAAAATAAGGCACGGATTTGATCAACCAGGCAAATTCTGTCACGCTTAAAAGCAGCAGAACCACTGTGAGCACAATGCGGAGACTATGACTTTCTTCTTTGTGGATGAAATTGATGAAAGGGGCTGAGATGGCTTTTGAAAGGAAAATAAGGAATTGAGCATTTGAAGTGCGAGCTGCCAGTAAATTTTGTTCTTTGAAAGGAGCAAAGCGAAAAAGCGAAAGAACTCCTGTTATGATATAGTTGAGCACTAGGAAGAGGATACTGAGCGGTTTTAGGAAGTTTTTGTAGTCATAGAAACCTTCATCATTGGAGCTCCTATTTTTAGTCCATAAAGCAAAAGTTGTGAGATTAACTAAACAAAACATAAAAGCGAAATGGAGCTGAAAAATGAAATTTGGTGAAGTTCTGACTCCTCTGAGAACGATATCTGCACAGAACTTCACGCAGTAAATGATAAGAATGATCATATATGCCCAGATGCAGAATAATAAAGGGTAAAAAAGAGAGCTATTGCTGTCATGCGAAAAGATTTTTCTGAGCAAGATCGCTTCAAGGACCTCATTTAGGTAGAAATCCAAGGAAAAAGAGCTCTTTTGTGTGGTATAGCTGAACTGAAGCCAGAGAAGCAACATGACGTTTTGCAAACAAGAGAGTGTGAACAAAAGTTGTTGGTAGATCTTTGATTGAGGAGAGTTGACGAGAAGGGAGAGAAAGATGGAAGTGAGTGAGGCTGTAAAAGAGTGGCTGTTTGGCGACATAAAGTCTTTTAGGGACAAGTTTCAAAGATTTTGTTTTCCAATTTCCTCAATTAAATATAAAATGTAATTATTTTAATTTAAAACGCAGGTCAAAGGGATTTTTGCAGAAGTTGTCGAAAGTCAAAAATTAAAATTAAAATTTCTAATACTGGTAAAATGACATCATTATGGCGAATGGCCTCTTGTCTAAAATAATTTTTTTTTTTTGAATGAGAAATTTCAGACTCTGAGTTTGTCTTCCTTGTGTTCAAACTTCCTTAGGATCATCAAAAAATCCTCAGAAAAGCTCAAAAGAAACCTTTCACAAGAGAGAGGGAGCAAACAAAAGTATGGTTTAGACTTTGTTAAATTCTGAGCGTCAGAAAGGGCAGTGCACTTATCAAGGATAAAAACTCAATTTTAAATTGTGAGGGTCTGTTTCATTCTGAAGTGTCATTTTTTCATTAAACTTTAATTTATTTCAGATCTCCTAATATTTTGTTCCAAAAAAGAAAAAATTTTCATCCTTCGTTATTAAAATTCAAGAGTTTCAGTATTTTACTGAAATCTTAAAGATTGAAAAAGATATTGATGAACCCTTAGATTCTTCTTCTTCTTCTTCCTTCACATTGCGAAGAAAAACTTCAATTCAAATTAACTCTATTAAATTCTCGCTCGGACTTGAAAAAATGCATTCTATTTTTAAATGACTACGCCTCGTACCTTCGAAGTTTTTTTCGTTTCATAAAACTGACAAGATCAATCGAACAAAAAGGGAATCAGACAAAGGAATAAAGCTTGAAATGGGTTTGAGGATTGGGGTTGGCCTAGTTTACTGATTTTGTTGAGTCAAAAGTTGTGGACCGGGTGGGGTAATTCAAAACATGATTGATGGCCTGATTCTGGAAATGAATCGCATTCAGAAAGGCAAATAAAGGCCGAAGAAATTAAAGGTAGTTTTAGGGATTGCAGAATCATCAAACGGTTCTTGAGAAGTTTTGTAAAGAAGATGACTTTGTGTGGGGGAATTCGAAAAGAAAGCTTTTGTTTGATGAAGAGAATGGCTCTGGATGCTGTTGGTGAATTTCAAGTTAATAGAATTAAAGTTGTCTGAAATCAATGATTTGAGCTAATTTTAGCCATGAACATACTCCAAGGCTTAAATATTTAATTTTGACAAAAAATATAAAACTATTATCCGAATAAAATAAAGCAAACATCGTTTAAATTTTCATAAAATCTTCAGTTAAGGACTCTTAAATCACGATCTAAAAGAAACTAAACCTTTGAGGGTCTATAAATTGTTTACACCAACGTCATTTTTATTAAATGCATGGAATAAATTAGACCCTCTTATGAGAAATGTGGGTTAAACAGTCCATGAAGAAGAACAAGATAACTTATTTAACAAGATTTAGACCAACCTTTCATAAGGCTCTTTTCATTGATTCAGTTAAAGCAACAATTCACCTCGCCTCACCTCGAATCAAAGAAAAATTTTTAATCTCTCAAGTTTTTTTGCTACTGGAAATCTAGCTAAAGAGAGAATGGATCTTATGGATCATTTATGTGGTGAGAGATCTGTCTATCGTTCCAAGTTTTCTTCTTATTGTTCATGAGATCTGAAATCTATGATGTGAAAACAACTACTCGGGTTTTCATAAATTTTTCTTTTTCAAGTTACAAAAAGGAAACGACAGTGATTTTTGGAGATCGATAAAAGTTTAAGTGTTTCAAAAGAAACATCTTCCTTTGGAAGAAGGTTCACTACTGAGGGATAAACCTTTTGAAGAGGACAAAATCGCATTAAGAAAAACGAAGTATTGACTGGAACTTAGGTTGTTCTTTTCGTGAACAAGAATAAGAAAGCGCAAAAAATCTCTCAGAAGAAGGAAACAGTCAATAATATCGCTCTTTCAAGTTATTCTATGTCACTTTATATCTCTTTGAATGTTCAAAAGTGCCTGCATTACTGTTCGAATTTTGTTGAATTTAGATCTCTTGTGAAGTCATAGACGAGCGATATTACATAAAAGCTTATTAGCAAAGAACCTTAGAATGTTTGAGAAACCAAAATTGGTCGTTTTGTGATCAGAGTTATGAAATTTAGTTGGAGCCACTCGCTGAGTCCGACTTTAAGGTCGCCAGCAGTTAATTTGATTTTTTCATTGTATCAAAAATTTGATAGTTGGATTTTTAAAACTTGCCAAAAATTGACTTGTTTATTGACCTTAGAACAGATGATTCTGCTAATTGAGAATTGTTCTTTTAGATGAGTGAAGTTAAAATGAAATTGTAAGAGAAAAGAGGAGAGTGATTGAGTTCCGAACTTTTTAAAAATGAATCTTAGCCGTCTAAATTTAGCCAAATCGAAGAAATTAAAGAATCAAAATTCATAAGAAAATTGAGCTTGTCAGCTTCGAAAACTTGTGTTTCATTAAAGGATTTTGAGACGGCATCTGGTTACTCGCTTCGAGAAAAAGCAGTTTTTCGAAAAAATTTGGATGATCAATGCAAAGCCTGACGAAACTTTGGACAAGAAACTTTGCTCTAATTTTAGACACAAATTATTATTTTATTGAGATTTTCTCGAAGAGACAAAAGTATTGGAAAATATTGAATGTAGGTAAACCAAGAGTCGTGATCGCATTTTTCAATGCGCTGGGTCTTTCTTTTAATCTCTGGGCCTCGTTTTTTCTGATTTTGATGTTTGTTGTTTATAAGCGAAATATTTACAACTTTTCTGATGTGAATGAGGGAACTTGGCGTCATGAGAGACTCTTGTCTCGATAGCAGAGAGATAAGTGGCTGATTTTTAATGAGAAATTTGAGCTAAATTTAGGATAAAGTTTTGAACACTAGCTTTTGATACTCAAGTTTTATAAGAAAGAAATCGAAAATTTAAAAACGTGGAAGCTATTATAGGCGTAAATCTGGCATCTAAATATCCAGCTTTCTGTCTTTATTTCTTTGAAAATACATCCTAAAAATAAAAAATGGAAGCTGTAAAAATCAGGTTTACCAAAAAATTACTTTAATTTCGTTCGTTAGAAATTGTTACAAAGAATCTGAGACTGAGTAATGGACAAGCTCAGGTTTGTCTTTGGCATCCTCATAAAATTCCTATTTCGAACTCTGAACAAAATATTTATTGCTGTTTTTACGGCTTGGCTAAATTTAGACAGGTTTTAACTATTTTTAATATCGTCTGTTTATGGTGATTCTAAAGCTTTTGTCAAAGAATCAGGCCTCGCTTCTAAATATTGTTTTCCTTGAAGGACGGGAATTTTATTATCAGACTTGTTGCACGGTTGTTTTGATTGACAAGGAAAATTTTTTTCCTCAATCATGAGAGAAACAGGTAATTCTTGCTGTACTGATAAAACATCATTCGCTTCATGAGCCTTAGGAATTGTACTGAATGATTGAATGTTTTGATGAGTCTTTTCGCATCTTCAAAGGAAAGTTTGAAATTTAAACACGATATTGAAGCAAATCTACTAACAAAATTTTTGAAAAATTTTTCATCAACAATTAACGAGAAGAGTTGCAAGTTTTGACTTCTAGGTTGCGTTATTATCGAAACTAACTATCCCTCCTTGTTTTATTCTTATATTATGAAAATTTTTGTTTTCTCAAGCTAATCCCTATAGAGAATCTTTTGCTAATGTGACCAAATGTGAAACATATCACTCATTTCGAACTCAAAGACTTTCAAGAAGTGACAACGATCTGATTTTCAGCAGAAGAGGAGTTTTAAATTTGTGTCTCTGGAGATCTCATAGTTTTTACGTTGTTGACTGTGTAAGAGAGCGAAAATTAATTACTCTTAATTAATTGAATAATGAGCTGGTTTGTGTGGAGTTTTAGTTTTTATTAAACGCTGGGGTTCCTAAACCAAAATATCTTTAGTTGAAACTAAGTTGTTAACTAACTCACCAAAATATCAACATTTTCCTTCATCTCAAAGACTTTTTTCTTTCCTAAAAAGCTCTATAAAATCAAAAGAAGTCAAAGAGGAATCTTTACTTTAGACTTTGCAAGGTTTTTCTCTGACATTGCAATCATTCTCGGGTGAGACATGTACCTCTTGAAACAATTGGTAACTGCAAGGAGCTGCTTTCTGTAGAATTTGAGTAATATGAAAGAAATAAGTTTTTGTAATTCAAAACTCTGAAAAAACCATTGTGAAATGGCTCCCATAATGCATAGAAATTTACAGTATTCACACACTGGAACAGGCTTAGTTTCTTTCTAACTACGAAGAGAAGCTACTTTGAAACTGCTCTTGTATTCTTCTCTTGTTGAATGTCTTTAGACCTCACAGATTTTTTGGAGATTTTCTTCTCTAGATGATTTTCAAGAGAAAGCTTGACTATTTGGGGATCTCCTTAATAAGTGATTTTTTCCTACAACGTATACTCTATTTCTGCTTTTTCGAATGAACTCTTTAAAATGGTGTTTCTTGTTCCAAACATTATGAAAGATGATGTGAAGAGCATAATTTACAAATAAAGAAGAAAGTTTGCCCAAATTACAAATTTTTGTTTTGATTGAGTTGAGAAAATCGAAAGAGGGAGACAGTCAAAATTTCTGCTCTGTCCTTTCCTTTGGAAAAAACTTGATGGATAGAGAGTTTTTTTGTTGAAGCTTTGTTTAGCTCAATAATTTTATTCGGTTATTTGGAAAAAATCGATTCAGAAACTGAGTTTTCGTAAATTTTAGTTCAATTCAACCATTTTACAAGAAAACTTTTCTTCATGAGCCAAGAAGATTTAACTCAGTTTTCTATTTCCTCATTCTTTGGCTAGGTCCTCCTTTGCATGCTTAACCTGTTTCGGGTGAATTGGGAAAAAAAAGGAAAATAAGAAAAATATTAGGAGATGAATGATAGAGAATATGGGGGAACAACCTTGACTAAGTGACTACATACTCCCCGAGCAATAGGTTTTGGGATGAAAGAGATCAAATTACAAAGTCATAGGAACTTTGGAACTCACAAAATACTATCAGTCTCAAAATGTCAAGTTTAGTGAGAAAATCCCAAGTGATTAATTTTTGCATATGAATAGCTTTAATGGATAATCTCTGAAAAGTGTAAGTTTATTGCCTGTGAGAAAAGAAATTGTTTTGACTTGCGGTCAGCAATTTTAGCCAAATGTTTTTGTCCTAGTATTAGAACTGTGAATAAGAATCATTTCGGAAAAAAAAAAAACATTGGCGTAAATTTGAACTTGAAGAGATTTTGTTCATGCTGACTATTTTCAATGGGATTTAGACGGATGAGAGGGTCTTTTTCTTTGCAAAAAAAATCAAAGGCCAACAGCAATAAGTTTTGTCAAGTTCAGGAGTATGAATTGAAAAATATGAAAATATCATTGGCAAAGGAGGAAAAGGGGGGGAAGAAACAGATGAAAACAAATTTTTTTGGGAAAAGAACTGGAAACAAAATTTGCATTTCTGACAAGGCAAAGAAACTTAGATTTAATAAAAAATAAAAAAAAAATTCGATCAAAGGAGATCCAAAACTATTTCGAAAAATGTTCACCATTTTTTTTTCTCTGAGTCATTTTCAGAAAATTTGAAGAGAAAAAAAAATTTATTTTGTGATGTGGAGTTCTTTCAACGAATGATTTTGGCAAAATAAAAATTTGTGAATTTCCTCAAAGGTTTTTTTTGCTCAAATTTCAAAATTTTTTTCGAGTTTTTTTTCTGACACTCTTTGAGAAATTCGAGAACAAAATTTTTTGAATCCAAGGAATTTTTTATGCTGAGGATGTATATTGATCTTTAGGTGATTTTCCTTTGATTTTCAATTTTCTTTTTTTTTTGGGCAGAAAATTCATGAGATTCATTGCTTTTCTGAAGAATTGCTATTTGAGAAACTGAGAAAATTCCAATCCAAGGCCAATAAAATCCAGCAAAAAATCCAAATAAATAAAGATTTGATTTAACCCTTTCGCCTTATGATGCTCCATACGGAGCACCTTCGAGGATCCGAAATTTTTGAGGTAAAACATATAAAAGTCGAGTTGAAAGAATAAAAGGTGCTCCATTCAGAGCCTATTGAAAGAACCCCTTACAATACATATTATTTTATGGGACTTGGTATTGGGGGAGGTTTTCAGGTGGTTCTCGAGAGCTTTTTCCACCCCTCAGAAAAAAAGCCCTTCTCATGTGAAAGGGTTAAAATGGACAAGCCTTTTTCTTGACTAAATATGGTCAAATTTTTTTTCTCAAGATTTTTCAATGATTTAAAAAGAATTTTACCAATAAAAACTTGAAGATTTCTGAAAAAGAGCTGAAGCCTGCATTTCGCCTCTTGGATTTAACAAAAGAAAGTTATTTAAAGCTCCATCATCAAGAAAGATTTCTAATCCAATTTCATTGACTTTTAAGTCATAGAGCAGTCTAATGGCGAACCCTTTCAACATTTTTTCTTCCTTTACCAGAACTATTTGAGTAGTCAGCCGAAAACAAAAATTTGAATCTTCTTTCCAAGAAAGGCTTCTGCATGAACTTCAATAAAGAGGAACGGCTCATTTAAATCATCACTAACTCTTGTCGAATCTCTTTGAAAATTGAATAGTTGACTGAAAAGTAAAAGAGAAAGCCCAGCTATGACGCGATCCATTGCCTATTAAAAGTAACAATTACTTTGAACTTAAAAAGACTCCAAGAGCTAGGCTGGCAGTTCGAAGGAGCCTTCAGTCAAAAAGATGAATAACAATGTACTTTTTGGGGCATGTGTGAGAGATAGAGCCAACAGAGTTTTTTTGTTTCGAGATTATTAAGTTTAAAGCTCTCAAAATAATAAATTAAATCTGCACAGTAGTCAAGAGTTGAAACCGATCTAAAAATAGAGAAGTCAGAAATGAGCCAATTTATCGAAGAGAAAAACTCTTTTTTGAAAGTGTGCGTTTAGGATCTGGAGATTTCTATCTCTCTTTTGCTCATTCAGTCCAGGCAAAGTCATCGCAGAAGTTATCTTAATTTTTTCTGATCTTTTATACTGATTTCAAAAGTATATTTGAGATAAAAAGCATAGGTCAGGCCCCCTTGTATTGGTTATTTCATTTTTGATATCATGAGATACCTTGTCAAGCATTAAATAGAGCATATTTCTTTAGCATCGAGGTCAAAAACGAAATATTTTAGCAGGATTGAATAACTCAACAAGCTTTTCTGATTTAGAAAGATGATCGAAAGTAGTTCAAAGTAAAGTTGTGAGCTTGAGGTTATGTTAAAATCGGAGGGAGGGCAAACTTTTGAAGTTGGAATTTCTGACAAGGAAAAACTGTCAAATAAATGAATTTTTTAGTATTCAGCAACTGAGTTATCTAAATATAGATATTCGAGAAATGACATTATAAATTATTGAAAAGAATAAATTCATCCCATATTAATCTACTGGGTTTTAATTTTTCTCGTCATTGATGGGATGAAGATGAAGATGCTGACGTGAGAATCTTTTGAGAAAGAGTTGAGTGTTATTCTATAGTTTTATTTGAGAAAATGCTAAAAAAAATGAATCTTTTGGGGTTCTTGTGACCCTTCGCTTGCATTGATATTTTTGCTTGCATTTGGGTTTTGTTCGAAAGCCAGTAAATCCATATTTCATTGAGTGAGAAAATGACAAGAGATCTATATTAATCCCTTTGATTCTGGCAAAAAACTAATAAAAATGGAGAGAGAAAACATTTGTTTAGATAGTCTCGGAGTAAAATTTGACTCAAAGGTCGAAAATATAGGTAGATAGACATAATCTAAGTCAATAAATGTATCAAAATTGGATTATACAAAAACTAAATAGCCAAAAATACGGTTCTTCCTTCCTAAATCAAAGAATAAACAAGTTTAATTAATTTTTGATGACGAGTTCACTATGTTTGGCAAGATGGAATTTCAAGATTTTGCTTGTGACAATAATCTCCAAAGGAATCTTTCTAAAGACTTTTCTCCATTCGACTCTTTCCTTTTCGAAATTTTTCATAAAGTATCTCGAGACAATAAAAGCAGCAACAACCCAAATTGGAATATATATACCCATCATTTTTGCAAAGTAGATGTTCAAGTTTTCCAACATTTCAAGAGTGCATTTTTCAATAATCGCCGTAATTTGTGCAAAAGCTGGATATTGCCACTGACTGACAATAATTTGAATTTCAGCGAATTCTTTGCGAGAAAGAACCTCTGTCACGTCGGCAGGGGTCTTGCTACTATCATCATAGTCTGCTTTAAGAGCCTGAAGAGTGGATATCATATAACTATTGAGTCCTTGGATGCCTCTTTCAATGGCACCATCGCACAGTGAAGGACATATTGCACTAAATCGGGCAGGAATAGTTGTGCAGAGATTTCCGTTGATTAAAGTTGTAAGTTCATCTACGACAGATGTATCACAGCTCTGATCATCTTGCATTGAGATGAGAAGCTTTAAGAAATAGCCTTGAGAGTTTGCCCTGTTAGAATACAAGATATCCCATTGTTCTCCGACAGTTTGGTCACGGAATGGACCGCTGGACCCAATTGCAAGGTATTCATTGAATGCAACAAAGAGTAATAAGAGTTCGTATAAGGTTGTGTTGACTTCAATCAAGTTGCTGATTTTGGTGACGATGCTGGTGTTTTTGACGCTGATTCTAACGAGGAGATGAATGAAGGGAATAACAAAGATGATGAACAAAATAACAGAGAGAGCAAAGACAATCCATTGGTTGACATTGAGTCTGTGGAGGTTAGTATCTCTTTTTCGAAGGCGGGAAGTTTTCGCAGATTCCTTTCTTTTGGCAGAGTGCTCCATTCTGGCACTATGGTAGCTATTTTTGCGTTTTGTAAGCTCATGCTTGGAGTCCTTTGAGAACAGGGAGGCTTCGAAAATCTTTACTTTCTCCATCTCTCTGTCAATTTGTTTTTCATCCAAATGAAGAAGAAGCTCGATAAATCTGTTTCTATCTTTGATGAATTCTAACTGTTTAAATCCAAGTAAGGTAATGTTGACAACAGCAAGAGCTATCACGGTTATCAAGAAAATTATGAGCAGTCTTTTATCATAATTTAGCTTGTACTCACTGTCTTGAACGAGAATATTATTGATCTCTTCTGAATAGACGAGAAGGACACCGCCTGGATTCAAAAGCAAAGGAACCATATCTTGATAGAGAGGTCCTGCAAACATGGCAGATGGGGTACGAGCCAAACCAAGCCCTTGGTTAGAGATTTGAGTAACGGCATCAAAAATATTTTGATAGTAAATTGTGGAGTCTGTTGATGACTGCATTGGGACTAAATTACTGAAAATTCCGAGCTGAGTTGAAGTCTCTGTGGCGTTGATGGCTATTCTCACCTCATTGTTCATCTCGCGGAGATCGTCAAAGAGTCCTTTGAGGAATGCTGGCAAGGCTGATCCAAGGCTCGGAAGACCTGCAATCACGCTGAGACTATCATCAGGCATAAGTCCCACTTCGAGATAATAAACAGATTGAGTGACTCTAAGAGCAAGGACAATTTGGTTGAGCCTTGCACTTGAGAGATTAATAATCTGGACATTTCCTTTCATTAAGTCCACAGTGTGGGCTCTGTGAAGAGAGTACACAACAAAGAGGACTGTGCAAATAATAAAAGAGAGGATAGTAAGGAAACCGATTCTTTTTGAGACAGAGTTTGGAGGGATCATGTAAACGGCCTCTTCAATTTTTGGCTTGGAAGTTGCGGAGGTTAGACTGCTGGAAGCTCTATCACTTAGTTTGAGAGGTTTTTGATCAGGATCTGGATCGCGGTTAAAAGGCCTTCTCATTTGCCTCCAACTCTCTTTGCCTTTCTCATTCATTTCAACTTCAACGCTTCCTGGAAGATCAACATCTTGATTGATTTTAACAGTTTTCCTCTTGACATCGCCTCGTTTTGTTGTTGTGTTGACATCTGATTCAAATTGCATGAAGCTCGAGAAATTCAGTTCTTGTGGGATTTTAGGCGACATCATAGCCTCTGTAGGTAATGGGTCTGCAATTGTTGTCTTGATAAAGTTCATATTGGTATTGACTGTAGTAGTAGTCGGGTTTTTAGCTGAGAGAAGAGCTACCTCTGATCTATTGGCTGGAGAGTAAAGGATTCCAAGACTTGTGAACCTGTCATCCATAATTCGAGAACGTTCAGGAGGAATATGATAACTGACTTCATCGTTTTCGCTCAGATCATCTTCGGGTTTAAGTTGAGGGCTGGTTGTTGGGGTACTGAGGGGATTCTCAATTTCTTTCTTCTCACTGGAGAGTCTCTTGGCAGGAATAGTAGGTGATTCATTTTGAAAGTCTTGTTCTACTATGGTATGTTTGATATGGATAATGTGGAAAGTTTTTTGAATCAAAGTTTTTTGGACAACTCTGATATCATAAGTGAATTTAGGAGTATGCTCTCCATATGTATTGAAGCTTCCATATTCAATAAAATTAATAGATTTCCATTTGGCCTCTTCATTATCATCATGGCCCCCACGCAGCTGAGATTCTTTGAGGGTTTTGCTCATTTGCTTCACAGAAGTTCTTCTAAAGCTTGAGCAATCGCCTTTTTCAAGAAAGTCCTCGCTCATAGCATCAAGAACAACTTTAGCGAATGTTCTGTGTTTGTTGCCTGGGGTATTGGGAGCCTTGACCATATCGGGGCAAATCTCACTGAGATAAAAAGGCTTGTCAACGGGTAAATTGAGTTCCTCTCCAATCTTCTCTGTAAAGCCATCAATTTGGCCTGACTCTGTGACGATAATATGCTCATAACCGAGATTATAGGTTCTGAGCACTCCAATGTAGGTGAGTTCTTTTTGGATGTAAGGGAATATGGTGATGTATGTGGTACATGGCGCATAATATCCACATTTATTTCTGACGTAAGCTGAAATATTGTAGTGGTTTTTTGAGTGAAGCATCTTGGAAATATCGCGATGTCTATTAAGTAAATGTTCGTGGTCTTTAGCAATGAGAGGGGACATCAAGACATTAATGTTCTTTCCCATGAGCTCTTCATTGGTGTAACCGAGGACTTGAACAGCGCTTGAAGAGGCATATTGGATCCTTCCAGTTCTTTCTCTGGACATGGAGACATAAAAAGTGACTGTGTCATTGAGGTAAATGTTATCTTCAGAGATTTCAGCAGAAGACTTTTTTGATTCTGCTGCGAGGAGAGCTGCAAGTTTCCAAGAATATTTTTTAACAGTTTTGGTGGCTAAAAATGGCGAGTTTCTGACAACTCTCTGATAATTGCAGTAAGTCTCTCCAATGGCTTGATAGAAACGGGGATATTTGTTGACAAAAGAGTTCCAGTAACTGTCGAGCTTGTCAGCCTTTTGTTCGATTTCTATACTTCTCTCATAAAGTTCCTTCATGGCGAAATTTGGCTGGCGATAACAGTTCCAGAAATCTTGGTATTTTTTGGTGATGAGAAGGAGGAGATTCATGAAAGTGCTTTTATCGGTCTGGAAATCGATGTAGGCCTTGATATCCAGGACATTCTTCTCTTTGGTTGAAAAGTGTTTAGTAAGACTATCTTGAATTTTTTTGAGAAGAATGTTTCTCTTGATGTTTACGGAAATGTTGGAATGGTCTTGAGTTATACTGTAGAGGTAGTTTAGGGCAACAGATAATCTCACATTATGGCTATCTAGAATAAGATTTGCGAGAATGACCCTGAGATTATTGCAATTTCGAAGGCGGTCAATAGACTGGCTGGTGATTTCAAGCACTCTGTCTTCAAAATAAGTTTCGATACCGTGTTTAATATTTCTCATTTCTTCAAGGTGCCTGGGAAAATCCTCTTTTAACAGGACATGACAAACGCAGGAGTCGTTTTCGCATTTTGTTGCGTGTTCAGTAACATCGCCCATAAAATAAGCTTCGTAGATGTTGGAGGTGATTTCTTGATTGAGAGCGAGTTTCATATTTTTTGTCATTTCTGTAAAGCTCATAAGTTTTGCAAAGACTTGTTTTTCAGTCTTGAGATCAGTTATACCCCTCGCAATAAACTTACGAACGATATAGCTGAAATTTGTGAAAGCAAGTTTGATGAAAAGAGGCACAAAAATGGTCTCCATATAAGCAAGTCCGACTATATTATAATCGGCAATATTTCTGAAAAAAGTGACGACGAGACAGTTGACAAATGCTATCCAAATTGCGATGTGGTTCCAGATTAAGCTAGACTTCATTGTGGAAGGAGAATAAAAAGGGACGGTCTTTACCAAATTGAGGCCCATAAATAGGGCTAAAGCGAGACCAACTATGACAATATATCCAGCGATTCCAACTGCGCTATTTTTGAGGAATACGATCAAAGGAGCGATTGCAGCTTTTGAAAGGAAAAGAATGAATTGATGAGAGGAGGAATGAGATGCATATTCTTCTCTTCCTTTAAAGGGTTCTTTGGCGAACAGCGCTAGCAGGACTCCAATAAAATAATTGAGGATAAAAGCAGTCCAGTTGAGCCCCATAAAGGTTGTGTCATCGCTTGTCAATCCTACTGCAGATTTTTTATCTTTTGGTTCATCAGCCCATGGGGTCAGTAATACCATATTTGCAATCCAAAACATGATGCTTAAATGGAATTGAAAGACGATATCCAGGATGAGGTTCGGCGTTGGAATGAGTTGCTTTCTTGTTATTGCCCTTATTCCCAGGAGTGCAAAGATAGTTGTCAGGATTAGGATATATATCCAAACAGCGACAACAGCAAATGCGTAAATCCAAGCCTGGTAGTTATTTTCGAAGTAATTCTGAAGAGTGAGGATCTCAGCGATCTCTCCAACGTAATAAGGGTAGACAGCGTCGGTTCTTGAAGGGGACAAGATTCTCATTTGGATAGATATGAGAATAGAAATGAGTTGAATGTTGGAAAGGTGGAAAAATATGGCCTTGAGGTGCTTTGGTTGGGGTAAAATGATAGGTAGGTAGTTGAGCACGACAGCAAGGTTCCTTGAACCGTCGTGAGCGTAGTAACTATTGGCCTGTGCTGAAGAAGACATATCAGTTTACTTCTAGGATTTTAGTTTATAATTAATATGTAGGAATTTGTACTGGTCTTCGTTCAAAATTATCAAGGCTTTTGTTTAGTTTAGTCTTGTTAAAATACCAGTTTTATTTGAAAGTCAATATTTAGGATTTGAATGAATACCGTAGCTTTTTTTTTAACTTAACTTCGGTTTTGTTACCCTGTCAGATGAATTATTTCAAAAAAAGAGAGGGGGAAAAGATTTCGAAATTATGATGGAATAAAAACCAAGAACGAGAATTTTTGAGGGATTAACCTGTTAAATGATGCATTGAATGATCATAGAAGAAAGAAGACCAGAAAGTTGTGAAATTCTCAAAGGATTTCATTTCAAGTTCTGCTTTTGAAAGATGACTAACTGAAGCAGTGTTAATTTATATAGAGGGCTTAAAACCTAATTTTTAATTAAATTAAAAATAATTTGTAACTCCATTGGAATAATTCACTCTGAATACGACCACAAAAATGAAGTCCTTTTTGAGACCTCTTTCTGATGGATTAGAGCGTCCATCTAAAGGTTGACTGGTCATCTCGCTTGTTTCCACTCAATGGATGACAGTTTATCATATCGAAGGCTTCAAGGAGTATGGAAGATTTTAAATTTCATTAAGTTTCAGATGTTTAATTGATATGATAAAGGGCGTCTTTCAATTAAAAACCAAAATAAAAACTTCTGATTTTAGAAGTTTGAGATATCAAATAAAATTTAGTCTCGAATGAATGTGGGCAATGAGGTTGAATGTTTTGTCTCGTGGTAAACGATCATTTTTGAAATTTTCCTTTGATGAGTTGATGATTGTCATAAAAATTTATTCAAAGCATTTTCATTGGTTTGTGGTTTAATAAAACGTTAAATGCTAAAATATTAAATTATGGACAGGCAAATATTGTTGCAAAAGGATCCTTTCTATCTGCCTTTGAGGTTATTTGGTCGCGCATTTGAGTTTCTAGTTGACTCTGTTTCGATATTGGGGTCTGAGGGGATTTCAACAGATGAGACTAAAGATATGGAAATCATTATTTGTTGTTCTGAAGAGAAAATCTCTAGTTTACCGAAGATAAGGGAAAATTAACAAGGTTATTGACAGCAACAGAAACTAAAAAATCAGGGTTTTGCTCAAAACCTGAGAAGATGGCAAATATTCTATGGAACAATTTGAAGTGTTTTGGTTCAGAGAGTTCGTTGACCAAAGATTTTTTTCCAAAAATATCAAAGTTTGGTTCTGAAACAAGAAATATTACCATTGAATTATTAATCTTCTGATGGAAGAATAGAAAATAGATAACTGATTGTTATCTATCTTTGGAGAGAAATTTAGTGAATCGAAATGCATAAATTCATTCTTAGGTTTTTCAGGCAGGGAGGGAGGTTCAGAAATGGAAAATTAATGCTTTCAACAACAACATGATCGAACAAGAGATAATTTTTTGTGGAAGAGCCTGAAAATGAGAAATCTATTGACTAGGTGAAGACATCCTTTGATGACGGGGTATTCAGATCAGATTGCAAATTTTTTTTGAGAAACAGACTTCAAGACAGTTAGGAGATAAAATTATACCAATGAATTTCTCAAAAATTTTTGTGAAACTGAATCTAATTTATTTCTAAGTATTCTTGAGTTTAAAAGGGGCTCCCAAGAATAAAGGAAGAGAGTCGCTGGAGCAGAAGTTAAAGTTGTCTTGTAGTTTTCACATTGAGAGGAAGTACAGCTCAAAGTGTTAGAGCAAGGACTCAAATACAGGAAAAGGCTTGAAAGTTTTTCTTGATGATTCAGTTCGAGTCTTTGAGTGGGGACTCACTCGGTTCAATCAGGAAAGCCTGTCTTGAAAGACGGGAAATATTGATAAAATTGAGAAATAGCCCACAAGAGCTCCTAATGCAAGAGGGAAATTGCATTCAAATTTGAAGAATGAGCTGAACGAAGGGAATTAGAAATATGGTTCTCATGAAGGAATCTCCAATAGGTGATAGAAAATTACTTGAAAAACAAGTTTACGCAGCTTGAGAATTTTTGCTTGGAAAAAAAATTTTTAAGGATAATTACAAATATGTTTAACCCGCTATGATATCATTTCACATTAAGAGATTTAAGGGGGAAGGAAATGAGTCCAGTTTTGGTCTTTTGAAATGTGAAGGAGAAGAATTTTTTAGAGAAACTTCAGGTTTATGAAATGAGATTTTGAGTTGTAAACGTTTGAATGTAAATTTTGAAATATTGAGATTTTGCCAAAAAGTAATTGTTTGTGAATTGATTGATGCTAAAATTGTTCAGCATAAAAACTTAGATTAAGAAATGAGAATTTTCAAGAATTTGAACAAACTGAGAGACTTCTATTTCTGTTGAGAGTCAGTTGAAGCGATCGGAAGCAATTTTGTATGATAGAAACATAGAGGTGTGTTCCTCTCTCTCCTATGAACACAGGAGCTGAAAATTTTGTGTTGGATAATTAATTCGGTCATGAATAATTAATTTGGGGAAAATTTATATAAATAGCCATAAAAGTTTGATGTGAAAAAAAATTAATTCGATTTGATTTGATTAAATTAATCATGTTTTATTGCGGAAAATGAGTGTTAACGTATGGGTGATCTTTAATAATAAAACTAGATGCTTTCGCATCTCTGGTGTCAAAATACGCTGCAGCTAAGGAAGAAATACACAAACACAATGAATGTGAGCAATATATATACAAAATTTAAACATAAAGATGAGAATTTTACACGTCAAAATTCCATTCAAACATCTCTCATCCAGAGGAAAGTTATTTACAAGCTGGGATTTATTGGATTAAAATAAAACCTTCTATTGATACTGTACATATTCTGATTGTCATATTCTTCTGAAAAACTTGGGATTCTGTTTTTCAAATACTTTCCTTCAGGTCCATTCTCTTTTGACTCCAAACCTCGTTCAGCTAAACTTTTTGGCTCCTCTGCATTCTTCCTGATAAACTTTCCCGCTCTATTGTTTCTTTTCTTTCCGGGTTTTTCTCCTTTAGCGATCTTTTTGCTCAGAACCTTGCTTTCTGTCACATCTCTACCAATCTTCTCGTCTTCACTTCCCAAATCATTCTGGTGATGATTTGAGTCTCTTGGCGATGAATTTCCGCTATTAAATCCATCGGCTTCCTTGGTCCACCCATTTTTCACCATTGAGGAGTTTGTGTTTTGGGAAAGTCCATTACTCAGTGCAGGTGTAATCCTTGGGTAGTTTGTTTTGTTGTTATGCAGGCGGACTTGTTCGAGCTTGTATTCCGCTTCAACATCCAGTGAGGGCGTTAACAAGCTTTTATTTGTGAGATTTAGCGAGTCTGTGATTACAGGTGGATTGAAAGAATTGAGAGCACCGCGGTGTTTGCCGTAATAGACGTAGTCCTCCTTTGGGGTACGGGACGAACGATTTTTTAAGAATTTGTTCCATCCCCGTTTTGAGGGGAAAGTGGTTTTGAGGAGATCATAATTGAGAGTAAGGCCATCATCATTATATTCCATTCAGTTGTTGACTGTTGAGGGATAAAAAGTTTTAGAAGTATTAATTCTAAACTTCTGATTATAATTATAGAGATAAAAGTTAGTTTGAGGATTTTTTCTAAAAAAGACATTCCTTATAGGTCATGTAATTGATTTTATCAAATTCTAATTTTGCTTTTCTTTGGTTTTGGAATTCGATTTGAGATAAATAAAATAAAGCATTAATTACTGATCTTCTTCTTGTGTTGTTTATTTAGACTCTGGTGGGAAAAGAACTTTAATGTATTGAGTGAATAAAATCACGTTGAATTTTATTGTTGGGATATCGAGGATGATTGGAGAGAGCGAGACTCAATTTGATTTAAAACTTCGTAGGGTTCAAGTCTTGAATAAATATCTTCAGAATCAAGAAAAATGAAGAGAATGATGATGAATTTATTGAGAAAGCTAAAATTGTTATTCGAAAGAAATTGAATTTCGAACTGACAATAGAATAATCTTGAAGAATTAGAATTAAAATTTAGGTTAGTTAAAGATTTTTGTTGGTTTTCAGAGATTCTGGAAAGCAAAAGATCTGAACAATAAAAGAGAAAAAATACTAAGAAATATTTTTAATCTTATGAATTCTATTTGCTTAAATCAAGAAATAAAAAGGGAATAAATCAATCGACCAACCAATCAGTTTGCAGAGATTAAAGTGACGACATAACCATTCGATACGATATGGGCTAATGAGTCAAGATACAGTACAATTGAAGTGAGTTCTAGATTTTTCGGCTCAATGAAACCTGTTGATTACTTTTCTTTTAGACGAGGGAAAATAGCAAGATTATTCGTTGATAAGGCGACAAAAAATTTAATTATCCCTTTCCAGACTTGAGGAATTGTTCTGGACATTGAAACAAATGAGGGCTCGGGGAACTCTTTAAAACTTTAATAAACAAAAAAAAGAATATTCTATATTTCTTTTTAAAATAACAGTTTTATCAAAACATTTTTCGTTTAAATTCTTTTCCCTGTTTTCCATAACCTCCTTTTCAATGAACAGGAAAAGTGAGGTTTATGGGAACCTCTCTTTTTATTTCAGTAGTATTGATTCTTTTGTGAAAAAAAAAATTCTTCAGAAAAAATTCATCTTTCCTCCTTTAAAAATTTCACAACAGTCCCGTCACTATACTCAGTTTCTCTCTCTTTTTTGAATTGAAAACGAGGAAAAGATCTCAGCTTTTGAAAATTATACTGACATCTGACGAAGTTATTTTTCTCCAAATCTTGATCTTATTATCATTTTTCTCTTCAGATATCCGCTTGCTTTCCAAAAAATCTTCCCTAGATCACCGAGTAAACCTTATTTTTGAAAGTTATGTGCAAATATCCATTTATACACATACATTCATATTTTGATATATAATCATATCCATTGTATAATTTCGTTTATGATTATGTAAATATATTTTCTGTAATTCCACGCTCGGCCCTTTCCTTGATATTCTCAAGCTTTCAAATACTCTGGATGGCTTACTTATTTCTTTTGGGCAGCAGCAGCCTTAGCAGCAGCTCTGGCATCTTCCCAATCCTTTTTGGCTTGATCAAAATCTCTCTCATGAGCTCCTTCAGAGTCATAGTTGATAAGAGTAGTTCTGCCTTGGGGTCCTTCACAGTGATTTCTATCGGTTTGAGGTCCAATTTTAGCTTTTCCGACCTTCAAATCCTCGAGCAATTTGACGACATTTTCAGGAGTTAAATCTTCATATACCCATTCTCCGTTAACTTGCAACATAGGAGCGTTGGCGCAAGCTCCCAAGCATTCAACTTCTTGAAGAGTGAACATACCATCGGGGCTGGTTTCACCAAGCTTGCATCCGACATGCTTTTCGATGGCGGCGACGATATCATAAGCACCGCAGAGCATGCAGGGAGTGGTGGCGCAGATTTGAAGGTGGAATTTACCGACTTTAGTTCTGTTGAACATTGTATAGAAAGAGGCGACTTCATAGACGTCCATATCGGCAATACCGAGGATTTTAGCGATTTTCTTCATGGCAGAAAGAGGAAGGAAGTTGTCGTTTTGCTTTTGAGCGAGATGGAGTAAAGGAATGACGGCAGACTTCTTGTAGTTGGAGGGATATTTAGCAAGAATGGTATCAATTTCTTTATAGTTTTCGGGAGTAAAGTCAAAAGGAACAGAGTCGTTATTGTCAGCAGTGTCTCTATGGTTTACGTAAACATCGGAGAAGGCACGGTAATTTTTGATTTGAAGGGTACGGGCACGGAAGCCGAGACGAGGCAAGGTTTTAAAAAGAGAGAACATGATTTAATTGAAAGAAAATTGTATTTGGATTTGGAATTTGCCTTTCCTTTAAAAAAAAATTTAAAAATCAAGGATCATAATGAGAAAGACGTAATATTTATTTTTGAGGGCTTTGCCTTGAAAAAAAAGTGCATCCATAAAACCCTGTAAAGGATTCCCGGTGCTTACAAGCATAATAATTTTATTTATTTTATCAAAATTCACATCTATATATTCTGAGATTATGAGCCCACGACATAAATATATAGAGGGAGCGACAACATTTGAATGCATAAAAATTTTAATAGAGGGATGGTTTTCTGAATTAAGTATCCTGGTTCTTGTTTAAAAAATGACTCTAGTTCATTAGTTTTTCTGGGTGGAAGCAGCACTTTTAGTATTTTCAAAGTGAGATTTGGATTCATAGTGACCGAAATCAGAGGGGATTTTGTAGCTACCAGGTCCGGGAACTTCATCTATGGGGGGAATGAGAAATTATATTTATAAAATTTTTTACTTCTCAAAGTTCCAGCAGAAGCTTGTTTTCTAATGGCACCGCCACCAATAGTTCTAGCATTGCTTGATTTGAATTTACTGCAGAAATAGAATCCAGTTTTGTTGATTTCTCCACCTTGATTGTAAGCACCTGGGCCGGGTTTACCA
>Ga0182738_1000733_pt1 | contig 43875 bp, 38 predicted proteins | sample eDN5th30CBELigMG_FD_128876 | JGI IMG/M metagenome (GOLD analysis project Ga0182738, IMG submission 128876) | Enriched Miracle-Growth compost microbial communities from Emeryville, California, USA - eDNA 5th pass 30_C BE-Lig MG (version 2)... ...
AGCGAACCGTCGAGGATACCTGGCGCCACATCGGCTCACTCGTCGGAACCATCGGCCCGACGGAATGCGCGAACTACCTCGCCAATGCCGGATACGCTTCAATAAAAACATGAAACGCTCTAATCGGCTTCTATCGATCGCTTCGAGAAGGCGGCCCATCGGGCCGCCTTTTTCGTTTTGGGATTGGCCCTCCGTAGCCCCGCCATGGAGCGGGCAGGGGGGCGCTGGCGCGCGGACCTTCCCGCGGGACCTTCCTGGGGCAAGGCGGATCGGGGCCGCCCCTGTCGGCCTGGTGCGCCGACGCTCTCCCGCCAGGGGCGTCGGGAAAGAGCGCGCGGCAAGGCCGGATGACTCGAGATCGGCGAACGCGGAACCGAGTCGTGCGTCGCTGGACGCATCGACGTGCCGTCGAGGAGGCACGACCGAAGGTTTGAGAAGGGGGATTTGTCTGCAAAATGGCCGGCTGGCTGGGGCGGGAGGATTCGAACCTCCGAATGGCGGTACCAAAAACCGCTGCCTTACCGCTTGGCGACGCCCCAGCAGGCGGGCCCGAAGACACCGCAGCGCCCGTCCTATAGACGGTTGGAAGCGCGCCCGCAACGGTGCAGCACCCCTGTCATCAACAGCCTTCGTCATCGGTCATCCACAGGGTGGTTTAGAAGCTTCACAAGGCCCCTTGCGGCTGGCGAATCCTCTGTCTATAACCCGGCTCATCGGCGGTCACGGAGTGTAGCGCAGCCTGGTAGCGCACCTCGTTCGGGACGAGGGGGTCGCAGGTTCAAATCCTGCCACTCCGACCATCGATCTCCCGGAAGTCATTGAATGTTCTGATTTCCCCTCGGGGGCGGGCAAGGCCCGCAGCCCACCCGCCGCGATCGGCGGCATGTCTCATCCATTCGTTTCTCCATCGTCGTCCTGCGTCAAACGCGCTCGGTTTCGGGCCATCCGCGCCGCGCATCGCCTCGCGGGCGCCGCCGGGCTTGGCCCTGGCCGACGCGAAGACGCGTATCGACGCCGGGCGGCACGTGGTCCATGTTAGGGCGAAATGCGGTTCCACCCACAACCGGCCTCCCTGTCCGCGATGCTGCCCACCCGTTTTGACACCTCCGCTCTCGCTCCCTCCGCGCAGTTCCCGGCATGGCGGGATCATTATCGCGACGTCTTCGAGCTCGATCTCGCCGACGGTCCGACCTCCGCGTATCGGGCCGAGCACACCGCCTGGGATCTCGGCGGCCTGACGCTGACGCGGGCCTCGATGCCGCCGGGAATCGTCCGGCGGTGGCGGCACTGGGGGAAGCCCCGGATCGACGATTGGATGCTGGTCGTCGCCCCTCATGCCGCCAGGAGGCCGGGCGAGCTCGATATCCCGCCCTTGACCTTCCGATCGCTGGCCCGCCCCTTCGAGAGCCGAGGCAGGGACGGGGAGGTGCTCTCGCTGTACCTGCCCCGGCATCGGTTCGCTCGCGAGGCCACGATCTTCGACAGCCTGCACCCCGCCGTCCCCCGCACGGGATTGACCGCTCTGATGGTGGATCATCTCCTCGCGCTGGAAGATCGGGCGCCCATGCTGTCGGGACCGGAGATGGACCGGGTTGCCGAGGCGACCCTGACGATGGTCAAGGCCTGCATCCTTTCCTCCGCGGAGCACTGGACGCCCGTCACGGACACGCTGCATCAGGCGGTGGTCGCCCGGGCGCGCCGGTTGATCCTGCAGAATCTGGGTGTCCCGTCGTTCGGCCCCGGTACCCTGGTGCGTCAACTCGGCATGTCGCGCTCCGCCCTGTACCGGGCCTTCCAGCCTCATGGCGGCGTTCTCGCCGTCATCAGGCGGGAGAGGCTGATCGAGGCGCATCGCCGGCTGGCGGCCGCCCGCAGGGCGCCGGCGGTCGGCGAGATTGCCCTCAGCCTCGGCTTCGTGGATCACTCGACCTTCTCGCGCGCCTTCAGACAGCACTTCGGCTATCCTCCGAGCGACGTCATCGGGCTGGATCTGCTGCGGGATCCCGAGGGCGGCTAGGCATGGGCGTCGCCGCGCTTGGCCCTGGCCGACGCGACGTCCGGCACGGATAGAATTCGTTGTGGCATTCGCGGACCGCAACCGCGCGTACCCGACTTCGCACTGGACGGGTGCCTTACGGTTCTGCCAGATTGCCTAGCGTCAACAACGCCATGGGGGCACATGATGAAGAAGACCTACCAGAAGCCGTCGCTCGACAAGGCGACCACGCTGCAGACCATCGCCGCGGCCTGCAACATCAGCCTCGACGACTGCTAAAGCCGCCGGGCGCCCCGGGGCGGTGCCGGCAGGTCTGCCGGATCTTGCCGACGGGGACACCGTGGAGGGCCATCCCTCAGCGAGCGATGGCCTTCTTCCACCCGCCAGTCTCCACCCGAGCTGGCGGGTTTGTTGTGTCCGGCCGGGCAAGATCTCGGCGACATCGATTCGGTGTCGGGTGACGCCATCTTGCGGACCCGGGCGGGAGGCGCTCCGGCGGCGCGTGGCCGGGCAGGGCGGCAATTTGACGGGCCGGCGGCGCCGGAGATTTGGAAGGGACACTTTCCCTTGACCATGAAGGACTTGCATCCGTTTCCCGGCGTCATCACATCTTGCTGACCGGCGGGCACGACGTTAGCGTGGCGGCCAACATGTCCAGCCGTCGCCTGGGCCTGAGACGGGGTCCCATGCCAATTTCCAAAAATGCCCTGGTCCGCTCGACCGTCCTGTTCCTGCTGCTCGGTCTCGCCGCCCTGCTGGCGATCGTCGGTGCGATGGTCTGGCTTGTCAATGAAACGGCGGTCAACTCGTCCAACCTGATCAAGGCGCGCAGCGAGCGCTCGGCGCTGATCACGCTGCGCGGCCTGGGGCAGGACGCGGAGACCGGACAGCGCGGCTATCTGCTGACCAGCAATCCCGCCTATCTCGCTCCCTACAATGACGCCAGGGCCAAGTTCCCCGACCAGATGGAAACGGTCCAGTCGGCCTATGCCGACGAGCCGGAGCAGGCCGCCCTCGCAGCCCGCCTGCGCCAGACGATGACGGAGAAATTCGCCGAGCTCGAGCAGACGATCGAATTGGCGAAAAGCGGCCGCCACGCCGAGGCGCTCGCGATCGTCAATGCCGATCGCGGCCGCGCGCTGATGGACGAGGCGCGCGTCTTTTTCGCCCGCTCGATCGAGCGGGCGGACCAGACCGTTCTCGACAGCATCGCGCGCCAGCAGCGCGGCATCGAAATGCTGCGCTGGGTGACGTTTCTCGGCGCACTGGTGATCATCGCCGTCGTCGGCGGCTCGATCTGGACGGTGTGGCAATATACCCGGCAACTGGTCGAGGCGCAGCGCGAAGTCGCCGTTCTGAATGCCGACCTGGAGCGGCGGGTCAGCGAGCGGACGGCCGATCTCGGCCGGGCCAACGAGGAAATCCAGCGTTTCGCCTATATCGTCACGCATGATCTGCGCGCGCCTCTGGTCAACATCATGGGCTTCACCAGCGAACTGGAGGCGAGCCTCGGCGCGTTGCAAGAGTATGTCGGAGAGGTGGTCGCGCCGCCGGCGGCCGACGCCTCTGCCGATGCCGCGGATGAAACCGGCAAGGCGGAAGCGGCGCGTGTCGCCGCCTTCGAGGACCTGCCCGAAGCGATCGGCTTCATCCGCTCGTCCACGCGCAAGATGGATGGCCTGATCAACGCCATCCTGAAGCTCTCGCGCGAGGGGCGGCGCACGCTGAAGCCGGAGACGATCGACCTGCAGGGCTTGCTGGAGAACGCCGCCAACGCGGTGCACCACCAGATCGCCGACGCCGGCGGCGAGGTCGTCATCGTCGGCCGTCCGCCCGCCCTTCTTTCGGATCGCCTTACTCTCGAACAGATTTTCGGCAATCTGCTCGACAATGCGGTCAAGTATCGTTCGAAGGACCGGCCGTTGCGGGTGCGGATCGAGGCCGGGATCGGCCCGGGCAATACCGTGGTCGTCAAGGTCGAGGACAATGGCCGCGGCATCGCCGCTCAGGATCATGAGCGCATCTTCGAACTGTTCCGCCGGTCGGGCTCGCAGGATCAGGCCGGCGAGGGGATCGGACTGGCCCATGTCCGCTCCATGGCCCGCAACATAGGCGGCGATATCGGCGTCCAGTCCGAACTGGGGACGGGATCGACTTTTGAAATCACATTCGCGCGGGATCTGCGCAAGGTAATCGGAGCCATTTGACGTGAACCAGCAAGCCAAACCCGTTCTCATCGTCATGATCGAAGACGATGAAGGCCATGCCCGGCTGATCGAGAAGAACATTCGCCGCGCCGGCGTCAGCAACGAGATCATTCCGTTCACCAACGGCACGGAAGCGCTGAACTACCTGATGGGGCCGGATGGCTCGGGCCTGGTCAGCGCCGGCCGCCAAATTCTCGTCCTGCTCGATCTCAACCTGCCCGACATGACCGGCATCGACATCCTCGAGAAGATCAAGTCGAACCAGCACACCCGCCGCTCGCCGGTGGTGGTGCTGACGACGACGGATGACAGCCGCGAAATCCAGCGTTGCTATGACCTCGGCGCCAATGTTTACATCACCAAGCCGGTCAATTACGAAGGCTTCGCCAACGCGATCCGGCAGCTCGGGCTGTTCTTTGCGGTCATGCAAGTGCCTGAAACCGAGTAAGCCATGCCGAGCCGGCCGATTTCGATCCTCTATATCGACGATGATCCCGGGCTGACGCGCCTGGTGCAGAAGGCGCTTGGGCGGCGTGGCTATGCGGTCGAAGCATCGGCAACGGGGGAAAGCGGCCTGGCGCGGCTGGCGGCGGGTGGCATCGATGTCATCGCGCTCGACCACTATCTGCCGACCGGCACTGGCCTCGACTTCCTGCACCAGCTCGGCGCCATGCCCGACCGGCCGCCGGTCGTCTATGTCACCGCATCCGGCGATACGGCGGTGATCGTCGCGGCGCTCAAGGCCGGCGCCGCCGACTACGTGCCCAAGGCCGTGGGCGACGAGTTCCTGGAAATCCTGGGCAGCGCCATCGACCAGGCGGTCGAGAAGGGCCGCCTGCAGCGGGCGCGCGAGCTTGCCGAACAGGAAACGCGCATCGCCAAGGAACGCGCCGAGGTCCTGCTGCACGAGGTCAATCACCGCGTCGCCAACAGCCTGGCCATCGTGGGCTCGATGATCCGCATGCAGGCCAACGCCGTCACCGAGCCGCAGGTCAAGCAGGCGCTTGGCGAGGTGCAGAGCCGGATCGCGGCGATCGCCGGCGTGCATCGCCGGCTGTATTCCTCCCACGACGTGCGCGTCGTCGACCTGTCCGGCTATCTCGGCGGCCTGGTCAGCGAACTCGAGACGACGATGCGCGCCTCGGGCCATACCTCGACGACGCAATGCGACATCGATGCCGTCGAGGTTCCCACCGACAAGGCGGTGACCATCGGCATCCTCGTCACCGAACTGGTGATCAACGCGTTCAAATACGCCTATCCCGGCACCTTGAGCGGCCAGATCCGCGTCATCCTCAAGGCCGATCCGTCAAGCCGGCTTCAGCTCGCGGTTCAGGATGACGGCGTCGGCCGTCAAAGCGCGGATCCGCGCGGCACCGGCGTCGGCGGCAGGATCGTGAGCGCGATGGCGTCAAGCCTGGGCGCGACGATCGAATATTCGCAGCCGCCGGGCTGCTCGGCCAGCCTCGTCTTCGACATCTGAAGCCGGCGCGGGGCGGCGCCTGCGCGGCGCCATTCCCGCCTTTCACGGGCAGGGCAGGGCGCCGCCATGGCCGCGCTGTTCGAGAAGCCTCACCAGAAGCTCAACCCCGAGAGGGTGGGCGAGGGGCTCGACGTGATCCAGGGCCTTGCGGCCACCGGGGTCACCATGCTTGTGGTGACGCACGAGATGGGTTTCGCCCGCCGCGTCGCCGATCGCGTCGTCTTCATGGAGGCGGGGCAGATCATCGAGCAGGGCAGCCCCGACGACCTCTTCGACAATCCGCAGACCGACCGAGCCCGTGCCTTCCTGAGCGCCATCATGCACGGCGCCGCCTGAACGTCCTCACCACGAAAGCCTGCACGATGATTGATATCCCCGTTGAAGCTCGGCCCGCCGTGCGCGCGCTGTCCAGTTCGCTGATCCGCGAAGTCGCCAATGCCGCGATGGGCAAGGCCGACGTGCTGCCGTTCTGGTTCGGCGAATCCGACCAGCCGACCGCGCCCTTCATCCGCGAGGCCGCCGCCGCGTCACTGGCCGGGGGCGAGACCTTCTATTCCCAGAACCTCGGCCGTCCTTATCTGCGCGAGGCGATCGCCGCCTATCTGAGCGACCTGCATGGCCGCGACATCCCGGTCGAGCGGGTGGTGGCGACGGGCTCCGGCATGACCGGCCTTCAGGTCGCCAACCAGCTGATCCTGTCGCCCGGAGACCGGGTCGTGGTGGTGACGCCGCTCTGGCCGAATATCAGCGAGGCACCGCTGATCCTCGGCGCAAAGGTCGAGCGCGTGTCGCTGTCGGTCGAGCACGGGCGCTGGACGCTCGACGTCGACAAGCTGATCGCGGCGCTGACGCCGGATACGCGCATGGTGATCATCAACTCGCCCAACAACCCGACCGGCTGGATGATCGACGACGAGAGCCTCCAGGCGATCCTCGCCCATTGCCGCAAGCACGGAATCTGGATCCTCGCCGACGACGTCTATGAACGGCTGGTCTATGATCCCGCGCCGCGTTCGGCGCCGTCCTTCCTGCGCCATTATCAGCCGGGTGACCGGATCATTTCGGTCAACAGCTTCTCGAAGTCCTGGTCGATGACCGGCTGGCGCATCGGCTGGATGGTGCTGCCGGAGCCGCTGGCCCAGGACGCGACCAAGCTCGTCGAATACAATTTCTCCTGCATCTTCGAGCCGACGCAGCGCGCCGCCACCACGGCCCTTGTCGAGGGCGAGGCGGAGATCGCGCGGATTCGCGCGCAGATGGTCAGCACGCGCGAATTCCTCGTCGACGGTCTGCGCCGGCTGAACCGCGTCAGGGTCCCCGACGCCGGCGGCGCGATGTACGCCTTCCTGAAGATCGATGGCTATGACGATTCGCTGGAACTGGCGCAGCGCCTGGTGCGCGAGACCGGCCTCGGCCTCGCGCCCGGCCGCGCCTTCGGCCCGGAAGGCGAGGGCTGGCTGCGCTGGTGCCACGCGACCTCCGAAGAGAAGCTCGCGGAAGGCCTCGGCCGCCTGCGCGACTTCCTGAGCCGCTAGGATCGGCGGGGCTCCGGCCATCCGGCCGGGGGCGTCAAGACGGCGAGGCGCTCCGCGCCTTTTCCCGCCGCGCCGCCATCCCGATCGCCGCCTCCAGCACCGTGAAGACGCGCTCGTCCTGGCATTGCGAGACGTTGAAGCGCAGATGGCTGCCGGCGGATTGCGCGACGCTGAACGCGTTGCCGGGCGCCAGCACGATCCCTTGCTCCAGCGCCGCCCGGGCGACATCGGCGGCATCGATCCCCTCGGGCAGCCGGCACCAGAGGAACATGCCGGCCTGCGGCTCGATCCAGGGCACCAGCCCCAGGGCCCGCAGCTTCGCGCCGACCTCCAACCGCGCGCGCGAAAGACGCAGGCGCAGCGCTTCGAGATGCTTGCGATAGCCGCCATCGCGCAGCACGGCCAGCGTCAGCTCGGCATTGAGCCTTCCGCCGCCGAAGGTGGTGGCGATCTTCAGATCGATCAGCCCTTCGATCCAGTCCGGACGCGTGGCGATGAAGCCGCAGCGCGCCGAGGCGGAGAGCGTCTTGGAGAAGCTGCCGATCTGGATCACCCGCTCCAGCCCGTCGAAGGCGGCCAACCGCGGCGCGGGCACGGCCTCGAAATCGGCGAAGATGTCATCCTCGATGATGGTGAGCGCAAACTGCTCGGCGAGCTTCAGAACGCGATGCGCGATGACGGGCGAAATCGTCGCGCCGGTCGGATTGTGGATCGCCGAATTGGTGATGTAGAGGCGCGGCCGCCGCTCGGCGCAGACTTGCGCGAACGCCTCGATATCGGGACCGTTCGGCGTATAGGGCACGCTGACGATGATGACGCGATGCGCCTTCAGCAGCGCCTGGAAATTGAAATAGCAGGGGTCGTCGACGAGCACGACGTCCCCAGGCTCGACCAGGAAGCGGCAGAGCAGGTCGATGCTCTGCGTGCCCGAATCCGTCAGCAGGATCTGGTCCGGCGGCGCCTCGACGCCCTTCTCGGCCAGCCGGCGGCCGATCAACTGGCGCAGCGGCGCCAGGCCGAGCGGCGTGCCGTAATCGCTGAGCGCCGCGCTGTCGGCGCGCGACAGCCCCCGAAGCGCCCGGCGCAGCCCGTCCTCCGGAAACCACGTCGGCGGCAGCCAGCCGCATCCGGGCTTCAGGTCGCCGTCGCCGGCATCGAGCGACTGACGTGACACCCAGAACGGATCGATCTCGCGGTCGAGCTTCGGCCCGATTTCCGAAAGCGCCAGCGGCGCCGTCTGGCTGGCGACATAGAAGCCCGAGCCCGGCCGCGACTGGATCAGCCCTTCGCCGACGAGGCGCTCATAGGCTTCCACCACCGTCGACGTCGAGACGCGAAGGCTCGCCGCCAGCGCGCGGATCGACGGCAGCTTCGCGCCGGCCGTCAGGCTGCGATTGGCGACGCGCTGCCGGATCACGGCCATGACCTGCGCGGTGAGCGTGCCGTCCCCGGCGATCCTGTCCATCCGTATTGTTCCCGGCGCCATAACAGTTTCAGTCAACTGTACCGCTCTGTCCCTAGTCGCAAAAGCGCCCGCGGGCAATGAAGCGCTGGATCTCCAAGAGGTGCGACATGGACAAGGCGACGAGCGGCTGGATCAGCGGATTCATCGGCGTGCTCATCTTCAGCGGTTCGCTGCCGGCGACCCGGACGGCCGTGCTGCAGTTCGATCCGGTCTTCCTGACCGTGGCGCGCGCCGCGATCGCCGGCCTGCTGGCGCTTGCGCTGCTGATGCTGCTCCGCCAGAAGCGGCCGGCGCGCGAAGACCTGCTGCCGCTCGCCGTCGTGGCGGGGGGCGTGGTGCTCGGCTTTCCCTTGCTGACGGCGCTGGCGCTCCAGCATGTCACCTCGGCCCATTCGATCGTCTTCATCGGCCTGTTGCCGCTTTCGACCGCGATCTTCGGCGTCATCCGCGGCGGCGAGCGGCCGCGACCGGCCTTCTGGATCTTTTCCGGGCTTGGCAGCGCGGCGGTTGCCGGCTTCGCGCTGGCGCAGGGGCTGATGGCCTCGCCGACGGGCGACCTGCTGATGCTGGCGGCGATCCTCGTCTGCGGCCTCGGCTATGCCGAGGGCGGCCGGCTTTCGCGCACGATCGGCGGCTGGCAGGTGATCTCCTGGGCGCTGGTGCTGTCGCTGCCGGTGATGCTGGCGGTATCGGCGCTCTACTGGCCGCCCAGCTTCGCCGGCATCGGAGCGCCGGCCTGGCTCAGCCTCGGCTATGTCTCGCTGTTCAGCATGCTGATCGGCTTCGTGTTCTGGTATCGCGGCCTGGCCAGGGGCGGCATCGCGGCTGTCGGCCAGCTGCAATTGCTGCAGCCCTTCTTTGGCCTGGCGCTCGCCGCCTGGCTGCTGCGGGAACCCGTCAGCTGGATGATGGTGGTGGTGACGCTGGCCGTCATCGCCTGCGTCGCCGGCGCCCGGCGGTTCGCCCGCTGAGGGCCTTGGGAAGACCCTCACCCCAGCCCTCTCCCGCGCGCGGGAGAGGGGGGCCAATCGCGCCGGACCTCGACCTTCTTCCACCGCGCCGGCGGAAAAGCCCTCGCCCGCGCGCGGGAGAGGGTCGGGTGAGGGCCTTGCTTCCCGATTCAACCTCTCGGCCACACCCGGCGACAGATCGTTCACCGAACCCTGCGTGGCGGGGGCGGGGCGGCTCGCCTACATTCCCTCTCGAACGAGCGCGGCCTTTCCGCGCTTCCGAAACGGGAGATTCCCATGTCGAACGGTATCCACCACGTCACCGCGATCTCCGGCCCGGCGCGGCGCAATCTCGAATTCTATGCCGGCGTGCTCGGCCTTCGCCTCGTCAAGAAGACCGTCAATTTCGACGATCCGCGCACCTATCACTTCTATTATGGCGACGAGATCGGCCATCCCGGCACCATCCTGACCTTCTTCCCCTGGGAGCATGCGGCGACCGGGCAGGTCGGCCGCGGCGAGACCTTCGAGACCGCCTTCCGCGTGCCCGCATCGTCGATCGGCTACTGGACGCAGCGCTTCCTGGAGAAGGGCGTTTCGCACGAGACGCCGTCGCGACGCTTCGGCGAACCGGTGCTCGCCTTCCGCGACCCGGACGGCATGCGGCTGGCGCTGGTCGGCATCGCCGGAGCCGAGGGCGAGCCCGGCTTCAGCGCGGGCGACATCCCGGCCGAGCATGCGCTTCGCGGCTTCCATTCCGTGACGCTGCTGCTCGACGACGCCGCCGCGACCGGCGCGATCCTGAGCGACGTCTTCGGCTTCCAGAAGGGCGGAAGCGAGGCGGCGACGCAGCGCTACCAGGTCGAGGGCACGACGCTGGGCGGCATCGTCGATCTCCGGGTCGTCGGCGGTTTTCCGCGCGGCAATCTCGGCGCCGGCACGGTGCACCACGTGGCCTTCCGCGCGGCGGATGACGCGGCGCAGGAAGCGATGGTGCGCAAGCTGGCCGAGAACCACGGCCAGCGCACGACCGCCCAGAAGAACCGGGACTATTTCCGCTCGGTCTATTTCCGCGAGCCGGGCGGCGTGCTGTTCGAGATCGCCACCGACGTGCCGGGCTTCGCGGTCGACGAGCCGCAGGCAAGCCTCGGCCAGTCGCTGAAGCTGCCGGCCTTCCTCGAGCCGCGCCGCGCCGAACTCGAAGCCGTCCTGCCCGAACTGGCCTGAGGCTTGGTCTCGGACGACGAAAGCGAAACAAGAAAGCCCGCGCGGAGCGATCCGCGCGGGCTTTTGTTTGTTGTGACGTGGCGGGAGGTCGAGACGCCTCAGGCGTTGATGTCGACGTCCTTGGTTTCCTTGCCGAGCACCAGCGCGATCAGCGTCAGCAGGCCCATGGCCGAGAGATAGACGCCGACCCAGAACGGGCTGCCGCCGCCATAGCTCCAGAGCGCCACCGCGATGAACGGCGCGACCGCCGCGCCCAGGATCGACGAGACATTGTAGGAAATGCCCGAGCCGGTATAGCGCACATTGGCCGGGAACAGTTCCGGCAGCAGCGCGCCCATCGGGCCGAAGGTCATGCCCATCAGCGTGAAGCCGAGGATCAGCCAGGCCATGACGCCGAACGTGCCGAGGGACAGGATCGGCACCCAGAGCAGGCCGAACAGGATGATGCCGAGCGTGACCCAGATCAGCGTCTTGCGGCGGCCCCACCGATCGGCCCAGGGGCCCGAGGCAAGCGTGAAGATGCCGAAGAACACGACGCCGGCGATCATCATCAGCACGAAGGTGCGATAATCGAAGCCGAGGCCCGGCAGCGGCGCGTTGACGCCGGCGCGGCCATAGCTGAGCGAAAACGTCGTCATCAGGTAGAACAGCACATAGGTCGCCAGCATGTAGAAGGTGCCGAGGATCAGCTCCTTCCAGTGCAGCTTGAAGGCGGCGGCGAGCGGCACCTTCTGGACCTTGCCGGTCTCGACCGTCTTCTCGAAGGCGTTGCTCTCGACCAGGTTGAGGCGGACCCAGAGGCCGACGATCACCATCACGGCCGAGAACAGGAACGGAATGCGCCAGCCCCATTCGAGGAAGGCGGTCGACGGGCGCGACGGATCATCGGAGGGCAGCAGCGCCGCGATGAGCAGGAACAGGCCGTTGGCGATGATGAAGCCGAGCGGCGCGCCGAGCTGCGGGAAGGTGCCGAAGATGGCGCGCTTTCCGGGCGGTGCGTTCTCGGTCGCGACCAGCGCCGCGCCGCTCCACTCGCCGCCGAGCGCGAAGCCCTGGGCGAGACGCAGGATTACCAGCATGGCGGGAGCCAGCCAGCCGACCGTGCCATAGGTCGGCAGCAGGCCGATCAGGAAGGTGGCGATGCCCATGGTGAGCAGGGCGCCAACCAGCGTGATCTTGCGGCCGCGCTTGTCGCCCATATGACCGAAGAAGATGGCGCCGAGCGGGCGCGCCACCATCGCCGCGCCGAACACGGCGAAGGAGGCGAGCAGCGCCGTGGTGTCATTGCCGGTCGGGAAGAACAGGTGCGGGAAAACCAGCACCGCCGCCGTGGCGTAGACGTAGAAATCGTAGAATTCGATGGTGGTGCCGACGAGACTGGCCAGGAGGACGCGAGCGCGCGAATTGGCCGGCGCGGCGTTCCTTGCTGTCGCGGCGAGGGTCGATGCCATGAGTACCATGCTCCAAGGGGACGCGGCAGCGGCGACAGGCAGTTTCCTCGTCCGGATCAGGCTGGCGATGGCAAGCTGGCAGGTCGCGGGCGCGGCGACGGGCGCCGTTGCTTTGCGTCAAGATGATGGCAGTGGCTATAGCCGAGCTTTGGCCCGAATGCACCCATGAATCGCCGTTTTTCGGGCGGCGACAGCGATCTGGCGTCAATCGCGAAGGTTGCGGCCTGTGCCGGAGCAAGACGACGCGCAAAATCGGGTTCGCGCGCCGAAGTCGTGTCGAGGTCGATGACACGCATCGCGTGCCGGAAATGTCCTGGCGAGCGTGGGGCTTACTTGTCGGCCATGCGCTTCAGGCGGTCGAGCACTTCGGCGACGACGATGTTCGGCGGCGGCTGGCGGGTGCCGGCCTTGAGGTTGCTCGGCACGTTCAGCCGCTGCTTGACGGCTTCGATGTCGACATCCTTGGCGCCGGGGATCGAGGCGACGAAGGCCATGATCGCCGTCATGCCGGCATCGATGTTGCGCATGGCGTGGTTGATCTCGTCGATCAAAGCCTTGGTATTGGTGTCCATTCCGCCGTTCTCCTTCACTAGGCGCGGCTTGATCCCATGAATTGGCGAGGCTGTCGAATCCGGGCGAGGGCCGGTTCGGCAGAGCCGGCGGATGACGCAGGCGCGAACTGATTCGCGGGCCCGCCACGCCGGGATTTCATGTGTCCTTAGGGCAACAAACGGGGGAATTCGTCGGCGCCGGCGACGGCCGATTGCTTAACGAGCGGGCTGGAGACGCCGTTGGGTAATTCGCATCCCTTACAAATTATCGAAAACACAAATGGTTCAAAATCCGAACTATTCCACGCATGGACGTCCGTAACGATCGACGCCGTCCCATGGTTAACGGCCTTGGACTCCCCAGGGTTGTGAAATCCACCCTCTAGGTTGCGCTCTCTGGACAATCCGGCTGGTTCCATCTCGTATCTCAGCCATGAGATCGGATCGACCTCTACGGCGGGGGCATGTCGTGGTGGGGGTCCGGCGGGCGGCCGGGGCGTAGGGAGGATCCTGCTTCGCGGCACGAACATGCGGGGAGCGGCAGGGATGCCAATCGAGAATTCTGTTATCCGGGCTGGCGGGGCTGCGCCGGCCAGGCGGCTGAAGCGGCTTCGTGCCACGACCAGCCTCGCGACCTTGGGCCTGGCCGTATTTGGCCTTCCGGCGGCCGGCATATTCATGCCGACGATCGCCATGGCAAACAATGAGTGCGGCACCGTTGGAAACGGCACCGATGGCTCGGGCGATATCGCCACTTGCGGCAATCTCACCGCCCAGAACAACGGCATCACCTACAGCCAGGGCGGCAGCCAGACGGATGCCTTCACGCTGGTGCTGAATGGCACGCAGGTCCAGAAGGGCGTGAAGATCAGCAACAACAGCGGCGCTGGCGGCACGGTCGAATTCCAGACCAATGCCGTGCCCAGTGCTCCGGCGGCGTCGATCACCAATGGCCGGAATTTCAACGGCGACGCGGCGGTCGACATCAACACGGTCGGCACCAACGCCGCCGTGACGATCAAGCACAATTCCGGCTCTATCACCGGCGGTGGTGGCACGCTCGGATTTCATGACGGTATCCAGGTCCAGACCTCGGGCTCGAATGCGCCGATCAGCGTCTCGACCGGCGAGGGCACCTCGGTCTCCGCTTCGACCGGTTCCGGCATCAAGCTGCGGGCCACCGGCGGTGCCGACATCACGGTCAACGTCGACGGTTCGGTTACCAGCAGTTACGCGATTTTGGGCGTTGCGGCCGGCTACGGCATTGATGCCCGCGCCAGCGGCGGCGATGGCGACGTCATCGTCCATGTGACGGAGAATGGCTACGTTTCCAGCACGCTCGGCGGCATTCGCGGCGAAGCGACCGGCGCAGGCAACGTCACCATCACGACGGCCGAGGGCCGGACCGTGAAGGCGACGTCGGGCGTGCTCGGCATCGGCATCCAGGGCCGGACCGTGAACGGCACGGTCGATATCGAAACCGGCGAGGGCTCGACCACCTCCGGCGGTCTCGCCGGCATCCGCGGCGAAGCGACGGGCAGCGGAAACGTCGAGATCACGACGGGTGACGACAGCTTCGTCACCGCGACGTCGGCGCTCGGCACCGCGATCTACGGCGAGGTCCAGGGCGGCACCCTCGATATCGATGTCGGACGGGGCACCACGGTTTCGGGGGGCCTGTTCGGGATCAGCGGCAGCGCAACCGGCGGCGGCTCGGTCGACATCACGACCTATGACGGCAGCACCATCGCCGCCACCAACCCGCTGGGTGTCGGCATCGTCGCGACGGTGACGAACGGCCCGGCCCATGTCGAGACCTATGGCGACATCACCGATGGCCTGACCGGCATCGCCGCGAGCGCGCTTGGCAGCGGCAACGTCGAGGTGATCGTCCGTCGCCAGTCCGACATCACCACGGACCTGACCGGCGTCGCCGCCAGTTCGACCGGCTCCGGCACGGTCTATGTCAGCGTCTATGGCGATATCACCACCACTTCCGCCCTGGGCAACGGCATTTCCGCCACCTCGCTGGGCGGCACTGGCGACATCGGCATCAACACCTGGCGCAGCAGCGAGATCAACACGGCCGGCGACGGCATCGTGGCGCTGATCACCAATTCCAACAGCGTTGGTGAGATCGAGATCTGGGCCCGCGGCGACATCAACACGACGGATGCCAACAGCGCCGGCATCCGCGCCAGCAGCAACGGCACCGGTGAGGTTCGTGTGGCGACAACGCGCTCGTCGGACATCACCGGGGCCGGCAATGGCGTGGCCGCGACGGGGCAGTCGATCTGGCTCTACAATGACGGCGACATCAGCACGACGGGCACGGAATATCTCGTCCGCGCCGGTAGTGGCAATGCAGAGCTTTGGAACGATTACAACGGTGACATCAACACCGGTGGCCTGACCAGCAAGCTCGTGGTGGACAATACCGGCGGCACCGGCAGCCTGACGATCTACAACCGTGGTGAAATCTACGGCACGCTCGCGCTCAACGACGCCAACAATGCGTTCTACAACTCCACCTATAGCTGGCACACCAGCGGCACGTCGACGTTTGGTGGCGGCGATAACCTGTTGTCCAATTCGGGCGGCATCTATGCCGGCGAAGATGGCGATACCGTTCTCGACTTCGGGGGTGGCGTCGATACGTTCCAGAATACCGGCACGTTCTTCTCGCAGGGGCTGACGACAACTCCGGGTCTCGAGACGTTCAACGCCGTGGACGGCGCCATCGACATGAGCTGGTTGGACAGCGATGCGGTCGATGTCGTCGACATGTCGACGACCGACTACCACAACACGGGCGCAGCCGGGCTCATTGTCGATGCCTATCTCGGCGCGGCGGGCTCGGTCAGCGACATGCTGAAGATCGGTTCGATCTCCGGCGAGGGCGTCACCTATGTCGGCGTCAACGACCTCGACGTCGGACCCGGCGTCTATAACCCGACCGGCATCGGCATCGTCGACGTGGCGACGACGGGTTCGGCGAAGGCGGGCGATTTCGTGCTCGATGGCGGCCCGATGGCGAAGGGTCTCTGGAACTTCGACATGTTCCTGGACAACGACGGCAATACGGCCTGCGGCGGCAATGATTGTTTCGTGCTCGCCAGCTACGCCAATGCCAGCGCGTATAATCTCTCCGAGTTCACCGGACTTGCCCAGGGCGTCTGGAACACGACGTCGGATAGCTGGATCGACCGGGCCGGCGACCTGCGCGTCAGCGCTGCCGGGACGGATCCCTCGAAGCGTTCGGGCATCTGGGGCCGGATGATCGGCAATGGCGCCAGCCGCAGCACGGATACCACCATCACGCCGTTCCAGAACCAGTCGGTCAAGATGGATACCGGCTACGACCAGACGCTCTGGGGCTTCCAGGCCGGTCTCGACCATGAGTTCGATGGCACGGTCGCCGATGGCGTCCTGATCGCCGGCGTGCTGGGCGGCTATGTCACCAGCAATGTCGATTTCGACAATGGCGAAAGCGTCAAGCTCTCGGGCCCGCAGGTCGGCGTCTATGCGACCTGGGTGAAGGGCGGTCTCTATGTCGACGGCCTGGTCAAGGGTGACTTCCTCAAGGCGGACTATAATGTCGGCGGCGCGGATGACAGTACCGATGCGACCACGATCGGTGTCCGCGTCGAGTCGGGCTATCGCTTCCTGACCGCGACCGGCATGTTCATCGAGCCGAATGCCAGCCTCGCCTATGCCCATACCAAGATCGACGACATCAATATCGCCGGAACGGCGGTGAACTTCGACAATGGCAATGGCCTCGAGGGCAGGCTCGGCGCGCGCTTCGGTGGCTCGGCGCTCAAGGACGGCGTCAAGTACGACCCGTATCTGAGCGTCGGCATCGCCGGCGACCTGCTCAGCAAGAACCAGGTCTTCCTGGATAGCGGTCCGGGCCTCGTCGTCGAGGATGATGCGCCGGACGTCTTCGGCGAAGTGGGCGCGGGCATCAACATCTTCTCCAGCAAGAGCGGATGGACGGGCTTTGCCAAGGCGGACCTTCGCTTCGGCGATGATTATGTCGGCGGCACCGGCAAGATCGGCGCCCGCTGGGCCTGGTAGGGGCGACCTGCAGAAACGACAAGCCGCCGGCCCCAGGGCCGGCGGTCTTCTTTCTGGCGCTCCCTGAGTCGCGCGCCGGCCGGGGGCGGGCCTGCCCCAGGCGCCCATCCGGTGGCCGGGACGGGCGATTTGGAAAAGGCGAACTCCAAGGTCCGGCGGATCGCCCGTTCTCGGCCTTCGCGCCGATGCGGCGGCGATCCCGGACGTCGCGTCTGTGGTACTTTTCCCAGCCTTCGCCCGTGATCGTGCCGGAACGGCATCTTCCGCTGGCATGTCGGCAGCTCTCGTCTATAGAGAGACATCTATGGCGCTCTTGCCGTCGCGGAAATCCGGGGCGAGGTTGGGCGCATTGTTTCATTTCGGGGGATTCAGATGTTTCAGGGAATCGTGCGCGGTCTGCGGCCTTCGCTCTTCACCGCCGCGCTGCTGCTTGCCGCGCCCGGCCTCGCCTCGGCGCAGGACAAGGGCGGCGATGTGCCCGTCCTCGGCGCCAACAAGGCGGCTGCCGGGCCGAACTGGCTCAGCACCTGCCAGGGGCCCGGCCGCGCCGCCGAGCTCGAATGCCAGATGGAGCAGCGCGCGGTCATCTCCGGCTCGGGCCAGCTGATCGGCTCGATCACCATCCGCGTGCCCTCGCAGACGCGCAAGCCCGTGCTGATGATCCGCGGGCCGCTCGGCCTGTCGCTGGCCGGCGGCGTCACCATCGATGTCGACGATGCCTCGCCGCTGGCGCTGCCGTTGCAAACCTGTGACGCCGGTGGCTGCTATGCGGGGGCGCCCGTCTCGGACGAACTGCTGGCCGCGATGTTCAAGGGCCAGAAGCTCAATGTGACGTTCCAGAATCTCAACAAGGAAGCGATCAAGCTGCCGATGTCCCTGGCGGGCTTCTCGGCCACATACGGCAAGATCAAGTAGGGCGGCGCGACGGAAGGGGGGCTCTGCCCCCCGGGGCTTTCCGTCCCGGTAGAGATCGATGGCGAGCGGGGGCGCCGAGCGATGCGCGACGCATATGACGAAGAGGAATCGGGCGCGCGGCCGGTCCTCTGGGGGATTTTCGCGGTGTTGTTGGTGGCGCTTGTCGTCGCGGTCGGGCTGACCTGGCGCGGCGCGGGACTCGATCGCGTGCTCGCGGTCGTCGGCATCGACCGAAGCGCGAGCGAGACGGCGCCCGTCATCCATGCCGCCGATGTCGGCGCGCCGAGCCTCGAGGTCGGCGAACGGGTCGGCGACTGGTTCGTCGCCTGCGACGCGCCGGCGAAAGGCTGCTCCCTCACGCAGACGGTCCGCCAGCCGGGCATGACGGCCGCCTCCTGGCGGATCGAGCGGAATGCCGCCGGCGAACTCGTCGGCATATGGACCCTGCCGACCGGGATCATGGTCGGGCGCGGCATGCAACTGGCGCTCGACGACGGCAAGCCGAGCGTCGTCCCCTATGATTCCTGCGCGCAGTCCTCCTGCGAGGTGCGTGCCAAGCTCGGGCCCGACTTCGTCGAGCTGATGCGCGCCGCGCGCAGGACCGCCACCACCGTGACCCTGAAGGGCGGCGCCACGCAGACCTATGGCTTCAGCCATGACGGCCTCGCCAACGGTTTGACGCGCCTGATCGCCGCCAAATAGCCGGCGCGACCGGCGCGGCATTGACGTTGCGTCATGCGCTTGTCAGCATGATCCCGAAGCCTGCAGCGGATCCTTCTCCGGCGGGACTTCGCCTGGATCGTCCGGCAGGGGCAGGGGCATGAACGGCAATCCGGCAACAGCGTTCCGCTTCGCGGTGCTGGCAGCGCTCGGCCTGATGCTGGCGAGCGATGCGCTGGGCGGACCCGTCCGCTATGCCCTCGCGCCGATTGGCCTGGTCGGCCTCTCCTATGCGCCGTTCCTGATCGCGGCCGTCCTGATCCTGGCCTACGGGCTCGCGGCGCTGGCGACGCTCAGGCCGGATCCGTTTGCGATCGCCATCTTCCTGCCGGCCTTGCTGTGGCTGCCCTACGCCCTGCTGCTCGGTCTTCCCAAGGGGCAGGTCGCCTTCGGCGTCTACACCTGGGTGCCGTTCTTCCTCGGCATGCTCGCGGTGGCCGCCGGAGCGAGGACGGCGGCGCTACGGTGGATCGCCGGGGTATGGGCCGTGGCGGTCATCGGCGTGTTCGCCAATGCGATGATGCCGTTTCCCTGGGTCGGCGAGAGCTACGAGATCCTGGGCGTTCAGGCGGAGTTCGCGCGCGAATGGCAGGCTTTCGGCATCGAGAGGCTGCCGGGCTTCTCCCGCGCCAGCTTCACGGCCGCCAACCAGATCACGATCGGCGGCGCGCTGCTGCTGGCCGGCGAAATGCGGCGGACCGCGAAACTCGCCGTCTGGCTGCTGTCGATCCTGGCCATCGCCCTGACGACGTCGAAGGCGCCGCTTGTCGCCATCCTGGTCGCGCCTTTTTGCCTCGCCTTGTATGACCGGCTCCCCGCCGTCCGTCGCTTTCGCTTCAGCCAGTGGCTCCTCGGCGGCCTATTCGCTTGCGCGATCGGCCTTCCCCTGGCGGCGTTGGTCGGGTTTCGGTTCGGAGAAACCGGAAACCTGACCTTTCTGTCGCTCGGCTCGGTCGGCGTGCGGATGGACGAGATGTGGCCGCGCGCCTATGCGCTGCTCGATCCCCTTTGGCCACGTCTCGCGCTGGGTGTCGGCTTTGGCGGCGTCGGGGCAGGGCAGGCCTATTTCGATGCCGCGCGATTCAGCCCCGGCGACAATCTGTTCGTGTTCCTCTTCGTGACGTTCGGCTTCGGCTCGCTCCTCTTTGCCGCCCCGTTCTGGCGGGGCAATCGATGGCTGTTCCAGGCTGCGCCGGCGGCCCATCGGCAACTCTTTCTGGTCGCCATCCTCGTGCTCGTCCTCGGCACGATGGCCAATATCGTGGAATCGGTGATCCCGGGCTTTCTGCTGGGGATGCTGGCCGGCAAGGCGCTTGATCCACGCGCCGCGGCCTTCGAGGGCCCGCCCGCCATCCGGTCAGGCCGGCAGCTGCGGCTCGACCCGGTGCGGATCTAGCGATGCGGATCCTGGTCGTCGCCGCGCTCTATCCCCCCGACAGCCGCGGCGGCGCCGAAAATTCGGCCGCGAACCTGACCCGCTGGCTGGCGCGGCAGGGGCACGAGATGGCCGTGCTCACCACCGCGGGCTCGCCGGCCGAAGAACTGCACGGCGTCGAGGTCGACGGCATCCGGATCTGGCGGCTGCGCACGGCCCATCTCTATCCCGTCCGTGACGCGCCGATCGCGGCGCGCTGGAAGAAGCCGATCTGGCATCTGCAGGACCATGCCGATCCCCGCAATCCCCGCCTGGTGGCAAGGGTGATCGAGGCGTTCCGGCCGGATTTCGTCAACATCCATTTCGTGCAGGGGATCGGCTACAACGCGCTTTGGGAAATTGCCCGCGCCGGCGTGCCGACGCTCTTCCTGCTGCATGATCTCGGCCTCGCCTGCATGCGGATGTCGATGTTCCGCGATGGCGCCAACTGCGCCCGGCAATGCCTGGGCTGCCGGATCTCCAGCCGCTATAAGGCCGCGCTGATCGCCCGTTTCGAGCGGATCGGCTTCTGTTCGCCCTCGCGCGCCAATCTGGCGACGCTCTCGGCGCTGTTCCCGATCGCCCGCTATCCCTACACCAGCATTCCCAATCCCAACCTCTATGATCGGCCGGGCGGGGAGCGCTCCATCTCCGATCTTGTCCGGCTGCTCTATGTCGGCCGGCTGCATCGCAGCAAGGGTGTCGAACTCTTGCTGGAGGCGGCGGCGGCCCTGGCGGCCACGCATCGCTTCGAACTGACGATCCTCGGCGGTGGACCCGAGGCGACGCGTCTGCAGCAGCGCTATCCCGCTTCGTCCTGGCTCCGTTTCTTTGGGCACGTGCCGGAAGCGGAGGTGGCGGATTTCATGGGCGATGCCGATCTTCTGTGCGTGCCCTCGCTCTGGCAGGAGAACTGGCCCGGCGTGGTGGTGCGGGCGCTGGAAATGGGGCTTCCGGTGCTGGCCAGCGATATTGGCGGCCTGCCGGAATTGATCGATCCCGGCCAAACGGGAGACCTTGTGCCCCCGGGAGACCGCGCCGCGTGGATCGCCGCGCTCCGGCGCGTGCTTGAAAACCCGATGGAGCTGGGGCGCTGGCAGCGGAACGCGGAGGCAACGCGGGGGCGTTTCGACCAGGATCGCCTGGGCGAGCGGATGCTGGCCTTCATGGCTGCCATCGCCGGATCCTCCGGCCCGGCACGCGAAACGGACGACCCCGAGGGCTGATTCAAATGTCGATGCCGGCCCGCTTGGCCGTGCCGGCGAGGATGCGAGCCGGAATGCCGACGGCGGTATGCCCGGCCGGGATGTCGCCCAGCACCACGGCGTTGGCGCCGACCGTGACGTGATCGCCCAGCGCAATGTCGCCAAGGACCTTTGCGCCGGCCGATATCCGGCAATGATCGCCGAGCGAGGGCACACCCGCCCTTTCGGGTTCGCGCCGACCGAGCGTCACCTGCTGGAACAGGGTCACGTGCGAGCCGACCACGGTTCCGGCGCCGATCACGATGCCGGTTGGATGCGGCATGTAGAGGCCTCCGCCGATCCGGGCATCGGGCGCGATGTGGCAGCCGGTCGAGATCGTCGCGCCATACCAGAGCAGGCGGCGAAGCAAGCGGCCGGCGAGCGGCACGCGGATTGCCGCCTCCTGCAGGCGGATTGACAGCGCCAGCTGAAAACCGGGTTCCAGCAGGACGAGGCGAAGCAGCAATCGGAAATCCGCCGGCCGCCCCGTCGCTTTGGCCCAGGCGTGAAAATCCTGCCGCAGCTTGTCGAAGGGCGATGGGCGCGCCGTCGGCGTCGCATCCGTCACGATGCCTGGCTCCGCGGGCGCTGCGCAGCGCCCATGGACGAGCTGATTTCCGGAGCCTGCTGCCGCATCGATGCCCCCGCCTCGGAACGCGGCAGCCAGTCTGGACGGGAATGGCGCGGGCGGCAATGCCTGCCTTTCCCGCGCGCCTCAGCCGGCCGAGCCCTGCGCGAGCCGTTGGCTCTGGTTGAAGCTCTGGCAGAACTCGGGCACGGCCTGGGCGGGCATCGGCTCTGCGATCAGGTAGCCCTGGATGATCTGGCAGCCGAGCGCGACGACGGCATCGAGCTGCGACCGTGTCTCCACCCCCTCGGCGACGATCTCCAGATCGAGCGCGTCGGCCAGTTCGATGATCGAGCGGACGATGGCGCGTGTCTTGGGATCGTGCTCGAGATCGGTGATGAAGGAACGGTCGATCTTCAGGCTGTCGACGGGCAGGCTGCGCAGATGGCTGAGCGAGGCGTAGCCGGTCCCGAAATCATCGAGGGCGAGGGAAAAGCCGAGCCGGCGCAGATCGTTCAGCGTCGAGGCGATGCGTTCGGCATCGCGCGAGAGGAGCGTGGTCTCGGTCACCTCGATGGTGAGCTGAGAACTGGTCAGGCCCTGCAGGCGCAGCCGGGCGTCCAGATCCTCGGCGAAGCTCGGCTGGCGCAGATCGAACGCGGTGACGTTCATGCTGACTCGGGTCGGCATACCGAGCTTGCTCCAGTCGGCGAGATCGCTGATCACGCTCTGGATCATCGTCTTTGTCAGCGCCTGGGCGATATCCGGTTCGTCGAAGGTCTCGGCGAAGGTGGCCGGCATCAGCGTGCCGCGCTCCGGGTGCAGCCAGCGCGCGAGGGCTTCGTAGCCGATCAGCTTGCCGGTGCGGATATCGAGCAGGGGCTGGTAGAATGGCACGATCTCGCTGGCATCGAGCGCCAGCCGCAAGGCTTTCAGCAGCTTGTAGCGGCGCTCGGCGTCGTCGCGCATCGACGGGGCAAAGAAGACGGTGCGCCCGCGCCCGGCGCGCTTGGAACGATAGACGGCAATGTCGGCATCCGCCATCAGCTCGCCCGAGGTGCGGCCATCGGCCGGGAAGATGGCGACGCCGGCGCTCAGGCTGATCGGCACGTCCTGCTGCTTGACCGCGAACGGGCGGGCCACCGCTTCCATCATCCGCTTGACGGCGGCGGCCGCGTCCTGGGTGTCCTGCGCGTTGGTCAGCACGACGGCGAATTCGTCGCCGCCCAGTCGGCCGATGACGTCGGACTTGCGGATCGTGCCCCGCAGCCGGCTCGAGACCTCGCGCAGCACCATGTCGCCCGCGTCATGGCCGAGGCTGTCGTTGATGTCCTTGAAGTGGTCGAGATCGATGATGCAGAGCGCCGCCCGTCGCTTGGCGCGCTTCATCTGCTTCAGCTTCTCCTCGAAACGGCGTTCGAAGAAGCTGCGGTTGGGCAGCCCGGTCAGCCCGTCGTGATGGGCGAGATGGACCAGCTCGGCCTCCAGCGCGCGATTGCGCGTGATCTCTTCCCGCAGTTCATTCGTCGTGCGCTCGAGCGAGGCATAGCTTGCCATCAGGTCGACGGCGCGCGCCTCGAGGAGTTCATTGGCATGCAACAGCTCGTTGTGCTGCTTCTCGATGGCGCGGGTCGCGGCCAGAGTCGGGCCGATGTCGATATCGGTGACGGTCAGGCCCTCGCCATGCGGCGCCAGGCGCAACTGGCGCTCGACGACCTTGCCGTCCTGCATGTAGCTGGCATCGAACACGTCGGGCAGCTGGCTGTTCACGGCCCGCACGAACCGGTCCATCATGCCGCTGGTTCCGGCGAACGGCCACACCTCCAGCATCTGGCTGCCGATCAGCGCGTCCGGCTCCCTGTGCACGCGCCGGGCGGATTCGGCATTGGCGGCAACCACGCTGAAATCGATGATGGCACCCTTACCATCGCGGTTCGCGCTCAGCACGGTGATGGCATCGGCGCTGACGTTGAAAACGGAGCGCAGCACATTGGTGGCGTCTTCGCGCGGCCGGACATAGCAGACCAGGCACGTGGTGTCGTCCGACCGAACGGGCAGGATCAGACGTTCCGTTATGCCGACCGCGGTGGCCCCGACCTTGCTGTGCAGCGCCAGGCCGGGCCGGCCCGATCGCAGGACCTGGAAATAGGTGGCGCGAAACGATCGCGCGCCCAGGTTGCCGATCTGCTCCAGAACGCGGCCCGTGGGATCATGCCCGAACACGGCGACGACGTTCCGCCCGACCTTTTCGTAGATCAATGTCTCGCCCGCGGCACGCATGACCATCATGCGCTCCGCCATCGGGCTCGCGAGCGCGATCGCGAAGTGCCGGATGTCAGGGATCTCGCCGCCATTTGCCGCAAACCACATGGCGTAGAGATCACGGACGTCACTGAAATCAGTCGTCTGCTCTATATCGCCTATGCGGACGTCTACATAGCTCGTCAAGCCGCGGGCCTTCCTGGGTCAATACCTGGCGAAAGCTACCGTGACCGATCTTTATAACCGATTAAATGGAATCGCCATCCGCCCCAATTGTGGCGAATTCCTGGCTACCGGCAATTCTCAGAACGCGACATTCCACCGGAGAGTGTAACGTAAGGTCAGCTTATTGTCTCTGCGTATGGGCTCGGCCCTTGCGAGGGCAGCCCGGAGACGCTGCCTGCCGGATGGTCGTTTTGTGGGCGCTACTCTGGATAGCGGCCGCGCGCCTAGCGGCGCGCGGGGCGTGCAGTTTGGGCAATCCGTCGCGGACGCCGGCGTGGGGCGGCCTAGGAAGCCCGGGCGAGCGGGGCGGGGGGATTGCGTCGGATCTGGCGCGCGGCGCGTTCGGCCGCCACGGCATCGATGAAAACCTGGCCCTCCAGCGTCGAAAACGTCCCTTCCAGGGCGTGGAACGCAAAGGACCTGCCAGACCGGATGAGTATGCCGGCCGCTTCGTCATCGATCTCGATGATGTAGTTGTCGAACACCGAAGTTCTCCTTTCGCCGCCTGAAGCCTGCCATGCAAGCTTCGGGCCGCGATCATTCCTGTGTCTCAGCGTCAGTGACGCTCCGGGATGGGGTCCCGGTGCGCACCAATGTGGCAAGTCAGCGGGAGTTCCGGCGACAGCGGCATATTTCGAACGGATGGAAGGGCTTACGCAGGGTTGCCATCGTTTTCGGCATCGGACATCTCCTCATCGAAATCCAGAGCCACGAACCCGTTCGTGACGCTTTAGCGTTTGGTGTCGCGGCGCAAGCTGCTGTTCAAATCACCGCGGCATCGCCTTGGATGCGACGCCCATATGGGCCCGACACCCGCGCTTCTACCAGCCACGCATTTCCTTTTTTTGACAGTCCGCGAGGATCGGGTTCCGGTCAGGGCGCGCCGCGTGGAATCCTGCGGAAATCTTGGTCTTTGCTGTCCGATCGAAGACAAATTCCGGCGTGATCGGCGCCGGTTGGCCAACGCCGCGATTGACAAGATCGGCGTCTTTCCAGTTCTTGGGCGCAACGCTTGGGTCGGGGGAGAACACATGGCCTGCTACATCGGCATCGATATCGGTACGTCGGCGGTCAAGGCGCTGCTGCTTGACGAAAGCCAGTCGGTTCTGGCGGAGACGGATGTGGCGCTGCCGATCTCGCGGCCCCATCCGCTCTGGTCCGAGCAGGATCCCGAGGCCTGGTGGCAGGCGACGGAGAAGGCGCTTCGCAGCCTGCAGGATGCCGCCCCGGCCGCCTATGCGGCGACGGTGGCGATCGGTCTTTCCGGGCAGATGCACGGCGCCGTGCTCATGGACAAGGCAGATCGCGTGCTGCGGCCGGCCATCCTCTGGAACGATGGCCGCAGCCATGCCGAGTGCGAAGCCCTGGAGCATCGCGTGCCCGACCTCGGCCGGATCGCCGGCGTGCCGGCGATGCCGGGCTTCACCGCGCCGAAGCTGCTGTGGGTGGCGCGGCACGAACCGGAGGTCTTTGCCGCCGTCGCCCATGTGCTGCTGCCCAAGGACTATGTCCGCTTCCGCCTGACCGGATCCTATGTCTCCGAAATGTCGGATGCCGCCGGGACGCTCTGGCTCGACGAGGCGGAGCGGCGCTGGTCGCCGGAGATCGTTGCCGCCACCGGGCTCGATCCCGCCGTGATGCCGCGCCTGGTCGAGGGCTCGGACGCGGCCGGCACGCTGTCGGCGACGGCGGCGGCGACGCTCGGGCTGGATCCCAAGGTCGTGGTTGCCGGTGGCGGCGGCGATGCGGCGGCGGGTGGCATCGGCATCGGCGCGGTCGACGAGGGCGATGCCTTCATCTCGCTCGGAACGTCGGGCCAGTTCTTCGTGGTCAATGAGACCTACCGGCCCTATCCGGCCGCCTATGTCCATACCTTCGCCCATGCGCTTCCGGGGCGCTGGTTCCAGATGGCGGCGATGCTGAATGGCGCCAGCGCGCTGGCCTGGGCCGCCCAACTGGTCGGCGAGGCGGATATCGGCAAGCTGCTGGCCCGGGTCGAGGCGATGCCGGCGAAGAACAGCGAATTGCTGTTCCTGCCCTATCTTGCCGGCGAGCGCACCCCGCACAACGACCCCTATGCCCGCGGTGTGTTCTTCGGGCTCGATCCGGCGACGGAGACGACGGATCTCATCCGCGCTGTGCTGGAAGGCGTCGCCTTCTCCTTTGCCGATGCGCAATCGGCGCTGGCCACCGCCGGGACGCGGCCGAAGCGGATGGGCGCCATCGGCGGCGGCGCCAAGAGCCCGCTCTGGATGAAGATGTTCGCCGACGTGCTGGGCGTGCAGATCGTGCTGCATGAAGGCGGCGCCAAGGGGCCGGCCTTCGGCGCGGCACGGTTGGCGATCCTGGCGGCGACGGGCCAAAGCACGGCGACGGTCTGCACCGCGCCGCCGATCAACGCGACGATCGATCCCGATCCCGCCGCCACGGCCCGCTACGCCGAGAAGATCGAGCGCTTCCGGCGGCTCTACAAGGTGCTGAAGCCGGAATTCGCGCCGCGCTGAGACGCCGTTTCGGGGCGGGCGTTGGCGAAATAGCGCGCGGGCGTGACGCCCAGCTCGCGCCGGAACATCGCGATGAAGGCGCTCAGGCTGTCGTAGCCGACATCGAGCGCCACATGTGTGATCGGGTTGCCAGCGGCGATCCGTTCCAGCGCGCGGATCAGGCAGGCGCGCTGCCGCCAGGCGGAGAAGCTCATCCCCGTTTCGTCGATGAAGCGGCGCGTCAGCGTCCGCGGCGCAATCCCGGCCCAGACGCCCCAGCCGGCGAGGTCCATCTTTGCGGCGGGATCGTCGGCGATGGCGCGCGCTATCTTGCGGGCGCGCGGGTCACGGGGTAGGGGCAGGCTCAGCGGCATCGGCGTCAGGGCGGCAATCTCGTCGAGGATGACATGGGTGAGGTTGATCTGGGGCGGCCCTAGCTCCCGCTTCTCCGGCCAGTTCGCCGCCTTCAGCACCGCCTGCTTGAGGAAGGGCGACAGCGCCCCGACCAGCACCGTGTCGGGCAGTCCTGCGCAGGCGCTCGGCGCGATATAGGCCGTCCAGCCGGCAAACGGCCCATGCGAGCGCGCGCCATGCGGCACGCCAGGCGGAATCCAGATCGCGTAATCGGGCGGCACGACGAAGCCCGCGGTCTCGCTCATCAGCGACAGCAGGCCGGCATTCGAGCCGAACAACTGGCCGCGAGCATGCTGATGCTGGCCGGATCGGACCACAGTCCCGCGCAAATCGGCAACGGCATAAAGCAGCGGGCCGTCCTCGGTATGGAGGAGGTCGAGTTCGATCGATGAGGCTAGATTGGCGTCCATGCGACAAAAATTGGCACGAACCCGCAAGCCACGCCAGATCGCGCGGCGTAAATCTCCGGCATCGCAGAACGGAGATCTTCCATGCGTGCAGCAGACATCCTCCCCGATGACGTCGATACCGGCGAATTCGCCGGCACGGTGATCCGCAAGGGCACCGTCGCGGCCTTCCTCGCCAATGCCGAGACCTTCTCGGACCCGGGCGCCTCCGCGGCCGCCAAGGCAATCGCAGAGTTTCATATCCTCGAAGCCGTACCGGCGCTCCAGGCGCTCGGCCTGTTCGCCGTCATGGAGGTTCGTGACCCGAACCTTCGTCACTGTATCGCGGACTGGACCGGAACCGGGCGGAGAGAACGATGATGCTGAACTGCGACGAGTTTCCGCTGGTCTATATCCGGGACCACGATCACGACGTTCCCGCGCCTGGCGAGCCGTCCTGGCCGGAGGAGATGGAGGCGCTGCTCGGCCGGAACCTTCCCTTCGTTATCCTCTTCGATGCGCCGCACAAGCACGAGCAGGAGGAGACGCAGGAGGAACGGCGCGAGAAGGCGATCTGGTTCAAGAGGAATCGCGCCCGCCTGACCGCGCTCTGCGCCGGCGCCATCGTGATCGAGAGCAATGGCCCGACGCCGATGCCGATCCGCCTCGCCGCCCGCGCTGTCGGCAAGGCGTTCGGAGTCGAATTCAGGTTTGTCGGAGACGATAAGGCAGCCAGAGAAGTAGCCACCACTATCCTGGAGGACAAAGTGCTGATCTCGGGTTGAAGGCAGGTTCCGATCCAAGAAATCGAGCCTTCGCATCGCCGCAATCGGGAGGATTTTATTGCCGCAACGCAAGATCGAATGCGGGTTGACTTGCCTCCGCATCCACCGATTAACTGCATCAGGTTAAATTAATGAGCGGTCAACGCTCTGCCTGGGAGGCGCGCCTTGGAAAAGGCCGGGATTGGTCGCGGAAGCAATTCCGCCCAGCTTCGCCGCTACAATGAAAGGCTTGTCCTGCAACGGCTGCGCCGTGCCGGATCGGCCTCCAAGGCCGATCTCGCCCGCGCCGCCGACCTCACCAACACCGCCATTGGCGGCATCATCCGCAAGCTCGACGATCTCGGCCTGATCGAGGCCGTGGGAAAGCGCCATGATGGCGGGCGCGGCCAGCCGGCGACGATGCTCCGTCTCAATCCCGATGGCGCCTATGGCATTGGCGTGCGCCTCGATCGCCGTTCGATCGAAACCCTCCTGATCGATTTCGACGGCACGCCGCTGGCCCGACGCGCCTATGACATGGTGCTGCCGGAGCCGGCCGAGGCGCTGGCCATGGTAGCGGGCGACGTGCAGGCGCTGCTGGAGCGGCTCGACCCGCAGGCGCGCGAGCGTTTCGCCGGCATCGGCCTGGCGCTGCCCTACAATCTCGGCGCCTGGCTGCGTCGCCTCGACCTGCCGGCCGAGACCTTCCGGCGCTGGGACGATTTCGATTTCGCCGCGCAGCTGGAGGAGGCGACCGGTCTTCCCGTGTTCAGCGAGAATGACGGCAACGCCGCCGCCATTGCCGAGCTGTTCTATGGCCTGGGCCGGCGCGCCGACGACTTTCTCTATCTGTTCATAGGGCCGGCTATCGGCGGCGGCATCGTCGTCAAGGGCGATTGCCTGCGCGGCAGCACCGGCAATGCCGGCGACGTCGCGGTGATCGCGGTGGCGCCCAGCCGGCTCGGCTCGTCGCCAAAGTCGGAGGACGGGCGCGAGTTGCTGATCACCCGCGCCTCGCTCAATGCGCTTGGCCGGCATCTCCAGGCCCATGGAGTCACCGTCGCTACGCCAGCCGACATGCAGGCGGCCTTCGCGGCCGGCCATCCCGCCGTCCAGGAGTGGATCGAAGATGCTGTCCAGGCGCTGGCGCCCGCGATCTGGTCGGCGATCGCGCTGCTCGACGTGCCGCTGATCGTGGTCGACGCCGACATCGATGGCGGGCTGGTGGATGCGCTGATCCGGCGGCTTGCCGTCGCGCTGGACGAGCACGCGCCCGAAGCGCGCCGGCCGCCCCGCATCGTGCATGGCACGCTTGGCCGCGATGCCGGCGCCATCGGCGCGGCGACGTTGCCGATGTTCTTCAATTTCTCGCCCCGCGCCTCGATCCTGACGCGGGACGACGATGACAGCGAATTCGAGACCGGCCCGATGCGGCTCGCCGGCCTCACATGAAATCCTCGGGAGGGACCGGGAGCGTCGCGGAGAAGCTGGTCGCTTCGCTGGCGCAGAACAAGAAACGGCCAGGGAGGAACGGATATGTTGAAGAAGCTCATGCTCGCCGCCAGCCTTTTGGCGCTGTCGGCCGCTCCGGTGCTCGCCGACGAGACGATCGGCCTGATCACCAAGACGGAGACCAACCCCTTCTTCGTCAAGATGCGCGAGGGCGCGCAGGCCAAGGCCAAGGAGCTTGGCGTCACGCTGATCACCGCCGCCGGCAAGTATGACGGCGACAATGACGGCCAGGTCGCGGCGATCGAGAACCTGATCGCGGCCGGCGCCAAGGGCTTCGCGATCGTGCCGTCGGTTTCGAAGGCGATCGTGCCGACGATCCAGAAGGCGCGTGACGCCGGCCTGAAGGTCATCGTGCTCGACACGCCGCTCGATCCGATGAACGCCGCGGACGCGACCTTCGCGACCGACAACCGCAAGGCCGGCATGCTGATCGGCGAGTGGGCCAAGGGGACGCTGGGCGACAAGGCCAAGGATGCCCGGATCGTGTTCCTGGACCTTGCCACCAACCAGCCGACGGTCGACTTCCTGCGCGACCAGGGTTTCATGCAGGGCTTCGGCATCGACGTGAAGGACCCGAACAAGATCGGCGACGAGGACGATCCGCGCATCTGCACGCATGAAATCAGCCAGGGCGACCAGGAGAAGGGTCGTACTGCGATGGAGAACGCGCTGCAGAAGTGCCCGGATGTCAATGTCGTCTACACGATCAACGAGCCGGCCGCGGCTGGTGCGTGGGAAGCGCTGAAGGCGGTCGGCAAGGATGATGGCAGCGTGTTGCTGGTCTCGATCGATGGTGGCTGCCCGGGCGTCAAGAACGTCCAGGCCGGCACGCTCGGCGCCACCTCGCAGCAATACCCGCTGAAGATGGCGGCGATGGCGCTCGAGGCGATTCACACCGGCAAGATCCCGGAAATCGATCCGGCCGTCGGCTTCCTCGATACCGGCGCACAGCTGATCACCGCCAAGCCGGTCGATGGCGTGCCGTCGATCTCCGTCGAAGAGGGTCTCAAGCTCTGCTGGGGCTGAGTTTTCCGCGCCGCCCCGTGGCGGTTCTGATCATGACCATGTGGGAGCGCCCAGGCGCTCCCACAGACTGGCGTCGGGGAGAATGGCTTTATGAGTGACAATGCAACGGGTTCGGCAGCGGCCGAACGAGGCCTGCCACCGTCGGAACCGGGCGGCGTCGCGAGCTTCGAGGAAGCCGATCGCGGCCCCATCCGGCGGATGCAGGAGTTCCTGCATCGTTTTCCGACCAGCATCCCGTTCATCGTGCTGCTGATCGGCGTCGTCATCTTCTCGTTCGCCGCGCCCGGCAAATTTCTCGCCCCGTTCAATTTCTCGCTGATCCTGCAGCAGGTGACGATCATCGCGATCCTCGGCGTCGCCCAGACGCTGGTGATCCTGACCGCCGGCATCGACCTTTCGGTCGGCGTGATCATGATCCTCGCCTCGGTGGTGATGGGCCGGACGGCCGTCGTCTACGGGGTTCCCGTCGAGATCGCCTTTCCCCTTGGCCTGCTCGCGGGCCTCGCCTGCGGCTTCGTCAACGGCGTCATCGTCACCAAGCTGCGCCTGCCGCCCTTCATCGTGACGCTCGGCACCTGGAGCATCTTCGGCGCGCTCAACGTCTGGTATTCGAAGAGCGAGACGATCCGCCAGGCCGACGTCCAGGAAACGGCGCCCTTCCTGCAATGGACGGGCACGATCATCAAACCCTATGACTTCTTCTCGAACACGCTCGGGCTCGACCTGGTCTTCCTGAAGGGCTGGGTGCTGAACTACGGCTCGGTGGTGATGCTGATCGTCGCCGCGGTCATCTGGTACGTCCTCAACAAGACCGCGTTCGGCCGCCACGTCTATGCCTCGGGCGACGATCCCGACGCGGCGCGGCTCGCCGGCATCAACACCGACCGCGCCCTGATCGGCGTCTATGCGCTGGCCGGCTTCATCTGCGCCATCGCCGCCTGGGTCCTCATCGGCCGCATCGGCGGCGTCAGCCCGCAGGCCGGCCAGACCGCCAACCTCGATTCGATCACCGCCGTGGTGATCGGCGGCACCAGCCTGTTCGGCGGCCGCGGCTCGATCGTCGGCACGCTGGTCGGCGCGCTGATCGTGGGCGTGTTCCGCAACGGCCTCGCGCTCTCCGGCCTCGAACTGCTCTGGCAGGATTTCGCCGTCGGCGTGCTGATCATCGTCGCCGTCACCATCGACCAGTGGATCCGGAAGATTTCGTCATGAGCGCCGCAACTCCCATCGAACCCGCCGCCCTGGTCCCCGCGCTCAAGGCCCGTGCGCTCAACAAGCGCTATGGCCGCGTCGTCGCGCTCGACAATGCCGATTTCGACCTGATGCCGAACGAGATCCTCGCCGTCATCGGCGACAACGGCGCGGGCAAGTCGACCCTGATCAAGGCGCTCACCGGCGCGGTCAGCCCCGACCACGGCGAGATCTGGCTGAACGGCCAGCCGGTCTCCTTCAAGAGCCCGATCGAGGCGCGCAACCTGGGCATCGAGACCGTCTACCAGAACCTCGCCTTGTCGCCGGCGCTGTCGATCGCCGACAACATGTTCCTCGGGCGCGAGAAGCGGCGCGAGGACTTGATTGGCAGGATGTTCCGAACCCTCGACAAGCCCTACATGCAGAAGGTGGCGCGCCAGAAGCTGACGGAACTGGGCCTGCTGACGATCCAGAACATCAACCAGCCGGTCGAGACGCTCTCCGGCGGCCAGCGCCAGGGCGTCGCCGTGGCGCGCGCCGCCGCCTTCGGCAGCCGCGTCGTCATCATGGACGAGCCGACGGCGGCGCTCGGCGTCAAGGAATCGCGAAAGGTGCTGGAGACGATCCTGCGGCTCAAGGAGCGGGGCCTGCCGATCGTGCTGATCAGCCACAACATGCCGCATGTCTTCGAGGTGGCCGACCGCATCCACATCCATCGCCTCGGCAAGCGCATCGCCGTGATCAACCCGAAGAACCACACCATGTCCGACGCCGTGGCGATCATGACCGGCGCCATGGCGCCGCCCCTGGACGAGGCGGCCTGATCGAGGCGCGTTCCGTTCGCGCCCGCCTTCGGCTATCGTTCCGGCCGCGAGCGCGAACGGATATTCATGCGATTCTTCGGCAGGCCCGTCTATTTCCTGGCAGTCGCCGCGTTTCTCGGGGGCGCCGTGCTGTTGCGCGTCGCCGACCCGTTCCCGGTCCAGGCGATCCGCCTGCTTGCCTTCGATCTGTATCAGCGCATGGCGCCGGCCGAGCCGCTGGCCGAGCCGCCGGTCGTGGTGGTCGATATCGACGAGCCCTCGCTGAAGGCCCTCGGCCAATGGCCATGGCCGCGCACGGTGATGGCGGAACTCACCCGCAAGCTGGGGGAGGCGGGGGCCGCCGCGATCGTCTTCGACGTCCTGTTTTCCGAGCCGGACCAGAGTTCGCCGGAAGAGGTGGTCAAGCGGCTGCTGCCGGAGCAGGCGGCGCTGGTTACCGCCTCGATCGGCAGTGCCCCGACGCATGACAGGGCCTTCGCCGACGCGCTTGCCGGGACGCCTTCCGTGCTCGGCCTGTCGCTGTCGGGCGGGGGCGCGCCGCTGCCGCATCTGAACGCCGGCTTCGCCACGGCCGGCGACGACCCGCGCCCCTTCATTCCGAATTTCGCCGGCGCCGTCGTCAACCTGCCGGTGCTCGACGCGGCGGCGAAGGGGCTCGGCTCGATCAACTGGTTGCAGGATCGCGACCAGATCGTGCGCCGCGTGCCGCTGGTGCTGCGCGTCGGCGATACGCTGGTGCCGTCTCTGGCGGCCGAGGCACTGCGTGTCGCGCAGGACGCGGGCTCCTATATCCTCAAGGGATCCAACGCCAGCGGCGAGGAGGCTTTCGGCCGGTCGATCGGGCTCAACCATGTGCGGATCGGCGCGCTGGTGGTGCCGACCGATGCCGACGGCGCGATCTGGCTGCGCTTCCGGCCGAGCGACCCCGAGAATTTCGTCTCCGCCAGCGACGTGCTCAGCGGCAACATTCCCGCCCATGCGATGGAGGGCCGCATCGTCCTGGTCGGCACCTCGGCGGCCGGCCTGCTCGACCTGCGCGCCACGCCGCTCGATTCCGCCGTTCCGGGCGTCGAGGTCCATGCGCAGGTGATCGAGCACATCCTGACCGGCCGCTCGCTGACCCGGCCCGATTACGCCAGCGGACTGGAGATCGCCGGCATTGTCGCGCTCGGGCTGCTGTTGGCGCTGGTGCTGCCGCTGGTTTCGGCGGGCATCGCCGCGATTCTGGGCGTGCTGGCGATCGGCGGTATCCTCGTCGGTGGCTTCCTCGCCTATGACGGGGCGGGATTGCTGTTCGACCCGTTCTATCCGGCGCTGGTGATCGCGCTGCTGGTGATCGGATCGGTGCTCTACACTTTCCGCCAGGCCGAGCGCGCCCGCGCCGGCATCCGCCGCGCCTTCCAGCATTACGTCTCGCCGGCGGTGGTCGATGAGATCATCGCCGATCCGACGCGGCTGGAACTGGGGGGCGAGATGCGCGAGCTGACGCTGCTGTTCTGCGACGTGCGCAATTTCACAACCCTGGCGGAAGGCCTGAGCGCGACTGAGCTGACCGGCTTCATCAACGAGCTGATGACACCCTTGTCCGACATCATCCTCGAGCATCGCGGCACGATCGACAAATATATGGGCGACGCCGTCATGGCGTTCTGGAACGCCCCGCTGGACGATCCCGACCACGCGCGCCATGCGCTGGACGCCGCCGAGGCGATGATGGCCGCCATGGTCAAGCTGAACGCGGGCTGGCAGGCCGCGGCGGCCGAGCGTGGGCGCGCCATGCCGGAGGTGCGGATCGGCATCGGCATCAATACCGGCGCCTGCTGCGTCGGCAATCTGGGGACGGCCCGGCGCTTCGACTATTCGGCGATCGGCGACGAGGTCAACATCGCCAGCCGCCTCGAGCAACTGACCAAGGAGTACGGCCTTGGCGTCATTGTCGGCGAGCCGACGGTGCGGGCGGCGGGGAGCGCCGGGCTGGTCGAGATCGACCGCATCCAGGTGCGCGGCCGCCTTGGCGTCAGCCGGATCTTCACCATGGTGCCGGCCGATGCCGAGCCGGACTTCGTCGCGGCGCAGCAGGCTTTCGCCGCCGTGCTGCCGCAGCACGATCCGGCGATCTGGCGGGAGGCATTTTATCGCGCAAAGTCCTCCGCGCCGGCTCGCTTTGCCGGCTATTATCACACTATGCTCGAGCGGCTTTCGGCGCGCGGCGGACCCGGGGGGGAGCCGTCCCCACAGATCACCATCGACCTGTGACGTGGATCACATTCGGCCCGCGCGCGTTCTGCCAGATTCGAACCGTGTCCGGGTTGCACAGGCAAGCCGGCGGCATTCCGGGGGACCGTGTTGATCGATCCGACGCTCGCACCGATCGCTGCATTGGCAATATTCCAGGTCAAGCACGTCGTCTGCGACTATTTCCTGCAGACGACCAACCAGATCCTCAACAAGGGCCGTTATGGCCATCCGGCCGGGCTGATTCATGCCGGGATCCACGCCCTCGGCTCGATTCCGGTCTTCCTGATCTATCCAACGCGCCTGCCGATCGCGCTGCTGATCCTGGCGCTGGAATTCGTGGTGCATTACCACATCGACTGGCTCAAGAACGACCTTGGCGCCCGGTTTGGCTGGGGTCCGAAGGACAAGGCGTACTGGTGGGCGATGGGCCTCGACCAGCTGGCGCACCAGGCGACCTATCTAGCGATGACGCTGGCGCTGGTGCTGGTCAATCGATAGCACCGGGCGTTTTTTTCGCGCGGGTCGCGAGCGTTGCCGGCGTCGTCGTTGAAACGCCGACCCCGCACGCCCCGGCCGAGGCGGATCCAGACGCGCGGGCGATCTCAGGGGCCGATATCGAAGAACTCGACCATCATCCCGGAGTGCTTGGCAAAGCCGACCTCGAAGGAGGATGGCCGAGCGTGTTGACACGCGCTTGGAGCATCAGAAGCTTGGTCTTCGCACGGCCATGAACCATCCATGGTCCCAATTGAGACCGGACGCCTCAGAACCGCGTGACCACCCGCGCCATGGCGATGTGGTTGCCGAATTCGGCCTGCTCGTCGTTCGACTGGTTCCACTGGTAGCGGTAGTCGAGCGCGATGTCGGTCTGCATGCCGAGCGCTCGGTTGAACACGGCGCTGAGGAGCGGCTCGATCATCACGTCGTCGCGATCCGCGCCGTCCGGCGTGTAGAGGTTGCTGTACAGCGTCTGGGTGATGTCGACGCCGCCGCCCAGAGTCAGCCACTCCGCGACCTGGTTGAAATATTCGAAGCGCGCGCCCCAGGAGACATAATTGCCGGGCTTGATGTCATCCGGGCCGAGGCTGCCATTGGTCACGTCGATGCCGCCAATGCCGCTCCAGCGCGCATGCGGCGTGAAGACGAAGACGTCGCTGTTCTGTACCACCTGCGGCAACGCCCAGCGGCCGATGACATCGGCATAGAAGCCATCCGTCGAGATGGACTGGTCGCCGAAGCTGCGATAGCCGCCGCGTACGCGCAGCAGCTGATAGGCGCCCTGCAGGTAGCCCTCGAACTGCATGCCGGCGATCGCCTCGGAGTAGTAATAGGCGTTGTCGAGGAACGACACGCCGCCGCCGGCGAATGGGTTGACGTTGATCTGCGTGCTGACCGGCAGGATCGGCCCGGTGACGCCGCCGAGATAGCCATAGTCGAGGTAGCTGACATCGCTGAAATATTCGGCGTTGCCGAGCAGCAGCGTGCGCCAGCGCGTGTCGCCCAGACGACGCTCGTCCTCGACCCGCCCGGCCACATAAGCCTTGAGTGAGCTTTCGAGGTCGCTATGGCGCTGCAGCGGGTTGCTCTCATAGCCGAGCCCGCCCGTCAGCGTGACGAGCGTCGTGTCCGGCTGCAGCTCGCGACGGATGCGGACCAGCGCGGCCAGAGCCTCGGCGTTTTCGGGGTCGTAGAGTAGCACGCGTTCATAGGTCGCCAGCGCCTTGCGCGGCTGTCCGACAGCCTCGGCCAGACGGGCATATTCCATGTTGGCTGCGGTATCGGTCGGGTTGGCGAGCACGCGCTGGTAAGCCTCGCCGAGGGCGATCGCCTCCGAACGATCCACGGCCAGCGCCGGCGCGAGGGAGGCACCAAGCGCTACGGCGTAGGCGGCGAGTGCAAACGCCAGAAGACTGCGCTTCACGCTCGGAAGCTCCCCATCAATCCTGAATTAACCAAGGATAAATTCCACCGGGTCCTGGGGCAACCTCTGTCGACCGCTCGCCGCGACTTTGCTGGCCAGCGGTGCAGATTGGCCACGACTACCGCAAAAGCGGTCCTTCCGTAGCGTCTCCGATGGCTCTTCTTGCCGCCGGGCTTGGTTTGTCGGACGCGGAGTGGCAAAATCCTCGGCAATTCCAATGATCCCAGCAACCGGGAGCCCATCATGCGTATCGGTCGTCTCATCAGGACCGCCGCGGCCGTCCTGGCCCTCGCCACGGTCGCTGCGGCCCCGGTCTCCGCCGCCGAGACGACGATCGGCCGGGCTGGGGCGATTCACAACAAGGTGGAAGGCGTGGTGCGGGGCGCCGCGCGTCCGCTCGCCGTGCGCGACCCCATTGTCCAGAACCAGCAGGTGCGCACGGGCGACAACTCGACCGCGCAGCTCCTGTTCCTGGACGAGACCAGCCTGAATGTGGGGCCCGGCTCGGACATCACCCTCGACCGTTTCGTCTACGATCCCGGCCGCTCGCAGAACGACATCGCGCTGCGCGCCACCAAGGGCATCTTTCGCTTCGTCTCCGGTTCGTCCGATCCGCGCAGCTATCACCTGAAGACGCCGGTCGCGACGATCGGCGTGCGCGGCACCATCTACGACACCATCGTCGGACCCAGCGAATCCGTCATCATCCTGGTCGAGGGCAAGCTGGTGATCACGCTGCCCGGCGGGCGCGAGGTCACGCTCGACCGGCCCGGCAAGGCGCTGCGCATCCACAAGGGTGGGCGTATCGAAGGGCCGCTGACCTGGGACGGCTCGCTGATCCGCGTCACCGGGGTCGTGCCCTATCCGCTTTATGGCGACAGCTTCCTGCCCTATCCGGAGAAGCTGAAGGCCCAGGAAGGTGGCCGCAACGACATCATCAACGATCTGAACAACCGCGTGCGGAACTACGATTCCGGGCCTTCCTGCGGCGACGGTGACTACAATTGCGGTTGCGGCGCGAACCACGACCGCTACTGCGACTGACGCAGGGGCACTGAAGCACTGAAGCATGTCGTTCAGGTGGGCGTGTCCTTGATGCCCCAACTGCGGCCTTGCCTCGGCCGGTTGGCTCACCCCCGCCCGAACAGCCGCCGCATGGCGGCGACGATCTCGTCGGTGCGGATGCCGAGGATCCGGTTCGCATGCTCGTCGTCGGCGATCTGCTCCAGTTCCGCCCGGCGCCTGGCCAGGACGGCGCCGAAATGGTCCACCAGTTCGGGCGAATGCGTGAGAACGTTTTCCAGCGCCACCTTGGTGATCTCGACGACGCGGGTCGGCTCCATCGTCGTGACGGTAGCGGCGCGGCGGGCGCCGGTCATCAGCGACATCTCGCCAAAGATTTCGCCGGGACCGAGCATGGCGACTTCCCGTAGCGGATGGCGGGTGCCGGCGACGGTGACGTCGACCTTGCCGCTGACGAGAATGAACATCGAGGTGCCGAAATCCCCCTCGGTCATCAGCACGCGGTCCTTGCCGACGTCATAGACCTTGCTGCGCGCGGCGAGCTCGTCGAGCTGCCGCGCCGAAAGCACGTCGGCAAATAGCGGGGTCCGGGCCAGAACGTCGCGCGCTTCCATGGAAGACCGTCTCCATTGTTGCCGGAGTGTGGGTCCAGCATCGCTTCGCCGTCAAGCGGCGGGCTGCCGAGAGCGTTTTCGAGCGAAGTGGGTACCGGTTCGCGTGAGGAAAACGCGATCCCACAGGGAGTTGGAGCCTTTCTCCGGTTCAGAGAAGCGGTGAAAGGCTCGAGGCTAGCGGTCCTGGAGTCTGAAGGCGATGGGAACGCTGATCTCGAGCTGGGTCATGCCTTCGGGCATGCGCGGAAAGGGGGATGCCCTGCGGACCGCCGAGATGGCGGCCTCGTCGAGCATCGGGTTTCCGGCGCTGCTCGCCACCACGATGTTCCGGGCGTCGCCCGACGGCGTGATCACGAACTGGACCTGGGCGCGGCCGCTGATTCCGAGCCGCTTCGCCTTGCTGGGCATCTGGGTCGAACGCGCGATCTTGGCCCGCACCTTGCCCTTATAGTTGGAATTGGCGGCAGCGCCGGAACCCGCCTCGCGCGACCGTCCTTTGCCGCTGTCGCGGGCGGTCGTGTTATTGCTGGCGACGGATGCGCCACGGTGGCTGTCCGTCTCGGCATTGCCGCGGCTCGGCGCTTCGGCCCTGCGCTTCCGGTCGGCCTTTTCCGCCTTCTCTCGCGGCGGCTTGCGGGTCGGCTCGGCCTTTTCGGCGATCTTCTTCTCAACCGGCTTCGGCTCGACGCGCTTGGCTTCGACCGGCCGGGTCTCGACTGGCTTCTCGACGGGCAGCGCCTCGACCGGCTTGGCCTCGGGCAGGGGCGGCAGTTCCTCCGCCGGCTCTATCGCCGTCAGCACGGCGGTCTGCACCGGTGCGACGGTCGGCTCGACCGGCGCGAGGTCCGGTGTCGTCGGGGCGATGGCGGCGAGCGTCTCCGTGGGCGCGATTTCGGTCGTCGCGGGCGAGGGCGCGGCCGGGAGGTCGCTCTCGACCGGCGTCGCCGAAATGTCGGCCGTCCGTACCGGCGCTATGCTGCTCGACGGCGTCTCGCTGGGGGTGATCTCGGCCACGGCCGTGGCCTCGACGGCCTCGGCGACCGCTGATGGCGCCAACTGCGGCGTCGGCTCGGCATTGATCGGGGAGGGGGAGAGGGCGGCCAGCGTCGTCGGCTCGGCGGTAGGGGCGACCTCGGTATCCTGCGCCGTCTGCAGCTCTTCGCTGAGGAATTCCTGGATCTCGACATCCGATCCGAGCGTCGCGTCGATCGAACCCTCGACCGAGCTCCCGGCGCCGCTGCCGGCTTCCGCGACCGAGTCGGGATCGGGCGTGAAGGCTGCGACCACCGCGCCATGCGCCGCGATCGACAGGATCAGTGCCCAAGCCCAGGACGCGCGCCGAACCTTCATCACGGAGCCTCGATCCCTCGCGTCATCATCAATTGTCGAAGCGCATGTCGGTGCGCGTCGCGACCTGGATGCTCTCGGCACAAGCGCCGGGGGTGAGGCCGGCGCCGCTGCATTCCTTGACGTCGTTGACGAGGATGCGGGCGATCGACGGGCAGGACGTCTCGGGGATGTCGAACTGGCGGACACGGCTCTTGCCGGCGGGCACCTTGGCGGTGCGGACGACGACGAAGCGGTTGACCCGGCCATCCTGCTCGAACAGCACCAGTTCCAGCGCCATGTCGTCGATGCCGGTCGAGAGGCGGTTGTCGATGACGAAGCTCAGCCGGCAGGCCTTGGCATTGGCCTCGGCGCCATTCAGCTCGATGGAGAGCGATGGGGGCGCGGGTTGCGCTTCGGCGACCGATGTCGCCGCCATCAGGGCCAGTGCCGCGCCGAGCTGCACGCCGACGCGCTTGCCGCCACTCAAAACTGCCATGTTCCACCCCGTCATCCGAAGGAAGCCGTCGGCCCCTTTCGCAAGGACCGCCACATGTGCAGGTATTAAAATATGAGACTGAAAGTCAACTATAAATTCGTGGCCGACGTCGCTCAGGAGGGCTGGGCGGCGAAGGAGAGGGCGGCAACCGGGTGCATCGCTTCGTGGTCCAGATCGAGAAGGCCGCGAAGCTGGCCGCGATCCTTGGCGACGTCGGCGATGGTGTAGCTGTCGAGAACGGCGAAGAAGGCGCGCAGCGCTTCCGCCAGAATCTTGTTCACGCCACAGGAATCGACCAGCGGACAATCCCGGTTGGCCGTGTCGAAGCAGTCGGTCAGGAAGAAGTTGCTTTCGGTGGCGCGAACGACTTCGCCGATCGAGATCTCATGCGCCGAGCGGGCAAGCCGGATGCCGCCATTGCGGCCGCGGATGGTCTCGACGAATCCGCTCTCGACGAGGACGTGCATGATCTTGAAGAGATGCAGCTCGGAGATGCTGTAGGTCGCCGCGATATCCTTGATCCGGCTGTTGCTGCCCGGATTGGCGGCGCAATAAAGCAGGATGCGGATGGAATAGCTGGTCTGCTGGGTCAGGCGCATGGCGTCCCTCTTTTACCCCCGATCAAGCCCGCGCCCCGGAATCGGGCGCCGCTCGAGCGGTCGTTAATACCTTCTCTTTAAAGTCTTGTTTTCCAGAGTTCAACCGAATCGACTCTTCCCGCCCGGGATGCGTCGCCGCGCGGCCGGGTTTCGCGCCACCTGGCGGGCGGCTCCGGCGGTCTCGGGACAGGGCAGACAAAAGCCCGGAAGGCGAACCTTCCGGGCTTCTTTACGGCGATGCAGCCAGTCCAGGGAATGCCGGGGGCAGGGCCCCCGAGGCATCCTAGATCAGCGAACCGTTCACGACGGCCTTGCCCGACTGGTCGAACAGGTGGACCGTCTCCGGCGCGACGATGATGCGGATCTTGTCGCCCGAACGCTGGGCGGCAAGGCCATCGGCCTTGACGACGGTCGGGTCGGAACCGTCCACGTCGATGTAGAGCATGGTTTCGCCGCCGAGATGCTCGGAGAGCGAGACGACGCCGGGGATGCCGCCCGTGTCGGTCGGGGCGATCGTGAGATGCTCCGGACGAACGCCGAGGGTCATCGGGCCCGGGGTGATGGTGGCGCCGCGCGTCGGCACCGCCAGGGTCGAGCCGCCGGGCAGGGCGATGATCGCCGAGCCGCCGGTCACTTCCGTGACGTTGACCTTGAACAGGTTCATCTTCGGGCTGCCGATGAAGGTGGCGACGAAGATGTTGTTGGGGCGGTGGTAGAGCTCGAGCGGCGAACCGACCTGCTCGATCTTGCCGGCGCTGAGCACTACGATCTTGTCGGCCATGGTCATGGCTTCGACCTGATCGTGGGTGACGTAGATCATCGTCGCCTTGAGATCATTGTGCAGCTTGGAGATCTCGATGCGCATCTGCACGCGCAGCGCGGCGTCGAGGTTCGACAGCGGCTCGTCGAAAAGGAACACGTCCGGCTCGCGAACGATCGCGCGGCCGATGGCGACGCGCTGGCGCTGGCCGCCGGAGAGCTGGGCCGGGCGGCGCTGCAGCAGCTCCGTCAGGTGCAGCATCTTGGCTGCCTTTTCCGTGCGCGCCTGGATCTCGGACTTCGGCATCTTGGCCATCTTCATGCCGAAGCCGATGTTCTCGGCGACGGTCATGTGCGGGTAGAGGGCGTAGGACTGGAACACCATCGAAACGCCGCGCTCGGCCGGCGCCAGGCGGGTCACGTCGCGATCGCCGATGCGGACGGTGCCGTCCGTCGTGCCTTCAAGTCCGGCGATCAGACGCAGAAGCGTCGACTTGCCACAACCCGACGGGCCAACGAAGACGCAGAACTCGCCGTCCTTCACTTCGAGATCGACGCCGCGGATGATGGGAACTTCACCAAACGACTTCTGGACTTCGCGCAACGTCAGACTTGCCATTAATCAAACCTCCAAGATGGACACGCAAACGGGCGCGGCCGTCGAGACGGCCGCAATCCCACAAGCAGGATCATTCCTCCATACCTACCGTCCACGATCGCGGGGCTTGAGTAAAGTCCCGAAATGCGGCCGCGGCGCAGGGTGCGGCTGATCAATCGGATCATATGCGCGCCAAGTCGCAACCCTGGGTGCCTACCGCCGCAGCAACGGCCCGTAAGGCTGTATTTCCCCTGCGCGAGTCGGCGGGGCCATGCCTCAAAACCAGGCCGATTTCCATGGCGGCCACAAAGACTGATCTGTTGATAGTGCGCCGACGACCTATTTTTACCTTGCGGGAGGCGGGCGATGGCCGCGCTCCCGCGCTCTGTTTTCGTCCCATGGCGCGGCCTCGCGCGAAAAGCGGGAGTCTTCGTCGCGAAGAAAGGGCCTTCGGCGCTGCGACGGCATGGCGATTCTTTTTCCGCAACGCCGCGACGGAAGCGGCCGGTTGCCGCGTTGAAGGGGGGAACAGGCTTCATTCACCGGACACACTATGCCGCTTTGGAAACAGATATTGGTCTGCGCCGTCGTCCTCCTTCTGGCGGCGGGAGGCTGGTACGCCTTTCAGCATCGCGATTCGTGGGGCGGTGAAAGCCGGGCGGCCGCCGCGGCGCCGGGTGGGGGCCGGGCGGGTGGCGGCGGGCCAACGCTGGTTGTGACCGAGGCCGTCTCGAGCGAGATGGAAAGCGACCAGGTGCGCGCCGTCGGCACGGTGAAGGTGCCGCGCTCGATCAACATCTACCCCCAGGTCTCGGCGATCGTGAACGAGGTGCTGTTCAAGGCGGGCGACAAGGTCCGCAAGGATCAGCCCCTGGTCCGGCTGGATGATGCCGACCAGCGCGTCGCGCTGGACCTTGCCAATATCGCGCTCAAGGATGCCCAGGCCGCGCTGGATCGCGCCCAGAAGCTCTCGGCCAGTCGCAACCTCGCGCTCTCGGCGCTGGAGGATGCGCAGTCGGCGGAGCGCAAGGCGCAGATCGCCGTGCTCGGCGCGCAGATCGCGCTCGACCGCCGCACCATCACCGCACCCTTCGAGGGCGTCGTGGGCCTCAGCGACCTCGCGGTCGGCGATTTCGTCACCTCGTCGACGGTCGTCACCACGCTGGACGACGTCTCGACGCTGCTGGTCAGCTTCCTGGTGCCGGAGCGCTATGCCGGCCGGGTGGCGGAAGGCCTGGCGGTGACGGCGACGGCGGCGAGCAAGCCGGATGCGACGATCTCCGGCAAGGTCACCTCGGTCGACACGCGCATCGACCCGACCGCCCGCACCCTCAAGGTCGAGGCCTCGCTCGACGCGGACACTGCCAACGCGGTCGGCGTCAAGCCGGGCATGTCGGTCGTCGTC
>Ga0182738_1000734_pt1 | contig 43871 bp, 29 predicted proteins | sample eDN5th30CBELigMG_FD_128876 | JGI IMG/M metagenome (GOLD analysis project Ga0182738, IMG submission 128876) | Enriched Miracle-Growth compost microbial communities from Emeryville, California, USA - eDNA 5th pass 30_C BE-Lig MG (version 2)... ...
CAAGCCTGGTCGGAGCAAACCAACATGAAGCAACGCGGCGTCGACTGGCAGTTCACCATCGAAGACGCCCGCACCAAACTCAAGAAGCTCTACCCCAAAATTAAGCTCTGACGAGACACTAGTATGACACCTGGATTTCATGTTCGTGCTTTCTCTTTTTTCGTCACTCAGCAACTGGTCGTCAGGAGGAGATCATGAAGCAGGTGTTGGACAATGGCTTCGGAATGGCGTGCGGAGATTTCTTTCTGGGACTGGTCTCCTGCATCGGAATGATCTGGACATTCACTCTCCCGGTGGTGGCACAGGAAGCTGCCCCCGACAACAAGAGCCTTGAGGCAGAGAACGCTCAAAAACGCCTGGACTTCATGAATAAAGCCATGGCCCGCAATGAATTGGCAATCCTGGGAAAAACGGAGATTCCCAGCAAGTTGATTCCGGCCCCCTTGCTGCGCTGGAGCAGCGTGGAAGGAAACGTGAAAGATGGGGGACTTTATGGATTTACACGCGGAGGCCGCCTGGATGTGGTGATGCAGTTTCCCCTGCACAGCGAAACATTCACCGTTCAGGAATTTGTTGCCACCTGCGAACAGCCAATCTCCATGAAACGCGATGGGCAGGAATTCTGGCGTTACGACAGCCCTTCCATCGAATGGAACGTTTTACCGGATGCGAAACCGCCGCATGAATCGAAAACGGCCCGAACAGTTCAGTTTCGCCAACTCGCGGAGAGTTTTGAAATTCAGATCGATCACGGCCAGAAAACATTCGTCCGACAGCCATTGCGGCTGTTGCGCCAACCGGTACACCGTTATCAGGATCTGGACATTGGCGCCGTTGACGGAGCAGTCTTTGCCTTTGTGCTGGAGACCGATCCGGAAGCGATCCTGATGCTGGAAGCCTGTCAGTCGGATACCGGGCCGCAATGGCGCTATGCTGTGACAGAAATGACAGTCAATGCCCTGGAAGTGACTCGCAACGGGAAAAAAGTCTGGGAAAAACCGGACCATCGTGTCTTCTGCCAGTCTTTCGTCAAGCACTATACGTGCCCGTATCGCCCTCTCCCTGACGATGTGTCATTGAAAGGGACTCTGAAAATGTCCACAGCCGTCCCGGCTGCCGCTGGTCCCACACCGACACCGGCGCGCGCCAAATAAATTCCTCGTGGCACGAAAAACTCACCACAATCCTTATTCTGAGAGGAAGCCCAGGAGCGTTCATTTTTCAAGCAGCTCACGGATGGCCCGGGTCATGGCTTCCAAGAGACGTTCCAGACTTCCGCGATCAAACGGAGTCTGCCAGACGGGATAAATGTCGAGATCGTAATGATCTGCGGGGGGCAGATAGCCGAGCGATCCATTGATCAGGTTCATGCAGATCAGCGGCATCCCGGGAAAACGGCGACGCAGTTCCTGTTGCAGAATCGAATAGGCTTCGCAACAACTTCCGACCAGGATGGCACTCCCGATTTTCCAGACGGTCAAGGGAAGGGAGAACTCGTGTCCATCTCCCAGACCCCGGCGGATGTCCCGCTTTCGACGCAGACGTTCCGCCAGGGCGCGATCCATGCAGGCAACCCGTTGCCGTTCGAGATCTTCCGCGGACGGCCAGTCTTTCAGCGGAAGGACAACTCGTGGAGATGCTGCGGAAAGACTTTTGGAATGGAGAACCGGCTCGCGGGTCCAGACCGCCAGCGGTGCTCCGGATTCCATCGTGCCGGTGAACCGTAAACACGTTCCGGCGAGTTCCATTCCTGATAAAACCGATAGCGCGGCATATCCCAGTTCCCGACCGTGTGCATCGGCAACTTCGAGATCAGCCGTGTACTGATATCTGGGAGCCAGTTCTCCACAAGCTCCCAGCAGAAAAAAAGCGGGAGCGCCCGTGGCCTGTTGAATCGTCTCCCGCATGGCACCCACATAATCGGGAGAAATTGCTTTGTTCTGCCAGGCGAGTGTTGTGGGGTGGCAGGCATAATTCACCAGCGTTCCCCGCATTTGCCCATCGATTCCGGTGATTCGGCCCACCCATAACGTCTGATCCGCGCGCTGTTCGGGATTGAATCCACAGAGATATCGAGGAAGACGAGAGTCCGAAAATGGATCGGCAAAATCACGGAGGCTCGCCAGTCCACAGCTTCCGGAATGCCATTCCAGAAGCGATGGGTGGGCATTGGTCCAGGCTTCCCGCACCGCAGCCGAGACCAATCCGGGCAGCGCGTCCATCCATGATCGCAATCGGTCGCTTCCGGGAAGTTCCGGATCAATTTCCATCAGCGGCGGTCCGGCATGGGTATGTGATAAAGCCACGATCAAACGTTCTACCGGAATATCGATGGCATTCCGTATCGACTGCCGAAAGGCTTCAAAGACCTGTGGAGTCCGCCACCACCCCAGATCGGCGTCAATCAAAATCAACGGCAGGCTATCGGCGGAATCGGCGAGGGTCAACACGGACACCCAGAGCGGACGGTGAATCGTTTCCGCGGTATCATGTTCCGCGGCGCCCCAGTTTCTCGCATAAATTCCAGCTGGAGGAGTGATCTCACGACGGGAAATGCCCATCATTCCCTGAAAGCCCGCATGTTGAAAATTGGAAGGAGAAGGCATGGCACAGGCAACTTGATCCGCTCGCGGAAAGGGTATTTTCATTGTTGGGTCGGTTTTGTTCGCGGCTCTCAAAAACAGTCGGAGGACAAGGGAAGCGGGGGGCAAGGAAAAATTGGCATGGAAGTCTTTCACCTCTTCATCCACCGCTTTGCCGAAGACTCACGTGGCATCATGACCTTGCCCTGATAGAACGGATTCAATGAACACCGCATTGGTGACATTCCAACAAGCGGAAATCGGCTTTTCATCCAATCAAACTGGCATCGCCCGGGGCTGGGCATGAACAATCTGCTGGCAATGGCCGTTTTCATGTTTCTTATTTCGAAGCAGCTTTGAGGTCGATGTGATAGGAATTTGCTCCTTCTGTAATAGTCGTCTTCAGTCCGCTTCGAGACAGATCCTGGTAATGAGGCGGGATCTGCACGTTCGATTTGTGATCAGTCTCGGTCTGCTTCCTCATCGGATCTGGGGGTGGGGGAGGAACGACTGAAACCTGATAGCTCCCGGGGGGGCATCGGAGTGAATAGGTCCCATCAGGGTGAATCTCTCCGCTGCCGGACCGGCCATCCTCGGAAATCATCAGGACCGTCCCTGCCGGGATCGGTTGGCCAGCCAGTTTGACGGTGCCGGAAACTGCCGCCATGGGGACGGACTGCGTGGAACAGCCGATTGTCCCCAGACCAGCCCACAGGACCGCACTCAACACTCCGTAAATGCGGATGGAATCGAAGTGAATATTCATGGCTTTCTGTGTGCCCTTATCGAAATGCCGGAATTTCGATTCGTTTTTTGGAGCGCGGATCCGGGAGCGGTTTTTAAGTGCCGCGCACAAACCTTTTGAAGTGATCGGAAAGTCATACCCGTGAGCGGGAACACGACAGGCTTTTGCGAAGGATCCCTGAGATTCGCGGCGGCCTGCCACTACAGGGCATCTCCACTGACGACCTGTCCGTCATCTCGAATGGAAATATTACGCAGGACAATGAAATCCATACTGTTACTGAGAAACGAGACCCCGCCGTCACCACGAAGGATATGGGCTCCGCCGGTATGTTCGGAGTGCAGGGACGTATTTGTCCCATCGCGGAAATTTCCACCTGATCCGGTCAATTCGTCGATTTTTCCCACGCTGTAGCGAATCGTGGTGACATTGCGGCTGAAAGGGCCTCCCGACCAGGTGCGTGCCGATCCCGCATAAAGTGTTGTGCTGACTTCCGGCGGGCCGGCATCCGAAATGGCTCCGCCCCAGGCCCCCCATTCGGAACTGCCCCGAATCTCCACGGGGGCTCCGGTGGAACTTCTTCCCCAGGCGGAGGATTCTCCGACCAGAAGCGTATTGCTCAGGCCATCGGTGACATCCCGAGACCGGACCAGATGGTTGGGAACCAGCGTCCCGTTGGAACAGCCATATCCCTGCGTTCCGGCGACGCATCTTCCCATTCCGGTCGGATCAACGGACGATGTTGAACCGGTACAGGCTCCCCCAATTCCAACGTAGGACGAAGTGGCGAATCGCTGGGTGGTGTCCGTGCGGACGTTGATCCGGTTCGTGGAACTGGACGGGCACCAGATGAACGTGGGGAGCCACCGGTTGAGAACGTTTTTGTTAACTCCCTGTGGATATCCGGAGTCGACCGGTCCCAGCGTGAGTTGGTTAAACATGGTCTGTTGATCGATCTGCGGAAGTATCGCCAGTGCCCAGCTATGTCGCGCGCCTCCAATCGATCCGATCGGAAAGGAGTTATAAACGTCATGATAATTATGTAAGGCGAGCCCCATCTGTTTTAGATTGTTTTTACACTGGGACCGGCGGGCTGCTTCACGGGCCTGTTGAACAGCGGGCAACAAAAGTGCGATCAATACGGCAATAATGGCAATAACGACCAGAAGTTCGATCAATGTAAAAGCCGTTCGATGAGGCTGTTTCATGAGAGACACCTTTCAGACCGGAAGTGAGAATAGAATCGAAGGAGATGTCTGTTTCGCTGAATGCATGGTTTGAATCGGACAGGCCAACTTTCAGAAAAGGCCTGCCCCGACGCCGATGAGAATTGACTGAGGAATACGATTCCCGATCCCGATGATCTGCTGATTTCCGTGATTCAACCGGCGGTCAGCCGGGCTGCGGTGGCCATGCCGATACCGGTTTTTCCATATCCATTTCCGCAATAAAACAATCGGAGCTGGTTCCTTTCTTCCACCAGGTGCGGATAGGTCGTCATTTTGCTGTCCCAGCCATTTCCTTGCGGAGGAAGAGCCAGGTTCTCTCCGGGAGTCCCACGTTCCCAGTGCAACCCATCCGGACTGGCCGCTTCGCAGATGGAATAAGCTCCAAACCGGGTGCCGATTCCCGCGTAGATCGCCCGCCATGTGGCTCCTTCCTGCCAGACTGTCAGACCGATGGTCGCGGCGTTTTCATAGTTGGCCTCCCGGCGCGGTTCGAGCACAACCCGTCGATCAAACCAGTCGATTCCATCCCACGAATCGGCGACCACGGAATACTTGGCCTGGTCCACGAGAAGGTTCTTATCCGGATGGCCCACGGCCAGCGTGTAATACATCCGGTACAGGATGCGTCCATCGGGCCGAGGGATTTCGATCAGGCTCCCTCCCCCCGCGATTCCATGATTGTCCGGCCAACGATCGAATCCATCTCCCTGCAAGACGGGTTCGAAGCTGTATTTTTTCCACGTGAGAAGATCGTCGCTGATCGCCAGTCCAATCCCTCGAAAGCTCTGCAAGCCCTGGCCGGTTTTTCCGTTCCCCGTGTAATACAGATGCCATCGATTTCCAAAACGATGCACACAGGGGAGAACGCACCAGTTCTCGTCGAAAGCTCCTTTCCCGCCGACATCGACAACCGGGCCCAGCCGCTTCCATCGGGAAAGATCGTCGCGGGGAGCAGTCGCCACGCAGATACGTTGTGTGCCGGACTTTTCCGCTCCGCTGTAAAAAAGCATGTACTGATCTCCCTGCGGAACAACAAACGGATTCATACAGCGGCGTTCGTCAAATATCTCCCGGGGAGGCAGCACCGGATTGTGGGGCTCGCGAATCCACTGATGGATCTGAAACGCCGGCGCAGGTGTTTTCGCCGGCTCTGTTTTCATTGGGGGTGTCGTTTCGCCATGGGCCATTCCGATTGCTGGAAGGAGTGTGCCCGCTGTCTTCAAAAAGAGCCGCCGGTTGAGAATGTTCATGGGAGACTTTGCATCTTCGGATGAGAAGTGCCTGTTGCTTTCCGCTGGCCACGGAGTTGATGTGAAGGAGGCATGACACGATTACGCGATGATTTCCCGAATCGGCTTGCCATGATCGATCTCCAGCCGCTTTCGTCCGGGAATTTCCAGCTTGCGAGAGTCGAGCCCCAGCTGGTGCAGGATTGTGGCATGGATATCGGTGACGTAATGCCGGTCTTCCACGGCATGAAATCCGATTTCGTCCGTGCTGCCGTGGACCACTCCCCGTTTGAGCCCGCCCCCTGCCATCCACACGGTGAAACCGAAAATATGATGGTCTCGGCCATCGGCTCCCTGAGAACCGGGAGTCCGTCCAAATTCGGTCGCGAAGATGATCAGCGTTTCGTCCAGGAGTCCCCGACGCTCCAGATCCACCAGCAGGGCAGCGATCGGTTGATCGACTTCCAGGGCATGACGGGTATGGTTGCTCTTGAGCTTGCTGTGAGCATCCCAGGCTCCGGCACCTCCGCCGCCATGTTGAATCTGAATAAATCGAACTCCCCGTTCGACAAGCCGCCGTGAAGCCAGCAACTGCATTCCGAATTCTTTCGTCTCGGGCCGGTCGAGTCCGTAGAGCGCCTGTGTTTCCCGGGTCTCTTTACTGAAATCGACGATATCCGGCACGCTGGTTTGCATCCGGAAAGCGAGTTCATATGAGGCAATGCGGGCCTTCATGGCTGGGTCCGCGGGGTATTCCACGCTGCGCATTTCATTCAGTTGCTGAATCAGGTCTTCTCCGATCCGGCGGGAATCGTGATTGACAGCAATAGCTGGCCGGCTGAAGTCAAGCGGGTTCTGGGGATCGATGCGTAACGGAACCGCGTCATGGGCGGGACCGAGATAATGGCCATCCCGCTTGTTCCAGTATTCCCGCGTTCCGATGGAGATAAACTGCGGCAGATTTTCATTCAGGGCTCCCAGCCCGTAATGGACCCAGGCGCCCAGTGTGGGGAAAGCACCGTCATTCATGTGCCGGCCGGAATGAAACTGTGTCTGGGCTCCATGATTACTGTCGGTTGTCCACATCGAACGGACAATCGCGAGTTTGTCGACATGTTGCGCGATGTGTGGAAACCAGTCGCTGACTTCGATTCCACTTTCTCCATGTCTCTGAAAACCGATTTGCAGGGGGTACAGCGTGTTTCGCTGAAGGCCGTTGCCGTCAAGGGCGACGAGCCGTTCCAAGGCCAGTTTTTCAGGGTTGAGGGCATCGGCAAAAGGGGTTTCCGAAATCGTTTTTCCGCCATACTTGTTGAGCATTGGTTTCGGATCGAAGCTTTCCATCTGGCTGACGCCGCCGTTCATGAACAACCAGATCACACTTTTGGCTGCGGGCCGTGCATGTGGCAGTCCATTGGGGGGCGTCCACCCGGCAGCACTTTCCCGGGCCAGCAGGGTTCCCAGTGCCAGACCGGTCAATCCCATTCCAGCGTCCGCCAGAAACGTGCGTCGGTTTTCGGAAAAGTGATGATGGCTGGTCATGGGCGACTCGTTTTTCAGTATCCGCGGGTCATGCACCGCATGACGATGAAGGAACGCCATTGAAAACAATGCCTGATCCGCGGAGGATTAACGCAGCGTCACAAAATCGTTGTGATTAATCAGAACCCAGATCAGGTTCGTTCGAGCCTGGTCCGGGTTTCTTTCGGAGAGTTGTTTCCAGACCTCCAGTGCAGCGAGGCTGGCGGAAATTTCCTGTTCTGCCGGCTCGATTCCCGTGACCAACCGGAACGCCCGGTGAATAAAGGGACGGTCTTCCGGTTCCATCCGGGTGATCCGGACGGCAATCTGACGGGCGGACGTCAACGCGAGTTCGCTGTTGGAAAGAGCGAGCGCCTGTTGTGGAACGATGCTTTGTTCACGACGATAACATTCCGCAACAGAGGCTTCGTCGAACATTGTCAGGAACAGGTTCCGTTCATTGTTCGAATGGAAGAAGTACAGGCTTCGGCGATGAGAGGCGGCTTGTGCCTCGGGAGGAATTGAAGGGCCGCCCATGGTCGGATCGAGTGTGCCTGCCAGAGCCAGGAGTGAATCCCGAACGACTTCCGCTTCCAGACGGATCGGCACCCGGCGCCAGAGCCCTTTGTTTTCTGGATCTTTCGCCAGAGAGGATTCGCCACCGACGATGGATGAGGAGAGGCGATACGTAGCAGACGTCACGATAAGACGGTGCATGTGCTTCATGCTCCATCCGCTGTCGATGAACTCACTTGCCAGCCAGTCCAGGAGTTCCGGATGGGTTGGGCGGGCTCCATTGCGGCCAAAATCAAATGTGGTTGTCACCAGCGGTTCGCCCAGATGGCGTCCCCAGAGATGATTCACCGCCACGCGGGCGGTGAGAGGATTCCGCGGATCGGTGATCCATCTTGCCAGTGCGGTCCGGCGACCGGTGCTGACCGGGGGAAATTTCACGTCCGGATCGTCATGGCCAGTGTGTTGAAAACGGGTGGCTGACCATTGCCCGCCGATCAGCCGTTTCCAGGAGGTCTCCGGCTTGATCTCTGCCTGAAGCAGATCCAGGTCTTTCTGGCCCGCATCACGGATCGTCTGTAATTTCTTTTCCGCTTCCGTCCGTTTTTTTGAATCGTTGCCAGCCATTTCCAGTTGATATTCCGCCGTTGCCAGACGCCGGCGGAACTGGGCGACCCGCCATTCCCGCTCGGCCCGAACGGCCTCTTCTGTTGCGGAAGAATTTTTGTCCGCCTGCATGGCGGCAATGACAGCCTGTGTCCAATGGAGTTCGGCTTCGGCTTCCCGGACTCCGAGTTCGGCATCACGGAATTGATGTTTCGCAGCGGCCAGGCTGGACACGGCTCCCGCGCCAGAAGTCTCAGTCACATCCTGCATGGCGGTCTGCGGACTCAGGGGATTCATCATGAATTCATCAAACCGGGCGGACGCATCGTAGGTCAACAGTTGAATCGGTCCTGGTTGGCGAGGCTGACTCAGGCGATACGCGAAGACCGGTTCGTCGTTCAGAATGACATTGACGAGCGTTTCCCGAACCCGGACCGTCAACGTGTAATCTTTCTGGAGTTGAATTGAAGCCGATTTCCGTGCCGTCGCGGGATAGTTCCAGCGGCCATTCTGCCAGAAGGCTCCTTGAATTTTGTGATCCCCGTCCGCTCCGCTGACATAAACCATCTGCTTCGATTCCGGAGAAGCGGGGTTGGATTGCAGAGGCGTTCCGTCAAAGGAAAGGCCGACGCTTCGCCACCGGGATCCTCCCGTGATGCGAAAGCGGAGCCGGACTTCAAAATTCTCCGGCGGGAGCGCCTTTAACCGCAGCAACGAAGAGACCGGAGCAACCTGAAACTGTTCCAGATGCCCATCGTGTTGTTTCCAGTGTCCACGAATTTCTTCCCAGGTCCCGGGATTCCATGTCGAAAAATTGTCTGTCAGGGAAACGCCTGGCAAGGAATTATTTTCAGGCGGCTTCGGGGATTCGGATTCAAGCTGATGCAGCCGTTTTTCCGCTGTTTGAAATTGCGTGCGGGCAGCATTCAATCGGGACTGGGCCCGCAGAAGATAAGTCTGTTGAATTTCCGGCCGCAGACCGGGGTCGCTGGCTGTGGCGGGAAGCGTGACCGGTTCGACCTGAATCTCCGCGAAGTCCAGGACGGCGGGAACTCCCGGAGCGATCTTTCGTGACTGGTCCGGCCGCGATTCATCTCCCCGGATAAAAAGGTACGTCGGTGTTTCCGCGAGTCCATCAAAGACGCGAGGAATCCCGTCTTTCATGACGTCGAGCTCACCGGGAACCAGATCGATCCGGACCTGATACGGCTCGAAGAAGGCCCGCATCTTGTAGAAGTCACTTTGTTCAATGGGATCGAACTTGTGGTCATGGCATTTCGCACAGTTCATTGTCAGCCCCAGAAATCCTTTGCTGACGTGTTCGACGGTTTGCTCCATCCACTGGTGGCGATTGAAAATGTAATAGTTTCGCGCCAGAAATCCGGTGGCCCGCAACTGGGCCATGTTTTCCGGAACGAGTTCATCCCCCGCCAGCATCAGCCGAACCATCTGATCGTAAGGCATGTCATCGTTCAGCGACTCCACCATCCAGTCGCGCCAGTGCCAGAGATGACGCTGGCTGTTGCGCAGCTGATCTCGCAGCCCCCACCAGTCGCTGTAACGCCAGGTGTCCATCCAGTGGCGGGCCCAGCGTTCTCCATGCCGCGGATCTTCGAGCAACCGGTCCACGGTTTCTTCATACCACCGGGCGGACGGATTTGTCATTCCCGCATCGAGTTCTTCCGCCGATGGAGGAAGGCCAATCAGGTCCATGTAAAGCCGCCGCAGCAGTTCAATTCGTGAGGCTTCGGGCTGGGGACGAAGTCCCTGTTCCTCATGCCGTTGCGAGACCCAGGCATCGATCGGATTGCGGACCCAGTCCCTGCTTTTTACGTTGGGAACGGACCGATGAATGACGGGGCGGAACGCCCAGTGTTCGCGCGGGTCGGGTTCCGGCTGTTCGTCTGCCGGTCCAGAAGCTCCAGCGGCAATCCAGCGCCTCAACAAATCCATTTGACCTGATGAAAGCGGCTCCCCTTCATGCTCGGGGGGCATTCGATAACCGATTTCCTTCGCAGAGACCCGTTCCAGCAGCAAACTTTCGGCAGCCTGCTTGCCCGGCAGGACAACTTTGCCGGAATCCCCTCCCAGCCGGATCAATTCCGCGGTATCCAATCGCAAATTGGCTTCCTGCTTGAGCGCGCCGTGACAGGCGAAGCAACGTTCTTTCAGAAGCGGTTTGATCTGCTTCTGATAGTCCGGCTGCTCTCCCGCACGGAGCGCACCGACCAGACAGACGCTGATCGCAACGCTCACGCTCAACAGTGCTCGAACTCCACATTTCATGTCATTGCCCTTTGTCCAAGAACAACATCGGACTGCTCTTCCGTGAGTTTCCGCCCAGCGGTTCGTTCTGGATTCAGGATGGGGTGGTTGTTCAAAATGTGGTGGGAAAGGGCCTTCTTCGCTCGCGGAAGATCGCCTGTCAGCAATGCCGAGAGAATTTCCCGATGTTGCCGGATCGTTTCCATGGCGGCGGCCCGGTCGTGATCTTCCCATTGAAACAGCAACTGGTAATACCGGCCGTGACGCTGAAAAAATTCCTTGACATAGGCATTCCCGGATGTCTCGATCAGATAGTCGTGCAGCGATTCATTGATCTTGAGCGTCTCGACGTCCGGAGCGGGAAACGCATTCCATTGCAAAATCTGTTGCAGCTTCCGGGTTTCCAGCCTGGGAAAGGCCAGTTCCAGTGCGGTGATTTCCAGCGAAACGCGGACTTCGATATAGGACTGCAAGTCGCACTGCCGAAAAGGACGCAGCCGCCAACCCCGACGCGGAATATGATCGAGGATCCCTTCTCCTGCCAGACGATGAAGAACGTTCCGAATCATCGAGCGGCTATACCCATACTTCTCCGCGGTCGCTTCTTCACGGAGATAAACCGGCTTTCCTTCAAGGCTGAGCCGAATGAGATCATCGGCAATCACGTCAAAGGGATCGGGCGGCAATTCCGGAAGAGAAATCGATGGCTCCGGGGATTCTTCATTCAAAGAAATGGCCTGCGCAGCCACCAGCCGCCGGTTTGGCCCCTTGGTCAACAGGCCCGCTTCGATCAGTTCCGCGACAGCGGTTCGCACCGGAGTGAAGCTGACCTGGTACATCTCCGCGAGTGAATCGAGGGTCAACTGGGAAGGGAGTTCCTGCCCCGTTTTCAGGCGGATGGTCAAGTCGTCTTTGATGTAGCTGGCAATAGACATGCACGAAACGTTACTTGTTTTTGGCGACAAACGCAAGTATATTGTCGCCAAAAACAAATTTTGCATCGCATTTCGTTTTCAACATCTCCTGTCTTTACGAAGTCCCCACAGAAGTTTACTTCTTGTAATCTTTTGGTATCAAAAAACTTATACCACTTTCTTTCACAGCACATTATTTGGAATCTCCATGAAAATCACCGCCATTCAGACCCTGGTCTGTCATGCCCGGATGCGAAACTGGATTTTTGTCAAAGTGGTGACCGATCAGCCTGGACTGATTGGCTGGGGAGAAGCGACACTGGAATGGCATACGCGAAGTGTGGTGGGAGCGATTGAAGATCTCTCACAACTCTTGATTGGCGAAGATCCCACCTGCGTCGAATACCTGTGGCAGATGATGTGGCGGCAGCACTTCTGGCACGGCAGCGGCATTGTCCGCTCAACAGCAATTGCGGGAATCGATCTGGCATTGTGGGATCTGCTCGGGAAAGTGCATGGGGTTCCCTGCCATAAATTATGGGGGGGGCCTGTTCGCGATACGATTCGGCTGTACTGCCATCTGGGTGGCGGGAATCTGGAAAGTTTTTATAAGACACCGGTTGACAATGCACATCGTTTTGCGGAACTGGCTCAGCAGGCGGTGGCGGATGGATTTTCCGCATTTAAAGCAATGGCGGTTCCGCCCACGATGCCGATTGAAGGGCTCAAGCCGATCAAAGCCGCCGATGCCTGCGTGGCCGCGATGCGGGAAGCGGTGGGAGAAGGAATCGACATTATGGTCGACTGCCATGCCCGGCCTTCTCCCGCCATGGGAATGCAGTTCGCCCAGGCGCTGGACCCTTATGGGCTTTATTTTTTCGAAGAACCCTGCTGGCCGGAGAATCTCGACGCGCTGGCGGCCATCAACGCAGCCACGACAACTCCCATTGCCACCGGAGAACGATTGACGCACCTGGCGGCATTCCGGGACCTGTTTGCGGTCCGGGGGTGCGAAGTCTGCCAGCTCGACTTAACGCATTGCGGCGGATTCACCGAAGCCCGGCGGATCGCCGCCCTGGCGGATGCTTATCGCATTGCCTTGGCGCCGCATAATCCACAGGGACCAGTCAGCACAGCCGCCTCGCTCGAATTCGGATTTTCGCAACCGAATTACATCATTTGTGAATCCGTTCACCAGGACGTCCCCTGGAGAAGTGACGTCGTCGAGGAAGGCTACGTGGTGGATCCCCTCACCCGGACAGTTCGTGCCAATCCGCGTCCCGGACTCGGCATTGCCATTCATGAAGAGGAAGTCCGGAAACATCCCTTCAAGCAGGAAGTTCTTCAACGGGTCTTCTATACTGACGGCGCCGTCGGTGACTGGTGACAGGCCAGGGCGGATTTGCACAAAAAGCCGAAAGAGAGCCCATAATATCGGGGCTGACGTGTGAACCATCCTCACTCCCCGGAAAGATCCGCACAACGAACCCGATACTTTCGGGCAACACCAGCCAGGGGAACAGCCGAGAGGGAAAATTTCAATATGCGGACTTTCCACCAACCTCAGTCCTCTTTTCTCTTCCCTTTTCCTTCGCTTCAAATGAAGTGAAAGGACTGAAATTGAAACACGCTGATCACAGTGTCTGGCAGCTCCGTCAGTGAGGGACATGATGATTCGAGTGGAAAATGTGACCAAAAGCTATTTGAGCGGACATTCCCCGGTGAATGTTCTGGAAGGGGTGAATTGTGAATTTCCCACGGGATCGTTCTCGTTCATCCTGGGCCCCTCCGGAAGCGGAAAGAGCACGCTCCTATACCTGCTGGGAGCGCTGGATGATCCCACGTCCGGGGAAATTCTGGTGGACCGGCAATCGCTGGGGCATTTGTCATCGCGGCAGCGGGACCAGTTTCGCCGGGAACAGATCGGATTCATCTTTCAGAATTTCAACCTGATTAAAAACCTGGATGCGCTCCAGAATACGCTCGTGCCGTTCCTGGCCAATGGGTGTTCGAAAGAGTTGCGAATCCGCGCGGAAGAACTTCTTGATCGTGTCGGGCTGCGTCAGCGGCGACACCATCGTCCCAGCGAACTCTCCGGCGGAGAACAACAACGGGTCGCCATTGCCCGGGCGGTCTTGAAATCGCCCAAAGTCATTCTGGCGGACGAACCGACCGGAGAACTCGACAGCCATACCGGAAAACTGATTTTTGATCTTCTCCGGCACCTGCAGGAAGAGCGTTCCACAACCATGATTACCGTCACTCATGATGAGCGGTATCTGGTTGCCAGCGACCGGATTCTCCGTCTGGAGAACGGCCGAATGGTCAGAGGATAACCGTCAGACGATGCCGAGTTTCTTCTTGTCCGCTCCGAGCGGGATCTGTTCTTTCACCGCATCCAACGTGTGTTGCCAGGGAGCCTTGTCGGGACCGGAAGGGAAGATCGCCCGGCGCAGCTGGTTTGTTCCTGCCGCAATCGAAGTCATGCACGTTGTTCGAAAGTCTCGCCGCCGGAGAAAATTGGAAGCGTTGGCAGTGCCAAGACCGTTTCTCAGGCGAACAACCAGGGCAAACGGGCCATGGATCGAAAGAGGTCCCGGCTGAGATGGGGAGAGACCGCGACCCGGGGCAGATCGAAATCATCCTGATGACCAGTCGGGCTGAATCCTCCCGAAAAGCTGAAGGCCCACCGATAACCGGCATCCCGCAAAATCTGTTTCGTTTCTTCCGTGAACGAATCGGGTTGTCCTACCGGATAGCTGAAGGCTTCCACCGTGTGCCCGATTTCCTGTTCGATGCGCAGTTTCGAACCAAAAATTTCCTGACGTTGCATGGCTGTCGATGTCTTGGAAAGGACGGGGTGGGAAACGGTATGCCCGCCGATATCCATCCCTCCCTGGTCCATTTCCCGAATCATGTCCCAGTTCATCCAGACGTCCCGTCCCAGCGCGGTTGGACAACGTCCGCGACCGGTCAGGCTCGCCAGCCGTTGAAGGAAGGGAACGGTCAGATCGATGGGAAGAGACTTATAAAATCGCAACAGGGTCTTCACAGCCTGCTCGCGGTCTGGTGCATCCCGCAGACTGACAGCGGGACATTCATGGAGTACGGGGGGTAATTCTGAGGCGGGGGAATTCCGCACCATCCAGGCAATTTCATCCCACCAGGCAACGGGGCCGCCGTCGAGAAAACCACTGGTGATAAAAAATGTTGCGGGGACGTTGTGCTGTTTCAGAACCGGAAAAGCCAGTTCGTAATTGTCGAGATATCCGTCATCAAAGGTGATCATGACGGCCCGGCCCCGGTTGTGGAGGACTCCCTCCAGATCGGCCACCCGGACCACGTCGTAATGCTTTTTGAGAAATTGAACCTGCTGCTCGAAGATCTCCTGGTCGGCGCTGTACAGCGCGCGGTCAAACGGAGACGTTGTCTGGTTTCCCAGCCGATGATAATTAAACACCACCAGTCCCTGCCAACGACCGGTGGTTTGTGACAATAATGGTCCCAGCCCAGTTTTTTCCAACGTTCGAGCGAGTAATTCGCGTTTGCTCAGCATGGTCTCATCACTTTTCGAACAGCCCCTGTCATCGTGGAAATCTCAGTCAGATGGACTGGGCCAAAGGGCCTTCTGTCTCCCCTTTCCAGGCCGTTTCCGTTTGCGTTCTTCAATCCGCAATTTCATCATTGGCGCAGCACACGTTTCGGGGCGCCTGCGGCAATGAAGACTCTTCGAACGAGGGACGACTGGGAAAGCTGCCGTGGCAATTTCCACACTGACTGTTACTTAACAATGCGTTCTGATGCCGGCTACCGGCGGCGGGATTCGGCTTTCCCTGCCGTTCTGTTCGTTCTAAAATGAGAAAATGCTGATTTCAACGTTTTTGTCAGTGGTAAGACCACTTTCCTCTGAAAATCGCCCCGTTGCAGGATCCCTGAAGAACGGCTCATGGGGTTGGCTTCTTCTGGGCTGGTGTCTCTGTTTTGGCGTGGTGAATGGTCCGGGTCCCGCTGCTGCGGCGCCACAAAATGCGGGCGAGCGACGCATTCAGCTATCCCGGGAAAAACATCTTCGGTTGCAGGAAAAATTTGCCCGGGAGATGAATGCCCTGGCGGATGAAGTTGCTGCACAGAGTTACATCAGGGATGCGGAGGAGATTCGTCATCGCGCACTGCCGGTGGAAGGCCGTTCCTCTGAGCTGGACGCTCTTCCGGAGGAGATGCTTCCAGCGGTTTCGCTTCTCCTGCCGGACAGGGAACGCCAGTGGCGGTTGAAGTGGCGAAAGCTGGAATCGGATTACGCCACCGATCTTTACAAAATGGCCCGGGATGCCCTCAATCAGGGACACCCCAGCCTGGTCTTCCAGTTGATCCGGGAAGTCGCCTATTACAATCCGGATCATAAAAATGCCCGGGGCATGTTGGGATATGTTCAGGATAAAGGAAAATGGACCACTTCGTTTCAGCGGTTTATGGAATCGAAGAAGCTGGTCGATCATCCCCGGTTCGGCTGGATCGAAGAACGGATCGTTTCCCGCTATGAAAATGGAGAACGGCAGTTCGACGGCCAATGGATGAGTGCCGAAAAAGAAGCGGCCATTCGCAGCGACTTCAAAAATGCCTGGGAAGTGGGAACGGAACATTTTCTCGTCCGCACCAATCACAGCCTGGAGAAAGGGGTTGAAATTTCACGGGCACTGGAAGAGTTTCACGACTTCTTCCTCCGCGAGTACACCCCGTTTTTCAATTCTCCCCAGCAGATGGAACGTCTGCTGGAATCGGGATCCAAAGCCCGCTGGAATCCAGCCCAGCGTTATCGTGTGAATTATTACCGGAACAAGGATGAGTTCGTGGCGGCCCTGGTCAGTCGCCAGCCGGAGATTGAAAAGGCCAACGGGCTCTATATGCCGCATGACCGGATTGCTTATTTTTTTGATGACGGGTCGCCCCAGGAGACCGCTTCGCAACGAGGTGCCAAGCGTGAAACAATGTATCATGAAGTGACACACCAGTTGCTGGGGGAAAGCCGTCCCCGCACCGTGGATGTGGGGGAGAAAGGAAACTTCTGGGTGATTGAAGGTTTTCCCTGTTATCTGGAATCCTATCGCCCGGAGTCAAAAGAGCAGATCATTGGGAATCCCCGGCACATCCGGATTTACTGGGCGCGGAGACGAGCCCTGGAAGAGAACATTTACTGGCCGATGCGGGAATTCATGAAGTTGGGCAAAGCGAATTTTCCGCTGGAGGCCGATGCCTATAACCAGGCGGCCGGCATGGCCCATTTCTTCTTAAATTATGAAGACGGCATGTACCGCGATGCGTTCATTCAATATCTCTCGAATGTTTACGATCCCGTCGAGCGGTTGCGGCAACATGCTGTCAGTCTGGAAAAACTGACAGGAGTCAAGTACGAAGTCCTGGACCAACAATATCATGATTACCTGTCCGGCTTGCCGGCAGGAGCTCCCGAAGGTTGAGAGCTTGAGCAGGATAGCGGTCAGGCAAGTGCATCGCGTGCAGGATTTTCTGATCCGCTGAAACCGGCTCCTGATGCCCTGCCAGGACTTGGCTTTGAGGTGCGTCAGAATGAAACCTCGCATTGTTGCCGGGCGTGCGTCATGCTTCACCCGAATTTTTATGGTTGACAATGTACGAGTCTCTCACCGGAAATCATCTGTTTTGAGTTTCCAGTTCAATCAGGAATTGCAAAAAACGGACATGCGCCTGAAGCCGGGCATCCGCTGCCGGATGTTTGCTGTCGACTCGGCGACGTTGCTTCTCCCGCATGGACCAGCCAGACTGGATCTCCACCCGTTGCCGGGAAATCTGTGCCGGGCTGGGAACGGTTTCACGAGTCTTCCGGGAACGTGCTGTGGAGGAGCGTTTCGTTTTCATTGTGTCCATTCCTGTCTTACAAAACCTGTCTTCGGGAAAAAGAGCCCCAGACTTTCTTGAATCATTTGCAAAGTCTGCTTCTCTTTCCTAATTCACGGTTCACGAAGAGTCGGAGAATTCCAATCGTCCGTTGCCAATTGGAAACATTCATGGGCTAAAATGAGACGGTCGAAACGGTTATTCCGTTTTTGTGATGTCCGGAGACAACACGCTTCCCGAAATACCCCCCTGACAACAAGACTGGATCACATGTCTTCTTCTGTGGATGCCATCGCTTCTCTTCTCGGCCAGATTCCCAGCGGACTCTGCATTCTGACGGCCCGTTATCACGAGACAGAGGAAACGGGAATGCTGGTGAGCTGGGTTCAGCAGGCCGCTTTCAATCCGCCCGCGGTGACCATTGCCATCAACAAGTCCCGGTTTCTTCACGACTGGTTGTCCCCAGGGAGTCCGGTGGCCCTCAACCTGCTGGGAGAATCCCAAAAGCAAATGCTGGGACACTTCGGCAAGGGCTTTGAACCGGGAGCCCCGGCATTCACCAATTTGTCGCTGGAACGGAGTCCGCACGGACTTCCCGTCCTCAGGGAAGCGCTGGGCTGGATGGAGGGGATCGTTTCCAGCAAGCTGGATGCGGGCGATCATTCCATTCTGCTGGTTCCTCTTTCCGCTGGCGGGAGCGGCACGCTGACGGGTTCGGTCCGCCCGTGGGTTCATCTGCGAAAAAGCGGTCTGCATTATTGATTTCGTCTCAAGGATTGTTTGCATGGCCTTTCCATTGATGTACCGCATCCGCCAGGAGTTTGACGGAACGCACGTTTCCGATCCGGAACAGTCAACCCGCGACGCACTCGTGAAACTCCCCTTGTCCGGACGTGTGCAGCCTGGCGAGAGTGTTGCCATTACCGTGGGAAGCCGGGGAATCGCCAATATTTCCGCGATCACCCGGGCGATTGTTTCGACCGTCCGGGATCTCGGAGGGGTTCCAATCATTATTCCCGCGATGGGAAGCCATGGCGGAGCGACCGCCGAAGGGCAGACCGCCATGCTCGCCACGCTGGGAGTCACGCCGGAATCGGTAGGGGCCGAAATTCGTTCCTCAATGGAAACCGTCGTTGTGGCCACCACCGCGCAGGGAATTCCGGTCCATTTTGACCGCCATGCCTATGAAGCCGATCATGTGATCGTCGCGGGCCGCATCAAGCCGCACACCATGTTCACGGGGGACATCGAATCCGGCCTGCACAAGATGATGCTGATCGGCCTGGGAAATCATACGGGAGCCAAAATTTATCACCGCGCCATTACGAACTATTCCTTCGGGACAATCATCCAGTCCGTTGCGGAACAGGTGCTGAAGAAATGCAAGATTCTCGCGGGAGTGGCTATTCTCGAAAATGCCAATGATGAAACCGCGCTGATCGACGCGGTCCTTCCCCAGGATTTTTATCAGCGCGAAAAAGAGCTTCTCCAACTGGCCCAGGAATGGCTTCCCCGTCTCCCCTTTCCGGAAGCCGACCTGCTGATTGTAGATCGCATCGGGAAAAACATCAGCGGGTCGGGGATGGATTCCAACGTCATTGGCCGCAAATTCAACGATCATGTGGCTCTGCCCGGCGAACGGGCGCGATGCACCCGCATTTTTGTCCGCAGTCTGACCCCCGAAACCAATGGGAATGCCCTGGGAATTGGACTGGCGGAATTCACCACGCAACGGGCCATTTCCCAGATCAATCTGGAATACACGCGAATTAACTGCATCACAGCGGGCCATCCGACCGCAGGAATGATTCCGCTCGTCTATCCAAACGATCGCGCCGCCATTACGGACGCCTTGTCGACCATCGGTCTGACCGAACCCGCGGATGCCCGTGTGATCCAGATTTCTGACACACTTCATCTGGCGGAAACCCTGGTGAGTGAGTCACTTATCAAGAATAATCCGCTTGTTGGGAAGCAGGTTCTGGCTGGTCCTTTCCCCATGGATTTTGACGAACAGGGACAATTGGCGGATGTGCGGGGATAAGTAACGGCAAGAATTCTGAGGCATTTTTCCGGTTGACGTTTTCTCAGACATGAATGGAGGAAAAATGTCATTTTTTTCGATAATCGGGGGGAAATGACTTTCTTTATTCTGGTTTCGCGCGATATTTTCGGGTAAAAGAAGATGGATTCGAATCGGTGTCCGAATAAATAACCTGGCATTCCGCCGATGGAGTTTCCTGCCTGGAAAGCATGACTTCGCAACGATCTCTCCAGAGTTCGTTTCCCGCCTTGAACATGTCTCTCCCGGAAACGCTCCGCACGCCTTCCATTGCCGGGCTTGTTTGTCGATCAGCCTTCCAATCCGGATTGAGAGAACCCGTTGGCAAAACAGCAACGGTCGTTTTGCTGGTTCTCACTCCATTCGGAGCCAGAAGGGGCACATGTCAGAAGTGACACGATGAGAACTTCCCGCCTTTAATCTGGAGAATGACGTCATGGCCATTCCGTCTTCCTTCCTTTGCTCAGGGCCCCATCATCGCCGAAGTTTCATGCAACTGGGGTTGACCGGGTTTGCCAGCCTGACCTGGCCCGGGATCATGCGGTTGAAGGCGGCCAGTTCTCCACAGCCCTCGCAGGAAAAGACCGCTGTCATTATGGTCTGGCTGCCGGGCGGCCTGTCTCATATTGACTGCTACGATCCGAAACCGAACATTGGTTCCGAATATCGCGGCCCGTTTCAGACGATTTCCACGGTTGTTCCAGATTTGCAACTGACGGAACTGCTTCCCCGCCATGCCAGGATTGCCGATAAATACACCGTGTTGCGGTCCATGCATCACATGTCCGGAGGGCATCCCGCTGGATCAATGACAATGCTTTCCGGGGATCCGGACACCCGGGACAAGAGCAAGCCGAAATATCCTGACTGGATGTCCGTGGCTGCTTATCTTCGTTCGAAACAGGGGCCGCGTGACTGCCCACTTCCCAATTATGTGGGAGTGGCCCCCCCCACGGAGTACAACGGTCCCGCGTACATCGGGAATGCGTTTCTTCCGTTTGCCGTCACGGGCGATCCTAATCTTCCCAACTTCGATGTTCCCAATATCGGCCTTTCCAGCGAGGCGGAAGCGCGGCGGCTCGGAAAACGGGTCGCGCTCCGGAAACAACTCGATCTTCTTGAACGAAGCTTCGATAAAGAGCGTGAACTCCAGGCACTGGATGAATTCGAATCCCAGGCAATGACGTTGCTGACGAATTCCAAGACCCGTGATGCCTTTGATCTTTCGAAGGAAGATCCCGCCACCCGCGATCGCTATGGGCGCAATCGTTGGGGACAGCAGTTGCTTCTGGCCCGGCGTCTTGTGGAAGCGGGCGTGGAAATTCTGACCAGTTCGCTGCACGGTCCGTTGTGTGGGCGCGTGCAGAACTGGGACGACCATGCCGTCAATCACCATGTTTTCGATGCTCTCCGGTTCCGGGCAGACGCCTACGACCAGGCGGTGACGGCACTGATTGAAGATATCTACGAACGGGGGCTCGACAAACGGGTGCTGGTCTGCGTGACGGGTGAATTCGGCCGGACCCCCAAAATCAGTTATGACCGCAGCACGGGAGCCGGCAATGCCAGCGCCCCCACGGGAACCCTTCAACCAGGACGTGATCACTGGCCGCGGGCGTTCTCGAATATCTGGGCCGGAGGCGGAATTCGCACCGGCCAGGTGATTGGAGCCACCGACAGCCGGGCGGAAGATGTCATCGAACGGGCCTGTGGACCAGGTGACTTCCTGGCCACCATCTACCAGCACCTGGGGATCGACTACTCTAAGATTTATATCAGCGATCTGAATGGCCGTCCTACTCCCATCGTGGACAATGGACGTGCCATACGCGAACTGGCCCGCGGGGGGACAGCATGAATCGAACACGGCAGTTCTCCGGATCAGGGAGAGTGTTTGACGGTCATTGGAATGCGTCCATGCCTCGTTTTGTGTTTTCCCTCATGGCGGCATGGACGTTCCTGGCCACTGTGGCAGCAGCGGGCGAGACCCCATCGCAAACATCTTCCGCACCACTGACGTTCGCCACGGATATTGCTCCCATTCTCACCAAAACCGGCTGCAATGGGGGAAATTGTCACGCCAAGGCCGGCAGTGGCCAGAATGGTTTTCGTCTGTCTCTCTTCGGGTTTGAAGCCGATGAAGACTACGAACACATCGTTCACGAAGCCCGAGGTCGCCGCGTTTCGCCCGCTGCTCCGGAACTCAGCCTGATTCTCCTGAAAGCGACCAATACCGTCCCTCACGGAGGCGGAAAACGACTGGAAGTCGGATCCGCCAGCTATCAGCGGATTGTTGACTGGATTTCGCAGGGAATGCTCCCGGGGCAGCCGACGGATCCGCATCTCGTCAAGCTGGAGGTACAACCAGCCCAGGCCGCCATGAAGCCCCATGGAACGCAGCAACTCAAGGTTCTCGGGCATTATTCCGACGGCAGCCAGCGGGATGTCACCGAGCTTTCCATTTTCGAAGCCAACGACAAAAGCATGGCTGAAGCGAATGCCTCGGGACTGGTCACAACGTTCGATCTTCCCGGCAACCTCGCGGTCATGGTGCGTTACCAGGGATGTGTTTCCGTTTTTAATGCCTACATTCCCCTGGGGGCTCCGGTCGACCATCTTCCGCCCGCGAAAAACTTCATTGACGAACAGGTCTTCACCAATCTGAAGCGGATCGGAATTCCGCCATCCCCCTTGTGTGATGATGCCACTTATCTGCGGCGGGTCTCCATCGACATTGCCGGACATCTTCCCACCGTGGAAGAAACAGAAGCTTTTCTCGCTGACAAGTCTCCCGACAAACGGGACCAACTGGTGGAGACGCTGCTGGGCAGCCCCGGTTATGCCGACTATTTCGCCAATAAATGGGCTTCTTTGTTGAAGAATCGCCGGGATGCGGTCAGCGATAAAGCCGCCAACTTCGCTTTTCATTTCTGGTTACGGGACGGCCTGCTGGAAAACAAACCGTACGATCAGATGGTGCGGGAACTCCTGGGAGCCACGGGCGATATTGCCAGCAATCCTCCCGTGGCATGGTACAAACGGGTCAAGGAACCAGAACGGCAACTGGAAGACATTGCCCAACTCTTTCTCGGCGTGCGGATGCAATGTGCCCAGTGCCATCACCATCCGTTTGAACGCTGGAGCCAGCGGGATTATTACGGGTTTTCCGCCTTCTTCACCCAGATTGGCCGGACCCCCACAGCCACTGCCGATGAAGACGTTATCTTTCATAAACGGGGCATCGCCCAGGCGATTGATAAAAAAACGCAGAAGCCGGTCAAGCCCATGGCCCTCGGGGGAGAGGAATTGCAGATTTCCCCCGATGACGATCCCCGTCTCTATTTGGCAGACTGGATGGGGGATCCAGAAAACCCCTATTTTGCAAAAGCCCTGGTGAACCGGTATTGGAAGCACTTCTTCAAACGAGGGCTGATTGAACCAGAAGATGACATTCGGGAAACCAATCCCCCCTCCAATCCGGAATTGCTGAATGCGCTGGCGAAATTCTTTGTGGAATCGGGGTACGATCTGAAAGCCCTGGTCCGCGCGATGACCCAGTCGCAGACTTATCAGCTCAGTTCAACTCCAAATCAATATAACGGTATCGACCAGCAGAATTTCTCCCGGTTTTATCCGCGCCATTTACAGGCGGAAGTTCTACTGGATGCGGTGGACCAGGCCACGGGAGCCCGATCGAACTTTCCGGATGTTCCCAGCGGAACGCTGGCAATTTCCCTGCCGGACAACAGCTACAACAAATCGTCCTATTTCCTGAAAGTGTTTGGGCGTCCGGATGCCACCAGTGTCTGCGAATGTGAGCGGGTGCAAAGTTCCAGTCTGGCTCAAAGTCTTCATCTGCTCAACAGCGATGAAATCCGTCAGAAACTCACCGTGAATACCGGTCGGGCAAAGTCTCTTTCCGAAGGGAAACAAGACAATCCGGCAAAAATCCGGGAGTTGTATCTGGCCACGCTCTCCCGCGAACCACGCGAACAGGAAATGAACATTGCCCTGGAGTATCTGAAGGAACCTCAGCTGGACGCCGCTGGAAAACCGCTTGCCCAGCCACAGGCCGCCCGGATCGCCTTCGAAGACCTGCTCTGGGCGCTGATCGACACCAAGGAATTTATTTTCAATCATTGATTCTTTCGTGGACAGACAAGCCTCGCCCGGAACCTGTTCAGGCTGGAATCGCCCATGATGAGACCACGGCAAGGGAGTACGATGAGCGTTTTCAATCGCCCGACGAAGTTTTTGTCTGTGGCCGTCACAACGGTCTGGGGAATGGCACTGTTATCTTCCATGGCGTCCGCGCAGCTGGTCGGTCTCCCCGCGCCACGTCTGCTGACCGTCATGCCGATGGGGGGACAGGCCGGGACGACAGTCGATGTCACCGTGACCGGGGAACATCTCGATGATCCCATAGTCAAGTTGGTGTTTTCCGCCCCCGGCATCACATCCACCCAGAAAACAGGGGCCGACGGCAAAGCCCTTCCGGGTCAGTTTGTCGTGACAATTGCTCCCGATGCTCCGGTGGGCATCTGCGAAGCCCGCGTGGAAACGGAAATGGGAGTCTCCACCAGCCGCGCATTTACCATTGGCAAACTCAAGGAAGTTATTCGTACCGCCCCATCGAACTCAGTGGAAAAGGCATTTCCGGTCGAAGTGAATTCCATCTGTAATGCCCAGGCAACCAAGTCCGCAGTCGATTTCTACAAGTTCGATGCGAAGAAAGGGGCGCGGACCATTATTGAATGCGTTGCCCGTGGAATTGATTCCAAGTTAGTCCCTGTGCTGATTGTCGCGGATGACAAAGGACGTGACTTGAAGGTGGACCGTCAGGGAGGAATCATCGACTATATCGCGCCCGCTGATGGAACTTATGTCATCAAGGTTCATGACCTGACGTTCCAGGGGGGGCCGTATGATTTTTATCGCCTGGCCCTCACCTCCGCCTCCCCTTCCGCGCCACTGACATTGCAGCCCTCGACCTCCGCGGTCAATGCGTTTTCCATTCCTCCCGAAGGACTGGCTGCCGCGCTTTCGGCAAAAGAAGTCGAACCGAACAACAAGCATCCGCAGGCCCAGAAAATCACGCTTCCCTGTGATATTTCCGGGCAGTTCTTCCCCGCTGCCGATGTCGATACGTTCGAGTTCACCGGCAAAAAAGGAGAGGTCTGGTGGGTGGAAGCCGTTTCCGAACGCCGCGGATTGGGAACGAATCCCTTTGCCGTGGTGCAGCGAGTTGTCACGGAAGCGGGCCAGGAACGTCTGGTGGATGTCGCGGAATTCAGTGATATCGCCAGCCCGATCAAGGTTTCCTCCAACGGATATTCGTATGATGGCCCTCCGTACAACGCGGGTTCGGCTGATTTCCTGGGAAAATTCAGCCTCCCGGAAGAGGGGACCTACCGATTGCAGATGCGGGATTTGTATGGCGGGACGCGGAGCAACCCCCGGAATACATACCGCCTGATCGTTCGGCGGCCTACTCCGGATTTTGCGGTCGTTGCCTGGGCGCTGCACATGAATTTGCGGAACGGGGACCGCGCGGCGCTCTCCAAACCGATCTCTCTTCGTCCCGGAGCGACCATGCTGCTGGAAGTCATCGTGCTGCGGAAAGATGATTTCAACGGCCCCATCGAACTGGCTGTGGAAAATCTTCCCACGGGGATGTCGGCCACCGGCCTGACGATTCCAGCGGGTCAAAGTGTTGGAAAAATCCTGATTTCGGCACAATCGGACGCGGCTCCGGTCTCCGGAGTGGCGCACATCATCGGAAGGGCGAAGATCAACAACGAAACACAGACGCGGGAGTGTCCGCTGGCTTTCATGACCTGGCCGGTGCGGGATGCCAAACAGGAAATTCCAGCTCCCCGGCTGATGGTGGATGTTCCCGTCTCCATTGCCCGCTTTGAAGGAGCGCCTGTCACCATCGCGCCCGCTGAAGAAAAAGTCTGGACTGTGAAAGAAGGGGAAACGCTCACAATCCCCTTGAAACTGACCTGGCGCAGCGAATTCTCCGGGGCCTTCAAATTGAAATCCGTCGGAAGTGAATTCGCCAAAATGAAAGAATTCGATGTTCCGCTGGGAGGGGCAACCGTCAACGCAATCCTCAATCTCGCTGACATGAAAACTCCTCCCGGAGAATATACGTTTGCACTCTATGGCGGGGCTGTCGCCAAGTATCGGGAACGGATGGATCGGCTGAAAATCGCTGAACAGGAAGTTGCTGCCGCAACGGAACAAGTGAAAACTGCGACGGCCGCCGTGGAAGCGGCAAAGTCCAAGGCGCAAACTGCTCCCGCCGATCAAAAGGGGGCCGCAGATGCCGCCGTGAAGGCAGCGATGGCGACACAAACCACTGCGGAAAAAGCCAAAACCGCCGCCGAAGCGAAACTCAAAGCAGCGACAACCGTGGCCACGCCCAAGGAAATTGTGGATATCATGGTCTCCACTCCCATGCACATTGTCGTCGAGCCCGCCAAGCAGGAAACCGCTCAAAAATGAGTCATTCTCTCCTCCTGGAGCAAGTTGTTCGAGTCCGGGTTCGCATAATGCGCATTTTGAAAATGAATCGTCAGCTCCCACAGCGCGAAACGCGGTCTGTTCCCCGGACGCCTTTCCTCGTTCGAACAATGGAGAACGTGATCGGATTCTTTCTGCTGCTGGGAGCTTTGCTTGTTGGCAACGTTCACGCGGAAACGGATTTCTACCGGGATGTCTATCCGATTCTGAAAGCAAATTGCCTCGCCTGTCACAATAAAAAGACGACCGAGGCCAGCCTGAACCTGGAAAGTCCCGAAAGCGTCAAAAAAGGAGGGGACACTGGTCCGGGCGTTGTTCCCGGAAAATCGGCGGAAAGCCTGATTTATCAGGCCGCGATGCAAACCGGCGATTACATCATGCCCCCCAAGAACAACAAAGCCGGGGCCATGCCATTCACAAAGCGAGAACTGGCTGTGCTTGCCGCGTGGATTGACGAAGGCGCCAAGGCATCTGTTCAGAAGGCGGAACAAATCCACTGGCAACGGATTGCAGCCAACATTCATCCGGTCTACAGCGTCGATATGACCCGCGACGGACGATGGGGGATTGCCGGTCGGGCCAATCAGATCGACCTGTATGATCTGGGCCGCCGGATTCGTTCCATTCCCTTGATTGACCCGGCAACGGCAAAACTCGTTCCCGGCGGAGGCCCCGCTGCTCACTCTGGATTGGTCCATAGTCTGGCCTTCAGTCCGGATGGCCAGCGAATTGCTTCGGGGGGGTATCGGGAAGTCAAAATCTGGCGGCAAACAGCGTTTCATCCGGTCACGCTGCCCAGCCCCGCGACGGGCACCATTGCGGCAGCCATGACATCTGCTGGAAGCCGGATTGCCTGCCTGGATGCTCACGGTGTGCTGAAAGTCTTCCCGTCCGGCCAAAATGCCGCTGCGGTCACGATCCCCAATGTGAAACCGTCCGCAGGGGCCGCGCTGTTGATCTCCCCGGACGGCAAGCAGGTGGCAATTCAACTGGTGGATGCCACCATTGGCCGCTGGCAACTGGAATCGGGAGCGGCGCTCTCCCCTGTCAAACTCACCACGAACCCCCGGTTCGCTGGATGGACAACGGATGGTCGATTGCTGACTGCCGAAACCGATGGGAAAATTCGCGTCTGGGAAGTGCCTGCAACTCCAGGACAGGAAGCAAAACAACAACGGGAATTTGTCGCTCCTGCAGGACAACGAGCCTGGCTTCCGGTCCCCTCTCAGGCCGACCGGTTCGTGACTCTCCACGAAGATGGCCAGGTTCGTCTGTGGCAACTGGCTGATGGCAAAAAACTCGCCGAATTCAAAACTCCAGTCTCCATCGTGCAGGCCCTGTCTCCGGATGGAAAACGTCTGGTCACAATTGGGGGCGACGGAATTCCGCATCTCTGGGAACTCGACACCGGGAAACCGGTCCATGATCTGCCAAAGACGCTGGAAGGGGAAAAAGCCGCCGCCCAACTTGCTCAGCAACTGGCGTCACACCAGTTGGATGCCTCGTTTCACCTGGCGGAAATCAATCGTTTGAATGCGGAAAACAAAAGGCTGGACGAGGTCGTCAAGAAAGCAAAAACGACGATTGAAACGGTCAACAAAGGGCTGGCTGACAAGCAAAAAGCCGTGACCGATGCTCAGAAAGCCGAAGAGACCGCAAAGAAATCCGCGGATGCGGTGACGTCTCAACTGGCGGCCGCTGGCGAGAAACCTGCCCCGGAACTCGAAAAACAGAACAAGGATCTTCAGGACAAGTTGAAGGCCGCCGCGGATAACACCGCCACAGCCAGTATGGCCCTTCAAAAAGTGCAGAACCATCTGAAGGATGCGACAGCCGACCTGGAACGGGCTCAAAAAGCAATCGCGGACAACACGAAGGAGATTGAGGCGGAAACCTCCCGAAAAACTGCTGCGGACGAAGCTGTTCAGAAGGCGACCGCGGAATTAAAAACGTCGCCAGGGACCACCCGTCAGACGGCATCCCAGCCGGTGGCCACAGCATGGACCACCGATTCGCAATGCCTCGCTGTTCTCTTCGAAAACGGTGATTTCCGGGTCTGGTCCGTCGTCACTGGGGAGCCATTACTCGATCATCACACCGATCAGGCAGCGAGTGGACAACTGCTCCTGGGAACCGGCGTCAATGACTTCGTGGTTCTTCGAAACGACGGCACATGCCTGCTCTATTCACTCACTCCAGTATGGAAACTGGAACGGGTTCTGGGAGGGAAGGGCGTGAATCATCCGATCAGCGACCGCGCCAATGCACTGGCATTCAGCCCGGATGGGCAATTGCTGGCGGTCGGCAGCGGCGTCCCATCACGTTCGGGAGACATCACGCTCTGGGAAGTGAACTCCGGTAATCTGGCTCAGAAATGGGAGGAAGTACATACGGACAGTGTTCTTTGCCTCGATTTCAACAGCGATGGCAGCCAATTGGCGTCCGGAGGCGCGGATCGGCTGGCCCGCATTTTCAACGTCAGCACCGGCAAACAGGAACGCCGGTTTGAAGGGCACACCCATCATGTCCTGGGAATTGCTTTCCGGGCGGATGACCGTCTTCTGGCGACCGCTGGAGCGGATACCAGCGTGCTGATCTGGGATCTGGCGATCGGCGAACGAAAAACCAAGATCGGCGGCTGGACGAAAGAAGTGACTTCCATTGAATACGCGGGCAATACAAATAAGCTCGTTACTGGCTGCGGCTATCCGCTGGTCAGGATTGTGAATGACGGTGGGGGCCAGGTTCTGTCCATCACCAAAATGTCAACATTCGTCCATTCCATCGCGGTTTCTGAAAACGGAGAGCAGATTTTCTGCGGCGAAGAAAACGGGGTCGTCCACTTGTGGAAAGCTGCTGACGGCACGGAGCTGGCCGTGTTCCGCCCGTAAGGTTCCCCGTCACTTTTCGTGCATTGAAACTGACGAATGACGGATCCCTGTGTGGGGTTGTTCTTCCTGCCTGTGCTCCCCCCAGGTCTTCAGCTTGTTTCCAGATGGGGGATTTTCGGGAGGGCGAAGCTCCTGCTGAGCCGCGCGGAAGATCACGCTTTCCATGGCTTGGGGCTCGGCGGGAGCTTCGCCCTCCCATACGATTTTCAATAAAGCGAAAGCCCTGCCTGTGCTCCCTGTTTCTTATTCTCCGGGATCAGGTGGATCTGGTATGAGTCTTAAAATAGTTTTCGATGGCTGTGACCGAGACCCCCACTGCGTGGACAGCCCGTTTCAGAGCCTCAACCGTTACCCCGAACCGTTTTGTCCAGTAGTGAAGTTCATAGTCTTCACTCACATTAACGCGACAAGCATCCTGCGGACCTTTTTGAGCACGATCGTCCGACATGATTGTGATCCTTATCTAAAAAAGCTGTTTTAAATTTCATTTTCAAATGAAGCCACTTTGAATTTACCGCCGCGATTTCAGGGTCAGGGCGAATTCCGTACAGGCCAGAACAAATGCGGCTGCAATTCCAAGAATCGCCAGAACAGCCAATTCGAACTGGCGAATGGAATTCTCCTGCAATGTCAGTCCGAACTGAAAAAATACCAGCAATCCCAGTATCAGGGACAAGACAAGCACGGCCAGGGCCGCGATCCGGAGCCTTTGATACTTTTGTTGGGAGAGCGTCGCTACCGGCACTTCGAAATGACTGGAAGAAGGGTCCTTAACCCGCTTTCCGCAGGCAGAGCAGATCCATTCCCCATGCGGTCCGGCATGAATCATCGAAACGGTTTCGCCGCAGTGAGGGCATTGTATGGGAGATCGAATTGTCATGAGCCTGGCCCTTCCCTGTATCTATTTCCATCATCGGAGAACAGCTGGACAAGTCAATCTCGATTTTGTACGTGATAAGGATTCTTTCCACCAAGAGGCATTTCCCATCTCCTGGAAAGAGTGTGGACAGCCTATTGAAAAGCAACGGCGTCTCGGTCAGATGGGAATGTCTGCCCTGTTTTTTTCATGTATCAGGAACATCGCGGGGGGACAAACATTTCTGTCCGTGAGTTTTTCAGCAACTGTCCATCCCCGCATTATTCCGGGGTATTCAACACGCAGACGCGGCCGGAATTCAGCGGGGCCACGATCCGGGTCTGAAGGGCCGACTCATCGTATCGGCCAAGAATGACCTGCTGAAGTTCGCGGGCATGGACGTCGTTTTCCGCGAACAGGGCCACTGCGGGCCCCCAGGAGGATTGTGCCATTCCACAGCCTGCCAGTTCCGGTATCTGATGCAGCAGGTGCCGGATCACCGGAGAGGAAAAGACTCCTCCCTGGGAGGGGGCGAAAAATTGACCTGCCCGCTGGCCATATTCAAAAAGAGCCTGCGTAAATAAGCGGAACTGTCTGGTCTGGATCGCAGGCAGGATTTCGGTCAGCGCGAGTCGGCAGAGTTGTCCTGTCAGAGACAGAGGCATCGGCTTTAATGCTTCAAAGGCCGCAACTTCCTCACTCCCATGCAACCCTGTCGCATCTTTGGGGAGCAGCAGCAGAATTCTCCATTCCTGGGGAAAGGTCAACCGGCAGGCGAGTTCCCCCAATGGAGCATCTGAATGATGGCCCGCGTCGACAAGAAAGCCCCCGTCGAAATAACCATTTAACCCGATTGCCGAACGGTCTCCCCGCCCACACTGCTGAATCAGGATTTTCGGAGTGGCGGAACGGTCGTGCAACTGCATCAGTCCGTCCAGAATTGCCAGCGACAATTGGGTTCCTGACCCCAGGCCGGAGTGCGAGGGAATCTCTTCAAGAATTTCAAACTGGACAGGTCCGCGCAAATCCGGATTTTTCGCCTGCATCGTTTTCAACAGCAGCCCGGCCCGCCCCGGCAGATTGCGTGTGGAATCGTTGTCATGAAGCCGCCGGGCCCGGAGATGAACCCCTGGCTGTGAAATCATCAGGCCGATGCCGCCAAAATGCCGGCCCATTTCGGGACGAAATGAAAACGGACCAAAATGCAGCCGGGCACCAGTTCGGATCTCAATGGGCATGGATGAATTAGGGGCATGAATCTTGAAGGAGGAGCACGTCTTGAATCCGTTCAGCAAAAGCATTGCCCGCGCACATGCTTCCATTCGGACCAAGTCCGAAACCTGGATGAAAAAGGCCCTCTTTTGAATATTGGACCAGCGAGCAACTCAACGGGCATCGACGCACAGCAATGATGCACGAGTTTACAGTTTCTTTTTCTGTTTGTCTTCGCTTCTCCTGGAAACAACGATCATTCTGCCGGAACGTTTCATCCGGAAGAAGCCAGGGCCCCCGGTGCCGAATTCCGGGGAAGTTTGTGATAAGGTTTCCGCGCTCGGTAGCATTCCAGAAACGGATCTGGGGAAAAGCCAGGCAGTAATTTTTTTCGCTGAGCGTCCTCCAGAATTTCGACCGCATCCTCGTAATGTCCGCATTCAGCGGATGCCGCCGCCTTTAAGAGGAGATAAATCTCAGCCTGATTTCCTTTCCCGGGCGAGAATTGCTGAAAGAGTTCGACCGCTTGAGGGCCATCTCTGAGTTCATCAGCCGGTGCCGCGGCATAAATCCAGGCCAGATTATTGATGGCGATATTCAATCTGGGAGAGACCTTCAAAACTGCCCGATAATCGTCCCGGGCTTCTCGAAATCGTCCCAGATGCTCATAAACTTTTCCTCGGAACGTCCGGAGATAAACTTGATTTGGCAACGATTCAACCAGTTCGTTGAACTCGTTGGCGGCCGTTTGAAAGTCTTTTTTCTGAAAGGCCCAATAAGCCACCCAGAATTTGCCTCCCTTCCAGTCGGGGGCATCTTTCAGCATTTTTTGTAGAAATTTCCGGCAAACGTCTTCTTCAACTTTTGCTCCCACAAGCTGATAGCGGGCGAATCTCGATCGGGCATGGGGATGCCGTTCATCAAACAATCGGGGGGACAGTGGCAATGGCGAAACATCAATTTTTCGCAACAATGCGCCGGCCATCATCCGATCCACCACATGTCCCGTCGGAGAAGCTTCAGCTCGTTGCAGCCAGGGAACGGCTTCTTCTTTTCGGCCAAGAGCCAGAAGCAACCGGCCAATGACACACTGGATCTGCGCGGGGCCATTTTCCAATGGCCAGAGTTCGGCGGCAAATTCCAGATCTTCCGGCGTCCAGGCCGGATTGTCTTTTGTGGAACGAAGCCAGGATTCCATCACCATCACGGTTGGGGAGAAGGAAAATTTCAGGGGGATCGCCTGCTTTGCTTCCCCTTCCCGGCCCGATTCCAGCAGGGCCAGCGCCAGATTTGCATCGCAGAAATCATTGTCCGGAGAAGCATCCTGCATCTTGCGAAAAATTTCGATTGCCTCATCCGACCTCCCTTCCAGGAGGAAAAATGCCGCTGCTGCCCAGTGTTTGTTTCGGGCTTCGGGGGACATGGATGCAATACGACTGGCAGCAAGGTCGCGGGCAGCGTCCAGATCCCCATGGCCGGTCCGGCGACACCAGGCATACCAGCAGACCCAGTCATCGTACCGCAGGGCATTGTTCCGCACGAGTTTTTCAGCCGCTTCCCATTCTCCCAGTCCTTCCAGGCATTCCGCCCCACAGAGCAGTCCCCATCCCGAATAGGAGTCGGCAGCGGCCATGGCATGGGAACGGGCTTCCACATAGCGACCTTCCTTCATCAGGGACCTGGCCACCTGTTCGTGGACTCGGGATGACTCCAGTCCCAGATCAGGCAGTCCCAGCGCCTGCAACAGCGTCTCCCGATAACGCTGATGGTCTTCATGATTTCGATAATGATTTGCCAGTCCCAGATACGCGTCGTAAGAGGGATCGAGTTCAATAAATTGCTTGTAATATGCTTCCGCAGCCTCAAAATCCTCTTCGTGCAGAAATGAGGAGGTGGCGTAATGAGCTGCCAGGCTGTTGATCAGATTCGGATTGCTTGTCTCTTTCAGCCATTCGTCAAGATGCGGCTCGGCCTCTTCCCAATGCGTGGAAACCAGATAACTCTTTACCATCGGACAATGCGGACTGACGCGCTGCAACTGTTTCAGCAGCGGCTCACGAACGTCGGTCTGCCGGCTGGCATTGATCCATTGCAGAAGGTCCGGAGTGACCGCGTCCGCGCCCCCCTGGGCCTTCATTCCGACAAAGTTGCTGAACGGTCCTCCGGCATTTGCCGTCCATTTTGTCAATGACCATGCAAAATAGCTGGGCGATAATCGAAGAATGGGGATCATTGCTTCATTAATCGCTTGAGAAGCCTTGTCCTGATCTTTCAGGTAAGCTCCGACAATGGCCTTTGCCGGGTGATATGCCAGCAGTTTCTGAAAGACAGCCACCTGGTCATCCGCATCGACCGCCAGCTGGAATTTGCGAGTGTTCAAGATCTGCATGGCAAAGCTCAGGTGCAGATCCTCCACAAGCGTTGCCAGAGCCCCCAGAGAAGGCTCATTCGTATCGTGATGCGTACCTTCATCCTTCAATGCGCCCACCAGCGCAGCCGTGGCGACGATCTTTTCTTCTTCAGAAGGGGCTTCTTCGATCTGGCGGGCCAATTCGTCCAGGGAAGAGGGAAGATTCGAGAATTCCCGCAGATTTTCCGGGAAGCTGTTTAAGAACTGATCGAGCTGGGCTTCCTCAATCGCTCTTCGCAATCCCAGCGAACCCGTATGGGCCAGCATTGCTGATCCCCGGTAACATTCCGGATGATCTTTCATGACGTCCGTGACAGCGGCAACGAACTGATTTCCGGTCCCACACATTTCCACCGCGAGCATCCGGAGATAGCGGGCGAGTGGGGCATCGGCCGTTGCCAACCGGGCAAGTTCGACTTCATCCCATCTGAGAAATGCATCGAGCGCAGATCCCCAGGCCGGGATCTTTGCGTTGGAACTACTGGCAGCCTGTGCCTGCCTGAGCGTCGGCAAAGCCCGATATTCCATTCCGGTCAGCCCTTCCGCCAATGCCCTCGACCACAACAAACGAGGATCTTTCTGATGAAACCGAAGCCCACGGTCCGCGTATAAAATGGCTCTGGTTTTAAATGCCTTCCCTTCACGTCCCCAACTGAGTTCCGTCAGACTTCCGAGCAGTGTGTAATGCTCGGAAATCGTGGCCAGCAGTTCAGGTGATCGGGGAGCTTCGTGCAAAGCCTTGTGAAGACGACGGAGCCGGTCGAAGACCTTCATAAAATTCAGCGGGGGAGTGCTCAACAGAATGTCACTGACATCTACTGATTTCCCCGCCGGGAGTTCCGTTTTAGAAAAACCGAGTTCGCAAAGCAGCCGGGGGTACTCCTTCTCCGTCAACTGCTCCAGTTCACGATAGGCGATGTCCAGCATCGATTCATCCCGGATGGGAATTGCATCGAGATGAGCCGATTGACGTTTGCCGGACGATTTCCCGAGAGAGACCTGATACGATTTCTCCGAACGCATCGGCCCTTTGTCGAGAATTGTGAGCATTGGCTCAAAACGCACTGCTGTTTCAAGGTGGAAACTTTCTCGAAGATAATCGTCACGCGTGGGAAGATGAAAATCCTCACGCGCAATCATCAGAAAGGCCTCATTGATGAACTGGGCGGCAAGAGAATGTTCCGGACCTCCAATATGGAGTGTTTCCGAAGAAATGACGGGATGCTCCGGAAGTGGTTCCCGCTGGAAAGACCGCCGCGCACGCCGTTCCGCTTCCAGTTGTTCCGGAGTACGCGGCGGTCGCTTTTGCACGGCGCTCTTTCGTGGAGGTTTCGTAGCCCAGTATTCGCTTCCATTTAAAATGAGAAGTGATCCGGCAACGGCAGCGACAACACAAAAGAGACTCAGGAAAACAACTCGGAACATGAGTTTCATGATCTCCTCGGTGGAAAAGAATTTTTGGCGGCTGAAATTCTCCGATTCGTAATGGTGATGATGACCTGGCGAAACGAATTGTTGTCTGCTCTCCCAGGCATCCTTGAGCAGCCTGTTGAAAACACACAGACAGGAATGTCTGTGTCCCCAGAGGCTTCTGGTTTATTCAGAAAAGTGGGCCGGACATTTCTGTCCGGACGAGATGTTCTCTTTTTCAACAGGTTGCTAGCGCCCTGATTGAACCGGTTTTTTCAATTGCCAGTGTTCATCAAAGAAGTCGGCGGTAATAATCTTTCCGGGGGCATAAGCGGATGGTTTCTCGCTCAGATCGACAATGGCCCAGTCCGGAATCTTCGGAGTCTGGCGGGCATTGTTGAGATAATCGGCCTCCCGATACGTCAGTCCGCTGTTCAGCACGATGTATCGTTCCGGATTCAGCGGATTGGGATAGATATAAATGGGAGCGCATCCAGCAGGATCAAATGTTCGTGTTCCGACAGCCAGTTTTTTCGCGGACCAATGAATGGGGAGCGAGTCCTGTTTCGTCATCCGGGCGAGCAACTGGTTGCTTTGCGGACATCCCCAGAGGATCAGGTGATTGGACCGGATTTCTTCGTCAGTAACGTCAGTATCTTTTTTGACCCGGGCAATACCGCGCATCTGTCGTCTCCACTCCCGAATGGCGCGATCCATTTCGCTGTGAACCCAGGTTTCAACTGCCGGGTGAGTGAATTTTCCGGTCGGTTCGACAAACAGAAACGAGTCCATGAAGGCGTCGTCCACCGGACCTTGCAACTGATGGCGCTTGACCAGTGGTGTTGCCGCAGAGGCATTTGGATCGACGGATTTCCAGCCGGTGGCATCATTGCGGAAGCGGAGCATTACCGCCCGCTTGTCGTTTGCTTTCCAGGTTCCGGCTGCCTGTCCGTTCAATGTGACAGCAAACGATTCTTCTGCCTGCCACGGCGAATTTTCCGGAGTGCAGTCCAGGGTGAAGTCGGTCACATTGCGGGTTTTCAACTGGAGCGTGCGGGGAGAGCCTGCTGCTCCCTGGATATCCGCATCGACATACGCTTCCTGCCAGTGTTGTTCCAGACCATTCAGAATCACCCAGGCACAACGATTGTACTTCAGAGTGAATGTGGAAAAGTGAATACTTGTTCGCCGCTGTTCCCGACCGGTCTTGCTCCATGCGTCCATCTGGGCTGTAATCAGTTTTTTGGAGTCGGGATGCAACTTGTGAGCGGTTTGCGGGCCGATGATATAGGGAAACTTAATTCCTCGTTTCGCAGCCGCTTCCACCATGATGTCAGCTGCCTGCTTCTGCCCGTCAATCTCTCCGCTGTAAGCGACAACATGGGTGTTATATAAATTGTCCGCCAGCACGTCGGCGTCGTAGAGTGTCCAGAGTTTCTGCTGATAGTCGGGAGGAAGCAGGGAGGGATCCTTATCCATTCGCAGAAACTGCTTCGTGTCCGAAAACCCGGCTCCCGGATTTGTCGCGAACCATTTGCAGGGATAATGTACCGTGAAGTCCCAGCAGGCGGCGCCCCCCATGGAAAAGCCTCGGACAGACAGACGGTTTTCGTCGATCCTGTAGTCCTGCTTCATCTTGTCCAGAGCTTCAAATGTGTCGACTTCGCCCGCGAAACGATTGGCATTGCAGTAGCGGCCAAATGGATGCAGGACGATTCCCGCAGGAAGGACATATTGCCCTTCCGAATGCAGGCGGTCATAAAGAAACTGGAGTTCGAGCCCCTTTTCACTCCGTCCGCGAAACCAGATGTCGCAGCGGACAGGGTCCGCGTCGAAAGTGACGTCCGAACCGATCATCAGGCCGAACGGTTGAACTGATCCGTCAATCCGTGAGCGATAGCCGCGGACCACAAGCCCTTTCTGCCGGGTCCAGCTTTGTTTTCCAGAGAGAAGTTCCTCCGCCCGCTGTTGACCCAGGTCGAGCAGTTCCAGGGCATGGGCAGGATCGTTCTTATTGAAAAAGGCATTGTCTTCAATGGCTTTGCGAACGGCTTCCGAAAAGATTCGCACATCGGGCAGGTATTGTGCTGTCCGGAGATCCCTGCGTTTTTCGAGTTGCTCGATTTTCCGTTCCAGCGCGGACAATTTGGCTTTGATCTTCGCGAGGACATCCTTGGGCACATCCAGTCCAGCAGCCGGAATGGGGCGGACCGCCGGTTGTGTCGCCACTGGCGGGGCGGCTGCTGAAGGAAGCTGAATTCCAAAGAAAATCACGCTGAGTGCTGTGAGAACCCAACTGGTCCGAACGAAGTTTGTCGCCATCATCAGACATTCCTTGCCAGGAGAGAAACACTTACCGTTTTTGAATGAAGAGGGATGGGAAGTAGAACTCCCCATATCTTTCACATCCGCTCAACGATAGAATTTTTCCGGTCGCGCGAACAGGAACGCGGAAGGAATCTCCAGGGCTTTCGCTTTTTCTTTCGCGCGAATCAGACTCTTGCTGAGTCCCAAACCAGGGAAAACAGTGTCTCCCATGCAGCGAGGCGGAAGTCACCTCGTTCTCCGACAGTCAAAATCGAAAATCTTACCATACCATCTTGCAATTGAAATGCAATTGCACTAAACTCGTTGTTGTTTTGAATTTTGCTGTGGAATTCGCCTTTTCTTTCCGTTTGACATCCCAGCCAATTTCAGACATTCTCCAAAGAGGTTATTTTCAAACAATTGACGGGCTCTGCCTGTGACTTGATGTCGATGAAACGGAACGCAATGACATTTCCCTGGATCTCCGCCGTGGCGTCGCTCGCCATGATGCTGGCAGTCCAGACGTTGCATTCCCCATTGCAGCATGTGCTGGAATGCGCCGGTGAAAACTGCCCGCACCGGCATTCGGAAGACGACTCGCGGCACGCTTCTCATCATCATCAGGCTGCACATTCACATCGGCATTCTTCGACCGATCCAACGGTTCCCGTTGCAGATCACTCCAGCGATTCCTCTTCCTCGGAGGGTTCCAGTTTCCCGGAAAATTCCGGGCATTCCGACTGTGTGATTTGTCAGTTTCTGGCGCAGTCGGTCCATCCGATTTTGCTGCCGGTTCTTCTTTGCGGTGTTGAAGTCGTTTCTATTCCTCGAATTGATCTTCTTCCTATCGCGGTCGCTCTGCCGCTGGCTGGCCCGTATGTTCGTGGCCCCCCCCCATGCAGTCTGCTGCTGAACTTCTGCCAACGACGGTGTGCTGTCTGATTCTATTGGAAGAATGTCGCAGAGAGCAGCCTGTTGAAAAACGTGCAGACGGAAACACCTGTCTCTTCAGATGTTCCTGATGTGTGGGAACATGGTCCAGGCATTTCTGTCTGGCCGAGGACTTGGTTGTTTTCAACAGGCTGATAAATAGCAGCCCGCTCTCCGTATCATGCGGTCCTTTTTTGCTGTTCTGTCTGGTTCGGTTCCTGCGTGCGCAGGCCGGAGTTGCTGTATTTCGGAGAAGAAATCATCCCCTTTGATGAAGGGGTTTCAGAGGAGAGGTCCCATTCACTCATTACATGACAAACATTCTGTATTTTCGCGGCGGGTACGTTTTTGGCACAGCAGAAAATGGTTTGATTGCGGCTGGAGCAGATCGGCCACGCTGGGGCGTTCTGGTTTTACACTCATTGAACTCCTGGTTGTGATTGCCATTATTGCTGTCCTGATTGCGTTGCTGCTTCCAGCAGTCCAGCAGGCTCGGGAGGCGGCACGTCGCAGCCAATGCAAAAACAATCTCAAACAGATCGGCCTGGCCCTCCATAATTATCATGACACGATGAACTGCCTTCCACCGGGCTGGATTGGAGTCACCACCGGCCAACCCAGTCCTTCTGGCGCGAATGGATTCTCCTGGGGAACATTCATTCTGCCATACGTGGATCAGGCCCCGCTGTTTTCAAAAATGAGCTTCGGCAACTCCATGAGCGATGCCGCGAACCTGGATCTGCTGAAATACAAATTGCCGGTTTATCAGTGTCCCAGCGATCCGAAACCGGACACATTCCAGACGAAAGACACCCCTTCCGTCACGCTGGCCACCGCGAACTATGCCGGTGTTTTTGGGCTGGTGGAACCAGATAATTGCGAGATTCCGTATGGCTCGCCGAACTCGGCCCGGAATGCCCAGGGCCAATGCATCAGCGATGGTTCTTTTTTTCACAACAGCCTGATTCGGCTGCGTGATTTCACCGATGGCACGAGCAGCACGCTGCTCGTCGGCGAACGAACCACCTGGAAAAATCCAGCCGATCCCACGGAAATTGTCTATGGCACATGGTCCGGCGCTGTGCCGGGGGGAGATGATGCCGCAGCTCGCGTGATTGGCCATGCTGGCCATCTTCCCAACGAAGGAGATGACGCGGAGGACTTTGGAAGCTCCCATGTGGGAGGTGCCCATTTCGTCATGGGAGATGGCCACGTGCAATTCCTGAGTCAGAACATGGACGCAGGGACCTTCCGATCTCTGGCGACCCGTTCCGGAGGCGAAGTCGTCGGCGAGTTTTAAGCGCCGCGCACAAAACCTCTCCGACAGTGAGAATTTCCTGTCCACGAGCGGAACGTGATTCGTTTTATTAACGCTTCCATACTTGATCTGGAAAGGAGATGGGACGGTCGCGTCTCGTCTCCGGGGTCAGGCGAATGCTTCATGGGTGCGGTCCAGCACCGGGTTGTCCCGATCGCCTGTTCCACGCAGATTGAAGACCGACAAAGCGAGAAACTGATCGCGCCAGTGCGCGCTCACATGCGAAGTGTCCTCCAGTACCGCCGAACTGAACTTGTAGTCGTGTGCATCGCGTCCCTTGAGAAAGGTCATCCTTCGGGCAGCAGCAATGAATTCCTCCGGTTGTCCCCCCGCTGCCAGATAGGCGCGGACCGCTGACGACGCCCGCATCTTGTCGGTCGACACCGCTGCAAAAATTTCATCCAGCGTGGGACTCGTTTCCTGAACTGGTTCCGGTTTCGTCAGGGAATCGATTGTCTCTGATTTCAATGTCCCACGGCCTGCAGCGGCGTCGCGGAACATTGTGTTGAACGAACAGGCTTGCAGCAGAAGGCGGAGACGAAGAGAGTCGTCCGCCACATTCCGCCAGAGATAGTTCATCGCATTCGCTGTTGTGAGCCCATGCAGCCCAATGATTCCCGGTTGCCGCATCAGGAGTTCTCCCGCCCCGACGAAAACCGCATCCCAGACCGATTGCGGTGAGACGCCCCGCTGGATCATTGCTGCCGCTGAACGGCCTGTTGCCTGGGGATCTTCCGACCGGAACTGGGCAATTAAATCCTTCGCTGCCTGATCATCAAGAGAGCCATCCTTCCAGTTCTCCGGCCAGGCCTGCGAGAGCAGCAGGGCATTCTGTTTCCAGGGCCGGTCAGCGGGCAGATCCTGTTCCGACGGATTTTTATTTCCTTCTGAATTCAGGAGTGCAAAGACCAGCGAGCGCAGCACCGGTTCCGCGAAGTCCCAGCCAATAACCTGCAACGTGCGCCAACTGTTGGCGAGAAAAATGGCCTTGTGGCCAATGGAACGGAAGTCCCGGGCCGCAAACTGTGCAAACAGGTTGAAAATCTCCGTCGCTCCCGCAGTGCGGGCCAGCCCCGCAACGGCCGCGTCCGCCTGTTCGACATCCCAGCGTTCCATCGCATCCATGAACAGGCTGCGGGCCTGGGAAGCAGATGGCACACGCGATTCATTCACCGTTGACATCTTCCATCCGGTCTTTTGCGCTTCGTCGGCCTGTGCTCCTTTGAAATAGTCGAGCGCCCAGAAGATCGGCAGCCAACGGTCTTCATCCGGACCATTCAAACTGGCGAGATGGCAGCTGTTAATGCAGAGCACACAATGAAATTTGAATCCGACCGAAGGCCGTGGCTGCACATTACGAACTCCCGCCAGCAGTAATGCCGCCAGTACCTGCTGATAGGATGTGCCGGCCTGAATCCGCGCAGCCACCCGTTTCAACAGTTGCGGACGTTCCGTCTCTTCAATCAGCCGCACCAGCGGTTCAATCTCCGGATCGAACCGGACCATGCCGGGCGACAATGCCACCTCCGCCGCTGTCAGACGAGGAAGATGATTGAGAAAGCCAAACGGGCCGCTCATCGCCAGGAGACTGCCAGTTGTGGACGCTGTCAGAAATGATCGTCGATTTCTCTGGATAGACATCGGATTCCCCTCATTGTCCGGAACGGCACGGATTTGCGAGTCAACCTTGATCATAACAGGAAATCCGCTTCCCAGAGTGACTTTTTTCAATGGCTGAAGCCCGTAGTCTTCTGTTTCCCCCGCTATGTCCCTGATTTGGCCTGCAAAAACGGCCACCGAATCAGGGGCTTCCGAGGCGGCGTTTTCCTATCGCCGGCGTCACGCGGGACCGGTTGGGACGGACACCGGTTGTAGCGACAAGACCGTTTCTACCATCGAAAGGATTCCGGCCCTGACAGGCTCGGAGAGTCGCGGCCAAGCATTGATGACGCGGCGAAGATCGGCATCGAATTGCCATTCAGCGACAGCGTCGGACAAGCATTGCCGATCGCACCTGCAACCCGGACTACAACCGGTTTTTTCGTGCTGACATAACCCTTTGGCCTGGCAAACCGTTAGGGAAAACGGCTGTTTCTCTACGGAACCGAAGGAAGCCGATCGATCCTCGGTCAGACGTTTTCAGCCTGGGAGTCGTTCTCTATGAGGTCCTGACGGGAAAACTCCCTTATTCTTCTCTGAAGCCCAATGTCCTGCGTCGGGAGATCGTGGCGGGAATTAAGCGTGTTTCGGTCTCCGGAATCTCGCCGGAGTTGAAACGGATTTGCGAGAAATCGCTCCAGCATGATCCGCAACGTCGTTTTACTTCGGCGGCACACTTTGCCGCTGATTTACAGCGTTCATTGAATCCAGGCAGATCGTCACGATGGCCATGGATTCTCTTGATTGTGACGTTGCTGGTTGGCATCGGGGCATTCCTTTGGTGGCGATCCCAGCAGCCGCTACAAGAATTGCCGGAGGTACCTAAAGAGTTGCCAGTTGCAGAACAACTGGCCGAGGAACCTGTCCCTCTAACGCCAATTGTTTCTGAACCGGAGGGGCGTCCGCAATGGACATCTGCCCGAGCGGGAGATTTTAACGGGAGCAGGACCGCTGCAGCTCCGTCAGCCACGGGTGCGGGACAATTCCATGGACAGGGAGAGCCAAACCCGTTTCTCTCCCAGCATCCTGCCAGCGTATCTCCGCAAGAGTCCAGCGATCGAAGAACTGATTCCCTGGCTGTACCTCAAAGCAATTTCCACCGGCGACTTCAGCGAAGCGTTGCAAGCATTGGTCGGTGAGCAGGCCAGAGGTCTCTCTCCCAATGTGATTGTCCGCCTCAAGGAAGAATGGAGTCGGGAATACGAAGCTTGGATGCAGCAAGACCTCTCTGGGAAGCAGTATGTCTATCTCTGGGGCGACGGCATGCATGTGAATGTGCGTCTGGAAGATGACGCCAACAAACGGCAGTGCATGCTGGCCCTGATGGGAGCCACTCCTCAGGGAGAAAAGGAGCTGATCGCCGTCATCGATGGCTATCGGGAGAGCGAGCAGAGTTGGAGCGAGATGCTCCGGGACCTCAAACAGCGAGGACTCAAAATCGACCCCAGGCTGGCGATTGCCGATGGAGCGTTAGGCTTCTGGGCCGCCATACGGAAGCTCTTTCCCGCGATCAAGGAGCAACGCTGCTGGGTGCACAAGACCGCCAACGTGCTCAACAAGCTCCCCAAGAGCGTGCAGCAAAGGGGACTTGCACGAAATCTGGCAGGCCGAGACGAAGGCGAGTGCCGCCCAGGCGTTTGATCACTTCCTGGAGAAATACGAGGCGAAGTACTCGGCAGCGTGTGAGTGCCTGAGAAAAGACCGTGACGTGCTGCTGAGTTTTTATGATTTTCCAGCCGAACACTGGCGTCACCTGAGAACGACCAACCCGATCGAATCGACGTTCGCCACGATTCGGTTACGACACTGCAAAACGAAAGGCAGCGGCAGCAGAAGGACAAGTTTAGCCATGATGTTCAAGCTGGGCATGTCCGCCCAGAAACGCTGGCGAAAACTCAACGGCCACCAACAACTCATCCTGCTCGTCGCAGGCAAAACCTTCAAAGACGGACTCCTCCAGGACGCCGCCTGAATCATTTCCAGAACACAACAATTGACAATAGCTCGAACAGCGAGCAAGACTTGCTCATCATTCATCCGACGGGCTTCCATTCACCCACCCAATAAAGAGGGCACTGAAACACTCGTAAATTGCCTTGAGGATACACTCTTGCGAACAATGATTCACTTCGAAACAGTTGCGAACTGCTCTCGGGGACGGATCTGTTACACTAGAATTACGAAGAACTATCAGCCTGCATTACAACCGAAGAATTCCATGATGCACCTAATGAAATTACTGAGATTCTCCAGGATACTCCATCAGGTGAAACCTTCTTGCAAACATGTTTGGAATGTGAGGTGAGAGCTTATTGGAAGGATCGCAATGGCCCAAATCATGAAACTCTGTACCTGCCTCCGCACGAAGGGTACATCAAGGTGCGTCTTGGGGAAATCATAAGCTTCAGCCTTACAGCAGAAGAAGCGTTGAGCCTTGCTCTCCAATTGGGGCATCAAATCAACACCAAAACAAAACGGCACATTTTGGCAATATTGGAAATCGCATGGACTATTGATATCGGAGATGTGCACATCACGATTTCTAACGACACGGCCGAGCAACTTCGACAACAACTTGAATCTTGCCTCCCCTGAAAATCATTCTTCTGCGGAGGAAGAATTTTCTTGAGAAAAATGAACAGCAATAACTCTATATATCTAAGGAGGTAATTGATCCGCGTTATACCTACTTGGACAGCGCCGGTTTTTTGCTTTGGCGGGTGAAAACATTGGGTTTGATGGATTTGGTCTTCAGGGGATGCAGGTTTTGATGTGGTCGACGTCGATGCCCAGACGTTGGTAGAACACGATGC